>ENA-ORXC01000024-ORXC01000024.1-marine-metagenome-genome-assembly--contig:-NODE-24-length-344690-cov-14.291501_pt1 | contig 344690 bp, 302 predicted proteins | sample MGYA00237865_ERZ511478 | MGnify/ENA metagenome assembly ERZ511478
TTTATCAATTTTGATATTAATTTACCAAGAAAAGTATCACGTTCACCACGTTATTTCTAATCCATTAAGTTAACCAATACAATGAAAAAAATACAACTATTTATATGCGCTATCTTATTAAGCAGCACTTGTGTGTTTGCTCAAAGTAATGCCACCAAAAAAGCTGATAAGTTATTTGCTAAATATAAATTTGTAAATGCTATAGAAGCCTATACAAAACTAGTAGAAAAAGGAGAAGGCGACCCTTATATTTACTCTAAATTAGCCGAAGCAAACTACAACATTTACAATACTATTGAGGCAGAAAAATGGTATGCAAAAGCATTTGAAGCTGGAGCTTCAAAACCAGAAATGCTTTACAAGTATTCTGAAATGCTAAAAGCAAATGGAAAATATGAAGCTTCTAATTTGCAAATGAACAAATTTGCAACTATGCGACCAGGAGATGATCGTGCAGTAATGTATAAATCTAATCCTGATTATTTAGCAAAAATACTGGATAAAGACAAAAAATTTAATGTTCAAAACTTAGATTTAAACAGTAAAAATGCTGATTTTGGAGGCTCACTTCAAAACGGTAAATTATACATTACCTCTTCAAGAAATGATAGCCGAAAAAAATACGGTTGGAATGAAGAACCATTTTTAGATGTCTATCAATATACAGTAGCTGAAGACGGATCTTTTCAAGGTGAAACATTATTACCTAGCGACATAAACACCAAATACCATGAAGGTATCACAAGCTTTACACCAAATGGTAAATTAATGTTTTTCTCTAGAGAAAGCTTTTTTGAAAACATCTATGAAAAAGACAGTGTTTCTAACACTAAATACAGTGTATTACACTTATTTAAGGCAAAAAAAGAAGCTGATGGGTTCTCTCAAGTAGAAGCATTATCAATAAACAGTCCTAATTATTCTATAAAAAACCCAACCATTAGTGCTGACGGAAGCACCATCTATTTTGCAAGTGATATGGCTGGAGGATTTGGTAAGTTTGATATTTACAAAGCCACTTTAGACAGTAACGGAGAAGTTGGCACACCAGTAAACATGGGACAAAAAATAAATACAGAAGGACAAGAAATGTTTCCTTTTATAAGTGATAATAGTACCTTGTATTTTTCTTCAACTGGACACTTAGGGTTAGGAGGAATGGATGTGTTTTACACAAAAGAAATTGGTGGAAAAATTGGCCCTATACGTAATGTAGGTATTCCTGTTAATAGTAATGGAGATGATTTTGCTTTTTTAATCAATGAAGTCTCAGGTGAAGGTTTTGTGTCTTCCAATCGTGATGGAGGAAAAGGAAGTGATGACATTTATGCTATTAAAAAAATACAACCGTTATGTGATGTATTAATAGTAGGTACCATTTTAGATGAAAAAACAGGAAAAACATTACCAGGAGCATTAACAAGTTTAGTAGACGCACAGGGTAATATTTTAGCAACAAAACCAGCAAATTCAGAAGGTAAGGTAGAATACATTGTAGAGTGCGAAACAGACACAGAGCTACAAGTCACAATGCAAGGTTATGAAAGTAATAAAGTTGCTATAAAGGGCTCAAATGAAGAAGAAATAGAAACAACAGTTAAACTACAACCAATTGAAAAGATTGTAATACCAAAAGTAGAAGTAGTATTAAATCCAATCTATTTTGATTTTGACAAATCAAACATTACAGCACGTGCTGCTTTTGAATTGGATAACTTAGTACAAGTCATGAATAAATATCCTGACATGGTTATTCAAGCTACATCACATACAGATTTTAGAGGTCCAGCTGAGTATAACCAAAACTTATCCGAAAGACGTGCGCAAACCACAAGACAGTACATTATCTCAAAAGGAATTGATGCTGGAAGAATCATGGCTTCTGGTCAAGGAGAAACCAATCCTGCTATAAACTGTAATCCTTGTAAAGAAGAGGATCACGATTTAAACCGAAGAAGTCAATTTATTATTACTAGTGGTGGACCACAATAATAATTAATAAGCTTAACCAACAAACCAAAAAATAGCCTTGCAATTTGTAAGGCTATTTTTTTTTGTCTAAAATTTGACGTTAACTTTTAATTATATTTACCATTTACTGAAGGGAACTTGACTTAATTGTGAGTTATAATATTTTACATCACCTGTTACTTCATTAGCTAACCAATCTGGTTTAATAAAATGCTCGTTTTCAGAATTTAATTCTACTTCTGCAACAACCAAACCTTCATTTGAACCTAAAAATTCATCTATTTCAAAAATATGATTACCAACTTTCACTTCATATCTCACTTTATCTATTACTTCTTCTAAACACAATGCTAACAATTGCTTAGCTTCCGCTTTAGCGATTTCTTTTTCCCATTCAAATCGTGACAATCCATTTTTAGAAGACTCACCTTTTATTGTTAAATAGCCCATTTCACCTTTTAATCGTACTCTAACAGTACGTTTTTTATCTGTATTTAAAAATCCCTGTATAATTCTTGTTTGTTTAAAAGCTTCGGCTTTAAAATTATTAGAATTAACTAAAAATTTACGTTCTATTTCAATCATTATTTTATTATGTTAAAAAATATCTTACTCTAAATTCAAATACAAAAAAAAGACAATTAATGCCTAAATTTACAAGATGCAAAACGATTTACCAATAAGAAAAATTATTCATGTGGATATGGATGCATTTTACGCATCTGTTGCACAAATGGATAATCCTGATTTAAAAGGTAAAGCTATTGCTGTTGGTGGTGGTGGACCACGTGGTGTTATTAGTGCTGCTAGCTATGAAGCCAGAAAATTTGGAGTTAAAAGCGCAATGTCTGGTAGGTTGGCTATAAAACTGTGTCCTCATTTAATTTTTGTTAAAACGGACTTTGAACGCTACAAAGCCATATCTAATAAAATTAGAAACATCTTTTATGACTATACAGATTTGGTTGAGCCTTTGTCTTTAGACGAAGCCTATCTTGATGTAACCGAAAACAAAAAAGGACATCCAAGTGCTTCTATGCTTGCTGAAGAAATAAGAAACAGAATTTTTAATGAAGTGGGTCTTACTGCCTCTGCTGGTATTAGTATAAATAAATTTGTAGCAAAAATTGCCAGTGATTACAATAAGCCTAATGGTCAAAAAGTAGTTAATCCTGAAGAAGTTTTAGGCTTTTTAGAAGCTTTAGATATTAGAAAATTTTACGGTATTGGTAAGGTAACTGCAGAAAAAATGTACCAAAAAGGCATCTACAACGGGATGGATTTAAAGTCTAAATCTATGGAGTTTTTAGAATCTAATTTTGGCAAATCAGGCAAATTCTACTACTACATTGTAAGAGGCATACACAATAGTGAAGTTAAACCTAATAGGATTAGAAAAAGTTTAGCTGCTGAACGAACTTTTAATGAAAACTTATCTTCAGAAATATTTATGCTTGAAAAATTAAAACATATTGCGGACGAAGTCGCTAGACGGTTAAATAAAAGCAATGTCGCAGGAAAAACAATAACATTAAAAATTAAGTATAGCGATTTTACATTGCAAACACGAAGTAAAACTCTCCCATATTTTGTGGCTGATGCATCTATAATTTTAGATACAGCAAAAGATTTACTGTATCAGGATAAAATGAGCAATTCGGTAAGATTATTAGGGATTTCGTTATCTAATTTAAACACAACTAAAAAACCTAAAATCACTGAAAACAAAAAAGCAATTAGCGTACAGTTGCGTTTTGGCTTTTAAGCAACTTCTAAAATACGCTCTAGAGGAATAATGGTTGAAGTTTTTAAAATCACATACTCATCTGTGACTCCCCAAATAGTAGTATTAACACGTTTAACGCCTTCACTATCTGCAAATAAAATTCTTACTTTTTGATGCTCTAAATTACCTAAAACCATAGCCCTTTTTAAAGTTAAACAACGTTCAGCTTTCTCTTTTTTGGAGACTAATAGTTCTTCTTTTGGAAAGGTTAAATATTTAATTTGTTCTTTTTCAATTGTTGGGATATTGACATTTTTCATGATAACTGTTTTAGTTTAGTACTTTAAATTAATAAATCCACACTAAACAACCCAATTAAAATCTAATATTTTCATTATTTTAACATTAATTGTAAGTAATTTAAAACAAAAAAAAGATCAACTATAATTTATAGCTGATCTTTTTTATTTTGTTGAATTTATAATTTAAAAATTACAGCTTTCAATTTCTGTAACTCTTAAAGTATTTACCATACCTTTTTCTTGAATTGGCATTGCTGCTAAACTAATAAGCATGTCTCCTACTTCTAAAAATCCTTTTTTACATGCAATTGCATTAACATCTTCAATAGTCTCATCAGTACTAACAAACTTATCGTAATAAAAAGCTGTAACTCCCCAAAGTAAACTTAATTGCGTTAATATGCGCTTATTTGAGGTAAACACAAGTATATGTGTACTTGGTCTCCAGGCAGAAATTTGAAAAGCGGTATAACCACTATTGGTTAACGTAGAAATTGCTTTTGCATTAATATCATTAGCCATATGTGCTGCGTGATAACAGATAGATTTTGTTATGTAACGCTTAGTACGAATATGAGGAGGAGATTGTGGCACTTGTATTAAATCAGAATCTTCTACACTTTTTATTATGTTAGACATCTGACGGATAACTTGTACAGGATATTGACCTACACTAGTCTCTCCAGACAACATTACTGCATCTGCACCATCCATAACACTATTGGCTACATCATTAACTTCTGCTCTAGTTGGAGTTAAACTAGTAATCATAGTTTCCATCATTTGTGTTGCTATGATTACTGGTATTCTAGCACGTTTAGCACGTAATACTAATTGCTTTTGTACTAATGGCACTTCTTCAGCAGGAATTTCTACTCCTAAATCTCCACGAGCAACCATTAAACCATCACAGTAAGCCACAATTTTATCAATATTTTCTACTGCTTCTGGTTTTTCAATTTTTGCTATAATCGGAATTTTATGATCGCTATGCTTTTTAATTAACTCTTCTAATTGCATTAAATCTTCTGCATGACGAACAAAAGATAACGCCATCCAATCCACACCAATTTTACAAGCAAATATTGCATCATCAACATCCTTTTCTGTTAAAGCAGGTTGAGAAATATTTGTATTAGGAAGATTTACCCCTTTTTTAGATTTTAAAGGTCCACCTTGAATAACCTTAGCTTTTACTTCAGATTTTTTATCTGTAGATACAACTTCAAAAATTAATTTTCCATCATCTAAAAGTATACGTTCACCTGGTTTAGCATCTTGAGGAAAACTATCGTAGGTCATGTAAACACGCTCTTTAGTTCCTTCAAAACGTTCTCCAGTAGCAAAAATAATTTCGTCTCCTGGGTTTACAATAACTTCACCTTTCATCACACCAACACGTAGCTTTGGACCTTGAAGGTCTCCTAATATTGATGCGTTGTAACCAAACTCCTCGTTTAGTTCTCTTATCATTTTTACACGTTCTTCAACGTCTTTATAATCTGCGTGAGAAAAGTTGATTCTAAATACATTAGCACCTTCGTCTAACATACCTTTTAAAACCTCTTTACTACTTGTTGCTGGTCCTAAAGTCGCAACGATTTTGGTCTTTTTTCTGTGTGGCATTAGTTAAATATTAAATTGTCTTTAGATTTTAAAGTATCAGCATCTATACTGTAAGCTGTCACTACTTGTGGAATCTTAAGAAGATTATTTAAAATAATTTTTTCTTTATTATTAAATTCTGTTTCTATTTTAAGAAGAAAGTTTACCTTTTTAAATTCTGGTAATAAATAGTGATTTGTACTACCTAAATGATCTTCTCCAAATAACGAATTGGATTGTTCAACAGAATTGCTGTTTTGTATTTTACAGTTATTTGCAACTAAATGATAAGTGGTTAATTGTTTATCATCAAACCATTCAAAGATTGCATAATTAGTATTTAAGCTAGGATTGGTAACATCCAGTTTTTGTCTTTTAAGCTTAATGTCTAATGATTTATTAATTAAATAAGCCAATCTGTAATCTTCTATTACGCAATGAATACCAATTAAAGCGTAATGCTCTTCTTCTAAAAATTCGTCTAAAGAAAGTTTTCGAACAGCCATTTTAATTATTAAATTAAATGTAAATATAGTACTAAAAGAATGAATTATTATGAATTTTACCTAAACTTAACAACAATTTATTACGAAAACGTTTGAGTAAACCCCTTTATTTTATCAGTTATGTAATTTAAGAGGTTTAAATGAAACCACCTTTTGATATTTGAGATTGAAGTGCAAAAAAAGCGCGTTTGGATGCTTTCTCTTCTGCTTTCTTTTTAGAAGTCGCTCTAGCTTTAGCCACAACTTTTTTATCTATAGATAATTTTACAGAAAAATGCTTAACATCATCATTACCTGTATCTTCATATACGTTGTAATCAAAAACCTTTTTTTCTTTTTGACACCACTCAATAAGTAAACTTTTGTAGCTTATGACTTTACCTTCTAATTTTTCTATATCAACATAAGGATCAATCACACGTTTTTGAATAAATTTTTCACAGTTTGCATAACCTTTATCCAAATAAATAGCACCAATTAAAGCTTCAAATAAATTACCATGAATATTGTCACCAAATTGACCTTTTGGTATTTTACTTTTAACAATATCAATAAGCTTTAAATCTTTACCAAGCTCGTTTAAATGCTCGCGACTAACAACTTTAGACCTCATTTTGGTTAGATAACCTTCGTCACCTCCAGGAACTTCTGTGTATAAATGATGTGCAATTACAGCACTTAGCATAGCGTCACCTAAAAACTCTAGTCTTTCGTAATTTATAATGTGCCCCTTTTCATCCTTTATATTCATCGATCGATGGGTAAAGGCAGTCTTATAATAGTTTAAAGTTTTGGGTTTAAATTTTAAAATTTCTGAAATAGCCACAAAAAATTCACCCTTATCATTTTTTGATTGGGATTTAAATATGTTGCGAATGCCTTTCATTCAGTAAAACTAGTCTAATTTTTTAAATAACACACAAGCATTATGTCCTCCAAAACCAAAAGTATTGCTCATTGCAACTTTGATTTCTCTTTTTTGAGGCTTGTTAAGTGTTAAATTTAAATCTTGGTCTATATTCTCGTCAACTGTAGTATGATTAATTGTTGGTGGCACGATACCGTTTTCCATTGCAAGAATAGCTGCAATAGACTCGATAGCTCCTGCTGCACCTAACAAGTGACCAGTCATAGACTTTGTAGAGTTTATGTTAATTGTTTTAGCATGATCACCAAAAACTTCTTTAATAGCTTTCAACTCGGCAACATCACCTAAAGGTGTAGACGTACCATGAGTATTAATATGATCAACATCTTCTGGTTTTAAACCAGCATTTTCTAAGCAGTTTTTCATAACTGCTATAACACCTATTCCGTCTGGATGTGGTGCAGTCATATGGTGAGCATCAGAAGACATTCCGCCTCCTAAAACTTCAGCATATATTTTTGCTCCTCTTGCTTTTGCATGCTCATATTCTTCAAGAATAATTGCTCCTGCTCCTTCACCTAAAACAAATCCATCACGTGTAGCATCAAAAGGTCTTGATGCAGTTTCTGGACTTTCATTTCTAGTTGATAAAGCGTGCATAGCATTAAATCCTCCCATTCCTGCAATAGTTACTGCTGCTTCACTACCTCCAGTCACAATAACATCACAATGTCCTAAACGTATATAGTTTAAAGCATCAATCATTGCGTTAGCCGAAGAAGCACATGCAGATACAGTAGTATAATTAGGACCCATAAAACCATTTTTAATAGAAATGTTTCCTGGAGCAATATCTGCTATCATCTTTGGGATGAAAAAAGGATTAAATCTAGGAGTACCATCACCAGCAGCAAAATTTAAAACTTCATTTTGAAAAGTTTCTAAACCACCAATTCCAGCTCCCCAAATAACGCCAACTCTAAGTTTGTTAACGGTATCCAAATCAAGGTTTGAGTCCGCAATAGCCTCATCTGATGCGACCATTGCGTACTGTGTAAACCTATCCATTTTTCGGGCTTCTTTTCTATCTAGAAAATCTGTAGCCACGAAGTTTTTTAACTCGCAAGCAAATTTTGTTTTGAATTTTTCAGAATCAAAATATGTTATAGGTGCAGCACCACTTTTACCACTAATAAGACCAGACCAATACTCGTCCTTAGTGTTTCCAATTGGCGTTAACGCTCCTAACCCTGTAACTACTACTCGCTTAAGTTCCATAAATATTGTGCTTATTTTGCAGCTTCAATATAAGATACAGCTTGACCTACTGTCGCAATGTTTTCTGCTTGGTCATCTGGAATCTGGATATCGAATTCTTTTTCAAATTCCATGATTAATTCTACAGTGTCTAATGAATCTGCTCCTAAGTCGTTTGTGAAGCTAGCTTCAGTTACAACTTCGTTTTCATCAACACCTAATTTGTCTACGATGATCGCTTTTACTCTTGATGCAATGTCTGACATAATTTTAATTTTTTAGTTTTAATTAAGTGGCAAAAATAAAAAACTTTAATTTAAAACACACGTTTACTTAAAAAATGTGCTACTAATTTAAATATTTAAATTGAAGAATTTCTGTTTTAGCCCGTAATTGTTAATAATTATTGCTTTTTTTGTTTGAAGATTTTAACATTGAAACTAGAAAATGAAACGTGTAGTAATTTTTGCGTCCGGAAGCGGAAGTAATGCTGAAAATTTAATAAGGTTTTTCCAAAATAGAGACAATGCGTCTGTTATTCAGGTATTAACTAACAATCCTCATGCCAAAGTATTAGACAGGTGTAAAAAACTAAAAGTTAGTGCATTATCGTTTAACAAAACAGCCTTTACAGCAACAGATGATGTTTTAAACCTTCTAAAATCTACCCAACCTGATTTAATTGTATTAGCTGGTTTTTTATGGAAGTTTCCAGAAAACATCTTAAAATACTTTCCAAACAAAGTAATAAATGTACATCCAGCTTTATTGCCAAAATTTGGAGGAAAAGGCATGTATGGTATGCACGTACACGATGCTGTTGTTAAAAATAAAGAAACCGAAACTGGAATAACTATTCATTATGTTAATGAACATTATGACGAAGGTGCTATTATTTTTCAAGCAAAATGTAAGGTTTTAGCATCAGACACAGCTCAAGATGTGGCTGAAAAGATTCATGAATTGGAGATGAAACATTTTCCTGAGGTAGTTAACCAACTATTAAACAAATAAGATTTCCGCTTAAGCGGAAATACTACAATGGGTAAAAAAAAGAAAAAATACTATACGGTTTGGCAAGGACACCATAAAGGTGTTTTTGAAACCTGGAACGATTGTAAAGCTCAAATTAAAGATTATCCAGGTGCTCAATATAAGTCCTTCGCTACATTTGCTGCTGCTAAAGAGGCTTTAAAAGGAAACTACTTTGACTACATTGGAAAAAAAGAAAGCTTTAAAAGCCAACTTAGTGCTGAGCAACTAAAAAAAATAGGACAACCCAACTATAACTCCATTGCTGTAGATGCAGCATCATCAGGAAATCCTGGAATCATGGAATATCGTGGTGTAGACACAAAATCTAAAAAACAATTATTTATACAAGGTCCTTTTGCTGAAGGCACCAATAATATTGGAGAATTTTTAGCTCTTGTACATGGTTTAAGTTTTTTAAAAAAACATGATAGTGACCGTATTATATATACTGACTCTAGAACTGCTATGAGTTGGGTACGCAAAAAAACATGCAATAGTAAACTACAACGTAATGCCAAAAACAAACCTGTGTACGATTTGGTAGATCGTGCTGTTAAATGGTTAAAAGCAAACGACTATAAAACAACCATTGTTAAATGGGAGACAAAAGCTTGGGGAGAAATCCCTGCAGATTTTGGACGAAAATAAGATGTTACGACTATACCAAAATACTCCATAAAAAGCGTATATTTGCGCCTTAATTTAAAACGCTTTTATGAGCAAATTAGTAATTGTAGGTACAGTAGCTTTTGATGCTATTGAAACACCTTTTGGAAAAACAGACAAAATTCTTGGTGGAGCAGCAACCTATATTGGGTTATCTGCAGCAAACTTTAATGTAGATCAAGCAGCAGTATCTGTTGTTGGTGGAGATTTTCCTCAGGAATATTTAGATCTTTTAAAAGATAGAAATGTAGATATTGAAGGTATCGAGATTGTAAAAGATGGTAAAACTTTCTTTTGGAGTGGTAAATACCATAACGACATGAACTCTCGTGATACGCTAGCTACAGAACTTAATGTTTTAGAACATTTTAATCCTGTCGTGCCAGAAAATTATCGCGATGCACAGATTGTAATGCTAGGTAACTTACATCCTTTGGTACAACAAGGTGTATTGGACCAAATGACTAAAAAGCCAAAATTAGCTATTTTAGATACTATGAATTTTTGGATGGATATCGCGTTAGACGACCTATTATCTGTTATCAAAAATGCAGATGTTATTACCATTAATGATGAAGAAGCAAGACAATTAACAGGAGAATATAGTTTAGTTGTTGCTGCTAGAAAAATTCATGAAATGGGACCAAAATACGTGGTTATTAAAAAAGGAGAACATGGTGCTTTATTATTTCATGATGACCATATGTTTTATGCTCCTGCTTTACCGTTAGAAGAAGTTTTTGACCCTACTGGTGCTGGAGATACTTTTGCTGGTGGATTTGCTGGCTATTTAGCAAGTACTGGAGATATTAGTTTTGAAAACATGAAAAATGCAGTAATTTACGGATCTACATTGGCATCCTTTTGTGTAGAGAAATTTGGAACAGAACGCATGGTTAATTTGACAAAAGAAGAAGTCAATAACCGCTTGCAAGAATTTAAGAAACTAACACAGTTTGATATAAAATTATAAGTCACCAACGCGCTCAAAATTTGAGCGCGTTTTTTAGTTTATTATTTAAAATAACACAACTCACAACACAACAACAATGAGTGATGCTTTAAAACACGAGTGCGGAATTGCACTAATTAGATTACTTAAACCTTTAGAATTTTATAAAGAAAAATATGGTAGTGCATTTTATGGAGTCAATAAAATGTATTTAATGATGGAAAAGCAGCACAATCGTGGTCAAGATGGTGCAGGTTTTGCTAGTATTAAAATGGATACCAAACCAGGAGAACGTTATATAAGTCGCGTAAGATCCATACAGCAACAACCAATACAAGATATTTTTGCTCAAATTAATGAGCGTATTAATAAAGAACTAGCAGAGCATCCAGAATATCAAGACAGTGTTGACTTACAAAAAAAACACATACCATACATAGGTGAGTTATTATTAGGTCACGTACGCTACGGTACATTTGGTAAAAATAGCGTAGAGAGTGTTCATCCATTTTTAAGACAAAATAACTGGATGCATCGTAACCTTATTATGGCTGGTAACTTTAATATGACCAATGTTAAAGAGCTTTTCCAAAACTTAGTAGATCTTGGACAACATCCAAAAGAATATACCGACACCATTACCATAATGGAAAAAATCGGTCACTTTTTAGACGATGCTGTTAGTAAAATTTACAAAGAGCTTAAAAAAGAAGGTTACGGTAAACACGAGTGCTCACCATTAATTGCAGAACGTCTAAAAATTGCAAAAATATTAAGACGTGCTGCAAAAAATTGGGATGGCGGATACGCTATGGCTGGTTTAATTGGTCATGGAGATGCTTTTGTATTACGTGATCCTGCAGGAATCCGTCCAGCATACTACTATAAAGATGACGAAATAGTTGTTGTAGCTTCTGAGCGTCCAGTAATACAGACTGTATTTAATGTAGAATTTAAAGACGTAAAAGAGTTAGAACCTGGTAATGCTATAATTGTAAAAAAATCAGGACAAACGTCTATCAAACAAATTCTAGAACCCTTAGAAAGAAAATCTTGCAGCTTTGAGCGCATCTATTTTTCTAGAGGAAGTGATGCCGAAATATATCAAGAACGCAAAATGCTTGGTCGTTTATTAATGCCTAAAGTATTAAAGTCTATAAACAATGACACTGAAAACTCGGTGTTTTCATACATTCCTAACACAGCTGAAACTTCATTTTACGGAATGATTGAAACTGTTGAAGAACATTTAAACCAGAAAAAAACTCAAGCCATTTTAGATGGTAATGGTAAATTATCTGCAGAGCGTGTTACCTCTATTTTAAAAGAGCGTCCAAGAATTGAAAAAATAGCTATTAAAGATGTCAAGCTAAGAACTTTTATAACAGAAGATAGTAGTCGTGATGACTTAGTTGCACACGTTTATGATGTAACTTATGGTGTTATCAAACCTACGGATAATCTAGTTATAATTGACGATAGTATTGTACGTGGTACTACTTTAAAGAAAAGCATCATTAAAATGGTAGACAGGTTACATCCTAAAAAGATTGTCATTGTATCTTCTGCACCACAAATACGTTTTCCTGATTGCTATGGTATTGATATGGCTAATCTAGAAACATTAGTCGCTTTTAATGCTGCATTAGCGTTACTTAAAGAAAACAATAAATATGATTTAGTAGAAGACGTTTACAAAAAGTGTAAAGCACAAGAAAACTTAGAAGACAAAGATGTTAAAAACTTTGTAAACGAAATATACGATCAATTTACAACAGAACAGATTTCGGCTAAAATATCTGAATTACTAACAGACCAATCTGTAAATGCTGAAGTAGACATTATTTTTCAACCAGTAGAAAATTTACATAAAGCCTGCCCTGACCATTCTGGAGACTGGTATTTTACAGGTAACTACCCAACTGCTGGAGGTAACAGAGTCGTTAACAGAGCTTTTATTAATTTTTATGAAGGCAACAAAGAACGAGCTTATTAATAAGTAATTATATGGGGTTTAACACATGAAATCCTTTAAGCGAATATATTTACGTTTCAACCATAATTTGTGACTATTCAATAATATTGTAATTATATTTGAGAATACCATAACATAAGTAGGTTAAGTTCATGGTAGATTTGGGGCAAAAAAGGTGAACAATGTTCACCTTTTTTATTTGTCTAAATTTTAAATAAAAACATAAAAAAACAGGTTCTAAGATTTTAGAACCTGCTTTTTTTATAATGATTGCTAAACGTCTTATTTAGCCTCAGCGTAACGTTTTTCTACTTCGTTCCAGTTAATTACATTAAAGAAAGCTTCAATATAATCTGGTCTTCTGTTTTGGTAGTTTAAATAATAAGCATGCTCCCAAACATCTAACCCTAAAATAGGTGTTCCTTCACAACTTACTCCTGGCATTAATGGGTTATCTTGATTTGGTGTAGAGCACACTTCAACCTTACCTCCTTTATGCACACATAACCAAGCCCAACCAGAACCAAATTGTGTTGCTGCAGCTTTACTAAAAGCATCTTTAAAAGCATCAAAACTTCCGTAAGCAGCTTCAATAGCATCTTTTAAGTCTCCAGACAAACGTCCTTTGTCTTCCGGATTCATAACTTCCCAAAATAATGAGTGGTTATAAAAACCTCCTCCATTATTTCTAACAGCCATATTATTCATATCTAAATTAGCAAGAATATCTTCAATAGATTTTCCTTCTAAATCAGTACCTTCTATTGCACCATTTAACTTGGTTGTGTAACCGTTGTGGTGTTTAGAGTGATGTATTTCCATTGTACGTGCATCAATGTTTGGTTCTAATGCATCATACGCATATTTTAGTTTTGGTAATTCAAAAGCCATAAGTGTATGTTTTTTAGTGTTAATATTCAATTATTTCAAAATTAAACATTAAAGCTTTCAATTGAAAATATTTATTGAATCTATTATTTCTATTTAATAATATTTTAACAAGCCTATTTAATTATTAAAGATAGTCTCAAAATATATTTAGCAAACATAATTTTGTTATTATCTTGTCTAAAATTATAGTAAATGTCAACAACTACACCCTTTAAAGTTTATGATGCTTCTGCTGGAAGTGGTAAAACCTATACACTAGTTAAGGAGTATTTAAAATTGTTATTTACTAATAAATTTAATGATGGTTTTAAGCAAATTTTAGCCATAACATTTACCAATAAAGCGGTTGGCGAAATGAAATCTAGAATTTTAGATACCTTACACCAATTTGCAAACCCTAACATTTTAGAGGGTAATGACAGTATGTTTTTGGCTATTTGTAGTGAGTTACGCTTAGAACCTAAAACAGCACACAGTAAAGCAATTGCATTGTTAAATACAATCATGCATAATTACGCAGCTTTTGACATTTCTACCATAGATGGTTTTAACCATAAACTAATCAGAACCTTTGCTCATGATTTAAAAATACCAATTAATTTTGAAGTCGAGCTTGACACACCAACCTTACTTAATCAAGCTGTTGATAGTCTGATTGCAAAAGCTGGCACAGACAAAAAACTGACTAAAGTTTTAATAGATTTTGCTTTAGAAAAAGCTGATGATGACAAAAGTTGGGATGTTTCAAGAGATTTTAACAGCACTGCCAAAGTACTTATTAATGATAACGATATTCCTCATTTTGAAAGTATTAAACATAAAACTATTGAAGGTTTTAATGCATTAAAATCAAATTTAATCCAACAAATTAAAGCTAGTGAAACCCTAATATCCGAATCTGCAAAAGCTATTTTGGACATTTTTGCAGCTAATGGATTAGACAAAGCAAGCTTTACAAGAGGTACATTATTTAATCATTTTGTAAAAGCTTCCGTTTTAGACTTTGATAAGCTTTATGACAATTTACTAGCTAAAAATATAGCTGAAGGAAAAATTTATACAGCTAAATTAGATTCCTCGAAAGCGTTAATCATAGACCAATTACTACCAGAAATAGATCGTGCTTACCATAAAATTAAAACTGCTGTTTTTGATTTAAAGTTTAAAAAATCAGTATATAAAAATAGCACACCTTTATCTGTTTTAAATGCTATAAATCAAGAACTAAACACTATAAAAGAAGACGAAAATAAGTTATTAATATCCGAATTTAACACACTTATTAGTAAAGAAATTAAAAATCAACCAACACCTTTTATTTACGAACGTTTAGGTGAAAAATTTAGACATTATTTTATTGACGAATTTCAGGACACATCAGAAATGCAGTGGACTAATTTAATTCCTTTAATAGAAAACACATTAACAGGTCAAAACCTAAAAGGTCAACAAGGTACAGCCATGTTGGTTGGAGATGCTAAACAGGCTATTTATAGATGGAGAGGTGGAAAAGCAGAGCAATTTATTGGACTGACACAAATGGACAACCCGTTTCCTATTGAAAAAAATGTTATACGATTAGAACACAATTACCGAAGTTTTAAAAACGTAATTGATTTTAACAATCAGTTTTTTGATTTTTTATCCTCTAACAGTTTTAGCAATTCAGAATATGCCACATTATACAAAAATGCAGCGCAAAAGCCTGTTATAAAACATGATGGTTATGTACACCTTAATTTTTTGGATATTCAAAAAGATGATGATCAGGACGTATTATTTCCAGAAACTGTTTTAGACACCATTACTAATTGTTTAAACAATAATTACCAACTAAAAGATATTTGTGTTTTAGTACGAAAGAAAAAAGAAAGTGTAGCTATAGCAGAATTTTTAAGCGATAAAGGCATACGTATTACTTCATCTGAAACCATGTTAATAAACAATTCTGAACATGTAAGGTTAATTGTTAATGTGTTTAGACTTCTGGTAAACCCAAATAACCTAGAAGTTAGAGTCAGTGTTTTAGACTACATTGCAGATCAAAACAATATTGAAGACAAACACCTATATTTTAAATCAAATTTAGACTTAGATCTTCAAGAGTTTTTTGACAATTTAAAGCAATATAATGTTGATTGTAATCCAAATTATCTTATCCAATTATCGCTGTATGACTTAACCGAAACCATAGTAAGAAGTTTTAATTTAGCGCAAACATCCAATGCATACATCCAATATTTTTTAGATGTTGTTTTAGACTATTCTCAAAAACAAATCTCTGATATTCCTGGTTTTTTAGAGTATTATGATTCTAAAAAAGATACTCTTGCAATAGTCTCTCCAAACAATCAAAATGCGGTTCAAATCATGACCATCCATAAATCAAAAGGCTTGGAGTTTCCGGTTGTTATTTTTCCTTATGCTCAATTGGATATTTACAGAGAAATAGAACCAAAGGAGTGGTTTCCGTTAAATGAAACAAACTACAGTGGGTTTTCAAAAATATTACTAAACTATAATAAAGATTTTGAATTCTTTGGATCTATTGGAGAAGCAATACACACAAAACATAGGTCAGAACAAGAATTAGACAACTTAAACCTTTTATATGTTGCGTTAACAAGACCTGTAGAACAACTATATATTATTTCTAAAAAAGAAAAAGAGACCAAAACAGGTGTCACTTTAAAAACATATTCCGGCTTATTAACAAACTACTTAATGCATAAGGGATTGTGGAATGAAAACCAATTAGAATATACTTTTGGTAATCCAAAAAGAGAAATAACACCAGATGCAAACATTGAAACCAGCAAAGAAATTGAACAATTTATAAGTGTAGATAAATTGGATCATAATATTAAAATAATCACTAAATCTGGATTTTTATGGGATACAAATCAGCAAAATGCCATAGAAAAGGGTAACTTAATACATGATATTATGGCTGATATTAATACAAAGGATGATATCGATAAGGCTATAACAAACTACTTAAATGATGGTTTAATAAATAACAAGCAAGCAGCTCTTCTAACTCAAACTATAAATCAAATAATAAATCATGAAGAAATAGCGCAATACTATACAAATGATTACCAAATTTATAACGAGCGTGATATTATATCAAAATCAGGCGCAATTATAAGACCAGATCGCTTAGTCATAAAAAACAACACAGTAAGTATTATTGATTACAAAACTGGGCTTCCTGACCCTAAATACAGAGAACAACTAGAAAACTACTCTGATATTTTAAAAGAGATGGATTATAAAGTTGATCAAAAAATATTGATTTACATAAACGAAACCATAAAATTAGTAACCTACTAAATCAAAAGAATTTTAACAACACATAACTATAAAGCAAACATTAATTAAATTTGCACTACTAAAACAACAAACATGTATAGCAGTATCAAACAACATTTACAACAAGAAATACAAGATATAAAAGATAATGGTCTATTTAAAGAAGAGCGTATAATAACCTCTGCACAAGGTGCCGAAATAACTTTAAATACAGGAGAAACAGTCTTAAACTTTTGCGCAAATAACTATTTAGGATTATCATCTCATCCAGAAGTAATTAAAGCAGCACAAGACACCATGGACACTCATGGATTTGGAATGTCTTCTGTTAGGTTTATTTGCGGTACACAAGACATACACAAAACCTTAGAAGAAAAAATAGCCAATTTTTATGGCACTGAAGACACCATACTTTACGCAGCAGCATTTGATGCCAATGGTGGTGTTTTTGAACCTCTATTAGGTAAAGAAGATGCAATTATATCAGACTCTTTAAATCACGCTTCAATAATCGATGGCGTTAGACTATGTAAAGCTGCAAGATATAGATATCAAAACAACGATATGGCAGACTTAGAAAAACAACTAATTGACGCTAACAAAAATGGAGCAAGATTTAAAATTATTGTTACCGATGGTGTATTTTCCATGGATGGATTAGTAGCTCCATTAGACAAAATTTGTGACTTAGCCGATAAATATGATGCAATGGTTATGATTGATGAATGTCATTCCGCTGGTTTTATTGGAGAAACAGGTCGAGGTACATTAGAAGAAAAAGGTGTTATGGACCGAATAGATATCATTACCGGAACTTTAGGTAAAGCTCTAGGAGGAGCAATGGGAGGATATACAACAGGAAAAAAAGAAATTATTGAATTGCTACGTCAACGTTCTAGACCATATTTATTTTCAAACTCATTAGCACCAGCTATTGTTGGAGCTTCAATTAAAGTGTTTGAAATGCTAGACAAAGACAATTCGCTTAGAGATACATTAGAAGAAAACACAAATTTTTTCAAAAAAGGAATGAAAGATGCAGGTTTTGACATTATAGATGGTGACTCTGCAATTGTACCAGTTATGTTGTATGATGCAAAATTATCGCAAACCATGGCAAACATGCTTCTGGATGAAGGTATTTATGTTATTGGATTCTTTTTTCCAGTAGTGCCTAAAGAAAAAGCAAGAATACGAGTGCAGTTATCTGCTGCTCATACAAAATCACATTTAGAAAAAGCCATCAAAGCCTTTATTAAGGTAGGTAAAGCACTGGAAATTATTTAGAAACAATCATAATTGGGTCGCAAAAAGAGGATATAATCAATATTTTTATATATTTGTCTTTGTTAATATTATTTAACAACTTATTTTTGCTTCTAATTAACACTTAAAAATTAAATTTTTGAATATGAAAAATCTTAGCAGATTATTGTTCACAATGTTACTTCTAACAAGTATGGGTAACGTTATGGCTCAAGACGAAAGCAACCCGTGGGCTATTAACTTCGGTATCAACGCAGTAGATGTATATCCTGTAGGAGAAGATGCTCCTCAAGGAGGATACTTTGAAGAATTCTTCAACGCTGAAGATCACTGGAGTATTTTACCTTCTTTATCGACAATCTCAGTTTCTAAATATGTTGGAAACAACTTCTCTGTACAAGCAGGAGGTTCTATCAACAGAATTAACAAATGGGGACAAACTGAAGACAACTTTACAAATCCTAGTTTAAGAGTTAATGATTTAGCATATTATGCATTAGATGGTAACGTAAGATACCATTTTGCAAATATAATTGGATCTTCAAAATTAGACCCTGCAGTTGGTGTAGGAGGTGGTTACACATGGATCGAAGAAGGTGCATATAACACATTCTCTACAGAAGCTGGATCTAATAATTCAGTTGGTGCAGGAACATTAAACGCATCTTTAGGATTAACATACTGGTTTACTGAAAACATTGGTTTTTACGTAGAATCAAAATATAAGCATTCTTTCGAGGATTACTTAACTAAACATTTCCAACATTCTGCAGGATTATCTGTTAGATTTGGAGGAACTGATACTGATGGTGACGGAATATATGACAAAAACGATGCTTGTCCAGATGTACCTGGTTTAGAAGCTTTCAACGGTTGTCCTGACACTGATGGTGATGGAATCGAAGATTCAAAAGATTCTTGTCCAAACGAAGCTGGTTTAGCTGAGTTTAACGGATGTCCTGATACTGACGGAGACGGTGTACCAGATAACAATGATGACTGTCCAACAGTTAAAGGGTTAAAAACATTAAAAGGTTGTCCTGATGCTGATGGTGACGGTGTAGCTGATGCTAAAGATAAATGTCCAAGTGAAGCAGGTCCTGCTGCAAATGGAGGATGTCCTTGGCCAGATACTGATGGTGACGGTGTATTAGACAAAGATGATAACTGTCCTAAAGAAGTTGGTACTGTAGCAAACAATGGTTGCCCAGAAGCTCCAGCTGTACCAGACCAAGTTGTATTAGATAAATTAAATAGCTATGCTAAAACTATCTTATTTGATACTGGAAAATCAAGCTTCAAAAAAGAAACTTTCTCTGTATTACAGTCTATTACTGCAATATTAAAAGAATACCCAGAGGCTAACTTTACAATCGAAGGTCACACTGATAGCGTTGGAAGTAAAACTACTAACCAATCATTATCTGACTCTAGAGCTAACGCTGTAATGGCTTACTTAATCGAAAACGGAATTGATTCTGCTAGATTAAATGCTTACGGTTTTGGTGAAGATTACCCAATCGACAGCAACAAAACTAAAGCTGGAAGAGTTAACAACAGACGTGTTGAAGTAAAACTTAAAAAATAAGTTTTAGTCAAACACTAAATTTTATAGAAAAACGCTTCGGGAAACCGAAGCGTTTTTTATTTTTATATAATGACAAACTTTATTCAAGATGTAATTCTAGATTTAAAAAATCAAAACGCATCTTTTAGCGATCTAATCTTTATACTTCCAAGTAGAAGAGCTGGTGTATTTTTGAGAAATGAATTAAGCTTGGTGTTAAATCAAACAATATTTGCTCCTAAAATTCTGAGTATTGAAAACTTTGTAGAGGATTTGTCCAATTTAAAATCAGTAAGTAATACTGAATTACTCTTTCAATTTTATAATACATATTTAGAGTTAACACCAGAAAACCAAAGAGAACCATTTGATGCTTTTACAAAGTGGTCTCAAATTATACTTCAAGATTTTAATGAGATAGATCGTTATTTAATCCCTCAAAAAAAAATATTCGATTACCTAAAAGCTATCAAGGATTTAGAACATTGGTCACTTCAAGCTAACCAAACTGAATTAGTGACTAATTACTTAAGTTTTTGGAATAAATTAAATGACTACTACACACACTTTACAAAAAAATTAATTGACAACCGCCAAGGCTATCAAGGACTATTATATCGTGAGGCTTATAACAATATAGAGTCTTATATTGAAGAAAGTAATTCAAAACACGTATTTCTTGGTTTTAATGCACTTAATGAGGCAGAGGAACACATCATACAAAAATTAATTAAAAATGATTTAGCATCGATTTATTGGGATACGGATCAAACATTTATTGAAAATAAAATACATGATGCTGGCTTATTTATTAGACAGCATAAAACTAATTGGAGTGTATTTGAAAAACAACCATTTAATTGGCTAAACAATTATTATAAAACGGATAAAAATATCAACATATATGGAGTACCTAAAAATATAGGGCAAGCTAAAGCTGTTGGAAAAATATTAGATAACTTATCAGACACAGACCCAAATCTAAAAAATACAGCAGTTGTTTTAGGAGATGAAAACCTATTAATTCCAATACTTAACTCGGTACCAAAATCTGTAGATGTTTTAAACGTGACTATGGGATTTCCTTTAAAGACTATACCCTTAGCTTCTTTATTTGAACATTTATTTAACCTTCAAAAAAAACATAATAACAAACTTTATTATAAAGAAGTTATTAGCCTATTATCACACCAATATATTCAACCATTATTTAATAACGGAAGTGCAATTACACTTATTGATACAATCAATAAAAACAATATAGTGTATTTAAACGAAACTTCATTGTTAGAAATAACTAAAGAGGAAACTCCATTAATAAAACTACTGTTTGGAAATTGGAAAAACAACCCAAATATAGGTTTAGAAAATTGTTTCGAATTAATAACAACTATTAAAGAGCAACTTTCAGAAGATAAAAAAACAAACCAATTAGGTTTAGAGTATCTATTTAGGTTTAACACCTTGTTTAATGAAGTAAAACGATTAAACGACACATACAATCACATTAAAGACATTAAGGGTTTATATAGTATTTACAAAGAATTATTAAGCTCTGAAACTTTAGATTTTCAAGGAGAACCGTTACAAGGTTTGCAAATAATGGGAATGTTAGAATCACGTGTACTTGATTTTGAAACTGTTATTATTACCAACGTAAATGAAGGTATTTTACCATCAGGAAAAACAAACAATTCTTTTATTCCTTTTGATGTTAAACTAGAAAACAAACTGCCTACGTACAAAGAAAAGGATGCAGTTTACACCTATCATTTTTACCATTTGTTACAACGTGCTAAAAATGTTTACATTTTATATAACACCGAAATTGACACACTATTAGGTGGCGAAAAAAGTAGGTTTATCAATCAGCTAGAATTAGAAGGTATACATAAAATTAATCATCAGATATTAACACCAAAAATTCCTAATTACAAAAAAGAATTAGCGGTAATTATTAAAACAGAATCTATAATAAGTCAACTTAAAACAATAGCACAAAAGGGGTTATCGCCTTCATCATTGACAAGCTATGTTCGTAATCCTATTGATTTTTACTATCAAAAATTATTAGGAATCTCTGATTTAGAAGAAGTGGAAGAAACCATAGCTGCAAACACATTGGGTACTGTTGTGCATAATACTTTGGAGGCTTTATATATCCCTTTAAAACAACAGTTTTTAACAGTAGAAATTATAAAATCGCTCAAACCTAAAATTGATGAATTAATTACCAAGTATTTTAAAGAAGAATACAAGGATGGTGACATGACTAAAGGAAAGAACTTGATTGTTTTTGAAATTGCTAAACGTTATGTTTTAAACTTTTTAAACCTTGAGATAAAATCATTAGAAGCAGGAAATACTATTAAGATAATAGATTTAGAAGCCCAAAGCAACCAAGTCTTTACAACAGTTAAAGGTTTAAATTTTTCTGTGAAATTACGAGGAACTGTTGATAGAATAGATGAATTTAATGGTGTTACAAGAATTATAGATTACAAAACAGGTAAGGTAGACCAAAGCAAAGTTTCGGTTATTGAATGGGATGATGTATTGACAGATTATACTAAATACAGCAAATCATTTCAGGTATTAATGTATGCCTATATGCTAAAAAAAATGAATCTTGTAGAGTTACCTTTAGAAGCAGGTATAATTTCATTTAAAAACTTAAGTGCTGGTTTTATTCCTTTTACAAAAAAAGAACAAGTTAGAGGTGGTAATAAAACAACACTAATTACAGCTGAAATTTTAGAAGAATTTGAAATTCAACTACATAAATTAATTCTAGAGATTTTTAATCCAGAAATAGATTTTATAGAAAAAGAATTATAATGGAAATTAAGAATGAAGTTTTAAATAGAAAAGCACAAAAACCAATTGTTTTTGATTTGTTTTTTAAACAAACTAACAAACCTAAGGCGTTGGTTATTTTTTGTCATGGATATAAAGGTTTTAAAGATTGGGGACCATGGGATCTTGTTGCGCAACATTTTAAAAATAACGATTTATTTTTCGTGAAATTTAATTTTTCTCATAATGGAGGAACAGTCAAACAACCAATAGACTTTCCTGATTTAGATGCTTTTGCAGAAAATAATTACAGTAAAGAGCTGCAAGACCTTGATGATTTAATTAACTATTTACTGAGTCAAAATAATGAACATTTATCAGAAATAGACATTAATAACATCACACTAATTGGACATTCAAGAGGTGGAGGCATAGCAACTATTAAAGCGTCTGAAGATTCTAGGATAACAAAATTAATAACGTGGGCTAGTGTCTGTGCATTTGGAAAACGAACATCTACTACAGGAGATTTAGAACAATGGAAAATTGATGGTGTAAAATATGTTTTAAACGGAAGAACAAAACAGCAAATGCCACATAATTATCAATTTTATTTAGATTACAAAGCCAATAAAGAGCGATTAAACATAGAAAAATGTTGTAAAAAAATAAAGATTCCGCATTTAATAATTCATGCTATTGATGAACCATCTGTTAAATTTGAAGAAGCTAAAAATCTTCATAAATGGAATCCAAATAGCAAATTATTTAAATTAGAAAACAGTAATCATGTGTTTGATGGTAAACACCCTTGGGAGGAAAAGAATCTTCCTAAAGCTTTGGAAGCAGTAACAAAACAAAGTCTAATGTTTATTACCTAACCATATACTAAACACCATAATGATTATTATATAGTATTGATAATAAATATTCAAACAAAGTACTTTTATTTCAAACCACTTAGCACTAAAACAGGAAAACTAGCAATGTAAAAATCACGCTTTAAAATGCTGTTTTTTTCCCACATTTTATTAAAAAAACCACGTTTACGTCTAACTACACAAAGTAAATCTGGATTTACTGCTTGATGATGTTCTAAAACACCTTGGTATGTCGTTGCATTTTCTGTTTCAACTTTATGATCAATTAAACTATCAAGTTGGTTATTTACTACAAAATCTTCGGTTTTATTAAAAGAAGTTTTTACAAGTAATAAATTTAAAGAAGCATTAAAATGTTCTTTTATATTAATTAAAGGTTTTAAAGCATCAACCTTTTGTATTACTGTAGATTTTAGTGCAAATAAGATAGAATGAATAGGCTCAAACACATAGTTTTCAGGAACTATAATAGCAGGTATATTGGTTTGCTTAATAATTTTACCAGAAGTTTTGCCTAAATACACATCGTCTTTATCAGAGTTTGTTCTTGGCTCAACTAACAACAAGTCAATATTTAAATTAGAGCAGACGTCATTTAATGTTTTAATTAACTTTCCTTTTAAAGCCTTAACCTCAATATCTACATTTTTAGTATCTAATTTTGAAACTAATTCATTTAAAAAATCTAAACTGTCACGTTCTAAAATCTCATCTACCTTAGTCATTGATCCTGACATGGTGTATACATTATAAATTTGTACAATATATAATTTAGCCTCAAACTGTTCTGCAAAATCAACTGCATATTGTAAATGACTTTGAGCGTTTTGAGAAGATCCTACTGCAACTAAAATAGAGTTCATAAAATATGTGTTTAGAATACAAAAATAGAGAAATTAATTAAGTTAATTTAAACCAAAGTTTTACGACCTTTACATCTTAACATTCAGTTTACATTTTGAATCTTTCCATAAGTATAAAACATATAAATAAATTGGCTATTCCAGCTTTAATTGCTGGCATATCAGAGCCCATTTTATCTTTAACAGATGCTGCTGTTGTTGGTAATATTCCTGCTAATGCAACAGTCTCTTTAGCTGCTATTGGTATTGTAACCACATTTTTATCAATGTTAATTTGGGTTTTAGGACAAACGCGTAGCGCTATTTCTTCAATAATATCACAACATGTTGGAGCTAATAAATTAGAGCAAGTCAAAAATTTACCAGCTCAAGCTATTTTAATAATCACCACTTTAAGTTTAATTATAATTGCAACCACCTACCCTTTTGCCTCACAAATATTTAAATTATATAATGCTTCAGGTTTAATTTTAGACTACAGTGTGGACTATTATAAAATCCGTGTATTTGGATTTCCGTTTACATTATTTGTTATAGCAGTGTTTGGCACTTTTAGAGGTTTACAAAACACTTTTTACCCAATGATAATAGCTATTATTGGAGCTAGTTTAAATGTAATTCTAGACTTTGTATTGGTTTATGGTATTACAGACCTAATACCTCCAATGCATATTAAAGGTGCTGCTTATGCAAGTGTGATAGCACAAATTATAATGGCTATAATGTCAGGGTATTTACTATTAACAAAAACGTCTATTCCACTACGAGTAACATTTCCGTTTAATAAACAAATCAACAATTTTGCTTTAATGATTTTAAACTTATTTGTACGCACATTAGCACTAAACATAACCTTATATTTTGCGACAAAATACGCTACAAGTTATGGCGAAAACTACATTGCAGCTTACACAATTGCTATTAATTTATGGTTTTTAGGCGCTTTTATAATAGATGGTTATGCAAGTGCTGGCAATATTTTATCTGGTAAATTATTAGGCGAAAAAAGCTATAATTTATTAATACAACTTAGCAACACTTTAATTAAAATAGGAATACTACAAGGTATTATAATAGCTGTTTTAGGTAGCATTTTTTATTACCCAATAGGACAGATTTTTACTAAAGAACCCGAAGTTTTAAATCAATTTTACAACATATTCTGGATCGTATTAGCCATGCAACCACTATGTGCATTAGCCTTTATTTTTGACGGAATGTATAAAGGTTTAGGTCAAATGAAAGTTTTACGAAACCTATTATTACTATCCACAATATTGGTTTTTATACCTGTATTATTAATAACAGATTATTACAATTTAAAACTAACAGGAATTTTTATAGCTTTTACCTTTTGGATTATAGCTCGTGGTGTACCGTTAATTATATATTTTAGAAAACAATTTTTACCACTTACTTAAAACACGTAACTTTACAACATAAATTTAACAAAATGTTATTAGCACTACTGCAAGTAAATATTGAAGAAAAAATTAAAAACGCTCCAAATGACAACTATCAAATTGGTATTTTAATTGGATCCTATTTACCATTAATTGCGTTAGTAATAATAGCTTATTTGTTATATAGATATAATAAAAACCGAAACAAAGCACAATAAAACATGAGCGATTTACTTTTTCCACTACTAGCACTATTTGTTATCATAGCCTACTTTTATAACAAGTTTCGTAATCGTAGATAATTAACGCGTTTTAAGCCAACCAGTAATACTTAATCTTTTAGTATGTACTGGTTTGACTTCGTGTTCTAAAATTTGGCTTTCAAAAATTACAACACGACCAGGAAAAGGATAAATAACACGCTCTACTTCTTTACCATTTTTGTTTAAATACAACACTAATTCTCCACCATTTTCAGGTAACCAATCTTCATGATTTAGGTAACATACAAAAGATAATTTACGTCTATCATCATTTTTAAACGTATCTAAATGACGCTTATAAAATGTACCTTTTGGGTAAATCGCATAATGAAACTCTTTATGTAAAATCCCTAAAAAGCATGTCTTATTTAAGTAATCAACTAGACTATTAATTTTACTAAAAAACAAAGTCTCGGCTATATTAGCCTTAACCGCATCAATCCATAAAATAACATCACCTCTAATAGATTTAACAATAAGTTCATCAAATTTATTACCTATAGCAGCCTTTTTAAAAGCATCTTCCTCATATTTTTCAGTAATAGACGCACGCAAAACACTTACATCCTCAGTACTAAAAAAATCATCAATAATTGCAAATTGTTGACTAGCAATATCACTAATAATACGTTCATACTGTACGTTTTCAACAAAATCTAAAGCCTCAAAAAGCTGACTCATAATGGTCTAAAATTTAAAAAAGTGCGCAAATGTAATCTATTAACCCTTCGCTTTTACAAAATCAATATCTTTGCACAATAAATAATTAAGTCAATGAGCAATATTCGCATAACAAAACAATTTACTTTCGAGACAGGACACGCATTATATGGTTATGACGGAAAGTGCAAAAACGTCCATGGACACAGCTACAAACTAGACGTTACAGTAATAGGCACACCAATATCTGACAAAAACAATGTTAAATTTGGAATGGTAATAGACTTTACAGATTTAAAAAAAATAGTGAAAGAAGACATCGTAGATGTTTTTGATCACGCCACTGTATTTAACAAAAACACACCACACGTTGAGTTAGCCAAAGAGCTTCAAGACAGAGGACACAATGTACTATTAGTAGACTATCAACCAACTAGCGAAATGATGGTTATAGATTTTGCCAAAAAAATCCAAGACAGACTACCAAACGACATCAAACTACACTCATTAAAACTATCCGAAACCGCAACCAGTTACGCGCAATGGTACGCCAGTGATAACCAATAAATAATTTGGGCGTTACCACAAGGGTCGCGCTATCACTACTCGCTCTCTGCGAGGAGCTCAAACAAACCGTTCTATCGCTAACGCACACACCAGCCAAAAACAAACCTCAAACACTAAATAAGTATCTTTGCCATATGCAGATTCCAAAAGGAAAAAAAATATATTTTGCCTCAGACAACCATTTAGGAGCACCAACACAAGCGCAATCCTTACCACGTGAAAAAAAGTTTGTAGCATGGCTAGATATGGTTAAACAAGATGCAGCAGCAATATTCTTACTAGGAGATATGTTTGATTTTTGGATGGAATACAAACGGGTTGTACCAAAAGGATTTACAAGAACCTTAGGTAAATTAGCCGAAATTAGTGATTCCGGAATACCAATCTACTACTTTGTAGGTAACCATGACCTTTGGATGAACGGTTATTTTGAAGAAGAATTAAACATACCAGTATACCATAAACCACAAGAGTATACCTTTAACAATAAGACCTTTTTTATAGGTCATGGTGACGGTTTAGGACCAGACGACAAAGGCTATAAACGCATGAAAAAAGTGTTTACCAATCCAGTTGCAAAATGGTTATTTCAACGCTTACTACATCCAGATTTTGCATTACGATTAGGACAGTATATGTCTGTAAAAAATAAAATGATTTCTGGAGACGACGATGCTAAATTTTTAGGAAATGATAAAGAGTGGTTAGTCCAATACTGCAAACGCAAACTAGAAACCAAACATCGTGATTTTTTTGTCTTTGGGCACAGACACTTACCTTTAAATATAGACTTAGGTAACCAATCAAAATATGTAAATTTAGGTGACTGGATTCAGTATTTTACCTACGGAGTTTTTGATGGTGAAAACATGGAGTTAAAAGAGTATTAATGCTCTTCCTTTTCATGCTCTTCAACATCTTTTGTTAAATCAAGATCACGAAGTGGTTGGTTTTTAACACCAATTATAGCAACAATTATAAGTGTAGCTGTCCCACCAAATATTACTGCTAATGGAGCACCTAAAAGTTTGGCAGCAATACCACTCTCAACAGCTCCTAACTCATTAGACGACCCAACAAACATCGAGTTAACTGCACCTACACGACCTCTCATATGATCTGGCGTCTTTAATTGCAGAATAGTTTGTCTTACTACCATTGAGATTCCGTCAAAAACACCTGCTATAAACAACATTAAAACACTTAGCCACATTAATTTTGAAGCACCAAAAACTATCATACATAATCCGAAACCAAAAATAGAAACCAGTAACTTTTTACCTGTGTTTTTTGTTATAGGAATGTAAGTTGTCGCTAACATTGTCAAAATACTTCCTGAGGATAATGCAGCATTTAAAATACCTAAACCTTTTGGCCCAGCATCTAAAATATCTTTTGCAAAAACTGTAAAAATAGCGACAGCTCCTCCAAACAAAACAGCAATCATATCTAATGTCAATGCACCTAAAACCACCTTGTCGTTAAACACAAAACTAAGTCCTGCCTGTAAGCTTTCTTTTACTGTTTCTTTATTTCCGCTATTTAAAATTGGCTTTTTATTAATTAAAAACACCAATACTAAGGACAACATTACTAAAAAGAATATAATACCAAGTGTATGATGTACACCAATCCAAGCTATTAAAAACCCTGCAGATAAAGCACCAAAAACACTTGCTCCTTTCCATGTACTACTACTCCATGTTGCTGCATTAGGATAAATCTTTTTAGGCACAAGTAAGGCTATCAAAGAAAAAATAGTTGGACCAAAAAAGGCTCTTAAAACACCTCCAAAAAACACCAATGCATAAATACTATATAAAATAGTTGGCATTTGCCAAGTGGCTTCAATGGTATTGGAGGTCAACCAAAACAGTCCAAAGCTAATTAAAGAAAATAGCGTAATACAAAGTGCAAATAGATTTCGTTTTTCTTTTTTATCTACAATATGTCCTGCAAAAGGAGCAAGAAAAAAAGCTGGTAAAAACTCGCATAAACCAATTATAGCCAGACTTAATTTATTATTAGTCATAGAGTAAACTTGCCATTCTATTACCACAAATTGCATAGACCAACCAAAGACTAAGGCAAATCTTACTAATAAAAAGATATTAAACTCTCTTATTCTTAATGCTGCGTAAGGATCATTTTTAGCCATATTATTCTTTTATATCTCTAATTTTTAATTGCAAGGACACGTTTCCATTCCAATGGTTTTCATCTACTGAATAAACAGCCTTAAATAATTGTCTATTCTTAATTAAATGTAATCTATCTCCTAGATTAAAACCAATGCAAACAAATTTTTCAGGTCCAGATTGTGTCGCTGTAAACCTAATGTGCTTATCGTCTTCACCAACACACTTACCATAACCTGTATCTTTTAAATTTTCGGTCATAAAAACTGGTGACATATTTCCTGGACCAAATGGAGCAAATTGACTAATTATACGCCAAAATTTATCTGTAATATCTCCTAATTCTAATTGACTATCTATTTTTATTTCTGGAGTTAATAATTGCTTATCAATTGTCTTGCTAACCTGATCTTCAAACGCTTGCTTAAAGGCTTCGTAATTTTCTTCTTTGAGCGTTAAACCAGCTGCATACATATGTCCTCCAAATTGCTCGATATGTTCAGAGCATGCTTCTAAAGCATTATAAACATCAAAACCAGTAACAGATCGTGCAGAAGCTGCTAGCTTATCTCCACTTTTAGTAAATACTAAGGTTGGTCTGTAATACGTTTCAATTAATCTTGAAGCGACAATACCAATCACACCTTTATGCCAATCTTCTTGATACACAACAGAAGTCAACCTATCTTCTTCTTTATTTTGTTTAATTTGCTCTAAAGCTTCAACAGTTATAATCTTATCGGTTTCTCGTCTATCGGAATTAAATTCTTCAATTTCTGCAGCATAAGTTATAGCTGTTGCTAAATCCATTTGTGTTAATAAGTCTACAGCATATTGACCATGTTTCATGCGTCCTGCAGCATTAATACGTGGTGCAATTGTAAACACGACATCTGTAATGGTTAACGTCTCTTTTTTTAATTGATTGATAATTGCTTTAAAACCTGCTCTTGGGTTTTGATTAACGACTTGTAAACCAAAATAAGCCAATACACGGTTTTCTCCTGTTATTGGTACAATATCTGCACCAATTGCTGTAGCTACTAAATCTAAATATGGAATTAAATCTTGTATTGTTTCGTCTGAAGTTTCAGCTAATGCTTGTATTAATTTAAAGCCTACACCACAACCACACAATTCTTTATATGGATAATTACAATCGCTTTGTTTTGGGTCCAAAACAGCAACTGCATTAGGCACTTGACTTCCTGGTCTGTGGTGATCACAAATTATAAAATCAATACCCTTTTTTTCCGCGTAAGCGATTTTATCTATTGCTTTTATACCACAATCTAATGCCACAATTAGTGTAAAACCATTGTCTTCTGCAAAATCAATTCCTTTATATGAAATTCCATAACCTTCATCATATCTATCAGGAATATAAGTTGCTATGTTAGGTGTTTTGGTCTTTAAATAAGAAGACATTAGTGCTACCGAAGTTGTACCATCCACGTCATAATCGCCATAAACCATTATATTTTCTCCGGCTTTGATAGCTGCTTCAATTCTTGCTACAGCCTTATCCATATCCTTCATTAAATAAGGATCATGAAGTTGGTTTAAATTAGGTCTAAAAAAGGTTTTTGCGTCTTCAAAGTTAGTAATACCACGTTGCACCAAAAGTTTAGCTATGGCTTGATCTACATTTAAAGCCTCTTGTAATTGCTTGACAGTTTCAGGATTAGGTTTTGGTTTTAAAGTCCAGCGCATGTAGTCAAATTAAAAAGGGTGTAATTGCTTTAGCAAATTTAATTGTTATGAAATATTATATTAATCTTCACGTCTGCAAATTGTCTAAACATTTCCATGACTCCACAATATTTTTCGGCAGACAAATCAACCGCTTTTTTAATTTTAGACTCGTTTAAATCCTTACCTGTAAAATGATAATCTATTGTTACTGTGTGATATGTTTTTGGATGCTCATCTGTTAATTGCCCTTCAACAACCATTTTATAATCATCAACCTCAACTTTCATTTTTTCTAAAACAGAGACTACATCTAAGCCAGAACAACCTGCTAATGATGATAACATTAAGGCTTTTGGAGATAATCCTTCACGTTCTTGTCCTTCTACATCTGTATCCATCATTACATGATGACCACTTGGGTTATCAGAATCAAATAACATATTCCCTTTCCAATTGGTTGTAATTTTATGCGACATAATTAAATTATTTTTCGTTTATTGATATCAATCAAAAATACTATTTAAAAACGAAAAAACGATGCCATTAGTAACACCTTTAACAGCAGATCACGATTTAGAAACTAAAGAATTGGCTACATTCTTTAACGAAACCCTTGGATTTTGTCCAAATTCTGTCTTAACCATGCAACGTAGACCTGCTATTAGTAAAGCCTTTATCAATTTAAATAAAGCTGTTATGGCTAATGAAGGTCGAGTAACCTCTGCTTTAAAACGAATGATTGCTTGGGTTAGTAGTAATGCCACAGGATGCAGATATTGTCAAGCTCATGCTATTAGAGCTGCAGAACGCTATGAAGCAGAACAAGAACAGTTAGACAACATTTGGGAATACCGTACACATCCTGCTTTTAATGATGCAGAACGTGCTGCTTTAGATTTTAGTTTGGCTGCAAGTCAGGTACCAAATGCAGTAGATAGTGATATACAAAAGCGTCTACACGACCATTGGGATGAAGGAGAAATAGTAGAAATGCTAGGTGTGATTTCGTTATTTGGATACCTTAATAGATGGAATGATAGTATGGGAACAACTTTAGAGAATGATGCTATTGATAGCGGAAACCAATATTTAGGAAAACATGGATTTGAAGTTGGAAAACATGCTTAATTAAACAAATTTACTTTTACAATAAAAGCCTTGTTAGTACTAACAAGGCTTTTTTGATTTTTATTAATATCTATTTTTTAGTTAATGGATCGTTTTCAAAATCCAAACCTTCAAAACCTGTTTTTATAAAATTTCTTATGTTTTGGTGTCCTGATCCACTTGGGTCTTTTAATACCTCATCAAAATAATATTGACCAAAACAGGCTAAAGTTTCGGTTTTAGATAAGTTTTCTGCTTTAGCAAATGCAAACACTTTACATGAACCTGAATTTTGTCCTTCGGCATTTTGTAACGTACCATTTGTGAATGCTGTTGGTGTAGAATTAAAGTAAGTGTCCACTACGTCCATTGTTTCCGCGAAAGCGATAGTATTAGGAGCTGTTTTTAATTTTGTTTTAAACTCTTGAATGGTCATTTTTTAATATAATTTATTTAGATTTTCCTGCTACAACTATAACTATTTCACCTTTTGGTGGTTTATTAGTATAATGCTCTAATACTTGTTTTGCTGTACCACGAATGGTTTCTTCATATAATTTGGTTAATTCTCTAGAGACTGACACTGGTCTGTCCTCTCCAAAATACTCGCAAAAATGTCCTAATGTTTTATTTAGTTTATGTGGACTTTCGTAAAAAATAATAGTTCTGGTTTCTTCGGCTAAAAGTTTTAGTCTGGTTTGACGTCCTTTTTTAACTGGTAAAAACCCTTCAAAAATAAACTTATCGTTAGGAAAACCACTGTTGACCAATGCTGGTACAAACGCTGTTGCACCTGGTAAACAGTCTACTTCAATATCATGCTCTACGCAAGCTCTAGTTAATAAAAATCCTGGATCTGATATTGCTGGTGTGCCTGCATCACTAATTATTGCAATGGTTGTACCTGCTTTTAACTTTTGTATTAAGCTGTCTACCGTTTTATGCTCATTATGCATATGATGGCTTTGCATTTGTGTAGTGATTTGGTAGTGCTTTAATAATTTTCCTGAGGTACGTGTATCTTCGGCTAAAATTAAATCGGCAGCATTTAAAACTTCTATTGCTCTAAAAGTCATGTCTTTAAGATTGCCAATAGGTGTTGGGACTATGTATAATTTACTCATTTTCAATTAAATCAGATTCAAATTTACAATCTTTTTGATATATAAGAAGCAACCTTTTGCTAAATTAGACATCTATTAATTAACCAAACAAAAATGAAAAACTCGCTATTCTTCATCTTTTTATTAATGTCTAATTTTTTCTCTCAAGCACAAAGCACAGATTTATCTATTGTGGTTGAGGCTCAAGATTTATCAGGTAACGCTCTGTCTCAAGCTAATATCTATCAAGAGTTTCAATATATAATTACTATTTTTAATTCTGGTAGTAATGTTAGCAATGCTACGTTTAATCAAATAATTGATAATAGCGTTGCCATACAAAGCTATACTAGCCTAAATCAGACTGGTGGAGCAAGTCCAATAAATCCAATAACTTTAACCGGAAATACTATTGATGCAACTATTGCTAGTTTACCTTCTAATAGTAGTGTAGCTTTAAAAGTAATTGTGAGAGCGCCTTTAGGTTCTGGTGGTATTGCGACTAATGTTAATGTTTTTCCGCCTGACGGAACAACAGACAGTGATACGTCTAATAATACTTCTATTATATCTATTGATATTGTTGAAATCCCTATAGATTTTACAATTACTTACAACCAAATTAATCCAACTACTGGAAACAGTATTAATAACTGGAACGAATCTATAACCTACCAATTTACTATCACTAATAATAGCAGTGTAAGCTACCCTTTAATGGGTTTTAAAAATATATTTGCCAATAATCTGAGTACATTTTATGGTTATCCATACTTACAACTTTTAAGCGTTGATTGTACATCTGCTTCTAACGGAATGAATTGTATTGATACCTCAAACCTAAATGGTAATCCAACTTATCTATCTTCATCTTTAGAATTATTTAATTACACCTCAGCAATCGAGTTTTTACCTGGAGGATCTATGATTTTTGAAATGGAAGTTTTGTTTCTAGATCCTTTTTGCGCTACCATATTGTCTGATTTAGATTTGTCTAGTTTTATTGAATTAACTTTAAGTCCCTCTGACATCAACCAATCACCTAATCAATCTAACAGTATAAACAATATTTTACTAGAATCTTTTATATGTCCTGAAGCAGATTTATGTCTTTCTACAGTACAAACTAATCCGGACGCTACTCAAGAAGTTAGCTGGAATGAAGAAGTTACTTTTGTTACTGATGTTTGTAATATGGGTCCAGAGGATGCGTATATGCGTTTCTTTTTACAAAATTTAACTTCAGATGTAAATTGGCAAATCCAATCTATTACTTGTAATAGCACTACTGGCATGATTTCTTGTACTGACTTTACACTTAGTGATCAAAATTCTTTCTGGGAAAGTAGTGAGTTTATACTACCTGCTAACTCTACTATAACAGTTACTACAGTTGCAATATTTTTTGAACCAGACTCTTGTACTCCTACAACAGAAGACTACACCAATGTGCATATTAGAAGTGGTGTAAATTTATTAGACAACAGTATTATAGACCCTAATATCACGAATGATTATGATAGTGATTTTGTTTTACTTCCTCCTTTACCTTTATGTGATGTAGAAGAATTTGCAGATTTATCAATTACTAAAACACAAATTAACCCAGAATTACCTGCTGGTATAAATAATGACAATACAATTGAATGGGGAGAAGTAACCTATAATGTTGTTGCAACAAATAATAGTAATGAGGATACAATAATAGAGTTATCTGATTTTTTAAATGATGGATCACCAGGAACGTTGGTATCTGTTACTTGTTTAGAAACAACAGGAACTGCTTCTTGCTATACTATAGTTAATGAGAATGTTGGTGTTTTTATGGATGGTATTCCTGAAGATGGAGTTAATGATGTGTTTTGGCAAATTACTGCTGATGAAAATGTAATACTTCCTGCACAAAGCTCTATAACTTACCAAGTGGTTATAGATTGGGCTCCAGAATGCACAACAAATGATATTACTGTCAGAAACAACGCTACAATAGCTAGTGTTGACAACTCAAATGAAATTAATACAAGTGATAATACTGTTATGGTTGTTACCTACATGGCTCCTTGTATAGATATTTTAGTGCAGACATATCCTGAGTTTACTTCGGTTGATGTGGATACTGCATTTAATTGGATTATAGATATTACCAACAGTAATTCTGGCTCAAGTGCTACTAATATCGATTTTGAAGATGTTTTAGGACCACAATTTACCATAAACGGATCACCAAGTTGCAACGTTACAGTAGGTACAGCAAGTTGCACACCAACGTTAACCGTTTCTGGTAATACTGTAAATGGAATTATACCTATTATGGAAGCAGGATCTACAATACAAATAGTTATACCTGTTTTAGCTCCAAGTTTTGGTGGTGCTTTTACCAATACTGCACAAGCTACAGGTAATAGTAATGAAAATAACGAGCTAACACCAGAAACCAATTTGTCTATTAGTAATATGCAAGTTATAGCTCCTACAGTACTTAAAACGTTTACTCCAGATCAAATTATTGTAGGACAAGAAAGCACCTTGACATTTACTGTTTTTAATGTTTCTGGTAATGCATCGCAATCCAATATAGCGTTTACAGACAATCTACCTACAGGTATGACAATAGCTGGACCAGTTAATTGGTCAGAACAAAATGGTTGTTCAGCAACTTTTAATAGTAATATAGGTGACACAAGTTTTAACGTTACTAATTTAACATTTCCTAATGGAGTTGAAAGCTGCACCTTTGAGGTTATTGTTACAACAAATACTGAAGGCGAATTTATAAACAACAGTACTAATTTTAGTGATTTAAATAATATAGATAGCGCTTTAGCTAATGCAACATTAACTGTATTAGAGGACAATACGGATGTTGACATACAGATATTAAAATCTGTAACACCATCTGAAGCCTCAATAGGAAATACAGTACAGTTTACTATTACTGCCACCAATTTAGGAACTACAAATGCAACAAATATTGAAATTTTAGAGATGCTACCTTTAGGCTACGCGTTTATTTCTGCTCAGACAAGCATGGGTAGTTACAATAATAATGACAACTTATGGATTCTAAGTAACTTACTTCCTAATCAATCCGAAACTTTAACCTTAAATGCCCAAGTTGTGTCATCAAACGACTTATTAAATCAGGCTAGTTTAGTTAGTGTCTCAGAGGCAGATAGAGATGATAGTAATAATGAAGATCAAGCCGAAGTTAATGTTAACAACTGTTTAAATATACCAAGCGGTTTTTCACCAGGTAACGATGCAACAAATGACACCTTTAAAATCCCTTGTATTGAAGACTATCCTTATAGCAGTCTAAATATTTATAATAGATACGGAACATTAGTATACCAAAATAACAACTACAATAATACCTGGAACGGAATGCCTAATTCTGGTCCTTTAAACCAAAATAGAAAACTACCCATAGGTACGTATTATTATGTTTTTACTGTAAAAGCAATAACCAAACCTTTTGTAGGATATGTGTATTTAAACTACTAATTTTTTATCACGCACATCTTTACCTAAAAAATAAGAGATCAACACCAAAAATATTGTAAAAAACGACATACCAAACAAGCCATGTTGTGCTATATAATGTGCTACTGTAGCTAATACAACATCAAAGAAAAATCCAGCATAAGCCCATTCTGTTAACCATTTACTTTTTCGCCATAAAACCATAATAACACCTAAAATTTTAAGTATAGCTAATGGCATTACAAGGTAAGCAGGATAATTAAACGAGGTAAAAAAGCCCTCTACCATTTGTGTATTAAAAATATACATCTGTGCAGAGTATAAAAATATAACGCAAACTAAAATTGTAGATATCCAATATATAATGGATTTTATAGAGGTTTGTTTCATGTAGTAGTGGTATTTAAAATACTAATTGATTATTCAAACTTAGAAGCAATAATAGACATAAAACGGACTTCATAATCCTCTTTTCCTATCCAGTTATTGTATTCTGGTTTAACAACGTTATTTATTAAATTATTAGCTTCATCTAAAGAGGAGGACGTATTTAATTGTGATAACACTCGGTTATAATCATCTGGTTCACCATCAAACAAATGTTTTATAAATGCTAATTTATCATTTAACCCAATATTTAATCCTGACTTGAGTTTATCATTTAAACTCTTTTTTTCATCAGTCAAAGATTTTAAAACTGGTTCAAACACAGGAGTATCTCCAAAACTTGAAGTAATGTCTTCAAAATCATTTTTTTCAAATTCTTTTTTAGGAATAACCGATTCAATTAATGAATCTACTTGATGGGTTTCCTCAGGCATTTGCGCAACCATATCTTTAATTTTCTCCATTAATGGCTCTGTAATTTCTTTGTCTTCATCTTCATCTAAATGGATATAAGTTTTATTATCTACTTCAATATTATCACTGATTTTGTTATTAAATGCAGAATCTAACATATCAAAAAACGAAGAGTCATTACCTATTGTTGGTAAAGTATCGTCTAGATTTTCGCTAGCAAATTTTAAAACAGTTAGTTTTTCATATAAAGCAGCAACCTCAGCATGCATTTTGTTAACATCATCTTTACCACCTAGTTTTAGAATCCTATGAGCAATACTCATTAATTCTGCTTCCAATTTCTTCTTCATGGTTTTATTTTTTTTTTATTTTTTTCAATTTATTGCAAGTTGGCCTTTTGATTTTTAATAAATTTGACCCACCTTTATACAAAACGTGAATGCTTTACGTTTTAGTGCTAAATTTACAAAATGTTTCTCGAAAATACAGTAAATCAAAAAGAACAATTTGGATGGATTGAAGTCATCTGTGGATCAATGTTTTCTGGTAAAACTGAAGAGTTAATCCGTAGGCTTAAGCGTGCCCAATTTGCAAAACAAAAAGTAGAAATCTTTAAACCTGCAATTGATGTACGTTATGATGAAGAGATGGTAGTATCTCACGACTCTAACGAAATTAGATCCACACCTGTACCTGCTGCTGCTAATATACCAATATTAGCCGATGGTTGCGATGTTGTTGGTATAGACGAAGCACAATTTTTTGATGACGAGATTGTTAGAATATGTAATGACCTTGCAAATAAAGGCATAAGGGTTATTGTTGCTGGATTAGATATGGACTTTAAAGGTAATCCATTTGGTCCAATGCCAAACTTAATGGCTACTGCAGAATATGTTACAAAAGTACACGCTGTATGTACCAGAACTGGTAATCTTGCACAATATAGCTTCAGAAAATCTGCTAATGACAGCCTAGTATTATTAGGCGAAACTGATGAGTACGAACCTTTAAGCAGAGCTGCTTATTACAAAGCAACAATGCGAGAAAAAATTAAAAATATTAATGTTGAAGATCCTCAACAAATAGATACAAATCCAGAAGCATCTAATGGATAACGTCCAAGAAACCATTCTAGAAATAGACTTAAAAGCATTAAAACATAACTTTAAGCATTTAAAATCTAGACTACATAATAACACCAAGTTTTTAGCAGTAGTCAAAGCCTTTGCTTATGGTAGTGATGCTGCTGAGGTAGCAAAATATCTTGAACAATTAAACATAGACTATTTTGCTGTAGCCTACACCTATGAAGGTGTTGCTTTGCGTGATGCAGGTATCACAACACCAATTTTAGTGTTACATCCTCAACCTGTAAGTTTTGATGACATTATTAAACGATGTTTAGAACCTAGCATATATTCTCAACGTGTTTTAGATTTATTTATCGCTTCCGCAGAAATCCATAAACAACATAATTATCCTGTTCATTTAAAATTTAACACAGGTTTAAACAGACTAGGATTTGGGCAAAAAGACATACCAAAAATAGCACAAGCTTTATCTAAAACCGAAGCGATTAAAGTAACTAGCTTATTTTCTCATTTAGCCGAAAGTGAAGTACTTGATGATACAGATTTTACAAAATCACAAATTGAAAGCTTCACTAAAATTTATAAAGATGTTTATGCAACTTTAAGCTATAAACCATTTTTACACATTTGTAATACTTCCGGAATTATAAATTATCCAGAAGCACATTTTGACATGGTAAGAAGTGGAATTGGGTTAAATGGTTTTGGAAACGACCCAGAAGTTAACAAACACCTAAAACCTATAGCTGCATTAAAAACAAACATTTCTCAAATTCATCATATAAAAAAAGGTGAAAGTTTAGGTTATAACAGAGCCTTTATCGCTCAAGAAGACACCAGGACAGCAACCCTACCATTAGGTCATGCAGACGGAATTAAAAGACAATATGGAAACAAAAAGGGCTTTGTTACCATAAATAATCAAAAGGCTTTTATACTAGGTAATGTTTGTATGGACATGATAATGGTTGATGTTACTAATATTAAATGTAAAGAAGGAGATCAAGCAATTATTTTTGACGACAAACATACTGCCGAGGATTTAGCAGGACAAGTCAACTCCATTTCATACGAATTACTTACAGCTGTATCTCAACGAGTAAAACGTGTCATACGTCGATAACAATTTGTTAGTCGACCAATGATTTTACTTGTTTTGTTAAAATTTTAACTAAATTCGAAGTAATTAATATTAACTAACAATTTAAATTTTAAAATTATGCTTAAAGAATTTAAGAATTTTATCATGACAGGAAACGTAATTGAATTTGCGGTTGCTGTAATTATGGCTGGAGCCTTAGGACAAGTAATTAATGGATTTGTAAATAACATTGCAATGCCATTTGTAGGTCACTTTGCAGGAGGTATTGATTTTGCAGCAAAAAAACTTGTACTTGATGAAGCTGTAGTAGATGCTGCTGGTGTAGTTACAAAACCAGAAAATGCAATCATGTATGGTACTTGGATTAACACAATTATTAACTTATTAATTGTAGGATTTATAATGTTCTTAATTGTTAAAGCTTACAATAAAACTAAAAAACCAGTTGAACCAGCTGCACCTGCAGGACCAACTGACAACCAATTATTAATGGAAATTAGAGATGCTTTAAAAAAGTAATCTAAATTTTATTATTATCACTAAAAACCGATTTTTGATTAAAAATCGGTTTTTTTATGTCTTTTTTTTACGAAAAAATTAAGACTTTTTATATTTTTAAATACTCTAAATACGCTAATTTTAACCTTTAATTTAATTAGTATTTAAAATGAGAGTAGCAGTAGTTGGAGCAACCGGAATGGTTGGCGAAGTAATGCGTAAAGTATTAGAAGAAAGACAGTTTCCTATAACAGAATTTATTCCTGTAGCGTCAGAACGCTCAGTAGGAAAATCCATTGCGTTTAACGGTAAAGATTACACCATAGTAAGCTTAAAAGATGCAGTAAATGCCAAACCTGATATTGCTTTATTTTCTGCAGGTGGAAGTACATCTTTAGAATGGGCTCCAAAATTTGCAGAAGTTGGAACCACTGTAATTGATAATTCTTCGGCTTGGAGAATGGACGAAAACAAAAAATTAGTCGTTCCAGAAATTAATGCTAATCAGTTAACAAAAGACGACAAGATTATTGCTAACCCAAACTGCTCTACCATTCAAATGGTAATGTGCTTAGCTCCTCTTCATGAAAAATATAAAATTAAACGTATTGTAGTTTCTACATATCAATCTATTTCTGGTACAGGTGTTAAAGCTGTTCAGCAATTAGAAAACGAATTAGCTGGTGTTGACGGAGAAATGGCTTACCACTACCCAATCTTTAAAAATGCAATTCCACATTGTGATGTTTTTGAAGACAATGGTTATACCAAAGAGGAATTAAAACTGGTCAATGAAACCAGAAAAATATTAAACGATAATACTATTGCTGTTACAGCAACAGCTGTTAGAATACCTACAGCTGGAGGTCATAGTGAGTCTGTAAATATTGCTTTTGAAAACGATTATGATTTGACAGAAGTAAGAGAATTACTAAGTCAAACAGATGGTGTTGTAGTACAAGACAATGTAGACGTAAACACCTATCCAATGCCACTTTATGCCAATGGTAAAGACGAGGTTTTTGTAGGTCGTATTAGACGTGATTTATCTCAAGAAAACTCAATTAACATGTGGATTGTTAGTGACAATTTACGTAAAGGTGCTGCTACAAACACAGTACAAATAGCCGAATATTTAGTTAAAAATAAATTAGTGTAAACACTACACATATTTTCTGTAATTTATTAAAAAGCGTTTGTTTTAGTTAACAAACGCTTTTTTGTTTAAATTTATGATCACAACCAAAACGTATTTTAAAAATGAAAAAAATAGCACTTGGCTTATTAACATTGTCCATAATTATGTCCTGTAAAGAAGAACAAAAACCACAAAAACAAACCAAAAGAGATATAGTTGTAAACTACCCTACTACAAACAAAGTAGATACTGTTACTAATTATTTTGGTACAGACGTAAAAGATCCTTACAGATGGCTAGAGGACGACAGAAGTCCAGAAACTGAAGCTTGGGTAAAAGCAGAAAACAAAGTAACACAAGACTACCTAAAAAACATTCCGTACAGAAAAGAATTAAAACAACGCCTTGAAAAGCTATGGAATTACGAAAAAATAGGAGCTCCTTTTAAAGAAGGAGACTACACTTATTTTTACAAAAATAACGGACTACAAAACCAATATGTAATTTATAGATACAAAACAGGCGAAGACCCAAGTAACGCATCAGTATTTTTAGATCCAAACACATTTAAAGAAGACGGAACTATTTCTTTAGGAGGTACAAGTTTTTCTAAAAACGGAAAGATTTTAGCGTATTCAATCTCTGAAGGAGGAAGTGATTGGCGTAAAATTTTAGTAATGGATGTTGAGTCAAAACAAATTATTGAAGATACTTTAGTAGACATTAAATTTAGCGGAATGTCTTGGTACAAAAACGAAGGTTTTTACTACTCAAGCTATGATAAACCAAAAGGGAGTGAATTATCTGCAAAAACAGATCAACACAAAGTATATTACCATAAACTAGGGACACCTCAAAAAGAAGATCAATTAATTTATGGTGGTACAGAAGATGAAAAACATAGATACATTTATGGAAGTGTCACTGAAGATGACAAATATTTAATTATTTCTCCTAGAGTTTCAACCTCTGGAAACAAATTATTAATTAAAGATTTAACACAACCCAATAGTAGCTTTAAAACAATTCTTAATCATACAGATAGTGACACTTACATTATCGAAAACGAAGATAGTAAGCTATTTATAGTAACAAATTTAGAGGCTCCAAACCAGAAAATAGTAACTGTTGACGCTGCAAACCCAACTCCAGAACATTGGGTAGATTTTATACCAGAAACTAAAAATGTTTTAAGTCCGTCTACTGCTGGTGGATACTTTTTTACAGAATATATGGTTGATGCAGTATCAAAAGTAATGCAGTATGATATGACAGGAAAATTAATAAGAGAAGTTAATTTACCTGGTATTGGTAGCGCTGGAGGTTTTAGTGCTAAAAAAGAAGACACTAGTTTATACTACTCATTTACCAATTACGTTACTCCTGGAAGCATTTATAAATATAATATTAAAGAAGGCTCATCAGAATTATACCGTAAACCAGACATAGATTTTAATCCAGAAAATTACGAAAGCAAACAAGTATTTTATGCTTCAAAAGATGGAACAAAAGTACCAATGATTATTACACATAAAAAAGGTTTAGAACTTGACGGAAAAAATCCAACAATTCTTTATGGATATGGTGGGTTTAACGTTAGTCTAACACCAAGTTTCAGTATTGCTAATGCTGTTTGGATGGAACAAGGTGGTATATACGCAGTGCCAAATCTTCGTGGTGGCGGAGAATATGGAAAGGCTTGGCATGATGCAGGAACTCAATTAAAAAAACAAAACGTTTTTGACGATTTTATTGCTGCTGCAGAATTTCTTATTGATAACAAATATACTTCTTCAGACTTTTTAGCTATTAGAGGAGGATCAAATGGTGGTTTATTAGTTGGTGCAACCATGACACAACGTCCAGATTTAATGAAGGTAGCAATACCTGCTGTAGGTGTTTTAGATATGCTACGCTATCATACATTTACCGCTGGAGCAGGTTGGGCTTATGACTATGGTACAGCAGAGGATAATAAAGAAATGTTTGACTACTTAAAAGGTTACTCTCCTGTACACAATGTAAAAGAGGGTGTGCAATATCCTGCAACTATGGTAACCACTGGTGACCATGATGACAGAGTAGTACCTGCGCATAGTTTTAAGTTTGCAGCAGAATTACAAGCTAAACAAACAGGAACAAACCCAACATTAATTAGAATTGAAACTGATGCTGGTCATGGTGCAGGAACACCTGTTAGTAAAACCATAGAACAGTATGCAGATATTTATGGTTTTACTTTATATAACATGGGATTTGATGTTCTCCCAACAGAAATTGAAGAATTTAAAGACTAATAACCAATACGTTAATAAAAAAAGGTGACTAATATTTTCTATTTGTCACCTTTTTTTATATTTGTTAAACCTTAACTAACCCAAATAATAATACTGATGAAAAAAACCATCCTACTGGTCTGTTTCGCTATTACATGTTTAAACATCAAAGCACAAAAAGCAGATGTAAAAACAAAAGAAATTAAAGCTACTTTTGAACAGCCAGAATTTCTTAAAAACATTAAAACTTACAGTTATACCATACAAGATGATGGTACCTACTGGAACTACACACCCACAGCACAAAACCCAACGTTAGCATCAAATACTGATGGTATAAATCTTAGTGGATTAGAACGTGTAAAAGATAGTGCTGACTTACAAATTGTTGTTGGTTTTTCAGGAAATCAATTAAAAACCAGTCCTGCTTTATACGTTTTACAAGGCACTTACCACATTATGGTACTAAATAAGGATAACAAATTATTGTTAGCCATAGAAGAATCTGTTGAAAAAAATGTTAATGCAGGAGACAATAGATACAGCATAACAAACCGAGACTCTAGAAACATAACTAAAGCCCTTATTGTAACAGAACATGTAGAAAAACTTTTAAAGGAATACGAACATTTATTTTCAGGTACTGCAGACTTAAAAGTACCTTTTGGACTATTTAAGAAAACTAAAGGTGGTGTAGCAGAAATTTTTAATGAAACTTCAAAACCGTTAATAGACTCAATCATTTCAAACAGTAATAATATTGAAAATATAGATAAAGCAATTACTTATTGGACAGAGCAATTAGAAGTAGATTTTGGAAAAAAAGTAAAAGACAAAATTAAAAACCGAGTAATTTATGCCAACTTAACGTCGGCTAATTTACTTAAAAAAGATTTAGATGCTGCTCTAACTAATTTTGAACTTGTTAAGGAAAATACAGGCTTTTTTGACACTTGGACTTCTAGTTACAAAACCATTTTTAATCGCTTTGAAAGCTTTAAAGCAATAGGCAATCCTGATAAGCTTACAACCATTAAGCTTACACCTACAAGCACATACCTTATAACACTTCCTGCAGGTAAATACACCTACAAAAGCAGAGAGGCAATTGATTATCATAAAATTGAAATTGAAAATTTTGTACCTAACGTAAAATCTGGAATAGCGTCTTTAGACTCAAAAGTAAAACCAAAAATTTACGTCTATGAAAACGAAACAAAAAAAATTCGTCATTTTGGAGATGGAAACAATACCATCGTTACAAATGAGGGTGAAGAAATTGTCTTTAAATTACACAAAGGTGAATACAAAGCTTGTACCAAACAGGATGATGGTACATACAAGATATACAATAGTAACACTATTATTAAGTAAGTAAAACTATAGTCACATTAAGGCATTCGGTAGTTGAATGCCTTTTTTATGTTTCAAAATTATTCTTAAATAAGCCTTAAAAAACAATTTATATTTTGGTAGTATTAAGCAATTAATCTAGCTTTACGCTTCTAAATGAACAAGGCACTAACTAAATACCTATCCATAACAGTACTCTTATTACTAATAAGTGTTACTAACGTGTTTGCAAATTCGCTTGTAAATTCTAATCTGTATTTAATAAATGTCAAAACACCTGAGACTTCACAGACAACATTTGTAAAAAGTTCAACAGATACTTTTTATTTTACAATTGCCCAAAATAAAGAAGCTGAGCTGTTTTTTGATTATACTGAAATTGAAGAGTCAGAAAATGAAGAATCGACTTCTACTGTAGTTACTAAGTCTTTATATAACTATTTAAAAACATATTTAACTACACATTCTCTAAGGGGTTTGTCATATCTTCTTGATAAAGAAACAAAAAAACACAAACCTCAACCCTGTCAAACCAATACAAAAACTCATATTAGATTACAAGTATTTATAATCTGATTCTCTTTCTTTTTTAAACCAAAACCTTATTTGGTTTACTCTCATTTTTCGATAAAAAATTATTACAACTAGTCTTTACTATGCTGTATTAACATGTATTGACTACAAAGACATTTTATTTAAACAGTTTATTTCAAAATAAAAATTATGAAAAAAATATTCATTTTCATGGGTGTGTTCGCATGTCTAATTTATACAAGTTGCGAAACTAAAAAAGAAGAAAAAAAAGAAGAAATTACTTTTCTTGTTACAAACCCTATTAAAAAAGACACTATAATACTAAAAGATTATGTAAGTCAGATCCACTCTGTAAAACACATAGAACTAAGAGCTCTAGAAAAAGGTTACTTAAAAAACATTTATGTGGACGAGGGTCAAGAGGTAAAAAAAGGACAAGTAATGTTTCAGATAATGCCTAATATTTATCAAGCCGAATTACAAAAAGCTGAAGCCGAATCAAATGCAGCAGAGATAGAAGTAAAAAACACAAAACTTTTAGCCGATGGTAATGTGGTTTCACAAAACGAATTAGCTATGGCAAATGCAAATCTAGACAAAGCTAAAGCAGAAGTCGCTTTAGCTAAAACACATTTAGGTTTTACCAGAATACATGCTCCTTTTGATGGTATTATGGATCATTTAGAAGCTAGAGAAGGAAGCCTTCTTGACGAAGGAGAATTGTTAACCACATTATCAGATAATAGTAAAATGTGGGTTTATTTTAATGTTCCTGAAGCCGAGTATTTGGATTATATAACTAGCGTAGATAAAGACACAAAAAAAGAAGTGCAATTATTAATGGCTAATAACAAACCTTTCAATCAAAAAGGAATTGTTGAAACAATAGAAGGTGAATTTAATAGCGAAACAGGAAATATTGCTTTTAGAGCCACTTTCCCTAATCCAGATGGTATTTTAAGACATGGTGAAACAGGCAGTGTTTTAATGCGTGTTCCTTTTAAAGATGTCATTATCATACCACAAAAAGCAACTTTTCAGATTTTAGATAAAACCTATGTTTTTATTGTTGACAAAAACAACATCGTAAAACAAAAAGAAATTAATGTGGGTGCAGAGTTACCACACTTATTTATTGTAGACAAAGGTCTTAATCAAAACGACACTATTTTGCTTGAAGGGATTAGAATGGTTAAAAATAACGAGGAAATAAAAACCAAGTTTTTAGAACCAAACAAAGTAATATCTGAGTTAGACTTATACGCTGAATAATTTTAGAATTTAATCTACAAGAGACATGTTTAAGCAATTTATAAAAAGACCCGTTTTGGCAATTGTCATTTCGGTAATCATATTATTTATAGGTGGATTGGCCATCAAACAACTACCTATATCTCAGTTCCCACAAATAGCACCTACAACGGTAAATATTTTTATAGCATACCCTGGTTCTAGCTCAGAAGTATTAGTTAACTCCACATTAATCCCTCTAGAAACAGCAATTAATGGTGTTCAAGACATGCGTTATATTGCCTCTGATGCAACAAGTGCTGGAGAAGCAACTGTACGCGTTATTTTTGAACCTGGTACAGATCCCAACGAAGCAGTCGTCAGGGTAAAAACACGCGTAGATCAAGTAATGCCATTATTACCAGAATTGGTCCAACGTGAAGGTGTTATAATAACACCTGTGCAACCTAGCATGCTAATGTATGTTAACCTTTCTAGTAGTGATAAAAATAACGACGAAAAGTTTTTATACAACTATGCTTACACAAAAATTATTCCTGAAATACAGCGTATAAAAGGTATTGCAAGTGCTAAAATTTTAGGAAGCAGAAAATATGCAATGCGTGTTTGGTTAAAACCAGATCGTATGAGAGCATACAATATATCTGCAGAAGAAGTTTTAGAAGCTATGGAAGAACAAAGCATACTTGCCAGACCTGGACGTTTAGGCAGAAGTTCTGGTATGACGTCTCAATCCTTAGAATATGTACTAACTTATGAAAATAGATATAACGAGCCAGAACAATACAAAGACATTATTATTCGAGCCAATAGTGAAGGAGAAATTATTAAGTTAAAGGACATTGCAGAAGTTAATCTTGGAAGCGAATTTTTTGATATTTATTCTAATTTAGACGGTAAACCATCGGCATCCATAGTATTAAAACAAACTTTTGGAAGTAATGGTAGTGACGTTATTGATGCTGTAAAGGAAAAATTAGCAGAATTAGAAGTTGACTTACCTCCAGACGTAGATTTTCAAATAAGCTATGACGTCTCTAATTTTTTAGATGCTTCAATAGAACAGGTTTTACATACGCTTAGAGACGCCTTTATTCTTGTAGCAATTGTTGTATTCTTATTCCTAGGAGATTGGCGCTCAACATTAATTCCAATTATAGCTGTACCTGTATCTCTAATAGGAGCCTTTTTTGTAATGCAATTATTTGGATTATCAATAAATTTAATCACATTATTTGCTTTAGTATTAGCCATTGGTATTGTGGTCGATGATGCTATAGTCGTGGTAGAAGCTGTTCATATAAAAATGGAAGAAGATCATCTTTCTCCATACAAAGCTGCTTCTGCTGTTTTAGAAGAAATTGGAGGCGCAATAATAGCCATAACATTAGTTATGGTATCCGTATTTATACCTATTGCGTTTATGTCTGGTCCTGTTGGTGTATTTTATAGACAGTTTTCTATAACCATGGCTGGATCCATTATTATATCTGCAATTGTAGCCTTGACATTAACTCCCGTATTGTGTGCTATGCTTCTAAAAAACAATCACAACAAAAAACGTAAATCTATAGTAGATAAATTTATTGATTGGTTTAATCAAGGCTTCGAAAAATTAACAGGAAAATACATTACAATTCTAAATAAAATAGTAGCAAGACGCATTGTTACTTTCGGGATTTTAGCAGCATTTTGTGTTGGTATCTTTTTTACCAACAAAATATTACCTGCAGGTTTTATTCCTAATGAGGACCAAGGAATGATTTATGCCATTATACAAACACCTCCAGGAGCAACTTTAGAGCGTACTAATAATGTTGCTAAAAAACTTCAAAAAATATGTGAAGCAACCGAAGGTGTAGAATCGGTATCGTCATTAGCTGGTTATGAGATTATGACCGAAGGACGAGGTTCTAATGCTGGTACGTGTTTAATTAACCTAAAATCTTGGTCAGACCGTCATCACTCGGTACATGAAATCATGGAAGAGCTTGAAGAAAAAACCAAAGACTTAGGAGCTGTTATAGAATATTTTGAACCTCCTGCTGTACCAGGATTTGGGTCCTCAGGTGGTTTTGCTTTACGTTTACTAGATAAAACCAATTCTACAGATTACCATCATTTTGAGAGTATTAATAATGAGTTTATGGATGCTTTATCAAAACGTGAAGAATTATCAGGTTTATTTACTTTCTTTTCGGCCAATTACCCACAGTATCAATTAAAAATAAATAATAAAATTGCAATGCAAAAAGGGGTAACCATTAGTAAAGCAATGGAAAACCTAAATATTTTAATTGGTAGTACTTACGAGCAAGGTTTTATTAGGTTTGGAAGGTTTTTTAAAGTCTACACACAAGCTGGTCCAGAATATAGACGATTGCCATCAGATTTAGAAAAGCTATTTGTAAAAAATGAGGAAGGCGAAATGGTTCCTTACTCTGCGTTTATGTCAATAGACAAAAAATTAGGTCCTAACGAAATCACAAGATACAACCTTTACAATTCGGCCTCCATTAGAGGGCTTCCCGCAAAAGGTTATACTAGTGGAGATGCTATAAATGCTATTAGAGAAGTTGCTGCAAAACAATTACCACGAGGATACGATATTGCTTGGGAAGGATTATCGTACGACGAAGCAAGAAGAGGTAACGAGTCCATTTATATCTTTATAATTGTTTTAGCCTTTATGTATTTTGTTTTAGCTGCTCAATACGAAAGCTTCTTACTACCATTAACTGTAATATGCTCTTTACCTATAGGCGTTTTTGGCTCTTTTATTTTACTTAAAGCAATGGGCTTAGCTAACGATGTATATGCACAAATAGGCATAATAATGCTCGTTGGTTTATTAGGTAAAAATGCGGTTTTAATTGTAGAATATGCAGTGCAAAAAAACAGACAAGGCGCAACTATATTAGAGTCTGCTATTGCTGGTGCAAAAGCCAGATTTAGACCAATTTTAATGACTTCTTTTGCTTTTATTGCTGGGTTAATTCCTTTAATTATTGCACATGGCGCTGGTGCTATTGGTAATAAAACCATTGGTGGATCATCGTTAGGAGGTATGTTAATTGGAACACTTGGAGGTGTATTTATTATACCAGGTTTGTATTACATATTTGCAAAAATGGCAGATGGAAAAAGCCTTATAAAAGACGAATCTCAAGAGCCACTTTCAGAAGAGTTTATTAGAACAAGTGAATCTTCTAATAATCAAACAAATGAGAATACAAAACAAATAAGTAAGCTTAAAAGTCTACTTAAAAAATTAAGCAAAAAAAATAACAATGAATAATTTTAACACATCCATAAACATCAGGAAACTATACATTATTGTCATTCTTACAATGGTTTCAATAGTATCATGTGTACCAACAAGAAATGTTAGAGAAGAAAATAAAACAGTTCCTGAACAGTATAAAAACAAAATAAAAGATAGCGCAAACACTGCTAGCATACAATGGAAAGACTTTTTCACAGATCTCAATTTAGTTAGTTTAATAGACACTGCATTAGTTAATAATCAGGAATTAAACATCATGTTACAAAAAATAGAAATAACTAAAAACGAGATACAAGTAAAAAAAGGAGAATATCTTCCATTTGTCAATGCTTTTGCTGGAGCTGAAGTAGAAAAAGTAGGTGAATATACAAGAAATGGTACTGTAGAGAAACATCTAGATATTAAAGAAGAGGAAGAATTTCCAGAACCATTAACTAATTTTAATGCTGGACTAACAGCATCTTGGGAACTTGACGTTTGGAAGAAACTTAGAAACGGAAAAAAAGCAGCTGTTTTAGAGTATTTAGCTTCGGTAGAAGGTAAAAACTTTATGGTAACTCAATTAATTTCAGAAATTGCAAGTGCTTATTACGAGCTTATGGCTTTAGATAATCAATTAGCAATTATAGAGCAAAATTTAAGCATTCAGCAACAAGCTTTAAAAATGGTAAAGCTTCAAAAGGAAGCTGCCAGAGCAACACTTTTAGCTGTAAGACGTTTTGAGGCCGAAGTCTATAAAAACCAAAGCAATAAATTTCAAATTCAACAAAAAATAACAGAAACCGAAAATTTAATTAATTTTTTAGTTGGTAGATATCCACAAACTATAACCCGAAATTCTGATCAATTTATTGACAAAGAACTCAATAAAATGTCTGCTGGTATACCTGCTCAATTATTAGCTAATCGTCCAGACATTAAAAAAGCAGAATACGAGTTAGCTGTCTCAAAATTAAACGTAAGTGTTGCAAAAGCAAATTTTTACCCTTCAATTGGTATTAAAGCTAGTGTTGGGTTAGAAGCTTTTAAGCCTAAATATTTAACCAAGACACCAGAGTCTTTATTATATAATTTAGTTGGAGATATTGTTTCTCCTTTAATTAACAGAAATGCTATTAAAGCTGAATATAAAAATGCAAACAGTAGACAATTACAAGCTATTTTTGAATATGAAAAAACCATTTTAAATGCCTTTATAGAAGTAAAAAATCAATTATCTAATATAGATAATCTTAAAAAAAGCTATAGACTTAAAGAAGAACAAGTACAGGCACTTACAGAATCTATAGAGTTATCCCTAAAACTTTTTAGATCTGCAAGAGCAGAATACACAGAGGTCCTTTTAACACAACGAGAAGCTTTAGATTCTAAAATAGAAATTATTGAAACTAAACGCGATCAATTATTAGCTAACGTAAAACTATATCAAGCCTTAGGTGGTGGTTGGAATTAAACTAATAACTTTAAAAAAAAATTAAAAACCGCTCATTAACTTGAGCGGTTTTTTTATGTTATTTTTGTTATATGCTTCAAGTAAAAAATCTTTCATTTTCATTTCAAAAAACTCCGGTTTTAACAGCTATTGATTTTACAGTTAAACAAGGTGAAAACGTCGCTATTATTGGCGAAAGTGGCTCAGGAAAAAGCACTTTATTAAATCTTATTTATGGCGAATTTGATTTAGAACAAGGTGAAATATTCTGGAATGAGCATCAAATTTTGGGACCAAAATATAACTTAGTTGTTGGTTACGAATTTATGAAATATGTCTCACAAGAATTTGACTTAATGCCTTTTATTACTGTTGAAGAAAACATAGGCAAACATCTTTCTAACTTTTTTCCTGAAGAAAAAAAAGCTCGTACTGCAGAACTATTGGAAGTTGTAGAGCTAACAGAATTAGCAAAAACCAAAGTAAAAACCCTGAGTGGAGGACAAAAACAACGTGTTGCTTTAGCACGTGCGTTAGCTAAACAACCAGAAATTATTTTATTAGACGAACCCTTTAGTCATATTGATAATTTCCAGAAACAATCTTTACGCAGAAATGTGTTTAAATATCTTAAAGACAAAAATATTACTTGCCTTGTTGCAACACATGACAAAGAGGACGTTTTGGGTTATGCAGATAGAATGATTGTTTTAAACAATCACAAAATAGCTGTTAACAACAGTCCTGAACAATTATTTTTAAATCCCGAAACACCTTTAATTGCTTCATTTTTTGGAGAATTTAATATAATAGACAATACTATTGTTTATGCACACCAATTGAAAATTGTTGAGCAATCAAATTTAAAAGCAACAGTTATTGAAAACTATTTTAAAGGTAGTTATTACTTGGTTGAAGCCTACTTGAACGACGATATTGTGTTTTTTGAATCTAAACACAAACAAGCTTTAAGCAAAATTGTTCATCTTGAGGTTTGCAAATAAGGTCAATCACCTCAACAACAGACGTGTAAAAACACAGTTAAATCTTAATAAGAGACACCTTGAAATAAATGAATAATTAAAAATCTTCACGCTCAGCATATTCTAACCCTTCAGGTAATTCGATTGAAGAAAATTCTAAATGTAAAACCCGTCTTGATTTCTGAGAGGTTGTTTTTGATGAGGCGTGTAATAAAAAAGGTTTCATTAATTGAACACCTCCCGAATTAACTTCACTTAAAAAAGGAATTGAATTATTAGAAATCAATTTGATTTCTTCATCATTCAATCGTTTATTATGTGATCCAGGAATCACTTTTAAAGCACCATTTTTCACAGTAACATCATCTAAATGTATACGCATTGTAAACGTGTTTTTAGATATTTTTTCAGGAGGACACACACTAACAACACCTTGTTTATTAGTCCAAGACTTAAAACCATCTACGTCTTTTTTCTCTAAAACATTTATCGGAACATCTTGATGCCAGTTTACATACCAATTGTCATTAGTGGATTTATCAAAATAGATTGCTTTTGTTAAAAATGCCTGTTTATCAATGGACTTAATAACTTTTCTGAAATTTTTATTAAATAAAATAGCTTTTATTTCTGGTATCTTTTTAAGCACCTCTCGCATTCCAAAAGAGGCTTCATCATTAGACTTAAAATAAGCATCAAATTTTGCCTTTAATTTTCTAATGTCTCTTTTTGTATATACATGATTCAAAATTCCAAAACCTTTATACTCTAATCGTCTTGCAATAGTGCGTAAATTTTTGTCACTAATTTCAGTTTCATAAGCATCAACAGCATCATATAATCGTTCTTTTATATTTCGTTTTAAACGTTCTGGAGCCAAAACTTTTATACCTTCACCTAAGCCTAAAATATCTTTTTCTAACTCAAAATTTAACTGAACCATTAATGATATTGTGACACCATAATTATCACGACTAACTTCTTTTTGTGAGTGATGCAAAGGTTTTGTCAACACATAAGGTGCTTGTCTATGGGTAACATAAAGCAATACGGTTTCAGGTTTTAAATTTGGACTAACCGACACTCCAATAGCATTATTATAATATGTTTCAGAGTTAAAATTAGTGTCTAAAACAAATTTAACATCGCTTTTATCGACAGACAAAATTCGGTCTAAAGCCAAATTCATAATACCTTCATTTTTAATTCGTCTACCAATAACAAACCATCTATTTCTAAATTCTTTTAATAAGTAAGGATAAAAAATAAACGTGCTTTCACTTCTAGCCTTAAAAGATTGATATGTAATATTTATTGTTTGTTTTTTTTGGATAAATCGATACAGTGTATCCAAAAACTCTAAGCCTTTTAAATTTTCATTTTTTTCAAAATCAATTAATGATTTTTCATGTGTCTTTTGTGTATAAACATGATCTTCTAACTTTTGAACCATACTACCCAATTCATTAAAATGAGAAAACCCTTGAAATTGTTTTAAAAACGAAACTGCTTCAGATAATTTTTCCAAATCATGGTTAGAAATTGGACTGTTTGTAATACTGTAATTTACATCTTCATACTTATAATATTTTCTGTTATAAACCACAATTGGTGCATTGTAACCTAATTTATCACTACGCATCATTTGTAAATCCAATTGCACTGTACGTTTACTAACATCTACATCTTTGCCTTCATAGTCATATAACGCATCAGAAACCGCTTCAATTAAATCATTAAGTGTCCATTGTTTAAATGTATTTTGAAGACATTTATCAATGGTTTTATATCTAATTAAAGCATTTTTATTAACTGCCATTTTAAAAAATATTTGCTCTAATTTATGACAAAATATTTAGTACGCAAAGATATTGCGTAAACATGAAACACCTTCAACATCTAATTTTAAACAAAAAATTGTTGCTTTTTTCAAAAAAATATAATACTTCGTATTATGAGGCTAAATTTTAACCACTTAGAAAAATAAATTTGGAAAATTCGAAAATAAATGTAGATATTTGCAACGCATTTCAACCAAAACTAAGTTGAATTAAAAAATTAGAAACTATGAGTTTATTTATAACATATCAAAACGATCCAAAAGGAATTCTTCCTTTTGTGACGCTTCGTGATTATCGTTAGATAAACTTTTCAATTTTATAAATGAAACATCCGAAGCAACTTAAAAACTGTTTCGGATGTTTTGTTTTCCAGTATTAGCAAACCTGCTAAGCACATTTCCAAAATAGTAAAACACAAACTGAATTGTATTTAGCATGCCAATAACGCATGCTTATATCCATCTCAGAAAATAATATTACAATGAAAACTAAAATAATACAAATCACCTCTGGTCGTGGACCAGCTGAGTGTTGTTGGGTTGTAGCACAAGTATTAAAACACTTTATAGCTGACTTAAAACACAATAACATTAATTATAAAATAATACAAAGAGAAAAAGGTATTGAAAACTTGACGCTTCAATCCGTCACAATTCAATTACAAGCAAAATCCTTAGATCGGTTTTTAAGCCAATGGATTGGAACAATACAATGGATTGGCAAGTCGGCTTTTAGACCTCAACACAAACGTAAAAACTGGTTTATAGCAATGTATTTAATAAATCAGGATCAAGAGTTTAAAATCAATGACAACGACATTATTTACCAAGCCACAAAAAGCTCTGGACCTGGAGGACAACATGTAAACAAAGTAAGCTCTGCAATAAGAGCCATTCATATACCAACTAAAACACAAGTGTTGGTTATGGATAGTCGCTCTCAGCATCAAAACAAAAAAATTGCAAAAATACGTTTACATGAAAAAGTAAATCAAATGCAGTTAGACCAATTAAAATCTAGTACTAAAAACCAATGGGAAAACCACTTAAATATAGAAAGAGGAAACCCAATACAAATTTTTAAAGGCTCTGATTTTAAAAAAAATACAATTGTAAAAACATTTAAAAAACAACGCAATACCTTAAAAAAAGAATTGCGAAACCAATTAAACAACTAAAAATAATGGACACTAATTTGTTAAATAATTACGTGCTTAAAGCCATAGACGCTTATCCATATGAGCTAGAAGAAACCGTAGAGAATCTAAATTATGCCTTGTCATACCAAAGTAATAACGCTTATGCGTTGTACTTAATGGCACGTCTACAAGCAGAACAATTTGGAGACTACATAATGGCTAAGCAATATTATGCTGAAGCTTTAGCTAGTAAGATGGATTTTCAGAAAGTCTATCCAAGATACATACAAGTCCTTTTGGATAATGAAGATTTTGATGAAGCCCAAAAACTAATTGATTTTGCCTTAACAGTTAAAGGTATTGACAAAGGAAATATTTGGTGCAAACAAGGTCAGCTTCATGAAATTAAACTAAAACACAAAAAAGCTATTAAAGCACTTAAAACAGCAAAGCAATTTGGATTTAATAATGATTTTATAAGCTATATAGACACAGAGATATCAAGAAATAAAAGCAAGATAAAATCTAATAAGAAACCCTCAAAAAGCAAAACAAAGAAAAAAAAGTGCTGTAATAAGAAGAAAAAACAAAAGTAATTTTAAGTACGCAAAAACATTGCGCAATACTGTATAATATTTGCAGTGTAATTAAAAGGAAGTCTTTTGGAATCAGACTTTAAAAGTAACGCTCTGCTAGATAATGAAGCTAGCAGAGCTTAATAAAAGTTCTTTAAAATATTAAAACTGGAAGTATTGAGCAATTGGTTGGCTCGCCTGACTGTAAATCAGGTCTTTTATTAGCATGTAGGTTCAAGTCCTACTACTTCCACATCAAGCAAGTCTTGTTACGTGTTTCGATATAGCACTATTGTATAAATCCTTGCGGTTTCGCATCAGGTATTTATATCCAACTTGACTTGAAGGCTTTAAGGTTATTTGGCCAAATAAATAATCTCCTCTATGTACACAGGTTCGAATCCTGTCTTCCGTAACAGGAAGTAGCTAAGTCAGGTTAAGCAATAGACAATTTTGTAGGTTCGAGTCCTACCAAAACCAAATGGTTTTGTGGCGAAACGGTAAACGCACTGTATTTAGGTTACAGCAATTAGGGTGGACTAAAAATCCATGATTCAACAAAGAAGGTCACTTTAAAAAATAGACCACCATTGTGTGTCTCACATAAAACGACAAAAAAACAAAGTAAAGGACGACTAGCTTAAACACTTGTTGTTAAAGCAGTCTAGAAAACACCTTGAAATACAATTGTATTTTAAGACAATTTAGGTTTCCTTTTAAAGATTAACTTTTCATTAAATAGTTTGAAAATTTTTCAACTAAAAATGATAAATCATCTGCAAAACGCTACTTAAATCACTTTTAATCGCTTGTATTTCCGTAGTTAGAAAGATGGTTGTCTTTTGACTTTGTTTTACCAAGAATAGTCATTTCAGCTAGACTGAAATTCTATTATAAATGTTTAATCATTCTGTAAAAATAAAACGCAGAATAAAAAATTAGAAATCATGAAGAGAGTAAGAATTCATGCAGGCAACGTAGGTTTGGTATTTAAAAATGGTGATTACAAACGTGTAATTACACAAGGTTTACATTGGTTAATGTTTAACGAAAGCGTTATAACATATAGCTTAACATCTGCTTTTAATGCACCAAAAACATTGGATATCTTACTTAAAGATGATGCTTTGGCAAACAAGTTACATGTTATAGATATTGAAGACAATCAAATAGTATTGGTATATAGCAATAATAACTTTAAACATGTATTAACAGCTGGTCGTCATGCGTATTGGAAAGGAGTAATTGACTACAAATTTATTACGGTAGATTTTAACGATATTACCATTCCAAATACAATTGACAAAGCATTATACACCAATAATGCATTGCGACAATACATCAGAAGCTTTGAGGTTGCAGCACACGAAAAAGCAGTTATGATTGTAGATGACACGTTTGATAAAATTTTAGACCATGGTACATACCATTTCTGGAGAAACAATCAAACCATTAAAATTGCTAAAGCAGATTTACGTCAATTACAATTAGAAATTGCTGGTCAAGAGCTATTAACCAAAGACAAAGCAACTGTACGTATTAATTTTTACGCACAATACAAAGTTACAGATATTGAAACTGCGTTAATGCGTAACAAAGATTACGAAAAACAATTGTACACTAATTTACAATTAGCATTAAGATCTTTTGTTGGTACTTATACTTTAGACGAGTTGTTAGAGCAAAAAGATAATATTGCAAAAGCAGTATTAGAAGACGTAAAAACACAAGCTACTAAATTAGGAGTTACTGTGTTACACACAGGTATTAGAGATGTAATTTTACCAGGTGACATGAAAGATATTATGAACCAAGTATTAATAGCTCAGAAAAAAGCACAAGCTAATGTCGTAACAAGACGTGAAGAAACAGCTTCAACCAGAAGCTTATTAAATACTGCAAAATTAATGGAAGACAACACCATGTTGTTTAAGTTAAAAGAAATGGAATATGTAGAAAAAATTGCTGATAAAATTGGCGAAATTACAGTCGCTGGAAACGGTAATGTAATTGAGCAATTAAAAGATATTTTTTCTGTGAATAAGTAAGGTTATGGCGTAACCCAAACCAAAAAGGGTTTGGGTCGCGCTTTCCGCTAAATCTTTTGCAAAAAAAGCAAAAGGATACCGCATCAATCGCTTACGCAGGTTAAACAGACAGCACTATGCCAATTGTTTTGACACAAATAAATTTACAGTAATTAAGTATATTTACTAATAACACTAAAAAGATTTACAAAATGAGTATGAAATGTGGAACAATAACAGACGAGACATTATCTGATTTGATTGATAATAATTTAGAAATTCAAAACAAATTAAAAGAACTAGGAATAACTGAAGATGGTTCACAATTAAAAATTGAATTAAAATATTCTGAATTATTGACAGAGGAAGAAAAGAAGGCGTTTAAAAAAGAATATAAGAAAATGTATTCAAAAAAATCAAGAAAATTATTTAAAAAAACAAATCTAGTAGTTAAACCCGGAGAAGACAATTTAACTTTCCGTTTTTGCTTTTCGGACGCAGTCTGTGATATATGTTACCAAAATCTTCAAAAAAGAAGAAAAGAAAATAGTCTTACATAAATTAGAGTAACTCATTTCAATCTTAAACGTTTAACAACTCATATACCTATAAATATACAGTTCATTGTAGACTCATTACATTAAGCACAAAAAAGATAAATTCTTTTTAGTTGACTAACTTATATCTATAAAAACGTATCATAACTTTTTTATGGTTTGTCAAGGTTTACTTTTCCAATTTTGCTGTGACAAAGCCCACATTTTAACTTATCAAATATAAATTCTTCCAAATTTATTTTACTACGCAAAAACATTGCGCATCATACTATAATATTTGTAGTGTAATTAAAAAGAAACAATGGAAACTAACACAAAAATAACAGGAAACGATTTAATCCAATTAGGATTTAGACAAGGAAAATGGATGAAAGACGCCATTACACATATAAATAAGAATCAATTAGACCAAAAGCAAATGGAAACGTATTTAAAGCAATTTAAATCTCCAGACCCAATTGCATTACATGTAAAACCAGTAGATTTTTCTATTAATATTAAAGCAGAAAATGACTTAGAAAAAGACAACGTTTTTAAAGTCGTAAACTCTATGCAAACCTTAATGAAAACACCAACATTAGTTGATGGAGCCATTATGCCTGACGCTTGTCCTACAGGTCCAGACGGAACCATTCCTGTTGGTGGAGTTGCAGTTGCAAAAAACGCAATACATCCAGGAATGCATAGTGCAGATATTTGTTGCTCTGTAATGTTAACCGATTTTGGTAAAGCAGATCCAAAAGCTATTTTGGATGCTGCACATGCAAGTACACATTTTGGTCCTGGAGGAAGAGATAGAGAGAATCAGTTTAGATTCCCTGACGAGTTATTAAAAGCTTTTGAGTCTAATAGATTAATTGGTGATAAAGACATGGTTAAAATGGCAAGAGCACATTTAGGAACACAAGGTGATGGTAACCACTTTTTGTTTGTTGGTCAATCTAAAAAAACAGGAAACACCATGATGATTACGCATCATGGATCTAGAGGTCCTGGAGCAAGATTATATACCAAAGGAATGAAAATTGCAGAACGTTTTAGAAAAGAGTTATCTCCAGATACAATGAAACAAAACGCGTGGATTCCTTTTAATACAGAAGAAGGTCAAACGTATTGGGAAGCTTTACAAGTTATAAGACAATGGACAAAAACAAACCACGAAGTATTGCATAATGCTGTAGCTGAAACTTTAGATATTAAAATTGAAAACAGATACTGGAACGAACACAACTTTGTGTTTAAAGATGGCGATTTGTTTTACCACGCAAAAGGTGCAACACCTTTAGACGCTAAGTTTATGCCTGACATTACTGGTCCAAGGTTAATCCCTTTAAACATGAGTGAACCTGTTTTAATTGTGGAAGGAAACACCACTAAATCTAATCTAGGTTTTGCACCTCATGGAGCTGGTAGAAATATTAGCAGAACACAGCACAGAAAAAGTAAAACTGGTACAATTATGCAAATTTTTAAAGAAGAAACTAAAGGTTTAGATGTTAGATTTTTCTCTAAAGAAATTGATATTACCGAGTTACCAAGTGCATACAAAAACGCACAAACCGTTAGAAACCAAATGGAAGAATACGGTTTAGGTAAAGTTATTGACCAAGTTATGCCTTACGGTTGTATTATGGCTGGAGATTGGCAGAAAAATGCACCTTGGAGAATTAAAAGAGACAAGAAAAAACAAAGAAATAGAAAGTAAATTTTAGAAGGGAAAAGTGGATTGATTTAGGTTGGTCTGCTTTTTTAAAAGCAAAACCATGAAATTCTTAAAAGACATCCTTAATAATATTTTTTTCTTGCCAATAATGTTAATTATTGCTTTGTTAACCTTAGCATTTTTTGTTATTATTTCTATTGAAATTGAAAGAAGAAAAGATAAAAAAATATTAAAAAACCTACTTAAAATTAATAAAGGTCAAATCTATTTTCTTTATGCAGATTATAATCAATATAATTTTTCAGAAGTAATAAGTAAAAAACATAAAGATGTTATTTGTATCAAAATAGATACACCTAATCTGTTAACTAAATACCTAATTAAGGATTGTGCTGATAAAAGCTACCCTAGATTAGTGAAAATCAAAAATGACAAATTAATACATAAAGAGCACTTTAACTCATTTAAAACTTTTTACAAGAAGAGAAATGATATTGACACTTTTCTTAATTTAATCGATAAGTCAATTAAAAATCTTACTAAAGAGTGAGCTTAACCACTAATTCTATTTTAAAACACTTCTTAATCAATAATATAATGAATCATGAAAAACATTGAAAACCTTAAAAATAAAGTCTTTAAAGAACAAATCTTTAAAGCTTTATTAGATACAATTAAAGAACAAAACGGGATTGCAATGTTAATTGGTGGAGCAGTTATAGATGGTATCAAAAAACGTCCTTTAAAAGATATTGACATAGAGGTTTACGGATTATCATATGCTCAATTAGTTGTTTTAATTAAAAATTTAAACTTGTCATGTAATTTAGTAGGAAAATCTTTTGGAGTAATTAAAACAGTAATAAACAACACAGAAATAGACATTTCTGTTCCAAGACGAGAAAATAAAATAGGTGTTGGACACAAAGGGTTTGAGATTGAATTAGATCAAAAAATGACACCCAAAGAAGCTGGAAGAAGAAGAGATTTAACAATTAACAGCATGTATTTAAACCTACATAATGGTAAAATCATTGATCCTTTTAATGGCTTAAAAGATTTAGAAAGTGGTACGATAAAAGCAACAGATAAAAAAACATTTATTGAGGATCCTTTACGTGTTTTGCGTATTATGCAATTATTACCCAGAAAAGGAAAACTGGTAGAAAAGCAAACAATGCAGCTGTGTCAATCCATGGTAAACACATTTTCTGAATTACCAAAAGAACGTGTCTTTGTAGAGTGGAAAAAACTTTTATTAAAAACAGAAAAACCATCAATAGGGTTAGAGTTTTTAAAAAATTCAGGATGGTTAGTTCATTTTCCAGAATTAAAAGATTTAATAAACTGCCCTCAAAACCCAATTTGGCATCCTGAAGGAGATGTATGGATTCATACAAAAATGGTAGTAGATAACGCTTCTAAATTAAGACATTTAGTGCCTAATGATTGGAAACTTGCTTATATGTTTGGAGCATTATTACATGATGTTGGAAAACCTTCAACAACAACACCAGATTTAAAAGCTAATGGACATGACGTTGCTGGTGTTAAAATATCTGAAACATTTTTAATGCGTTTAACAAATGACAAAGACCTAATCAATAAAGTAACCACAATTGTTGGTTTACATATGCGTCCAGGCCAACTAATTAATTCTAATGCTAAAGAAGCTGCTTGGAAACGTCTACATAATAAATGTAGACTAGATATTTTAGGTTGGCAAAGTAAAGCAGATTCTGCAGGAAGAACAGGTCGAGATGTTATTTTAGATAATCATGAAGCATCAGAAAAATGCTTTGAATTGTTTGATAAATTTGGAGAAGAAAAAATAAAACCTATCATTTTAGGGAGAGATTTAATTGCTTTAGGAATACAACCTTCTAAAAAATTTAAAGCTATTTTAGAAACATGTTACGATAAACAATTAGATGGGAATAATAGAGAAACCATACTATTAAGTCTCAAAAAAATATATATAAATGAAAACTAAAATACTAAATAAACTCTCTGAAATAGAGAAAGAAAACAACATAGAAATACTGTTTGCAGTAGAGTCTGGAAGTCGTGCTTGGGGATTTGAATCTCCAGACTCGGACTATGACATACGTTTTGTTTATAAGCACAAAAAAGAATGGTATTTAAACCTTTGGGAACAAAAAGATACTATACAATTTATGACTGAAGATGATTTGGATGGTTCTGGATGGGAACTTAAAAAAGCATTAAAACTATTAGCAAAATCTAATGCTTCGTTTTTAGGTTGGTTATTTTCTCCAATTGTTTATAGAGAGAAAACTGGTTTTTTAAATGATTTTAAAACCCTAGCTACTAATAATTTTAATCCTGTAACTGGTTTTTACCATTATCACAGCATGTCAAAAGGTTTTGAAGAAACTTTAGACACAGATAAAATGACACTTAAAAGTTATTTTTATGCTATAAGAACTGCATTGTGTGCAAATTGGATTTATAAAAAAGGTACTATTCCACCAGTCTTATTTACTGAGTTATTCTCATTAATTGAGGATAAATATCATTCAAAATTCAACAACCTGATTGCTTTAAAAAGTAAAGAAATAGAAAAAAGTACTGAGCCAGTTGAAGCAAGTTTAATAAATCTGGTTCGTGATATTGTTATAGAAAATGAGTCTATAAAAAATGACTTGATTAATAAGAAATCTAATCCTGAAGAATTTAACTGTTTTTTTAAAAAGGAATTAAGCATCTTAAGCTTAGATATAAAATCAGAAAACTTAGCTTTAGTTATAGAATCAAAATATATTACTAATTATGGCGCACAATTAGGTGAGGTTTTTTGTGAAATTTTTGAAAAAGATGAAGATATTGATGATTTTAAATTTTTAATTAAAAAATTATTTAAAAACGAGCTTATTGATAATCAAAAAATTAAAAAAGAAGATTTTCAAGAAACAGAATACAATCAAGCATTTAACATTTTAATTTCTTCAATAATAAAAGAGTCTAAATATGAAGAACATTTTATGACATGGGACGAAGGAAAACAACTTGCAAATGTTTTCTTCAATGAGTTTAATGAGATTGAAAAAATATATTGTAACTCTTCTTGGAAAAATAGTTCTTTAAAACCTATTTCCTCAAAAGAACTTTCTATAAATGGTTATAATAATATAAGCTGGAATTATCGATATGACTATGGTTTGATTATTACATCTAAAAGCCATATTGGCATAATATGGTTTGGAGATGACTCATAAAATTTATAAACATGACAATTGAAGAATTAAAAAAATCAGGATCAATTATTTTTGAAAGTATTAGTGGCAGTAAAGCTTATGACTTAGATACTGCCACTTCTGATACTGATATAAGAGGTGTTTTTATTCTACCTAAAGAGCAATATTATTCGCTAAACTATATTGGTCAAATAAATAATGAAACTAATGATATTTCCTATTACGAATTAAATAAGTTTTTAGAATTATTAGCCAAAAACAATCCTAATATTATGGAGCTTTTAAATGTTCAAGAAAATTGCATTTTGTATAAACATCCTGTTTTTGATAAGATAAAAAAAGAAGATTTTGTATCTAAACTCTGTAAAAACACCTTTGCTAATTACGCCTTTACACAAATAAAAAAAGCAAGAGGTCTCAATAAAAAAATTGTAAACCCTGTTGAGAAACAAAGAAAATCTGTTGAAGATTTTTGTTATGTAAGAGAAAATAAGCAATCTGTTTTATTTAAAGATTTTGTAAAAGATAGAAAATTAAAATCTTCTTATTTTGGTTTAGTAAATCTTGCGCATATGAAAGATTGTTATAATCTGTTTTATAATGAAGAGTTAAACTACAACGGAATTGCTAGAGAAAATGCCAATGAAGTTTGTTTAAGTTCTGTTCCAAAGTCTGAAGCACCAATTGCAGTTCTATATTTTAATGTAGATGGTTATTCAACGTACTGTAAAAAATATAAAGAATATTGGGATTGGGTAGAAAAAAGAAATGAAGATCGTTATAAAAGTAATATTTCACACAGCAAAAATTATGATGTAAAAAACATGATGCACACCTTTAGATTATTGCATATGGCAAAAGAAATTGGTTTAGATAACGAAATAAATGTTAGAAGAAATGACAGAGATTTTCTTTTATCAATTAAGAATGCTGAATTTGAATATGATGAATTGGTTGAAAATGCAGAATCTATTAGAGAGAACTTAGATTTAATTTATGAAAAATCCAACTTAATGAAAAAACCAGATTTAGATTTGGTTAATTCACTAGCATTCCAAATAAGAAACACTTTTTATAATAACAAAGCAGAGTAATTAATGGTTATTCTGCTATGTTATTTTACAGCACTTCTGTAATAGTAAACTCTTGCTCTCTAAACACAATATTATCTCCAATAGTTTTACCCAATAATAATTGTGCAATTGGTGTATTAGCTGCAATAGCGTAAAATTTATTACTATCCACTTGTAACTCTCCAGCACTAATAGCAATATAATAATTAGCTTTAGTTGTAAACACAACACTACCTAAACCAATAATTTTAGATTGCTTTTCGGTACTTATTTTAGCTAGTAATTGATTTACTTTTTGGATTTGCGCTAACTGCTTACCAGCCTTTTCACGTTCTAATTGTACCATTGCACGACCCGTTTCGTGTTTATCTCCTGCACTACTTTTAGTTTCAGAAGTTAACGATTCTTGTAACTCTTCAATTGTGTTACTAATTGTGTCTAATCTGTTTTGTGTAAACTGCACACATTGATTATGTAAACTAGATTTAATCTTTTGAGTTGTTTTCATCTTCAATTTTATAATTTAAAGCACCATAAAAATTCATCTGCTTAATAATCCAGGTCTTTCTTGATGCTATGTATTTGGTCACAGGATTAGCCTTATATTTCCTAGGACTTGGTAATATAGCAGCAATTGCAGAGGCTTCTAATTTTGATAATTTAGAAGCAGGTTTTTTAAACCAATAATGTGCAGCAGCTTCTGCACCATAAATACCATTTCCCATTTCGATGCTATTTAAATAGACTTCCATGATACGTTGTTTGGACCAAGTCAACTCTATTAAAAACGTAAAATAAGTTTCTAAACCTTTACGCAACCAGCTTCTTTCTGGCCATAAAAACACATTTTTAGCTGTTTGCTGACTTATTGTACTTCCACCTTTTATACGTTTTCCTTTTTTATTGTCTTGGTAAGCTTTTTCAATAGCCTTTAAATTAAACCCATTATGTTTTACAAACGTTTGATCTTCGCTACAAATAACTGCTAACTGTAAGTTTTTTGATATACTTTCAATAGGTTGCCAATCGTGTTTTAAAACTTTAGGACTATCTTTTTCAAAATATCTTATAACCATTAAAGGTGTTATTGGTACAGGGAACCACTTAAAAACTAATACTAATCCAAAAGTTATTATAACAAACCAAACTGCTGTTTTAGCGAGAAATCTAAAAAATCTATTCATTAGTTTAATTAATAAGGTTTGCTAAATCTTCACCAATCAAGCTACCAATAGCGACTCCCATTCCGCCTAAACGCACACCACAATAGACGTGATTACTAAGCTGTTTTATAATTGGCTTTTTTTGAGGTCCAACTCCCATAATTCCGCTCCAGCGATAATCAATTTCAAAATTAGTGGCAGGTAAAATAGTAGACTTTAAAAGCGATTCAAGTTTATTTTGTATTAAATCTGTTTGATTTAAATCTGTCGTTTCTTCAGTTTTAAAATCTAAATTTCGACCACCTCCAAAAAGGATACGATTGTCAATATTTCTGAAATAATAATAGCCTTCATCCAAATGAAAAGTTCCTTTTATATGAAGCTTTTTAATTGGTTTTGTTATTAAAACCTGAGCTCTAGCTGGTTTAACTTTTGGTATATTTAAACCCGAAGCAAAACCATTTGTTGCAATTAGTAATTTTGAAGTTGAAAAACTAAATTGATTAGTTTCTATTTTTACAGCATTTGTATCCTCTGAAAAATTAGTTACCAAAACATTGTTTAAGATTTTAATGTCATTTAAGCGTACTTTGCGCAGCAAAGCCTCCATCATTAATCCTGTGTCTATTTGTCCCTCAAATTGATTAAAACTGTACTGAGATTTGATGTTTTTAAAGCCAAAGGCATTAGGTTTTAAACTAAAAACAGGCTTTTTAAAAATTGGATTCAATAATGCATTAACCTCGTTTAGTTTAGCTTCACATGTTTCAAATAAACTAGTGTCTTCTGTAAACAACTCATAACCTCCTAATTCTTGATAATTTATAGTTTTATCACCTAGATTATCTCTTAATTTTTGTAAGCCTTTTTTTCGGTTGTTAACCAAATCTATAACCTCTTGCTCTGTGTGAGTTTTAAGGTCGTCAATAATTTCGCTTAAGCTTCCATAACAAGCAAAACCAGCATTTTTGGTACTTGCACCTTGTGGTAAGGTCCCTTTTTCAAGAACTAAAATATTAGCTTTAGGAAAACGTTTTTTAAGTTGTAATGCGCAATTTAAACCAACAATACCACTACCAACAATAGTATAATCTACGTTGGTTAACCATGATTTAATTTCCCAGTAACTTAATGTCATTGTAGCAAGGTAGTAAATAGTTTATTGTTTTAAACTAAAAATAAACTGAGCCAAAGCATTAATGTTTTTATCTTTTAAATCTATTTGACCTTCAATTGCAATGGTTTCATCTGGATTACTAAGTCCTGTAATGGTTAAGTTTTCAAGTTTATCAAAATAGGTGTTTAATAACGGAAAATAATTTTGTTGCTGCAGTTTTTCAAAATCTATATTAAAATCTAAAACATTAGAGGATTTGATATTTTTAGGTGCGTAATTTTTATTTAAGTCTGTACTAGCGTACAATCCGTTATCTGTAGCATCAATTTTAAATTGATATAAAGGAAACACTCTTTTACTTAATTTACCTTGTCTAATTATTGTTAATTTCTCTAAATAATTATATAATTTTTGTCCTTGTGATGACAACTGAACATTAATTTCTGGCACTTGCTTTTGTACAGCTGATACAGTTTCGACTTTTTCAAAATCATCATTATACTCATAAGACACTACAGAATCTGTTTGATAGGTTGCCTTAGCGACTTCTAATGCTAAATGCCCATTATAATAAGTGTTTAAACTATCTGTATCCACATCTTGATTATTATGTTTAAATGACACATAATTGATAGTGGATACTAAATTAAGATCTAAAGTTATGCTAGCATCCTCTGAAAATGTTGTTCCAGACAACGTTTTTGGAACATCAAAAAATTGAGGCAACACCAAATTACCATTTAACTGTGCTTGACCTGATTTAAAGTTTATATCTAAATTATTATCCTTTGTCAAATAACTGATATGCGAGTCTGCATCTTTAATTTTAGACCACAATTCACCATTACTATCTAACGATTTACCTTCTACCAAAAGCTCTTGAAAAACTTGATTAACATCTGTTGGTTGGTCACTATAAGCTAATACACAACGGTTGTTGTTATAAGCAATTTGTAAGGTGTTACTTGTATTACTTGACACGACATAGTTAGCTTGAGACCTAAAGTTTACAATTTTAAATTTTTGTGAAATAAAGTTTTTAAAGTCAGATGAATCTGAAATTTTTAAAGATGAAAATACAGATGTTTTAGGCTGGTTTTTTATAGTATATAAAAAGATATTAGAAGGAATATTAAACCCTTTACCTTGATCTGGACCATCTTCTTCAATCGTATCTTTTTCTGTTTTATTTTGAAGGTAAAAATCACTATTAGTTATAGCATTAACAAGCATTGATTGACCAATACCATCAATATCTATTTTAACAATCTGATCTGCGTTTTCATGTATCACATCTTTATATGACTTATAATCACGAAACATTAAAAACCCTTTAAAAACCAAGAGCAGCACTATTATAATAATGGCTGCTCTTTTTATAACTTTTTTAAAATTCATTGAGTTTTACTTTGCTATATTTTCAATAATATCAAAAATATATTTTAATGCATTTTCTTGGCTTGATGGCACACCTATTACCATATTTGTATCAACAGTATTTCCTTTAATTTTTGAAGCTGTTATGTATGCATCTTCTGAAGTGTTTAAAAACCACTCTAATTTACCTGATCTATCAATTCCCATTTCTTCAATTGGTAATTGATCTGCTAATTGTTGTGCACTAACATACATTGAATAGTTGTTTTTCGACATAATATTTTTATGTTTACTTGACACTTTAGCATTAAAAGTACCTGTTACTATTTTTTTCATCTCTACAGCTGACGTACCAACAAATATGATATCATCCTTGATTAAAAAATGTAATGATATTGGACTGCTTTTTTCTTTAAAAGTATAAAAGCCATCATTAAATGTTACAAACTCTTTATTTTTTGAGTATTTAATTAATTTAGTGATTATTTCAGAATCATCACTTGAAGCCATTAATAAAAAATCTGGTAATGTTTCTGTTTTTTTCTTTTCAACTTCAACATATTCGTAATCATCATTATACTCATAAGTTGTATAAGTTACTTCTTGTTTAGAAATACCAGATAATAAAAACAACATATCTCCTTTAAGTACCTCTGCAACTGCTTCTTCATCTAATAACAATGAAAACAAATCAATTGCTAATACAGCCTCTTCACCATAATATGGCATATTTTGATAAATAGATTTCATTAATTTTGGATACTCTTCTAACATTGCTTTAGTATCCATAGCATAACTCATGTATGCAATCATTTTATCTTCATTAACATAATCAAAAAACTTTTTATTAAGTTTTCTAGAGCTCATTTTTTTATAGCTTTTAGCCATCATATCTGACATCGTGTACTTTGTATTAAGCATCATTTTGTCATCCTCCAAAAATAACTTTGCAGTTAAATTATTGTCTGCATACATCGCTCCTAAATTAAATCCTGCTAAATCTCTAAAATAAGCAGATCCTAGCATTTGAGAATATATTTTACCAAAATCGTTTACCCATAAAGTCGCTTCTGCTGTATTATCAATACTACTTAAATAAGATTTATTTTTTAATATAGAATTAGCTTCGATTTGTAATAAAACTTCTTTTGCTTTTTTTAAATCCCACTGTTTAGACAATGTTCTTTTAATATCATAATTATTATTATAGCTATCATAATAATTATAAGTATTATTATCTTCTGTAGACTCTATAACTGTTTCTTCGATTTCTTCTTCTTCATAGATCTCTTCAGAAGCTTCCTTAACTGTTTCTGCTTCTTCAACCTCTATTGCTTCTGTTACAGCATCATCTGTGTAACCATAAATATTATCAGGCTTAAGACCATAACGTTTGGCTACTGTTTTATCATTAAAATAAGAATCAACAAGCGATCCTTCTACAATTACCAATGTATTATCATTCCAGATAATACCGCCTTCGCTATTATCTTTAAAAGATCGGATTCCGTTATTATTAACAAATTCATGTCGACTATTTGTGTTTTTGACAAAGGCATCAAATTTATCACCATTACTTACAGGAATAATAAAAGCATTATACATAATACTATCATTTACCTGAAAAAAGTAATGAGAGGATGCTTTAATGTTAATTCCAAAATCTTCAATACTACTATAATCAGCTTCTTTTCTAGAAAGCTCTTTAAGCATCTCTTGCATGACAAAAGAGTTATTCAACTCTTCAATAGACATTAACTGTGTTAAGTTCTCTCCTTTTATGGATGCTACAATTGATGCATCTTTTGGGACTTTTGTTATCGTATTTTGTGCAAATACAATTGATGCCGCAAACAGCATTACTGCTGTAAATAATTTTTTCATTTAATTTCGAATATTAAGTTTAAGTGTTGGTTATTTTATTTTGATAATTTTATTTGAGTACTTAAGTTTCCGCTTCCGTCAATAATTTCCATAGCATTTAGACGTTGCATAACTGCTTTTTTAGATTTAGAAACTTTAGCTTTTGGGTTGTTTTGAGACAATACAGTTTTATCAAATCTATAAATAGCTGTATATGATGCATCATCAAACACTTTTTTATTTTTACTATTTAATTTGCTGTATTGTTTTTTAATCTGATCAGAATAAGTATATTTTCTTTTAAATTGACTATTATTTTTATCAAAAAAATAAGATGAAATCACCATTTTATTCTTTTGTTTATTGGATACATTAGTCGCAATCTTATTTATCTTATCTACATCTTTAAAATTACATTTAACCGAAAAAATAAAGTTTTCATAATCAGCAGTTTTAGTAACATTAGTAATACCATCAGCTTTATTAAGCTCGGCAACAATATCGTTTAACCCTTTTTGAATATCTTGTCTTGAAGGTACTTTATATCCATTTATTGAATCTAACAACATAATTGAAGCAATCTTGGACTTGCTTTTACTTAAGTTAAGCGTGTAAGTCATGGTTCCAGAACCGTCACTTTTAAGATCTATTTCCTCTATGACTTCAAAACAAGAGGTTATTGTTATTAGTGTTACTAGTAAAACACAGATTTTAAATAAGTTATATGGTTTCATAAAAGCGATTTTTTTGAAAAATCAAATATACAGAGGTTTTAGTTTATAAATAAAAAAACTCCGAAAGAGATTTCGGAGTTTTTTTATAATTGGTAAAAATGAATGGGTTTACTCTACTACGATTTTCTTTGTAATTGTTCTTCCATTATTTTTTACATTTAGTAAATATATTCCTGACTGTACGTCTCCAAGACTTAAAGACTTGTCAAACTGGCTAGAAACATTATCATATGTGTTTTGTAAAATACGTCTACCTCGCATATCAAATACTTCTACATTAACATCTCCCGATACATCATTAAATTTAATAGTGAAGTCTCCACTATTAGGGTTTGGATATAGTGAAAATTGATCTTCTAAATCAAAATTTTCAACACTTAAAACAGGTGTTAAATCTCCTCCAGAACAAATAGTAATTGTTACAGAATTCCAAGTAGAAGTTGTTCCGTCTTCAGTTACATCTGTAACAAAGAAAACCCAATCTCCAGAAGAATTCTGACCATCGGCAAAAGAAAGTGGTGTTTGTGGTAAAACATTATCTCCATTATCTGTACTATTACAGTCTACAGCTACACCTTCATCATCAAAAGTTAAATCTGTATTAACTGCTAAGCTACAAATACCAGAAGCTAATGCCTGTATTTCATCTGTTTGCCAAGGTCCTCTAATTGCATAAAACAAATCTGAGTTATCTGCTGTAGTAAAATTAACATTTATATCTAAATCTTCAATTACAACATTATCTGGAATATTTAACACATACCCTGTATAACTAGTTGAACTTTCTGGTATTGCTACACCTGCATTAAACGTGTAATCTTCACAATTTTGATCTCCTTGAACATATGTGTAATTACCTATTGCAAATGATTTTTCATTAAGATTAAAGAATATATTACCAGCACCTTCAACCATTATTCTACAGTATGGAGCGGATACATTAGGTACAGTAATATCATAACTTCCATTGTTAGGTACATTTGAAGCTAAAACAGTATTAAATGATTGTCCATTATCTATTGACAATAATATATTTACATTTGGAGTAGCTACACCAGGAGCAACATTCGTACCAGCAACATCCCATGTTATCGTCTCTGTACTTCCACCTGTCCAAACTATTTGATCTGTATTTTGAGACGTAACTAAAAATGGTCCATCCGTATCATCAACTGTCGCAATCATATTATCAACCGCTGTTTGACCACCATTTGGATCATTATCTCTTACTGTCAATCTGAAATTTTCGTTTCTTCCTACTGAGGCTAATTTTTCCCATGTTGTCGAAATACCACCATTAGCAACAATATCCTCTAATCTTGGAATATATCTGGTTGGATTAGATGTTCCTTCATATGATCTTACTAAAGGCCCTGTTGTGTTTGTTTCATTAGGCAAACCAGCGTTTCCTAAATCATATTGCTCCCAAGTATAAGTATGTGAAGCTACACCATCAGCATCCGTTGAAGATCCTGTTAATTTAAAAGGTGTTGATTTTGGTATTACAAAGTTAGATCCAGCTTCTGCAGTAGGCGCACTATTACCAGTGTTAGTTTGACTTGCACATTGACTAGCGCCTGTTGTAATATTATCCCAAATCATTTGTAAACTTTTTTGATGAAAATAAGCATCACTATTTGATTGTACATTTTGAGGAGCACAAATACCAGCATAAGCCATTATTGTAGAGCCACTTCCAGGTTCATAAGCATTAGTTGAACTTCGGTTACTTCCTGCACAATTACCTTCATCACCATTAAACGTATGAGGTGCTCCAAATTGGTGTCCTAATTCATGTGCGACAAAATCGATATCATAAGCATCTCCAACTGGTGTTGGTAATCCTGTAATACCTCTTCCTTTACTGTTTGTATTACATGGAGAATTTAGAGACGCTAATCCACCTCCTCCAGTTGAAAAAGTATGACCTATATCAAAATTAGAAGAACCAATTATTGATGTAATTTGGCTATGACTTTCAACTATTAAAAGACTTGCGTTGTCATTTGAAAAATTATCAGAATCAATAAAAATAATATTTTCGTTGTTTGCTACCAATGTCATAGTTACTGATAAGTCTCTTTCATAAACAAAATTATTTCTATTCATTGTCACTACCATTGCTGCTAAAACAGCTGCTTTTTTTGTAGCCTCTGTAGCTGTAACAGGAATACCTGCTGCCATCCAATGAAACTCAGAATACTCAATAGTACAAGCTAAAGCCAATCTAAATTCCCTCATAACACCATCATTCGCGTTAAAAATAGCATCGTCATTATAACTTCTCTCATTTGCAACAGAATCATCTTCAAAATCACATGTCCAATTTTGATTTAAAACTGGCAAGTCTTTTTTAGCATACACAATATAGTTATCTCCATCTTTTGTGTAAGGGTCTATATACTCCATACCAACATCTTCATTAAAAGATATAGTATGTAATCCTTGAGGGGTAATACTAAATCTTATTGTATTAACCGAGTTTGAAATACTTTGTCCTACATAAGTTTTAATATCATCATATTTGTTTTGTAAAGCTGGCTCTAAAATTGAAGCTTCCATTATGTTATAGGTTTCAAATTCACCATTAGATGTTGGAAAACTTATAAATTTAGATTCTGAAATAGAAGTTTCAAATCTTTTTGGAGCTCCTGATAAATACGTTTTAAGCGCATTAACATTAAGACTAAAAAACTCAGATTTTATTGGTTCTGACTTTCTTATATTTAATTCAGAATCAACCAATTTGTCCTTAGTTATAGATTGCCAAAAATTATTGTCTTTTTGCGCATACGTAGTCATTACAAATGAAATTGTAAAAACAAATAAAATTAGTTGTTTAAGGTAAATTTGTTTCATATAATTAGTTACTTTGTTGTATTTTGTAAATATAATTTCATAAAATGTAATTTACAATGAATTATTGTTAAAGTAACACGAATCTATATGCGAATTTTATACTTATTACTTTTTTTTAACATATTTTTTTGCTGTAATGTAAGAAAATCCTCGAATTCATTAAATAATTCTTCAAAAACACAATTAAATAGTATGTGCCCAGAAGATGGAAAATGCACTTTTGATATCATTAAAAATAAATCCGTAGTATTAAAAGAAGATGATTTTGGAGCTAGTTATATAGAAGAAATAAATAACAATAATACACTTCTGAAATTTGAGTATATAAGAAATCCTTTAGAAGGTACTCAGGACTCTAATTATAAAGAAATTATTTATATTAATCTAGATGAAAACTTTAAAAATATTACCAAAATAACAGATAATGTGATTTTTGGAAGAATCTGTTTTTGTAGAGGACAAACTGGTTATTATAAAATTGAAAACGGTAATCTTAACATTTTTAATACAACAGAAAACAATTATCAGTTGAATATAGATTTTTCAACTAAAGAAGTACCCCATGTTATAAATACAATTAACGAAACTTTTAAATTATAAAAAAAAGCGACTTTAAATTAAAGTCGCTTTTTTTTATTAATTTTCTTCTTGCTTTTGCATGACAAAATCTTCCATGAATTTTGTGGTATAATTACCAGCAATATAATCAGGATGATCCATTAATTGTCTATGAAAAGGTATTGTAGTTTTTATCCCTTCAATAACAAACTCATCTAAAGCACGTTTCATTTTGTTAATTGCTTCTTCACGTGTTTGTGCAGTTGTAATTAACTTTGCAATCATCGAGTCGTAGTTTGGCGGAATACTATATCCTGCGTAAACATGTGTATCTAAACGTACACCATGTCCACCTGGAGCATGTAATGTAGTGATTTTTCCCGGAGAAGGACGGAAGTCATTAAAAGGATCTTCAGCATTTATACGACACTCGATTGAATGTAAATTTGGAGTATAATTTTTACCCGAAATTGGCACACCAGCTGCAACTAATATTTGCTCACGAATTAGGTCAAAATCAATTACTTGTTCAGTAATTGGATGCTCTACTTGAATACGTGTATTCATCTCCATAAAATAGAAATTTCTGTGTTTATCCACTAAAAACTCAACAGTTCCTGCACCTTCGTATTTTATGTATTCGGCTGCTTTGACAGCTGCTTCACCCATTTTTTTACGCAATGCTGTTGTCATAAACGGAGAAGGGACTTCTTCGGTTAATTTTTGGTGACGACGTTGTACAGAACAATCTCTTTCTGATAAGTGACAAGCTTTACCAGTACTATCTCCTACAATTTGTATTTCAATATGACGTGGCTCTTCAATAAGTTTTTCCATGTACATATCATCATTTCCAAAAGCAGCTTTTGACTCTGTTCTAGCAGACTCCCAAGCGTTTTGCAAATCTTCTTCTTTCCATACAGCACGCATCCCTTTACCTCCACCTCCTGCAGAAGCTTTTAGCATGACTGGATAACCGGTTTCTTTAGCTACTTTTACACAGTCTTCAAAGTTTTCTATAACTCCTTCACTTCCTGGGACAACAGGTACTCCTGCAGCAATCATTGTTGCTTTTGCATTAGCTTTATCTCCCATTCTGTCAATCATTTCTTCAGAGGCACCAATAAATTTAATTTGGTGCTCTTCACAAATTTTAGAAAATTTTGCGTTTTCAGATAAAAATCCATAACCTGGATGTATGGCATCTGCATTTGTAATTTCTGCTGCAGCAATAATATTTGACATTTTCAAATAAGACTCGCTACTAGCTGCTGGTCCTATACAAACTGCTTCATCAGCAAATTTAACGTGTAGGCTTTCTGCATCAGCAGTACTATATACTGCTACTGTTTTAATGCCCATTTCTTTACAGGTCCTAATAACACGTAATGCTATTTCACCTCTATTGGCTATTAATACTTTTTTAAACATCTTTTTTAAATTAGATAATTAGACAATTGGATTATTTGATAATTAAAACTGTTTAAACAGTATTAATTCTAATAATCTAAAATTAAGATGGGTCTACTAAAAATAATGGTTGATCAAACTCTACAGGTGAAGAATCGTCAACTAAAATTTTAACGATTTTACCTGATACTTCAGATTCTATTTCGTTAAATAATTTCATAGCTTCAATTATACAAAGCACATCACCTTCACCAATAGTTTGCCCTACTTCTACAAATAATGGTTTATCAGGGGATGGTTTTCTATAAAACGTACCTATTATTGGTGATTTTACTGTAATATATTTAGAGTTTTCTTCTGCTTTAGGAGCTGCTGTTTCTGGCGCTGCAGGTGTTGCTACTGGAGCAGGTTGCATAGCTTGCTGCATTGGCATTTGTGCTTGCATTGGCACTTGTTGGACATACGTTGTTTCTGTTTCAGAACCAGTTCTGATAGTTATTTTTACATCGTCAGTTTCTAATTTAACCTCACTTGCTCCTGATTTTGCAACAAATTTAATTAAGTTTTGAATGTCTTTTAAATCCATAATTATAAGTTATTAATTAAGTTTTTTAGTTAGTTTAAGAGTTGTAAGCCCATTTTAGATATATTGAGCCCCAAGTAAATCCACCTCCAAAAGCAGCAAACACTAGGTTGTCTCCTTTTTTAAGTTTAGATTCAAAATCGTTAAGTAATAATGGTAAAGTTGCAGATGTTGTATTACCGTATCTGTGTATGTTTTTTAAGACTTTATCGTCTTGTAAGTTCATTCTGTTAGCTGTAGCGTCAATGATGCGCATGTTAGCTTGGTGTGGCACTAACCATGATACATCATCATGAGATAAGTTATTACGTTGCATTATTTTTTCGCAAACGTCTGCCATATTTGAAACCGCAAACTTAAATACCGTACGTCCATCTTGGTGTACAAAATGTTGTTTGTTGTCTAGGGTTTCTTGAGATGGAGGTAATATTGACCCTCCTGCTTCTATTTTTAAAAATTCTCGTCCTGTACCATCACTTCTTAGATATTCGTCTTGAAATCCTAAACCTTCTGTATTTGGCTCTAGCAAGACTGCGCCAGCTCCATCTCCAAAAATAATACAGGTTGCACGATCTGTGTAGTCTATAATAGAAGACATTTTGTCTGCACCTATAAGTAACACTTTTTTATATCGTCCAGATTCTATATAACTTGTTGCTGTAGACAGTCCGTATAAAAAACTAGAACATGCTGCTTGTAAGTCATAAGCAAAAGCATTAGTTGCTCCAATTTGTGTGGCAGTATACACTGCAGTTGAAGCTACAGGCATATCAGGAGTAGCAGTAGCTACTATAACTAAATCTATCTCTTTTGGATCTAGATTTTGTTTTTTTAGCAGGTCTTTAGCTGCGTTTATGGCTAAAAAAGAGGTTCCTTGGCCTTCTTCTTTAAGGATTCTACGTTCCTTAATACCTGTTCTGGAGGTAATCCATTCGTCATTAGTATCTACAAGGGTTTCTAACACCTTATTAGATAAAACATAGTCTGGCACATAGGCACCAACAGCAGTAATTGCAGCAGAGATCTTGCTCATATTTTAGCTATTTTAGTCAAAAAAAGGTCTAAAAATGACCCTATTCAACTTAATTTTATTAAAATTAGTCATTTACCGACTATTTCGTGCAAAGTAAATGCTTTTTAACGTAAAGAAAAACAAATCATAAAAAAAACGCCCACAAGTGAGCGTTTTATTGTATGCGTGCATAGTAATTATGCTACGTTTTCTTCTACTGAATTGTCAATTAAAACTTGACCTCTGTAATAAAGTTTTCCTTCACTCCAGTGAGCTCTATGGTATAAATGAGCTTCACCAGTTGTTGGGCAAGTTGCAATTTGTGGCGCAGTTGCTTTATAATGTGTTCTTCTCTTATCTCTTCTTGTTTTCGAGATTTTTCTTTTAGGATGTGCCATTTTATATAATTATTTATCCGTTAATAGTTTTTTTAATGTATTCCAACGAGGATCTGTTTCCTCTTTGTCTTCTTTTTTATCTTTTAGCTTTGGGCTAAGTTCTTCTAATTTATCTAATATTTCAGAATCTAACGTTCCGTCTTCAACACCAGGATGAATACGCTTACTAGGTAGTGCTAACACTACTAATTCATAAATATACTGTTGTACATTTATTTCATATTCACCATGAGGAATAATTAATATATCAATGTGATCATCGTTATATTCTTCCCCAAATTTTATTACCAAATCAAACTGATTTGCTATTGGTAGGTCAAAAGGCTCATTAGTAACATCACAATTGACGTTAACTGTTCCTGAAACTTGAAAATTTAACTCTAGTAAAGTTGCTTTTTTTTCTAAAAGCAAATCTACTTTAATATCACAGGAGTTAAAATCCTCATATTCAAAATGATCAAAGAACGCTTGTTCAATTTTATAGTCAAAATGATGTTTCCCTACTTTTAAACCTACAAATGGTATTGTAAATTCTTTTAATTGCTTCATTACCACATCTGTTTTGAGCCTGCAAATATATAAAATTTTCTTTACTTCTAAGACTTATAAACATTTTTTTGTTTATATCTTTCTTTTAGAGAATCTTAATGGGTTTTTATTAAGCTCTTGATATTCTTTTCTATTATTAAATATATGTATTCCTGTAAAGATTGCTTCTTTAAAAGAATTTACATCTGCAGTACCTTTTCCTGCTATTTCATAGGCTGTACCGTGATCTGGACTAGTTCGCACACGATTTAAGCCTGCTGTATAATTTACACCTTGACCAAAAGATAATGTTTTAAATGGTATTAATCCTTGGTCGTGATAAGAAGCTATAATGGCATCAAAGTTTTTATAATTATCAGATCCAAAAAAGCTATCTGCTGCATATGGACCAAAAACCAGCTTACCTGAAGCTTTAATTTTTTGTAAAGTTGGCCTTAAAACAGTATCATCCTCTTCTCCAATAACACCATTATCTCCTGTATGTGGATTAATACCTAGTACTGCTATTTTAGGTTTATTAATTTTAAAATCTTGTTTTAAAGAATTATAAACTGTTTCTACCTTTTTTTCAATAAGTTCTGGTGTAATATGTGTTGCAACATCTTTAACAGGTACATGATCTGTTAATAGTCCAACCCTTAATCCTTCTGAGACCATAAACATTAGACTATCACCTTCTAATTCTTGATTTAAATAATCTGTATGACCTGGAAATTTAAAAGATTCCGATTGAATATTATGTTTGTTTATTGGTGCTGTGACCAATACATCAATTGTGTTTTCTTTTAACGCTTTTGTAGCTTCTTCAAGAGATTTAATAGAATAAGCTCCTATTTTTTTATCCTCTTGACCAAATTTAATAATCACATTTTCTTTCCAGCAATTTAAAACATTAACACGCCCAGGAATAGCCTGAGCTACATTATGTATACCATTTAAATTAATATTTAATTTAAAATGGTTTTTAACAAAACTCATAGTTTTAATAGAGGCAAAAATAATAGGTGTACAAAAATCTAACATTCTATTATCTTCAAAAATCCTTAAGACAATTTCTGCTCCAATACCGTTTAAATCTCCAATCGAGATTCCTAATTTAATATTTTCTTCTTTCTTCATTAATACTACTAACTATTGTTTGTAAATTTACCAAAGCAAATTTAACCAAATAATACGATTAAGTAGATGTTTACAGGAATAATTGAAACCCTTGGTACAGTCAAGCAACTAACTAGACTGAAAGATAATTTAGATATCACTATTGAAAGTACAATTACTAACGAACTTAAAATTGATCAAAGTGTAGCGCATAATGGTGTTTGTTTGACTGTTGTCGAAATAAATGAAAACCAATACAAAGTAACTGCTATAAAAGAAACATTAGACAAGACCAATATTGGTGACTTGCAATTAAATGATATTGTAAACATCGAGCGCGCAATGAAGCTTGGTGACAGACTAGATGGCCATATTGTACAAGGACACGTAGACCAAACTGCAACTTGTGTTAAAGCGTCAGAAACTAATGGAAGTTGGCTATATACTTTTGAATACAATCCAAAATTAAATAACATTACTATTGAAAAAGGATCTATTACAGTTAACGGAGTAAGTTTAACGGTTGTAAACTCGAAAAAAAACAGTTTTAGTGTTGCTATTATACCTTACACACATGAACACACTAATTTTAAGCACTTTAAAATTGGAACTAAAATAAACTTAGAATTTGATGTAATAGGTAAATATGTAAAACGATTAAATGAATTAAACGTTTAAAGTTTTTTGTTTCATTATCAGCTTATAAACTCCATAAACCACACCTAAAGCAATTAAAATAACTAAACCACCATCTATAGGAAGACCAGGAGGTGGTGTGCTAGCTGCGCCACCAGGAGCTGCTGGCATTGGAGGTGTCGCAATATTTTGCGACACTACTACTGAACTTATTAACAAAAATAAGACAGGTACGATTAATGTTTTTATTTTTTTCATTGCTAATTTGAGGCTGTAAATGTATAAAAAAAACGTTTCTAACAAAACATTTAGTTCTCTTTTTTATTCAAAAACATCTTTAAAACGCTTTTTTTTTCGCTGAAATACAATTATCTTAGTGTTTTTACCGATTAATGTCAATTAATTTACATTTATATAATATAACCTTTTTATGACTTATTTATTATATCTAAATCCTAATCTATTATAGTAATCCTATTCGTACATTTTTAAATATTTATCTTTTACTACTTGACCTACTGGTTTATTATCAATTTTACTTTCTAACCAAGAAATGACATCTAGATATAAAAATGCACGACGCTCAAATGGATGACCTTCATATTGCTTTAAAACTTCCAACAATTTAATAAATTCTTTTTTTATGTCCTGAGGATAAACATCCTGCAAGCCTCTAATAAATTTAATCATTTCTTTTTGCACTTCATGCAAATCATTCATTTTAATTAAAAACTTATAGGTACTACGAAGCAAAGCTTCTAAATGATAATCTAAACCAGCTTCATAATGTGCTACAAGATTTAATACTCTTGAAAAGCATAATAGATCTTCACGCATGGATAGTGATTTATTAGAAATAATTTTATCTAGATAAAATATACACTCTTTATTATTACCTGCTCCAAAATGCAAACTAGCAAACTTATAGTAAAAGACCATTTTATGATGCTCGTCTATCTTACTACTAAATTTAATTAACTCTGTTTCAATTTGCGGTATTAACATTAAACCTTCTTCAAAGCTTCCATCTATAAAAAATTGATTGATTTTATGAAAATTACCATATAAAAAGACTAGAGAAGAGACATTTTCATCTTTAGGAAAATGTTTCTGATTAACAACCTCATAGAATTCGTCTAATTTTTTTATAAATTTCGGCTTATTCTTGATAAAATATAAAGACTCTAATAAATAATTGTTTCCTTTTAAAAAAAACACAGGATTTAAACTAATCATATTTGGGTTTTCATAAAATAAATCCACCCACTTTAATGCATACTTATAGCAGTTCAAAAAATCTTGCATTAAAAAACTATACCACAAATAAGCTTTGTATAACCATAATTTTTCTCTGAAACCTAAATCAGCACGCTTTACTTTAGGTAGCCTGTCTTCAAAATAAGTAGTTACCGCTTGACTTTCTTCTTCATTTTTAACATAACCTGTTTTTAAAATTATACTATATAATTGTAATGATAAATTAGACAATTTACTAGTTATTACATTAGCTTCACTTAATGACTTTGCCTGTACGGTCAACTCGTCTGCACGACTACTTATACTTCTAGTTATGTATTGTGACTCAATAACCTTTTCAAGCTCTACAATTTCGTAAGCCAAATTTTTCTCCTCATTAACAATTGCAAGCTCTTTTGCTTTATCTAAAATTTTAAGACTTTGTTTATACAGTCCCTTGTGGTATAAAATAGAAGCAAAATCTAATTGCTCTCTTATTTGAGAACGTATATTTTGATGAGACGGGTTAAGCTTTAAACTAATTAGTATTTGCTTGTACAAATGCGCTTTAACATTGGCTAATTGCTGTTTTTTAACAACTCCGCTTTTCAATATAACAGCCTCGTTGTAAGAGTGTGCTTTATCTAAAAGGTTAAATAAATTTAAAAATTTAGAATCTTGATTAACACCAAGCCTTCCCACATACAGCTTAAACTGTCGTTTTTCCGACTTAGTTAAAGATTTAACTAATAAAAATAAATTATCTTTTTGATCTTTAGTCATCAATCTGTTTTTGTTTTAATAAACTGATTATCAGTATTTTATGTAGTTAATTTAAGCTTGAACATCGTAGTAATGTACTTAACAAGCCTACAAACGGTTATCCAAAGTATAAATTAGTAATTCAATAGAAAAATAATTCTCTCGAAAATGTCGAAAAATAAAATACAAATATTTGATACTACACTAAGAGATGGCGAGCAAGTCCCTGGATGTAAACTTAATACAGAACAAAAAGTTATCATCGCCAAACAGCTTGACAAATTAGGTGTAGATGTCATAGAAGCAGGATTTCCGGTGTCTAGTCCAGGTGATTTTAAATCAGTTGAAGCCATATCAAAAATAGTAAAAAACGCGACAGTTTGTGGATTAACACGATCTGTTGAAAATGATATTAAAGTTGCTGGAGAAGCATTAAAACATGCTGTAAAACCCAGAATACATACAGGAATAGGAACCTCTGACTCTCATATCAATCATAAATTTAAAAGTAACAAAGAAGACATTATACAACGTGCTTTTGCTGCTGTTAAGTATGCAAAATCTTTTGTGGAAGATGTCGAGTTTTATGCTGAAGACGCAGGTAGAACAGATAACAAGTATTTAGCAAGAGTGTGCGAAGCTGCGATTAAAGCAGGAGCAACAGTACTTAATATACCAGATACAACAGGTTACTGCTTACCAAGTGAGTATGGTGCAAAAATTAAATACCTAAAAGAAAACGTAAAAGGTATTGAAAAAGCCATTTTATCTTGTCATTGCCACAACGATTTAGGTCTGGCAACAGCAAATTCTATTGAAGGTGTTATTAATGGAGCAAGACAAATAGAATGTACCATAAATGGAATAGGTGAACGCGCAGGAAATACTGCTTTAGAAGAAGTTGTTATGGTATTAAAACAGCATCCTTATCTTAATCTTGATACCAATATTAACACCCAAATGCTTTATGGACTAAGCCAACTAGTATCAGACAGTATGGGAATTTACACTCAGCCAAATAAAGCCATTGTTGGGGCAAATGCTTTTGCACATAGTTCTGGAATCCATCAAGATGGCGTTATAAAAAACAGAGCTACCTATGAGATTATCGACCCAAAAGATGTTGGTGTTACAGAATCTGCTATTGTATTAACAGCAAGAAGCGGAAGAGCTGCTTTAGCATACAGAGCAAAAAATGTAGGCTATGAGCTTACCAAGCTTCAATTAGATGATGTTTATGCAAACTTTTTATCTTTTGCTGACAGAAAGAAAGAGGTAAACGATAATGATATTCATCAAATAATCGAAACAAGTAATGTTTATCAACAAATTAAATCAGCTTAAAATGGGACAAACATTATTTGATAAAGTTTGGGATGCACATGTGGTTGATACAATTAAAAATGGCCCACAAATACTATACATTGACAAACACCTTATACATGAAGTTACCAGCCCACAAGCTTTTAACGAACTAGAAAACAGAAACATTCCTGTTTTTAGACCACAACAAATTGTCGCCACAGCAGACCACAACACACCGACTCAAAATCAACACCTGCCAGTAAAAGATGAATTGTCAAGAAAACAACTAAAACAACTATCTGAAAACTGTAAAAAAAACAATATAACCCTATACGAGCTAGGCCATAAATACAATGGAATTGTACATGTCATGGCTCCAGAATTGGGCATCACTCAACCTGGTATGACTATAGTTTGTGGTGACTCACACACATCAACTCATGGTGCTTTTGGTTCTATAGCTTTTGGTATTGGTACCAGTCAAGTAGCACAAGTTTTTGCTAGCCAATGTTTATTACTAACTAAGCCAAAAAGCTTAAGAGTAACCGTTAACGGTACACTTAAAAAAGGCGTACTACCAAAAGATGTTATACTATATATTATTTCAAAATTAGGCACAAATGCTGGCACAGGATACTTCTGTGAATACGCAGGAGATGTTTTTGAAAACATGTCTATGGAAGGCAGAATGACTGTTTGTAATATGAGTATCGAAATGGGAGCACGAGGAGGCATGATTGCACCAGACCAAACCACTTTTGACTATGTAAAAGGAAAAGAATTCGCACCTAAAGGCGAAGCGTTTGAAAAGAAAGTTAAGTATTGGAAAACACTACCAACCGAAGCAAACGCAACTTTTGATAAAGAATACACGTTTGAAGCTTCAGATATTGAACCAATGGTAACCTATGGTACAAATCCTGGAATGGGAATTAAAGTCACAGAAAATATCCCTACACTAAAAGACGCTTCGTTTGAAAAATCTTTAAAATATATGAATTTCAAACAAGGTGAATCTCTAATCAATAAACCTATTAATTTTGTATTTATTGGAAGTTGCACAAACTCTAGAATTGAAGACTTTAGAGTTGCTGCAAGTTTTATAAAAGGAAAGAAAAAAGCCAATAACGTAACCGCTTGGTTAGTTCCAGGAAGTAAACAAGTAGAAAACCAAATAATTGAAGAAGGCTTAAAAACTATTTTTGATGACGCTGGTTTTGAACTGAGACAGCCAGGTTGTAGCGCTTGCCTAGCAATGAATGACGATAAAATACCACAAGGCGAGTATTGCGTTTCAACATCAAACAGGAATTTTGAAGGTCGACAAGGACAAGGTTCAAGAACGATTTTAGCCAGTCCACTTGTTGCTGCAGCTACCGCTGTAGAAGGTAAAATTGTAGACGTCACTAAACAATTAAATTAATTATGGAAAAGTTTAAAACATTACAATCAACAGCTATTCCATTAGCCATAGAAAACATTGACACAGACCAAATTATTCCTGCTAGATTTTTAAAAGCTACAGACAGAAAAGGTTTTGGTGATAACGTATTTAGAGACTGGAGATTTAATAAAGACGAAACTACAAACAGTAGCTTTGTTTTAAACAGCCCTAAGTATAATGGTCAAATTTTAGTTGCAGGAGACAATTTTGGTTGTGGATCAAGCCGAGAACATGCTGCTTGGGCTTTAAGCGATTATGGACTTAAAGTAATTGTATCTAGTTTTTTTGCAGATATCTTTAAAGGTAATGCATTAAATAACGGACTATTACCTGTTCAAGTTTCAAAAGACTTTTTAAAAGTACTTCTTGACATAGTTACTAAAAATCCAGAAACACAACTAACGGTTGATTTAGAAAAACAATCTATATCTGTTAAAGGAACTTCATTTAAAGAATCCTTTGAAATTGACGCTTATAAAAAAACATGTCTAATTAATGGCTATGATGATATTGACTATCTATTAAGCAAAAAAGAAACTATCAAAGCTTTTGAAGCTAAAAAAACCTACTAACTATATACAACATGAAAATTAATATAGCTGTTTTACCAGGAGACGGTATTGGTCCAGAAGTCACAAACCAAGCCATCAAAGTATTAAAAGCAATTGCTTTAGAATTTGACCACACCTTTTTGTTTAAAGAAGCACCTGTTGGCGCTATAGCAATAGACCAACAAAACAACCCATTACCAGATCAAACATTAGATTTATGCAAATCTAGTGATGCTATATTATTTGGAGCTATTGGAGATCCAAAATATGATAACGATCCTACCGCTAAAGTAAGACCAGAACAAGGCTTATTAAAACTAAGAAAAGAATTAGGGCTATACGCCAACATAAGACCCGTAAAAGCTTACGACATGTTACTAGAGAAGTCTCCTTTAAAAAGAGAAATTATTGAAGGTACAGATATTAGCATTTATCGTGAATTGACAGGAGGAATTTATTTTGGAAAAAAACACCTTAGCGAAGACGGAAACACTGCGTCTGATTTATGTGAATATTCTAAACATGAAATAGAACGCATTGCACATTTAGCTTTTAAAGCTGCCAGAAATAGAAAACAAAAAGTCACCTTAGTAGACAAAGCCAACGTGCTAGAAACATCACGTTTATGGCGCAAAGTTGTAACTAATTTAGCCAAAGATTATCCAGATGTCACTTTAGACTTTTTATTTGTAGACAATGCTGCTATGCAAATGATACTTAACCCTAATCAGTTTGATGTTATTTTAACCGAAAATCTTTTTGGAGACGTCATTAGCGACGAAGCTAGCGTGATTGGAGGCTCTATTGGATTATTAGCATCTGCATCTGTTGGAAATAAACATGCTATGTTTGAACCAATCCATGGTTCATACCCTCAAGCCACAGGTAAAGATATAGCCAATCCTGTAGCATCAATCTTGAGCGCAGCAATGTTATTAGAACATTTTGACTTACACGACGAAGCCAACCTAATTAAGAAAGGTGTAGAAAAGTCACTAAAGCTAGAAATTACTACACCTGATTTAAATACATCTTATGATAATATCACAACATCTAAAGTTGGTGACTTTATAGCTGATTTTATTAGTAATCCAAATGATTCAAATATTAATTTTAACAATATTCACTTAGGACAATCTACTATTATATAATCACTTACATTTTATAAAAAAATGCCTGATATTGTTGTATCAGGCATTTTTTTACTTTACACATAAAAACAATACTTAAAAAAAGCCCCAAAACTAGACGATTCGAGGCTTTTTTAACAAACTAACTAAAGATTAATATTCATATAAACAATAGATCTGGATGGGATCTTATATTGTTTATTATTAGAATATTAAGCGTCTTTGATGTTTTAATTATCTTAATGTTTTATTTCCTTTTTCTTTAGTTCTTATTTTATATGCTTCATCAATAGTTGATACAAAAATTCTACCATCACCAATCTGCTCTGTACAGGCAGCTTCCATTATAGCCTTTATTGTTACTGCTTCAAAATCATCATTAACTATGATTGATAAATAACTTTTTACAGTAGTCATTTTAGCTTTTTCAGAAGACTTCAAATCTAAATAGTCAGCATTTTCTTGACCAACTCCTGTAACTTCCCAATGCGTAAAAAAAGTAACTCCAACTTCATGCAACGCTTCTTTGACTTCACTAAATTTTGACTGCCTAATAATAGCTTCAACTTTTTTCATATTTATCTTTTAAATTTAAGATACACAGTCCTTAAAAAATTATAAGGACTATGTCATCACACTTAAAACAAACTATTATTTTACCCTCTATCTCTTTTACCTGGATAAGCTATTTCACCATGCTCTGATAAATCTAAACCTACCAATTCTTCTTCTTCTGTAACACGAAGTCCCATTGTAGATTTTAATATTTTAAATATTATAAATGATAACACTATAGACCAAACTGCATAAGCTAAAACTCCAATTGCTTGAGAGCCTAATTGACTAGCTCCTCCACCGTTAAACAAACCTATTCCTTTATCTCCATCAATACCCCAAAGTCCAATAACTAAAGTTCCCCAAGCACCCGCTACTCCATGTACAGATACTGCACCAATAGCATCATCTATTTTTAATTTTTTCTCTATAAACTCTATTGAAAACACAACTATAATTCCGCCTATTAATCCAGCAAATATTGCTCCTATTGCAGACATATTTCCACATCCAGCAGTAATACTTACCAAACCTGCCAATGCACCATTTAAAGTTTGTGGTAAATTTGGTTTACCATACCAAATCCAAGTTGTTACTAATGCACCAAGTCCACCTGCTGCTGCTGCTAAATTTGTAATTAAAACAACGTTAGAAGCTCCTATAGCATCGGCACCACCCCAAGCTAATTGAGATCCTCCATTAAATCCAAACCATCCTAACCACAATACAAAAACCCCTAAAGTTGCTAATATTTGATTATGACCTGGAATTGGCATGACTTTTCCGTCAACAAATTTCCCTATTCTTGGTCCTACCATAAAAGCAGCAACTAATGCTGCCCAACCACCAACAGAATGAACAATTGAAGAGCCTGCAAAGTCGATAAAACCAATATCAGCTAACCATCCTCCTACGACACCACCTTCCGTAGCACCTTTCCATTGCCATCCACCTGCTATCGGGTAGATTAATGCTGTCATCATTATTGAAAATATTGCATATGTAGAATACTTTGTTCTTCCTGCTATCGCGCCAGATACTATCGTTGCTGCTGTTGCTGCAAACATCGTTTGAAAAAATAAATCTGCTCCTTCTCCCTGCATTAGTCCACTCCAGAAAAACCATCCATTAGATGTATCTCCATACATAAGCGAGTATCCCACAAGCCAATATGTTAAAGATCCCACACAAATATCAAGCAAATTTTTCATTGCAATATTTGCAGCATTTTTAGACCTAGTCATTCCTGTTTCTACAAGAGTAAAACCTGCTTGCATAAAAAACACCAAAATACCCGATATAAGCATCCATAGCATTCCTAAATCTCCATTAATTGCTGTTATTGCATCCTCTACATCTTTTGTTGTTGCTGCCACAACATCTTGAGTGGCCATTAAATTTGGTAAAAATGATAATAAATTATCCATAATAATAGTTTGTTGTTTTATAGTTAGTTATTGTTATACTAAAATTTGTAAATAGCTGCCACCACAAAAGAACCCAAGCTTTTTGTTGCCATTAAATCTGTATCTATAAAAATATCTTCAGACCCACTATCTAATCTAAATTCTGGTTTTACAATTAAATCTTCATCAATCACATAACTCCCAGTAAGTGTTATAGAAAACACACTTGGGTCGTCATCAATAGATTCACTTTGAGTTTGAAAATATTCACCCCTTAATCCAACAGTAAAATCATCACTTACACTAAACTGTGGATATAAATCTACACCATAAAAACCTTCTCCTTCATTATCAGCATAAGCTGCGTTAACACCTATAAAAAACTCGTCTGAAGCATCAAAACCTCCAGTATAATCTACTTCAAAACCTAATCCAGCATCATCATATAATAAATTTAAAAACTGACCACTATACCCTAATTGAGCACCAACAGCATAACTTCCATCAGGATTAAACTCGGTAACATCTGTCTGATTAAACACACCAAGCATCAAACTAAAATCATCAGACAATGTAAAGTCTGCCTTAATACCTGTATGAGAAAAAGGACCATTAGAAAACAAATAAGACGTACTATAGTTAAAGTTTCCCGCAGGAGCAATAACCTCATAACCTAAAAATGTATTAAACTTACCTAGTGTAAGCTTAGTGTTTTCACTAATATTATAAAAAGCAAATAATTGATTTAAAACCGTTGCACTTGCAGCTTCACCTCTTGGTCCAAACACTAAATCAGCAACAGCACCAACTCGACCTTTCTCGTAAGACGCAATAATATTACCCATACCTAAAGAAAAACCTGCTGTATCTGCAAATGATGTTTCAGGAGCTATTTGATTCTCATCATTTGGAGCTGTTAAGTTAGCTCTATAATAAGCATCTACACTCCCTTCAAAAGAAAACTTTTTTTCAAGACCATCAGAATCATCCTGAGCAAATAACGTAATCGATAAAAGCAAAATAACCAGAGTAGATAATTGTTTCATAAACATTAGGTTTTAATTAATATACTCATCAAAACTATGTTAAAATAATATTAACCCCTAAAATAAAAGGGTTAATTGGTTAATTTTTATCATTTTACTAAATTAACCCCTTTTTTTTATAGGGTAATTCAAAAATTATACTGGTTTAATGTTAATTATACAGATATCAATATTCGTTTTTATTCGCAAAAAAGCCTTTTTAGTGCAGTATTTGTAATATTTTAATAAAAATAAAACAGATTTATAGCTATAGTCTTAAAAAATCAACATTATCTTTATTGTGCTATTCTTAAAAAAAAGTAATTATATTTTATATACATTAATATATGTACTACAAAATCAGAATACCTTAAAAATGTTTTCTCTTTTTTTAAATTCGATTCATAGCATGTATCTTAGGTAAATAATAAGGCATAAAACGCCTTTAAATTTCACTTATTATGCTTAAAAAACAAGGACTTTATTTACCGGAATACGAACACGATAATTGTGGTGCAGGATTTATATGTAGTCTAACCGGAAAACGATCTAATGACATCATCCATAAAGCACTTGAAATACTAGTAAAATTAGAGCATCGTGGCGCTGTAAGCTCTGATGGTGTTACAGGTGATGGAGCAGGTATATTAATTGATATTCCGCATAAATTTTTCAAGATTTTTTGCGAATTTGAACTACCGGAATCTGGAGACTACGCAGTGAGTAATGTTTTTCTTCCAAGAAAGGAAAATCAACGTCAATTTTGTATAGATATATTTGAGAAAGAAATCCAAAATCAAGGACTAAATTTAATTGGATGGAGAGACGTACCTGTTAACAGTAAAGTTTTAGGAAAAGTAGCCAAAGAAACCGAACCTTTTGTTAAGCAAATATTTATAGGTAAAGCTAACAATGAACAAACCGAAAGAGATTTTAATATAAAACTATATGCTGCACGTAAAATTGCAGAACACACAATATACGACTCTAAACTATCAGAATGTAAATATTTTTACCTACCTAGTTTATCTACAAAAATCATCATTTTTAAAGGCCTATTAATGCCTGAGCATATTAATGAGTATTATCTGGATTTATTCAATTCGGCTTTAGATACGCGTTTAGCATTAGTACACCAACGTTTTTCAACTAATACATTTCCAACTTGGGATTTAGCACAACCGTTTAGATACATTTGTCATAATGGAGAAATAAACACTGTTAGAGGTAACGTTTCTAGAATGTTTTCTCGTGAAGAAATCATGAAAAGCCCATTATTTGGTGACGACATCAAAAGGATAATACCAACAGTATTAAAAGGAAAATCAGATTCTGCAACCTTAGATATGGTTGTTGAGCTGTTATTAATGACTGGTCGTTCGCTACCTGAAGCAATGATGATGTTAGTACCAGAAGCATGGGAAAAAAACCCAAACATGTCTGACGCTAAAAAAGCATTTTACGAATATAATTCTTGTCTAATGGAACCTTGGGATGGACCAGCTTCCATACCTTTTACAGATGGTAATTTTATTGGTGCTGTTTTAGACAGAAATGGTTTACGTCCTTCACGTTACACAGTGACTAAATTAGGTAATGTTATCATGTCTTCAGAAACTGGTGTTGTAGACATTAAACCTGAAAATGTAGAGTATCATGGTCGATTAGAGCCTGGAAAAATGTTTTTAGTAAACATGAACGAAGGTCGAATTGTAAACGATGAAGAAATAAAAGAAGAAATTGCTGCAAAACATCCTTACAGAAAATGGCTAAACGAAAACCTGATTCATTTAAGAGACATTGAAGCCAAACAAGGACCTATTCAATACGACGAGATAGAACTTAAAAAACGAGAGGTTATTTTTGGATACACACAAGAAGATTTCAATACTATTATTCGTCCTATGGCTCAATTAGCCAAAGAGCCAATTGGATCCATGGGAAGCGACACTCCTATTGCTATCTTATCAGAAAAACCACAGTTAATATACAATTATTTTAAGCAAATTTTCGCACAAGTTACCAATCCTCCTTTAGATGGTATTCGCGAAGAATTAATTACAGATATTAGTTTAACCCTAGGAAGCGATGTTAATATTTTTGATATCAACGCAGATCACTGTAAAAAGTTAAAAATCCAAAATCCAGTAATTTCAAAACACGATTTAGATAAAATTAGAGATTACGATACCAATCCTGACTTTAAGGTTGAATCTATTTCTATGCTATATGAAGTAAATAAAGGGTTAAACGAATTAGAAGTTGCACTTGAAAACTTAGTAAACAAAGCATCAAAAGCAATTGATAATGGAGCAAATATTATTATTCTTTCTGATAGATTTGTAGACGAAAATCATGCACCAATTCCTGCGTTATTAGCTTGTTCTTATGTGAATCATGCGCTTCATAAATTAAAAAAACGTTCAAAAATTAGCTTAATTATTGAGTCTGCAGAACCTCGTGAAGTACATCATTTTGCCTTACTATTTGGTTATGGAGCAAGTGCTGTTAACCCTTATATTGTTAATGAAATTGTTCAGAAACAGATAGAAAATCAAGATGTTACAGATTTAGAATATTTAACAGCAATTAAAAATTATAACAAAGCAGTTGGAAAAGGTATCTTAAAGGTTATGAACAAAATTGGGATTTCTACCTTAAACTCTTACAGAGGATCTCAACTATTTGAATGTATCGGAATTAAATCGTCTACAGTCGAAAAATATTTCCCAAATACAACCACTCGTATTCAAGGTATTGGTTTAAAAGAAATTGAACAAGAAATTGTAAAACGTCATAAAAAAGCATTCCATAAAAATATAGAACCAACTATTGAAATTGGTGGAGATTACAGATGGAGACGTGGACAAGAAAAACACATGTTTAATCCATTAACAGTTGCTAAACTTCAAGAATCAGTAAGAACGAACAAAGCGTCTACTTTCAAAGAGTACTCAGAGCTAATAAACAACCAATCTAAAAGTTTAATGACCATTAGAGGACTGTTTGAATTTGATCAATTTGACCCAATTCCGTTAGAGGAAGTAGAACCTTGGACAGAAATTGTAAAGCGTTTTAAAACAGGAGCTATGTCTTATGGTTCTATTAGTAAAGAAGCTCATGAAAATTTAGCTGTAGCCATGAATAGAATTGGAGGGAAATCTAATTCTGGTGAAGGTGGAGAAGATCAAGAACGCTTTTATAAAACCTCGCAAGGTGATTGGAAAAACTCAGCAATAAAACAAGTGGCTTCTGGTCGTTTTGGTGTGACTTCAAATTATTTAACTAGTGCCAATGAAATTCAAATAAAAATAGCGCAAGGCGCAAAACCTGGTGAAGGCGGACAATTACCAGGACCAAAAGTAAATCGTGAAATTGCAAAAACAAGAAACTCTACGCCTTATGTAGGATTAATTTCACCACCACCACATCATGATATTTATTCTATTGAAGATTTATCGCAATTAATCTACGATGTAAAATGCGCTAATCGCGAAGCTAGAATTAACGTCAAACTAGTATCTGAAGTTGGTGTTGGTACAGTAGCTGCAGGAGTTGCTAAAGCTAAAGCAGATGTTATTTTAGTATCTGGTTTTGATGGTGGTACTGGTGCTTCTCCTTTAACATCGTTACGTCACGCAGGTTTACCTTGGGAACTTGGTATTGCAGAAGCACAGCAAACCTTAGTAATGAACGATCTTAGAAATCGTGTGGTTTTAGAGTGTGACGGACAATTAAAAACTGGTCGTGATGTTGCAATTGCCTGCCTATTAGGAGCCGAAGAATTTGGTTTTGCAACAGCACCTTTAGTTGCTTCAGGTTGTATCATGATGCGTGTTTGCCATTTAAATACGTGTCCAGTTGGTATTGCAACGCAAAATCCAGAACTACGTAAAAAGTTTAAAGGTAAACCAGAACACGTAGTAAACTACATGTATTTTGTAGCACAAGAATTACGTGAAATCATGGCTAAATTAGGGTTTAGAACTATAAATGAAATGGTTGGTCAATCTCAAAAACTAAATAGAAATAAAGCGATAGATCATTACAAATCTTCAGGAATTGATTTAACACCAATTCTTCACAAAGTAAAAGTTGATGAAGAGGTACAATTATTTAACACTTACTGCCAAGATCACAATTTAAATGTGCATTTAGACTTCAAAATTGTTAAACAAGCACACCAAGCATTGTTCAGAAGACAAAAAACACACTTTGAATTACCCATAACAAACATTGATAGAGCAGTTGGAGCTATTGTTAGTAATGAAATCTCAAAAATTTATGGTGCGGATGGCTTACCAGAAGATACAATTGACATTGAATTTAGTGGTTCTGCTGGGCAAAGTTTTGGAGCATTTGCCACCAAAGGATTAAAATTCACAGTTCACGGAAACACTAATGACTACTTAGGAAAAGGTTTATCTGGAGGAAAATTAATTATTAAAGTTCCAGAAAAATGTACCATTGTTCCAGAAGATAATATCATTACTGGAAACGTAACGCTTTATGGAGCAACTTCTGGCGAAGTGTATATTAACGGAAAGGCTGGAGAACGTTTTTGCGTTAGAAACTCTGGTGCAAAAGCAGTTGTAGAAGGCATTGGAGATCATGGTTGCGAATATATGACTGGTGGAGTTGCTGTTATTCTTGGTGCTGTGGGTAGAAACTTCGGAGCAGGAATGAGTGGTGGTGTTGCTTATGTTTTAGACGAAGACGGAACGTTTAAGAAAAACTGTAATTCAGACGATTTAAATATCGACCCTGTTGAAAATGTTGAAGACCAACTACAACTAGAGCAGCTTATTGAAAATCATTTCCTTGCAACCGGAAGCCCTTTAGCAAGACGTATTTTAGATGATTGGAAAAACTACCTTCCAAAATTCAAGAAAGTATTACCAGAGGAATACAGACAAGCCTTATTAAGATTAGAACAAGAAGAATTAGAATTAGCGTAAATTATGGGAAAGATAACAGGATTTTTAGAGTTTAAGCGTGAGAACGAAAGCTATATAGCGCCAGAAAAACGAATTGAAAACTATAACGAATTTACGGTTCCTCTTAAAGAAGAAAAGTTAAAGAATCAAGGTGCACGTTGCATGGATTGCGGAATTCCGTTTTGCCATAGTGGTTGTCCGCTTGGGAATTTAATTCCAGATTTTAATGATAAAGTCTACAAAGGAAAATGGAAAGAAGCTGCTGAAATTTTACACAAAACCAACAACTTCCCAGAGTTTACAGGACGTTTATGTCCAGCACCTTGCGAAGAAGCCTGTGTTTTAGGTATTAACGAAGACCCAGTAACCATAGAGAATATTGAAAAAAACATAGTAGAAACCGCCTTTAATGAAGGGTGGATTGTAGCAAATCCTCCAAAAATTAGAACCGAAAAAACAGTCGCTGTTATTGGCTCTGGACCAGCAGGATTAGCTGCTGCACAACAATTAAATCGTGCAGGACATACCGTTACCGTTTTTGAACGTGACGAAAAAGTTGGTGGTTTATTACGCTACGGAATTCCAGATTTTAAAATGGAAAAAACCGTGATTGACAGACGTGTTGCTGTTTTAGAAGAGGAAGGAATCACTTTTAAAACCAATGCTCATGTTGGTGTAAACATAGATGCAAACCAACTTAAAGACGATTTTGACGCAGTAGTTTTATGCGGTGGAGCAACGGTAAGAAGAAATATCCCAATTCCTGGAGTAGACTTAAAAGGGGTAACGCAAGCGATGGATTTCTTAAAACTAAATAATCAATACGTGGATGGTTTAGTGGATTTTAAAGATATTATTTCTGCAGAAGGAAAAGACGTTATCGTTATTGGTGGTGGAGATACCGGAAGCGATTGTATTGGAACCTCTAATCGTCATGGAGCAACTTCGGTTACAAATTTTGAAATCTTAAGTAAACCTACTGAAGGTCGTCCAGCACACCAACCTTGGCCGTATTGGCCAATGAAGCTAAAAACAACCTCATCGCACCAAGAAGGTGTAGAACGTTTTTTTAGCATTTCTACTAAAGAATTTTTAGGAGACAAAAAAGGAAACTTAACAGGCTTAAAAACGGTTGAAGTAGAATGGATTTTTACTCCAGGAGAAAGACCACAACTTAAAGAAGTTCCAAATACCGAAAAAGAATGGAAATGCGACATCGCATTATTAGCTCTTGGATTTACAGGCGCTGAAAAAACATTAGCAGACCAGTTTGGATTAAAAATGGATTTTAGAACCAATATTGAAGCAACAACAAAAGATTACAAAACAAATATCCCTGGTGTTTTTGCAGCTGGAGATATGCGTCGTGGACAATCATTGATTGTTTGGGCAATTTCTGAAGGAAGACAAGCTGCTTATCACATCGACACGTATTTGATGGGAGAGTCTTGTTTACCTTTAAAGGATGATAGTGATTTGCCTCGTGTTTAAATACACGTAACTCTTTGTCACATTGAGCGCAGTCGAAATGCTACTAAACCTAAATCTTAAGATTTTCGACTGCACTCAAACTGACAGTTATATGCCTAAAATTTCACTCAGGATACTTCTCACAAATCCCATCCAAGCACAAATTACCAATACTACCAACATGCGTATGTTTTTTAGAAGTATCTGGTACATAAGTTCCACTTTCCACTTCGCCTCCAATTTTTTGATACGCTTCTCTAAAAGGCATGCCTCCCACAACCAACGTGTTAATATTATCTACCGTAAACAAGTATTGATACTTAGCATCATTTAAATCGATGTCTTTTACAATAACTTGCTGAATAGCGTAATTAAAAATATCCAATAAGTCTTTTACATCTTCAATTGCTGCAATTATATTTTCTTTTAACAACTGAAAATCTCTATGGTAACCACTTGGTAAATTATTAGTAATTAATACCATTTCATGATGTAAGGCTTGAATTTTATTGGCTTTACCTCGGATTAATTCAAACACATCAGGATTCTTTTTATGTGGCATAATACTGCTTCCTGTTGTTAGCTCATCCGGAAAGGCTATAAAGCCGAAATTCTGACTATTATACACGCAAATATCCATTGCAAAACGCGCTAAAGTATTACACACGCTTCCTAACGCTAATGCGATTGTACGCTCGCTTTTCCCTCTACTCATTTGCGCAGCAACAACATTGTATTTTAAGGTTGAAAAGTTTAATTCTTTAGTCGTTAATTCTCGATCAATAGGAAACGAGCTTCCGTAACCTGCTGCAGAACCTAATGGATTTTGATCTACGGTTTTCAAGGCTGCATTTAACAAGTAAACATCATCTATTAAAACCTCAGCATACGCAGAAAACCATAATCCGAAAGAAGATGGCATTGCTACTTGTAAATGGGTATAACCAGGAAGCAAAGCGTCTTTATGTGTTTCCGCCAAACCTAAAAGGGTATCAAAAAACGTTTTTGTCTTCGTATTAATTTCTTTTAAATTCTCCTTGTAATAAAGCTGAAGCGCAACTAAAACTTGATCGTTTCTAGAACGTGCGGTATGGATTTTCTTTCCGACCTCGCCTAAGGTTTTAGTCAATTCATATTCAATTTTAGAATGCACATCTTCAAAGGACGCTTCAATAACAAAGGTTCCGTTTTCTATAGTTTCCGCAATAGCGTGCAAACCACTTTTAAGCTGTTGTAATTCTTCCGAAGAAATAATGCCAATAGACTCCAACATTATTGCATGCGCTAAAGACGCTTGCACATCGTACTTTGCAATATGTAGGTCAATCTCTCTATCGTTTCCAACGGTAAATTGTTCTATTTTTTTATCGATACTTATTCCTTTGTCCCAGAGTTTCATAATTAATTTTTTAATTCTTAAAAATTAGAATCAAGAATCAAGACCGTTTCACTTTTAGATTCAAGACTACTTACTCTAACGTCTGAGTAATCGTCTTCTCTCTTGGTTCTTGACTCTTTTATCTTTTTTACAATACTTTTTCTAATAATTCTATATAAATTCTAATACCTTCTTCAATTTCATTTACGTAAATAAACTCGTCAGCAGAATGTGATCGTGTGCTATCTCCTGGTCCCAATTTTAAAGAAGGACAACTCAACACCGCTTGATCTGATAAGGTTGGCGAACCATAGGTGCTTCTACCAATTTCTATTCCCGCAATTACCAATGGATGATCGATTGGAATGGACGATGAATTTAATTTTATACTACGCGGAATAATACTATCACAAGGTGCTTGTTTCTGTAAAATATCGACAATGTCTTGGTTAGAATATTTATCATTTACACGGACATCAACCACTAGTTTCACATCTGCAGGAACCGCATTATGCTGCTTTCCTGCATTTATTTGCGTAACAGTCATCTTTACATCTCCCAAAGCTTCCGAAGTTTTATCGAACGTGTAATTTTTAAACCATTCTAAAACTGGAATTGTTTTATAAATGGCGTTATCGTGATTTGGATGCGCAGCATGACTTGGCGTTCCTTTTACAACTGCATCAAACACGACTAAGCCTTTTTCGGCAACAGCCAAATTCATTAAAGTTGGCTCTCCAACAATAGCGACATCCACTTTTGGAATAACCGACAACATACTATTTAACCCATTGTCTCCACTGCTTTCTTCTTCAGCGGAAGCGACAATAACCAGATTAAAATTTAGATTTTCTCTGCTATAGAAATAAGCAAACGTTGCTAATAAACTCACCAAACAACCTCCAGCATCATTACTACCTAAACCATATAATTTTCCGTTTTCAACAATGGCTTTAAAAGGATCTTTGGTGTAGCCATTATTTGGTTTTACAGTATCGTGATGCGAGTTTAATAACAACGTTGGTTTACTATCGTCAAAATATTTATTAGTTGCCCACACATTATGATTGGTTCTTTTAAAAGGAATATCCTGTTGCACAAACCATTGCTCAATATGTGCTGCTGTAGGGCCTTCTTCTGAAGAAAACGACTGCGTTTCTATCAATTGTTTCAATAAAGTAATTGCTCTTGTTGTTAGTTTTTCTATCATTTTGAAATGGTTGTGTGTTTATTATTTTTATCGAAAAGCATTTCTGATTTACCAATACAAACTTTTTGAACTTGATTATTTACAGCATGAAAACAGTTGTTTAATTTTGGCAACATGCCTTCATATATAATACCGTTTTTAATTAACGGTTGGTAGGTTTTAGTGTTGATGTTTTGGATAACAGAATCGTCATTATTTACATCTTCTAAAACTCCCTTTTTTTCGAAGCAATAATATAATTCAGTTTTATATTTTGTTGCAAAACCTATTGCTAATTCGGAAGCAATCGTATCAGCATTGGTATTTAATAATTGTCCGTTGTTATCATGAGTAATCGCGCAAAACACAGGTGTAATTGTATTGTTTAAAAGAATTTCTAAGGTTTCTGTATTTACCTTTTTAACGTCTCCAGCAAAACCATAATCGATAGGTTTAGATGGTCTTAAATCTGAAACTATCGTGTTGCCATCTGCTCCTGAAAAACCAATAGCATTACAACTGTTAGCTTGTAATTGTGCGACTATAGTTTTATTGATTTTTCCAGCATACACCATGGTGATAATATCTAAAGTGACTTGATCGGTTACGCGTCTTCCGTCAATCATTTTAACCTCAACTTGCATTTGTCGTGCTAATTTAGTTGCTAATTTACCACCACCATGCACTAGGATTTTAGGAGCATCTATAGTCGCGAATGCTTTTAGGAATTGCTGCAAAGCGTTATCATCATCGATGATGTTTCCTCCAATTTTTATGATTTTTAGTGTTTTCATATTATAAATTTTCCAAAACCTGCTTCAAGACAATTTGCGCAGCAAAAGTCCTATTATTAGCTTGTTTAATTACAACAGACTGTTCACTATCTAAAACCGCATCTTCCACAACTACATTACGTCTTACAGGCAAGCAATGCATAAATTTTGCATTACCCAACTTCGCTTTTGTCATCATCCAATTTTCGTCTTGACTAAGTACTTTTCCGTAATCTTTATAATTACTCCAGTTTTTCACATAGACAAAATCGGCATCTTTTAAAGCCTCTTCTTGATTGTGATTTACTGGTGTTTTTTTCGTGATTGCTTCGCTTAACTCATAACCTTCAGGATGTGTAATGGTTAAATCTACATCCAAGTTTTGCATCATTTCTACAAACGAATTTGCAACCGCTTGTGGTAACGCTTTTGGGTGTGGTGCCCAAGACAAAACAACTTTTGGTTTCGCTTTTTTTGATAATTCAGTAATAGTAATCGCATCTGCCAACGCCTGTAAAGGATGCGCTGTTGCACTTTCCATATTTACAATTGGAACCGTTGCATATTTTATAAAGCTGTTAATCACAAACTCACTTTCATCTTTTTTCTTATCCGTTAAACTTGGGAATGCTCTTACAGCAATTACATCTCCATATTGCGAAATCACTTGTGCTGCTTCTTTAATATGTTCTGACGTGTTTGCATTCATGATTGTACCATCTTCAAACTCTAGATTCCAAGCGTCATTTACGTTTAAAATCATAACGTTCATACCCAGGTTTTTTGCTGCTTTTTCTGTGCTTAGCCTTGTTCTTAAACTGGCATTAAAGAAAAGCATGACTAAGTTTTTATTTTTTCCTAATTCCTGAAACTCAAAAGGATTCATTTTTAGCAAAATGGCTTGTTTAATGGTTTCTTGAAGATTTGAAATATCTTTTATATTGGTGTATTTTTTCATAATAAATAGGTCTCGACTGCGCTCGACCAGACAGTATGTATGTCTCCTCGAGCGCAGTCGAGAGGTTTATGTTGTTATCTCTTTTAATTCGTTTTTTAAAGCCTCAAAAAGTAAATCGACATGTTCTTTTTTGATGGTTAAAGGCGGAAGAATTCGTAACAAATTAGGATTCTTCGCACTTCCAGTAAATATCTTATGTTCAAAAATTAGCTTTTTACGTAGTTCAGCAATCGGGAAATCAAACTCCAACCCTAACATTAATCCACGTCCTTTTATGTTTTTAATTGCCGAAATTTCTTTTGCTTGCTCCAGAAAATAAGCTGAGATGTCTTCAGCATTTTGCATCAAATCCTCTTCTTCAATAACTTCTAATACAGTCGAAGATGCAACACACGCTAAGTGATTCCCACCAAAAGTGGTTCCTAACAAACCAAAAGAGGCTTTAATATTTGGGTGAATTAAAATCCCACCAATCGGAAAACCATTCCCCATGCCTTTGGCAATCGATATAATATCTGGAGTTACATTATATTTCTGAAACGCGAAGAAATCGCCAGTTCTACCAAAACCAGATTGCACCTCATCTGCAATAAAACACGTATTGTATTTTTTGCATAATGCATCCAAACCTTCGTAGAATGCCCCAGCACTTTCGTCTAATCCTCCAACACCTTGAATACACTCAATAATTACTGCACAAACATCGTTTTTAGCTAGTGCTTTTTCTACACCTTCTAAGTCACCTAATTCCAGAATCTCAACCTCTTGCTGCGCGTTAATTGGAGCGATAATCTTTGCATTATCCGTTGCTGCCACAGCTGCTGATGTACGACCATGAAACCCATTTTTAAAAGCAACAACTTTTTTCTTTTCGTTATGGAATGACGCCAGTTTTAAAGCATTTTCATTGGCTTCTGCTCCAGAATTACACAAAAACAACTCATAGTCTTTACAGCCGGATAATTGCTCTAGCTTGTCGGCTAATTGCACTTGTAAAGGATTCTGAATCGAGTTACTATAAAATCCTAATTTGGCTACTTGATCAGAAATTGCAGCCACATATTTTGGATGCGAATGCCCAATAGAAATCACCGCATGTCCACCATATAAATCTAAATACTTGGTGTTATTTTCATCAAAAACAAAGACATCTTCTGCCTTTACAGGAGTGATATCAAACAAAGGATAGACGTTAAACAAACTCATATCTGTTCTTTTTTAATATTATTAATTTTATTAAACGATGCAATCATTCCTTGAATTAAAGACGAGCTCAACCCTTTATGTTCCATTTCATTCAAACCTTCAATCGTACACCCTTTTGGAGTGGTTACACGATCTATTTCCTCTTCCGGATGATTTCCATTAGTAATCAATAAACTCGCCGCACCTTCACTGGTATACATCGCTAGTTCTTGCGCTTCTTTAGCATCAAACCCTAACTGAATAGCAGCCTGAGTTGTTGCTCTAATTAAACGCATCCAAAACGCAACACCACTTGCACATACCACAGTAGCAGCTTGCATTTGACTTTCCGGAATACTTAATGAATGTCCTAATCTGTTAAAAATAGCTTCAGCAATTTTAATGCGTTTTGCTCCTTGCTCATTACTACACAAACACGTCATCGATTTCCCAACTGCAATCGCGGTATTTGGCATCGCACGAATGATAAATTTATCCGCACCAACTTGCGCTTCAATCTTAGGAATTAGAAAACCTGTAATAGTCGAAATCAAGACGTGTTTCTCTGTTAATTCCGGCTTAATGTCATTTAATATTTGCTCAAAATGAGCTGGTTGCACTGCAAAAATGATGATATCAGATTGCCTTACAGCTTCAGTATTACCCGTTGTTAAATGCACATTTTTATAACCATCAAATTCTTGAATCTCATCCAAATTTCGTTTGGTTAAATACAAACTAGTAATGGCGTTGTTGGTAATCAAACCTTTTGCGATGGACTTTCCTAAGTTTCCTGTTCCTATAATTGCTATTTTCATTTGTTTGTTTTTTTTGTTTGGGCGTTACCACAAGGGTCGCGTTTTCCGTTATATCTTTTTTGCCTTGTTCTCGATACAAATTTGCTCATGCTTCACAAATCCACTCGAACTGACATCAAAAAAGGATGCCACTTCAACCGCTAACGCAGCTGCAGTACTTTTAAAAATAAGTTGCTTTCAGTTTTAAACCTTCTGTTTCATCAAAACCAAACATTAAGTTCATGTTTTGAACTGCTGCTCCTGAAGCGCCTTTTAACAAATTATCAATTGTACTTGTAATTAGTAATTTGTCTCCATGTTTTTCAAGACTTATAATACATTTATTGGTATTTACCACTTGCTTTAAAAAGATACTTTCATCTGAAACAATAGTAAATCCTGCGTCTTTATAATAATTTTTGTAAAGCACTTTTGCATCTTCCAAACCACCTTTAAACTTTGTGTATGTTGTAGCAAAAATTCCTCTAGAAAAATCGCCTCTATTTGGCATAAAGTTGATTTCGGAATTAAAGTCACTCTGCAACTGTTTTACTGTCTGATTAATTTCACCTAAATGTTGATGATTAAAGGCTTTATAATGTGAAAAATTATTATCTCTCCATGTAAAATGTGTTGTTGCAGATAAAGAAGTTCCTGCTCCAGTTGCTCCGGTTACTGCATTTATATGCACATCGTTAGTTAATAATCCATTTGCAGCTAAAGGCAAAATTGCTAATTGTAATGCTGTTGCAAAACAACCAGGATTTGCAATATAATTGGCTATTTTAATAGCTTCTTTATTTAATTCTGCTAAGCCATAAACAAATTCTTTTCCTTGAAAATTCTTATCTGCAAGTAATCTAAAATCATTACTTAAATCAATGATTTTAGTGTTTTTAGAAAATGTGTTTTTTTCTAAAAATGCTTTAGAATTTCCGTGACCTAAACACAAAAACAACACGTCTACTTCTGAGTTAATTTTACTTGAAAACTCCAAATCTGTACTACCAATTAAATCTTGGTGTACTTTAGATATTTTATTGCCAGCATTAGACGTGCTGTAAATAAAATTGATGTTTGCTTTTGGGTGATTTAACAACAATCTAATTAACTCTCCAGCCGTATAACCTGCTCCTCCAATGATTCCTATTTCTAATTTATTCATTTTGATTCTTTTACTTTGCCATTCTTCGCTTAACACTTCGACTGCGCTCAGTGTGACACAGGATAACAATTTCCTTTAATTACCATTTTTGAGATACTGAAACAAGTTCAGCATGACTAAAGCTTAGAGTTTACTTGTTGATAAATTTTATTCTGATTTCCAATAATCTTAATAAATCCTTTAGCGTCATCAGCTGTCCAAGCTTTATTTTCTTCACCATAGGTACTAAATGCACTAGACATTAAATCGTGATCGGAAACAATACCATCTAAAGAAAAATGATATGGTTTTAAAGTCACTACAACATTACCAGACACCATTTTTTGAGAGCTTTGTAAAAAAGCTTCTGTATCTCTCATCACTGGATCTAAATATTGACCTTCGTGCAAATGCATTCCGTAAAAACTTGACAAGTATTCTTTATGTTGTAACTGCCATTTTGTAAGCGTATGTTTTTCTAATAAATGGTGTGCTTTTATTGTAATTAAAGCAGCAGCAGCTTCAAAACCAACACGTCCTTTTGTACCAACAATAGTATCTCCAACATGAATATCTCTACCAATTGCATATGCAGAAGCAATAGTGTTTAGGTTTTCAATATTTACTTCTGGCGTATTTTCTTGTCCGTTTAAAGCAACAAACTCCCCGTTTTTAAAGGTTAATATTACTTTTTCTTCGCCTTCTTTTTCTAATTGAGAAGGATAGGCTTCGCTTGGCAAAGGTTTTTCAGACTCTAAAGTTTCTACTCCACCAACACTAGTTCCCCAAAGTCCTTTGTTAACAGAGTATTTTGATTTTTCCCAATTCATGTCAACTCCTTCGGATTTTAAATATTCTATTTCTTCTTCTCTAGTCAGTTTTTGATCTCTAATGGGTGTTATAATTTTAATATTAGGAGCCAAGGTTTGAAAAATCATATCAAAACGCACCTGATCGTTTCCTGCTCCTGTACTTCCATGTGCGATATATTCTGCATCAATACTTTTAGCATATTCTATAATTTCTATGGCTTGAATAATACGTTCTGCACTTACTGATAAAGGATACGTACTATTTTTTAATACATTCCCGAAGATTAAATACTTGACTACTTTATTATAAAAAGTAGCAACCGCATCTATATTTTTATACGTAGAAACACCCATTTTATAGGCATTACTTTCTATGTGTTTAATCTCTTCCGTAGTAAAACCTCCTGTATTTACACTTACTGCGTGTACATCGTATTCTTTCGATAAACTCACTGCGCAATATGACGTGTCTAAACCACCACTATATGCTATTACTAATTTGCCTTTATTTTTCATTTTTATCTTTTTTTAGAAACATGGATTGCTTAATATTTTTCAATCTGGTCCATACTTTTTTATCATGATTATTTGCTGCTGGTCTTGCTGCTTCCTTTTTAGAAGGATCATACAACATACCTGTACATAAGCACATTTTTTGCTCTGTTCTAGTTAAAACATCAAAATTTTTGCAGGTCTGACAGCCATTCCAAAAGGATTGATCGTCTGTTAATTCTGAAAACGTGACTGGTTTGTAACCTAAATCACTATTCATTTTCATAACTGCTAAACCTGTAGTAATACTAAATACTTTAGCCTCTGGAAACTTGGTTCTAGAATGCTCGAATATTTTCTGTTTGATTTGTTTAGCTAAGCCCATGTTTCTAAAATCTGGATGTACAATTAATCCAGAATTGGCTACAAATTTGCCATGACCCCATTGTTCGATATAACAAAAGCCTGCAAATTTATCGTCCTCTAAAGCAATAACAGCATTACCATTTTCCATTTTGGTAATAATGTATTCAGGCTTGCGTTTTGCAATCCCTGTTCCTCTAACTTGAGCAGCATCAGCAATAGTATTACAAATAATATCTGCGTAAATACTATGCGATTTATCAGCAATAACAATTTCCATTGTAATTGAATTTTAAATTAAAAAATGTGATAATTTTTGTTTTTGAAAGCAGAACCGGACTCACCTTAGTTCTATAAATAGAAGTACACCCTAAGGGCGACGACGGAAAATTGGACGTAGGGTTATCCTGTTATTATTTCTAATAACTGTATTTAAAAAAGAAACTATTTGTGTTGAATTGTTCACTGTCTGAAAAAAAATAAAAACTATTAACTAAAAGCTTGAAGTATGCGTATTAGCGACGTCGTCTGCGTAATAGCAAACTTGTGGGTCTTTCGTTTTTATTTAGTGTTGTAAACATGGTACAAACGTATAATTTAATTTGATACAAAAGTTTATTTTGTGTCATTTTTAATGAATTTTTACGAATTTGAAAGTATTTATGGTCATAATTATCAAAATCACACTAAAAACTGAAATAAATCAGGCTTATCATTTAGATAATCTCCATAAAAATTGTGACGCTTCATTTTTGTAATTAAAGGCTCTAAGTCATTTGGAGATTTTAACTCAATTCCAACCACAGCAACATCATTTTCACGGTTTGCTTTTTTGGTGTATTCAAAATGAGTAATATCATCTGTATCACCTAAAATATCAACAACAAAATCTCTTAATGCTCCTGAACGCTGTGGAAACTTAACAATAAAATAGTGCTTTAAATCGGCATGTAATAGCGCGCGTTCTTTAATTTCTGCAGTACGCGTAATATCATTATTACTTCCGCTTATAACACAAACTACATTTTTACCTTTAATTTCTTCTTTAAAATACTCTAAAGCAGATAAACTTAAAACCCCTGCAGGTTCTGCTACAATCGCTTCTTTATTGTATAAATCTAAAATGGTTTGGCAAATCTTACCCTCATCCACAGTAACCACACGATGTAAGGTCTCTTTACAAATGGCGAAATTTAAATCACCAACACGTTTAACCGCAGCACCATCTACAAAACTATCGATCTCTTCTAACTCGGTGTTTTTATTATTTCTTATTGATGTTAACATCGAAGGTGCCCCTTTTGGCTCCACACCTATAATTTTTGTATGTGGCGATAACAACTTAAAAACAGAGGATAATCCTGAAGACAAACCACCACCTCCAATAGGTACAAAAACGTAATCTATTGGATGAAACTCCGTTTGATCTATAATCTCTAAACCAACCGTTGCTTGACCTTCTATAACTTTTTTATCATTAAATGGATGAATAAACGCTTTGTTTAAACGCTCGCAATCTTCCATTGCTGCATGATAAGCATCATCAAACGTATCGCCCACTAAAACCACCTCTATATAATCTTCTCCAAACATTTTAACCTGTTCCACCTTTTGATTTGGTGTTGGAGAAGGCATAAAAATAGTCCCTTTTATTTTTAACAATTTACAAGATAAGGCCACACCTTGTGCATGGTTTCCAGCACTTGCACATACAATTCCTTTTTTAGCTTCAGCTTGAGTTAAAGATGACATTTTATTGTAAGCTCCTCTAATTTTATAGGAACGTACTTGCTGTAAGTCTTCGCGTTTAAACATGATATTTGCTTCAAATTGCTTTGAATATCTCATGTTTGAAATTAAAGGAGTCACAGCAGCAACTCCTCTTAATTTTTCGGCAGCAGCCTCAACAGCTTCTATAGTAGGCCTGTATGTTGTTTTGGTTTCTTCCATGTTTATTTCCCACGACAGTGGAAATGTTTTTGTTTTATAAATTAGACACTTCGACTGCGCTCAGTGTGAGAAGCTAATTAGCTATTATACTAAAACTGAGGCTTCTGTTTTAACATCTGATTTTATAATCTTCATTGCTGTCATTGCAGCTCTTAATCGTTTTCCGACTGCTTCGATTGGATGATTTCTAATCGCATCGTTTACTGCTATTAATTCGATATTATCAACGCCTGTTGTTGGAGAAAATGATTTACCAATTATATCTGTTTTAACCGTTTTCATGAAATCAGTTAATAACGGTTTACAAGCATGGTCAAATAAATAACATCCGTATTCTGCAGTGTCTGAAATGACTCTGTTCATTTCAAATAATTTTTTTCTAGCAATGGTGTTTGCAATTAATGGTAATTCGTGAAGCGACTCGTAATACGCAGAATCTTCAATAATCCCTGCACTTACCATAGTTTCGTAAGCTAACTCAACACCAGATTTTACAAATGCTACTAATAATGTTCCGTGATCAAAATATTCTTGCTCAGAAATATGATCTGTTGTTAACGTTGTTTTTTCAAAAGCAGTTTCACCTGTTTCTGCTCTCCATTTTAAAAGATTTACATCATCATTTGCCCAATCTTCCATCATAGTTTTAGAGAAATGACCAGATATAATATCGTCCATGTGTTTCTCGAATAAAGGACGCATGATGTCTTTTAATTCTTCTGACAATTGGTATGCTTTTATTTTTGCTGGATTAGACAAACGGTCCATCATGTTTGTAATTCCACCATGTTTTAAGGCTTCAGTAATTGTTTCCCAACCAAACTGAATTAATTTTCCAGCATAACCAGGTTCAATGCCTTCTGCAACCATTTTATCGAAAGACAAAATTGCTCCAGTTTGTAACAAACCACATAAAATAGTTTGCTCACCCATTAAATCACTTTTTACCTCAGCAACAAAAGACGATTCTAACACACCTGCACGATGCCCTCCAGTTGCAGCTGCATAAGCTTTTGCCTGAGCCCAACCTTTATTTTCTGGGTCGTTTTCTGGATGTACGGCAATTAATGTTGGCACACCAAAACCACGTTTATATTCTTCACGCACTTCGGTTCCTGGACATTTTGGAGCAACCATAATTACGGTAATATCTTCTCTTACTTTAGTGCCTTCTTCTACAATATTAAATCCATGAGAATAACTTAGCGTAGTACCTTTTTTCATTAAAGGCATTACTGCTTCTACAACATTTGTGTGCTGTTTGTCTGGTGTTAAGTTTAGCACCAAATCTGCAGTAGGAATTAAATCGTTGTAAGTTCCAACTTTAAAGTCGTTAGACGTTGCGTTTTTGTACGATTCGCGTTCTTGATCAATTGCAACTTGCCTTAATGCAAACGCAATATCTAAACCTGAATCACGCATGTTTAGTCCTTGATTCAAACCTTGTGCACCACAACCAATAATTACAATTTTTTTGCCTTTTAATGCATTGACACCATCTTCAAACTCTGAAGCATCCATGAATCTACATTTACCTAATTGATCTAATTGGTTTCTTAATGATAATGTGTTGAAATAATTTGACATTGTCTTTTTATTTTAATTGTTGGTTATGCTTGAAAAGCTTCTAGCATTGTTGATATTTTCATTTCGTCTTTTGTAACAGCAATACGTCCTGAGCGTGTAAATTGCATGATTCCAAAAGCACTTAATTCTCTATATAATAATTCTATTTCTTCTTTACGTCCGGACTTTTCAATAACAAAAAAATCACGATTTACAGTTACAATCCTAGCATTACTTTCTTTAATAATATTCTGAATTTGTCGTTCTTCAAACAATAAATCAGACTTCATTTTAAAGATGCAAGACTCTTGATAAATAGTGTCTTCATCTGTGTGAAAATAAGCCTTAATAACTTCGACTTGTTTTTCAATTTGACCAATTATTTTTTTCATTTGGTCTTCGGTAATATTGACAACGATTGTAAATTTTGAAACACCTTCAATTTCTGAAACGGAAGAATTTATACTTTCAATATTTATATGCCTACGTTGAAATATTGCCGAAATACGATTTAATAATCCTATATTATTTTCGGTGTAAACCGAAACAGTGTATATGTTGTTTTCTGCTTCCATATTATTCTAATCTTACGTCTGAAACTGATGCTCCTGTTGGTATCATTGGGAACACGTTGCCTTCCTTTTCTACACAAACCTCTAAAAAGTATGGTCCATCTGTGTTTATCATTTTAGCAACTGCATCTTTTAAATCTTCTCGCTTAGTTACTTTTTCGGCTTCAATAAAATAGCCTTTTGCAATGGCAACAAAATCTGGATTTGTCATTTCTGTAGACGCATAACGTTTATCAAAAAACAACTGTTGCCATTGGCGAACCATACCTAAAAACTCGTTATTTAAAACCACAATTTTTACTGGTACTTTTTGCTGAAAAATAGTACCCAATTCTTGAATGGTCATTTGGTAACCACCATCTCCAGAAATTGAAATAACTTCTCGATCTGGAGCAGCCATTTTTGCTCCAATTGCAGCAGGCAAACCAAAGCCCATTGTACCTAATCCACCAGAAGTGATATTGCTTCTTGTTTTGTTGAAATTGGCATAACGACAAGCTATCATTTGATGTTGACCAACGTCTGTTACAATTGCTGCATCACCTTTAGTTTGCGAATTAATTTCTTTTAAAACTTCACCCATTGTTAAACCTTCTTTTGTAGGATAGATGTCGTTTTTTATTACTTTTTCATATTCAATAGCATATAAATCCTTAAATTTTTGATGCCATTCTGGATGTGTTTTTTCTTCTAAAAGCGGAAGTAAGGCAGCTAAACTTTCTTTTGCATCACCTAAAACTGCCACATCTGTTTTAACGTTTTTATCAATTTCGGCTGGATCAATTTCAAAATGAATCACTTTAGCCTGTTTAGCGTATGTAGATAAACTTCCAGTAACACGATCGTCAAAACGCATACCAATTGCAATTAAAAGGTCGCAGTCGTTAGTTAAAACATTTGGTGCATAATTACCATGCATACCAACCATACCAATATTTAAAGGATGAGATGTTGGAATTGCTCCTGCACCTAAAATGGTCCAAGCAGATGGGATTCCTGCTTTTTCAACAACCGCTTTAAATTCGGCTTCAGCCTGACCTAAAGACACACCTTGACCCCAAACAATCATTGGTTTTTTAGCAGCATTAATTAATTTTGCAGCAGCATCAACCTCACTATGATTTAATTTAGGAATTGGAATATAACTTCTAACACCTTTACATTTTTCGTATTTAAAATCGAACTCTTCGAATTGAGCATCCTTTGTAATATCTACTAAAACAGGACCTGGACGTCCACTTTTAGCAATATAAAAGGCTTTAGCCATAACTTCAGGAATCTCTGACGCTTTTGTAACTTGACAATTCCATTTTGTAACTGGCGTAGAAATACCAACAATATCTGTTTCTTGAAATGCATCACTACCCAATAAATGTGACGCTACTTGACCCGTAATACAAACCATTGGTGTGCTATCTATTTGTGCGTCTGCAATACCTGTAATTAAGTTTGTTGCTCCTGGTCCAGAAGTTGCAATTGCGACACCAACTTTACCCGAAATACGTGCATAACCTTGAGCAGAATGTGTTGCACCTTGCTCATGACGGGTTAACACATGGTGAATTTTATCTTGGTATTTGTAAAGCTCATCATAAACTGGCATGATTGCTCCTCCAGGATATCCATAAAGGACATCTACACCTTCGGCTAACAAACATTTTATAATTGCTTCACTTCCAGAAATACGCTCTGTAGTTTGCGGTGTGTTTGTTTCTTTCTTTATAGTTTTTGTATCCATATTGTTCTATTTTGGATAATTAGTTTTTTTTTAAAACTCGTCAGTTACACATCCTTTTGATGCTGATGATACTGTTTTAGCATATTTGTATAATACACCTCGTTTAAACTTTAAATTTGGTGCTTTCCATTCTTGTCTTCTTTTTTGTAAATCTTCTTCTGTAACTTCTAAAACAATGGAGTTTGTTTCGGCATCAATGGTAATCATATCACCATCTTTTACTAAAGCTATGTTACCACCTTCTTGAGCTTCTGGAGTAATGTGCCCAACTACAAAACCATGCGTTCCACCAGAGAAGCGACCATCTGTAATTAATGCTACATCTTTACCTAAACCTGCTCCCATAATTGCAGCAGTTGGCTTTAACATTTCTGGCATTCCTGGCCCACCTTTTGGACCTTCGTAACGTATTACGACAACATCTCCTTTTTCTACTAATCCATCACGAATACCATCATTGGCAGCATATTCGCCTTCAAACACTTTAGCTTTACCAATAAAACTTAAACCTTCTTTTCCTGTAATTTTAGCGACAGAACCTTCTGTAGCAAGATTACCATAAAGCATTCTTAAATGACCTGATATTTTTATTGGTTTTTCAATTGGCTTAATAACATCTTGACCTTCTTTTAGATCTTTTACATCCAATAAATTCTCTGCAATTGTTTTTCCTGTAACGGTTAAACAATCGCCATGAATTAATCCTTTTTTCAATAAATATTTTAAAACCGCAGGAATTCCGCCAACAGCATGAACATCTTCCATTAGGTATTTTCCGCTAGGCTTTAAGTCGGCTAAAAATGGTGTATTATCGCTTATATCTTGAAAATCTTTTAATGTAAAATCGATATCTGCAGCTCTTGCAATTGCTAAAAAGTGAAGTACTGCATTTGTAGAACCTCCTAAAATAGTAACTAATCGTACTGCGTTTTCTAGAGATTTACGTGTAATAATATCTGAAGGCTTAATATCCTTTTCTAATAACACACGCATGGCTTCACCTGCTTTAACAGACTCTTCTTTTTTAGCATCACTTAATGCTGGATTAGACGAGTTAAACGGTAAAGTCATCCCTAAAGCCTCAATAGCTGAAGCCATAGTATTTGCAGTATACATACCACCACAAGCTCCTGCTCCTGGACATGCTTTTTCGACTATATTTTGATATTCTGTTTCTTCCATGGTTCCAGCAACTTTACTTCCCCAAGCTTCAAAAGCAGAAACGACATCTAGTTTTTTTCCGTTATGGCAACCAGAATCAATGGTACCACCATAAACCAAAATGGATGGACGATTTAGCCTAATCATGGCAATTAAAGCTCCTGGCATATTTTTATCGCATCCAACCACTGTAATCAAACCATCATAACTCATGGCTTGTACTACGGTTTCCATAGAATCTGCAATAATATCTCTAGATGGTAATGAGTAACGCATTCCTGGTGTTCCCATAGAAATACCATCGCTTACTCCAATAGTATTAAATATAAGCCCAACAATATCTTGGTTTTTAGTACCCTTTTTAGCCAATTTAGCTAAATCATTAAGGTGCATGTTACATGGATTACCTTCGTATCCTGTACTTGCAATACCAATAATAGGCTTAAAAAAATCTTCTTTTGTTAATCCAATAGCATGCAACATGGCTTGTGCTGCTGGTTGTGTTGGATCTTGCGTGACTGTTTTACTGTATTTATTTAACTCCATTGATGGTCGACTTCTATTTAAATATTAATCTAAATTAGAAATTTGACATTTGGAAGATGGTTTTTAAAAAAAAAATAGACTAAGGCCAGGCAATAAAAAGACAACTTAAACAATTAACAACCAATGTATTATGTGTTTTATAATATGACACCCAAGGTTCTTATTTTTTAAAAAAAAGAACTAGATATTAAAACAATAGACCATACTATGAAACATAATATATGTGTTATTTTGAAAATCAAATTTTACACTTAGTTATTGGACTTTAACAAAGTAGTTAAACTTGGGTAAATAGATTTTATGACTTAAAATTTATTTAGTATTGCTAATACTATCTGCCATAATTAAAGCATTGTAAGCATTAACAATTTTTCCAGACTTTGATAACTTATTAAAAGGTGTTTTAATTGAATCACTCCTTGTTAACTTAACAGGAAAAGTATATTCTACACCACTATCCATTATAATATGCTTTATTTCTGATGCTGTAAGGTTTGGGTAATATGATCTAATTAAAGCAGCGACACCAGTTGTTAGTGCACAGGATGCCGAAGTACCACCTGAAACAAATTTATAACTTTCTACTGAAGGAGTTGTGGTATAAATTTTTGTTCCTGGTGCAAATACATCAATATCTATTTTTCCATAATTAGAAAATGTTGCAAATAAATTTTCATTTGGATAATAAGTTGATGCTCCTACCTTGATAAAATTATCAGAAACTTCCTTACCGTTGTTAATGTTATCATTTGGATAATAGTTATTAAAAACATTTAAATTATAACTTGAATTGCCAGCTCCAGAAACTACTAACACATCTTTTTCTTCAGCATATTTTAAAGCCTCGAAAACCCATTCTTTGTGTAGTGAAAATTCTTTACCAATACTCATATTAATAACTTTAGCACCATTATCTACAGCATATCGAATCGCTAAAGCTATATCTTTATCATGTTCGTCTCCACTTGATGATATTGATAACGCCATTATTTTTATATAATTAGAAAAACCATTAATACCTGTTTTATTGTTTCTTTTAGCAGCAATCAATCCAGCCATTAATGTTCCATGTTCTAAAAAATCAAGATCTTGATTAACTGTGTTATTTCCATAATTTGTGTCGTTTAAGTCTTCTGAATTATCATTAATTATAATTCTGTCATTGTATGAAGTATTTAATAACTTAGCCAAACGCTCGTTAGCTTGTATTGTACTGGATTTAATTTTTTCATCAGGAGCATACTTTATAAAGTTACTCATTCTTAGAGCATTAAACTGTAATATTGAATCATTAGTATGTGCCTGTTTTAAACTATCTAATTGCTTAATAGTGTAATTACCATCTTTGAAGTAAGAACTTAAAAATACCTTAGATTCCTTTTTCCACTTAGCAACATTTTTGATATTTATACTATCGTCTTTGGCAGATAATAATCGTTCAGCATATCTTTTTTTAGCACTCATATAAGTACTATATAGTAATGAATCTTTTATTTCATTATTTAAAAAAGAAGAATTGTATTTTTTTAAAACTCTTGTAATTTCATAATTTACAAACAAGGTGTTTTCACCATTTTTATTACCAATAAAATTCCAGCCTTGTAGATCATCTGTATAACCATTCTCATCGTCATCAATATTATTATTGGGCACTTCATTTATATTAGTCCAAAAACTACTATTTAAATCCTCATGATTAATATCTATTGAGGTGTCAATAACAGCCACAATAATATCTTTTCCTTTTTTATCTTTTAAAATCGTATTGTATGCTTTGTCCAGACTTATGCCTGGAATAGAATCATCAATAATATCTTTATGATACCAAATTTTTAACTTTTTTTCAGAAAGATTTTTGATTGGTATAACTTTTTCTTGCTTTGATATGTAATTGTAATTCTTACACTGAAAAAATAAAAAAGGTAATAATAATATATACAAATTCTTCATTGGAAATGGCTAAACAGCTTTAATGTTTGATTTTACAAATCTAAAAAGTCAAAAATAACTTTTTAGATTTTAAGCAAATAATTCACATACAAAATCCAATTTTTAGAACTTTTTCTTTACTATTTTTTTAGGCTTTGAAAATAAAAACTATTAAAAACAAAAAAACCGATTCAAATTAATGAATCGGTTTTAATGGTGGTCCCACATGGGCTCGAACCATGGACTTTCTGATTATGAGTCAGATACTCTAACCAACTGAGTTATAGGACCCGAAATTGGAGTGCAATATTACTATTTATTTTAAAGTCTTACAAGTCTTTTTTAAATTATTTGATCTCTTGACAAAGTTCTATCAGTACTCCGTTAGACGATTTTGGATGTAAAAATGCAACTAACTTATTGTCTGCTCCCTTTTTAGGGGTTTCATTTAAGACAATAAATCCTTCAGATTTTAATCTTAAAATTTCTGCATTTATATCATCTACAGCAAAAGCAATGTGATGAATTCCTTCTCCTTTTTTCTCTAAAAACTTTGCAATTGGGCTTTCTGGCTTAGTAGCCTCTAATAATTCTATCTTATTTGGTCCAACTTCAAAAAAAGAGGTGTTAACACCTTCGCTTTCTACAGTTTCAATTTTATAGTGTGATTTGCCAAAAAGTTTTGCAAAAAGTGCATTAGATTGCTCTAAATTTTTGACTGCTATACCAATATGTTCTATTTTTTCCATCTTATTATATAATTTAAGGTATAATAATTGCTTAATTATGCCATAAAAGTAATATATTCTTGTAATAACAACTATTTTTGCAGTATGGAAGAAAGTCAAAGACAAAAAAAAATAGCTTCGGTTTTACAACGTGATTTAGTAGACATCCTTCAAGGTGCTGCTACACAAGGTGGAATGCGAGGTGTAATTATATCTGTATCTAAAGTTAGAGTAACTGCCGATTTAACAGACGCTAAAGTGTATTTAAGTATTTTCCCTAACAATAAGGCTAAAGAGCTTTTAGAAGGAATTAGAGCTAACAAACCCATGATTAGACATGAGTTGGCACAACGCACAAAAAATCAATTGCGTAGAATGCCTGTGTTAGAATTTTATGTAGATGATAGCTTAGAGCACATTGATAAAATTGAAAAATCGCTTAAAGGTGAAGATAACCCGATACAAAATCCTGATTTACTAGATAATCGTAAAAAAGGATAATTGAATTTTTCATTATACATAGCTAAACGCTACATACGTAGTAAAAGTAGTAACAACGCCATAAACTTTATTACAATAATTGCTATTGTAGGTATTGTTTTAGGTGCTGCTTCTTTATTTATTGTTTTATCTGGTTTTGCAGGATTACGAGATTTTACTTTAGAATTTTCTAGTATTATAGATCCTGATTTAAAAGCCGAAACGTCCATAGGCAAATCCTTTACTATAAATACAGATCAAGACAAACAGTTACAAGCTATTGATGGTGTTGCTAATTTTTCTAAAATAGTTGAAGAGCGTATCATTGCTTCTTCTGATGGTACTAATCATCCTGCTTACATCAAAGGAGTAGACGAGAATTATCAAAAAATAACAGCTATTGACTCTGTAATACCATATGGTAATTGGTTATATCCAGATACACCGCAAATTGTTTCAGGTTGGGCTATTTCCAATCGTTTATCTTTTTTTATAAACGATTATAATAAAACTATAACCTTATCTGTGCCAAAACCAGGTAAAGGCCAAATAAGCTCTCAAAGTCAAGCCTTAAACCAAGTTAATACAGTTAATGTTGGTATTTATGATATAAACGAAGAACTAAATAACAAATACATATTTGCGTCCATAGAGACTGCACGTCGTCTTTTAAATTATCAACCAAACCAAGTAACTAGTTTAGAGTTTAAATTAACAGAAAACGCAGACGAAGACGTTGTTAAAGCTAAAATTAAAACCATTTTAGGTCAAAACATTATCTTAAAAAACAAAGACCAACTAAACGATGCTATCTATAAAATGTTAAATACCGAAAATTTAGCAGTTTATTTAATCTTTACTTTAGTACTAATTATTGCATTATTTAATGTAATAGGCTCTATTGTTATGATGATATTAGATAAAAAGAAAACCTTAAACACCCTTTTTAACCTTGGAGCTTCGGTTAAAGACATCCGAAACATCTTTTTTTATCAAGGTATTTTAATGACGTTTATTGGCGGATTTATTGGACTATTAATAGGTTACATTGTAATACAATTACAAGCAAGCTATGATTTAATTATGATTACTCCTAGCCTACCTTACCCTGTAGCAATTCATTTTAAAAACTTTATAATAGTCATGCTTACAATTTCTGTTTTAGGTCTTATTGCCTCAAAAATTGCAGCTTCACGTATTACACGAGACTTAGTAAAGACTAATTAAAATTTGGGCAAGTTGCCTTAACAGGCAAACAGGCTCACGCAACTCGCTCTCTTCGAGGAGCTCAAACACATTGCTTCATCCTTCTTGCGCTTACTGTTATATTTAGTTAGCGCTTTGCTTAACTAAGTAAGCATATAAATTAATTTGTAAACTGAAAATCACCAAACTTTTCTAAAACCTCATCAAAAGCAGCAAAAACATCTGCTGAAGCATCACTAGTTACCATTTTCATGCGGTGTTCTTTAAAATGCGGAATACCTTTAAAGTAATTTGTGTAATGACGTCTGGTTTCAAAAACCCCAAGGATTTCTCCTTTCCAATCAATAGACATTTGCAAGTGTCTTCTAGCAGCTTCTACACGCTCTTGCATAGTGATTGGTCTGTAATGTTCTCCTGTTTCAAAAAAGTGCTTTACTTGTTTAAAAAACCAAGGATTACCAATTGTTGCACGACCAATCATACAACCATCTAAACCATATTGATCACGCATCAACATTGCTTTTTCCGGACTGTCTACATCTCCATTTCCAAATACAGGAATATGCATACGTGGATTATTTTTTACAGCTGCAATAGGTTTCCAGTCGGCTTCACCTTTATACATTTGTGCTCTGGTACGACCATGTATTGCTATAGATTTTATACCAACGTCCTGAAGACGTTCTGCAACCTCAACTATTTTAATAGAGTCATGATCCCAACCTAATCTGGTTTTAACGGTAACAGGTATATCTGTACGTTTAACCATTTCGGCAGTTAATTGCTCCATTAAACAGATATCTTTTAAAATACCAGCACCTGCACCTTTACTTACAACTTTTTTAACAGGACAACCAAAATTAATATCTATAATATCCGGTTTAGACTCTGCTACTATATCTATGGTTTGTAACATACTATCTAGATTAGCTCCAAATATTTGAATACCAACAGGACGTTCTTTTTCGTAAATATCTAATTTCATAACGCTTTTTGCTGCGTTACGTATTAAACCTTCACTACTAACAAACTCTGTATACACCACATCTGCACCTTGCTCTTTACACAACGCTCTAAATGGTGGGTCTGACACATCTTCCATTGGTGCTAACAACAATGGGAAGTCTGGAAGTTCTATATTACCTATTTTTACCACGATACAATTTTGGTGCAAAATTAGTGTTTTTTAGGTAATTGTGTATATTTAACTAATAATCTATCTTTATTTGGATCTACCTTTAAATCTTAAAATTTTTGATATTGCTATAAACATCCATCTAGTTTTAGAATATCTGGCCTTTTTTATAGCCTTTAGATATTATGTGTTTTTAAGAAAAAGACACACAGATATTATTACTAGTAACAATAGATTATCTATAATTTTAGGTGCTGCTTTAGGCGCTTTAATTGGATCGCGATTGGTTGGGTTTTTAGAAAACCCAACAATATCCTTAAGTGTTAATAACCTTTTTACATTATTGAATACTAAAACCATAATGGGTGGATTATTTGGTGGTTTACTTGGTGTGGAATTAGCAAAAAAAATTATTGGCGAAAAACACTCGTCTGGAGATTTATTTGTGTTTCCTATTATATTAGGCATCTTTATTGGTCGTATTGGTTGTTTTTTATCTGGTATTAACGAGTTTACTTATGGTAAAGTAACTACTTCTGCTTTTGGAATGGATTTAGGTGACGGTTTGATGCGTCATCCTACGTCTTTATATGAGCTTGTTTTTTTAATCTTTTTATTTGTTGCTTTAAAAGCTGTAAACCATAATTTCCGATTGAAAAATGGTGATTTATTCAAGCTTTTTATGCTTAGTTATTTTGGTTTTAGATTTTGTATCGAATTTATAAAACCTAATGTGTTTTATACTTTTGGCCTAAGTAGTATCCAAATATTATGTGTAATTTGTTGGTTGTATTACAGCAAGTTTATTGTTAGTCTATTAATTGGCAAACACCTGCGTTAGCGATAGAAACGGTATCCTTTTTTGAGGTACGATAAAAAAGATTTAGTGGATAGCGCGACCCTTGTGGTAACGCCCAAATAATGATAAAAAAACAAAAAATGCCTGTTAGAAAATATACCTATTACGATTTTACTTTAAGCTTATGTCCTGAGTGTTTAAAGCGTGTGGATGCTAAAATTGTCTTTGAAGATGGTAATGTGTACATGCTTAAGCGTTGTAAGGAACATGGCAATAGTAAAGTGCTAATTGCAGACGATATTGAGTATTATAAAAACATACGTAACTACAATAAGCCTAGCGAAACACCTTATACCTTTAACACCAAAACGGACTATGGTTGCCCTTACGATTGCGGTTTATGTCCTGACCATGAGCAACATAGTTGTTTGACTGTTGTAGAAGTGACGGATCGTTGTAATTTAACGTGTCCAACTTGTTATGCAGGATCGTCTCCGACGTATGGTAGACATCGTACTTTGGACGAAGTTAAAGCCATGCTAGACACTATTGTTAGAAATGAAAAGGAACCTGATGTGGTACAGATATCTGGTGGAGAACCAACCATACATCCCCAGTTTTGGGACATTATGGACTACGCCAAAACGTTACCGATTAGGCATTTAATGCTGAATACTAATGGGATTAAAATTGCTAAAGATTTTGCTTTCGCGGAAAGATTAAAAACCTACGCTCCTGACTTTGAAATTTATTTACAATTTGATTCGTTTGAAAACAGTGTGTTGCGCGAGCTTCGTGGTGCAGATTTAAATGATATCCGTAAACAGGCTATTAAAAACCTAAACAAATTAAACCTATCAACAACTTTAGTGGTCACTCTACAGAAGGGATTAAATGATGGCGAGATTGGTAAAATTATTGACTATGCTTTGAAACAAAAGTGTGTTAGAGGTGTAACTTTACAACCAACACAAATTGCTGGTAGATTAGATAATTTTAATCCGGAAACGGATAGAATGACCATTACTGAGGTACGTCGAAAAATAATGGAACAAACCAATATTTTTAATGCCGACGATTTACTTCCTGTACCTTGTAATCCGGATGCATTGGTTATGGGTTACGCACTTAAATTGGAAGATGAAGTGTTTCCGTTAACGCGCTATATTAATCCAAACGATTTATTAGATAACAGTAAAAACACTATTATTTATGAGCAAGATGAAGCGTTGCAAGGTAAAATGGTAGAGTTATTTAGCACAGGAAACTCGGTTGAGGTTGCTGAAGAAAACCTAAAATCCATTATGTGTTGTTTACCAAATATTGATGCGCCAGAATTAGGTTACGATAATTTATTTAGAGTCATTATTATGCAATTTATTGATGCTTATAATTTTGATGTTAGAGCCATTAAAAAATCATGTGTGCATATTGTGGATAAAGACAATAAAATTATCCCGTTTGAAACCATGAATTTATTTTATCGTGATGATAAAAAAGCGCGTTTAGAACAACTTAGAAACGACATATAAATGTTTATCGTGTTTATACCGTATTTACTATTATCTAATAATAGTTTAAGTAACTGTGAAAATATTTTTATATAACTGAAGACAAATAAACCTTTTAATAAATAATACTATGACTACATTTTTTTTAATCGAGGCTACAGGAGGTGGTGGTGGCTATGGAGGTATTGTTCTGTTTTTTTTAGCTTTAATGTTAATTCCTCCAATTTTATTTTGTGTAATTGGTTTTTATTTACTCAAAAAAAATAAAAAAGCAGCTAAAGTATTATTTATACTAGCTGCTGTTTATTTAATTATAAGCTTAGGTGTCTGTGGAAGTATGTTAAGCTAAACTTTTGTTATTTTAAGCGGTTACGCTCTGTATGGCTTTTAGTATTTTGATTAGTTTGTAATGTGGTGTTACCAAACTTATAGCTAAATCCTAGTTTTACGTATCTTGTATCTAAATCATGAAATACGTAGTTATTTTGATTTGCAAACCTACTTCTTGACCCAATATCTTGTAGATTTGGTATATCCGAAAACATTAAACTTACCGATCCTTTATTATTTAAAACCTTTTTACTTAAAGATAAGTTTGAAAATAAAAACGAGTCACCATAAACTGTTCCTTGTAAAAATTTAGTAGAATATGCAAGAGACAAATTAACGGATAAACTATTATCTTTTAGCATACTAAAACTACTACTTAACTCTGAGTAATTAATCCATTGATTAAAATTATAGGTTTGATTATTATAATTTACATCCAAATCGTGATTATAAATACTGTTTAAAAAATAAACTGAATATTTATTAGATATGTATAAATCTGCTAAAAAATCAAGACCATACTCGTTAATACTTTTAATGTTGGTTGGAGAAAACACAAACAGGTTAGCTGCATTATCTTGGATAGGTAACTCTACAATTTGATTAGAAATGGTTTTATAATATGCTTCTATTGTAAAACTATTATTTATAGTAGTTCCAATGGTTGAATAAGTTGTAAATGAAGGTCGTAAATCAGGATTACCGGTTACTATAGTATTATCGTTTAAAAAGAAATTAAATGGGTTAAGATTGGTGTATTTTGGTCTTTGAATAAATCTACTAAAACTAGCATGTAAACTAGCTTTATCAAAAGCTTCCCAACTAATATTAAATTTAGGAAACCATTCTAAATAATCTTGGATATTTGTGGTATTTGTTTCCGGAGAAAACCCTTCAATATTAGTTTGCTCTAACCTTAATCCACCAGAAACACTCCATTTATCCCAACTTTTGTCGTAACTAATATAACCTGCAAAAACGGATTCGTCATAATCAAAAGCATTTGTATTAGCTGTATTTAAAGTTTGGTTTCCAGTGGTTTGATCAATATCAAACTGCGTAATATCACTATAGGTTTTAATATTAGACATTTTAATACCCATTGCTAAATTAGCACTATCATCTAATGCTAAATCATAATCTAGTTTAGACGATAAAATTTCGGTAGTTTGATTATTTAATGTTTTAAATCCTGTACTAAAATCTGATGTTGGATCTTGAAAGTAGTAATCCGAATTTACATGTTGATTTCTTTGATAATCATACGTTGTATAATGCGCGTTAATTGAAAGTTTAGACTGGTCAGTAAACTTTAGCTTATAATCTAAATCTGTACCTATATTATACTTATCATCTTGAGATGAATTATGGGATCTAAAATTATAATTGTCTGTACCTTGTAAATCGTTTACAACAGTGTTACCCTTTGTATTGTAATCAAAATACGGTAAATTCAATACATTTGAAGTCAAGCTTAATGTATTATTATCATCAATAAAATAATCGAAATTTAAATTAGCATTGTGCGTTTTTGAAGTTGTATTTCTGTTTGAATCTGTTTTCCAAAACTGAGAAAAAATATCGTTATTTTGATAAGTAATTTCTTCTATATTATTTCTATTAACTTTACTGTGTTTATAATTATAATTTAAATTAATATTTAATTTATTAGTTTTATAAAACTGACTTAAACCACCTGTATATCTTGGAAAAACACCTTGCGTATAACTTGTATTAACGACTCCTCTGTAACCCATAATTAGGTTTTTACCCATAATAATTTTTAAAACTACTCCGCTTGAAGCATCATATTTAGCTGGTGGATTTGTAATGACTTCAACTTTTTGAATAGAGTTAGCAGATGAGTTATCTAATAACGTTGACAACTCAGATGCAGATAAATTTACCTTTCGGTCGTTAATATAAATTGTTGGATTGGTGTTTTTAACCATTATATCATCATTCATAACTAAAACTCCTGGTGTACTTTTTAGTACATCAAGTACTGTACCTTCAATTAAGGCTGTATTTTCCACATTAAATACTAACCGATCAACTTGTTTAGTAAAAGTTGGTTTTTTAACGTTAACAGTTACTTCTCCTAAAGTTTCAGTTGATGGACTTAATATTATTGTAGCAACAGACTGACTAGAATCTAATGTTATATTCTGACTTTTACTATCACATCCTACATAAGTCACCTTTAAAGTATAACTTCCTGATTGTAATGAAGTAATATTATATTGTCCTGCATCATCAGTACTTGAACCAGAAATAATTTCAGAAGCATCTACATTATAAAGTATAGCATTTGCGTAAGCTATTGGTGTGTTATTGCTATCTACAACTTGTCCAGAAATGGTTAAATCCTGTGCAAATCCAGTTACAGAAATGCATAAAAAAAGCAAAAAATTAAAGCGATTCATTATAAATAAGTTAAAAGCGCAAGATAATAATAGTGAAACTTATATAACTGTGGTAAAAACCATAAATTCAAGTCTCTTTGTATTAATAAGAAAAATCAAAAAAAGCTCAATAATTACTTTATATTTGCAACATCCTTAATTTATAAGGAGATTTGACTATGAAGAACATCAGAAATTTTTGCATTATTGCACATATTGATCACGGAAAAAGCACATTAGCCGACCGTTTATTGGATACAACAGGATCAGTAACTGCTAGAGAAAAACAAAACCAGCTTTTAGATAATATGGATTTAGAGCGCGAACGTGGTATAACCATTAAATCGCACGCTATTCAAATGGATTACATATACGAAGGTGAAGAGTATGTTTTAAACCTAATTGACACACCTGGTCACGTAGATTTTTCTTATGAAGTATCAAGATCTATTGCTGCCTGTGAAGGTGCGTTACTAATTGTTGATGCTGCACAAAGTATACAAGCACAAACCATTTCTAATCTTTACTTAGCTTTAGAAAATGATTTAGAAATTATTCCTGTACTTAACAAAGTAGATTTACCTAGTGCAAATCCTGAAGAAGTTACAGATGATATCGTAGACTTATTAGGTTGTGATCCCTCTGAAGTTATTCATGCTAGTGGTAAAACTGGTTTTGGAGCAGAAGATATATTACAAGCCATTATTGAGCGTATTCCTGCACCAAAAGGAGATCCTGAAGCACCATTACAAGCTTTAATATTTGATTCGGTTTACAATACATTTAGAGGTATTGAAACGTATTTTAGAGTCTTTAATGGTGAAATTAAAAAAGGACAAAAAATTAAATTTGTTGCCACAGGAAGAGATTATAATGCAGACGAAGTTGGTACACTTAAACTTACGCAAATAGCAAAACAAACCGTTAAAACTGGTGATGTAGGATACTTAATTACAGGTATTAAGACTGCAAAAGAAGTTAAAGTTGGAGATACTATTACTGACTTTGAAAACCCAACGACTAATATTGTTGAAGGTTTTGAGGACGTAAAACCAATGGTATTTGCTGGTATTTATCCAGTTGATACTGAAGATTACGAAGAGTTAAGAAACAGTATGGAAAAACTGCAACTTAATGACGCCTCTTTAGTCTTTCAACCAGAAAGCTCTGCTGCATTAGGTTTTGGTTTTAGATGTGGGTTTTTAGGAATGTTACACATGGAAATCATTCAAGAACGTCTAGAACGTGAGTTTGATATGACTGTAATTACTACTGTACCTAACGTATCGTATCACGCATTTACCAATAAAAATCCAGACGATGCTTTTATTGTTAACAACCCAAGTGATTTACCAGATCCTTCAACAGTAAATCGTGTTGAAGAACCTTTTATTAAAGCAACCATTATTACTAAAGCAGACTTTGTTGGTAATGTTATGAGCTTATGTATAGAAAAACGTGGTATGATCATGAATCAAACCTATTTAACCACAGAGCGAGTAGAATTAACCTTCGAAATGCCTTTAGCAGAAATAGTTTTTGATTTTTATGACAGATTAAAAACAGTATCTAAAGGATACGCTTCTTTTGACTACCATCCAATAGGTATGAAAGTATCTAAACTAGTCCGTTTAGACGTCTTATTAAATGCACAACCAGTAGATGCCTTATCAGCTTTAATTCATGCAGATAATGCACATAATATTGGTAAAAAAATGTGTGAAAAGCTAAAAGAATTAATTCCACGTCAACAGTTTGACATTCCTATTCAAGCAGCAATTGGAGCCAAGATTATAGCAAGAGAAACCGTAAAAGCATTACGTAAAGATGTAACTGCAAAATGTTATGGTGGAGATATTTCGCGTAAGCGTAAATTATTAGAAAAACAGAAAAAAGGTAAAAAACGTATGCGTCAAGTAGGTAATGTAGAGATACCTCAGCAAGCGTTTATGGCTGTTTTAAAGCTAAACGATTAAATTAATAATTACTACATATAAAAAAACCTTCATTTTAAAATGAAGGTTTTTTTTGTTTTATACTGTATCTACTTTTTCGACATCTAGAGGTTTTCCTAGATAGACTAGGTAATACCCTTCTTTAGCCTCTTCAATCTCTGTATTGTAAGAAGATATTATGTGCAGTTCTCCTTCATCATCTTTAATAAATAATGGTATAATGTCTTTATCCTTTTGAGTGGTACCAATAAGATCTTTTAAATGATCTTTATCAATAATTTCAATTTCTTGTATACTAGGAAAATTTCTAGTTACTTCTGTCAATGTATTAAAGTCATCCGTATGAGAAAATAATCCTTCGTGTGGATTGTTGTTGTCATCTAGCATTTCTTCGGTAGATACTAACCTAAAAGCACCATTTTCTCCAAATTGCTTACTAAATTTATTAATAGCGTATTTATTAATATCGTTATTTCCTGTTAAGGCCATTAAATAACCAACATCGTTAAGCTCTATATTATCAGTTAATGTTTCTGAATAAATATTAGTATTAATAGCCTCTAAACCAAGTTCCTTAGCTTTGTTTATATTGTTTTGATTACTATCTATTAATACTACATGTCTACCATGAGACTCTAAATAATGACCAATTAAACGTGATACTTTTGATGCTCCAACAATTAAAATTCCGTTAGACTGTGTTAAAAACACACCAACCAATTTAGCAAAAAGTCTTGCTGTTGTTGCGTTTAAAAGTACTGTACCAAGTACAATTACAAATACTAAAGGTGTAATATATTCTGCACCATAAACCCCTTTGCTAGCCAATTTTAAACCAAATAAAGAAGCAATACCTGCAGCGACTATACCACGTGGACCAACCCAACTAATAAAAAGTTTTTCGTTTAATTTTAATTTAGAACCATGTGTACTTAAAAACACACCTACAGGTCTAACTATAAAAACTATAACAGCAAATAAAGCAGCTGTTTTCCAATTATAAATTAAAAGTAACTCACTATAATTAATATTAGCAGCTAGCAAAATAAATAGTATAGAAATTAATAAAACACTTAAAGATTCTTTAAAGTATAAAAGGTCTTTTAAGTAAGGAGAGTTAGAGTTACCTAAAACCATTCCCATAACCACAACAGCAAGTAATCCAGACTCATGTGCAAATACATCAGACAAGACAAAAACACCTAAAACAGCTGCTAAAGCAAACACATTTAATAGGTAATGTGGCACCCATTTTTTATTAATTATAAAGTTTAAAGCGTGTGCAAAAGTAAATCCAAAAGTAGCTCCAAACAATACAATTTTACCAAACTCGATTAAAGCGGTTTTAGTAAACTCTCCTCCTGCATCAACACTAATAAATTCAAAAACCAATACAGCGACTAAAGCACCTATTGGATCTATTAAAATACCTTCCCATTTTAATACTGCAGAGATGTCTTTTTTTAACGGAATGTTTCTTAAAATAGGAGTAATTACCGTTGGGCCAGTAACAATAATAAGTCCAGAAAACAAATACGAAATCTCCCAAGACAGCCCAAAAATATAATGTGCAGCAGCTCCAGCGCCAAAAAAGGTAACCAATGAGCCTAAAGATATTAGCTTAGTAATTACTGGTCCAACATTTTTAATTTCGCTCATTTTAAGTGTCAATCCACCTTCAAATAAAATAATACTAATGGCTAAGGACACAAAGTAAAATAAACTTTCACCAGGAAACAGACCTTCTTCTCCATTCCAAATTGGTTCAATCCATTTGGTACCATCTTCGCTTAAAAATTCGGCAGCAATTGGACCAACTAATAATCCAATTAAAATTAAAGGTAAAATTGCAGGAATCTTAAATTTCCAAGCAACCCATTGGGCTAAAATCCCTAAAATAATTATTCCTCCTAACTCTATCATTCAGTTTCGTTTTTGTGAAAATACTAATTCTTTAATTCTTCATCTATAATTTAAGTCAAATTTAGAGTAAAAAGTTAGTTTTTACCTACCACAGCTCATGTTAGCTTATTTTTTTAAGCTAAAAAAATAGTATCTTACCACTTTATCATTAATAACTTTAATTACTCAAGTGTCATTTACACCTTTTAAAACTATTGGTCTTGGTATAGCTTTTTCACCAAACCTAAAAGCAAATCTTTATGAAGCAGCACGATTGTCTTTATTTTTTAATGCTAAGCTAGTTTTAATACATGTAGGCTCAAAGTCAGAAGATAAAATAAAAAAAATTAATACTATTCTTGATTTTTTTAAACCCGAAAATTTAGATTATCAAGTCATATTTAAATCTGGTAATCCTGTAGATGTTATTTTAAATGCTTCCGCAGAAAAAAATATAGACCTTCTAATTATTGGCGCTGCAAAACGCGAAAAGCTAGTAAAATATTACGTTGGGTCCATTGCTAGAAAAATCTCGAGACAAGCAAAATGTAGTTTACTACTGTTAATTAATCCATCAATTGAAAGATTGTCTTGTAGACATATTGTGGTTAATGGTATTGAAGATCCAAAAACACAACAAACCATTGAGACTGCTTTTTATGTTGGTTCAAAACTTAATGCAGAAAAATTAACTATTGTTGAAGAAATTAAACAAAACGAAATTGCTGTAAAAGTAGACGATGATAAATCTTTAAGACATGCTAACATTATCAAACAACGTCTTAGACAACGTGAAAACTCTAGGGTTAATCATATTATTGAAGATTTACCGCAAGAATACACCTCAAATATTACTGTAAAATCTCAGCCAATATTTGGGACTCAAGGCTACTCTATTGGTCATTATGCACAAATCTCTAGAGCAGATTTATTAGTCATGAATGCACCAACAAAAACGACCTTTTGGGACCGATTATTTCCGCATGATATAGAACATATTTTAACCGAACTTCCAACAGACGTCCTAATTATTCAATGAGCCCAAAACAAAATAACATAAAGACTTTTTTAAATGCATTACCAAAAAATATTTTTTCTGGTTTTGTGGTTAGTCTTATTGCTTTACCCTTAGGATTAGGATTAGCTATGGCTAGTGATGCACCACCAATTGCTGGTGTTATTGCTGCAGTAATTGGTGGTGTTACGGTTTCTATTTTAGGTGGTAGTCATGTTACTATTGCTGGACCAGGTAATGGATTAGTTGGCGTTTTATTAGTTACCATAGCAACTTTAGGATTAGAAAGCGCGTATGCAGCAATAATATGCTCTGGTATATTATTATCTATCTTAGGTTTTTTAAGATTAGGAAAACTAGCAGATTTCTTTCCATCTTCTGCTATTCAAGGTATGTTAGCAGCTATTGGATTGATAATTTTAGGAAAGCAATTTCATATTATGTTAGCCCATAGGATAAAACGTGAAGATACAATGGATTATCTTTTTGAAATTCCATTTACTCTTAACGATGCAATTCATTATGAAAACACAGGACTAATTTTTGCTGCCTTAGCAGGTTTGATTAGTTTTTTAATAATGATATTTTACTCCAAAATAAGAAACAAATATCTACAGCTTATACCTGCTCCAATGTGGATTGTTATTTTATCCATTACATTTAGTTATTATTTTGAGCTTGTTGCGCACGAAGCTAACCCAATAGCTAGTAATTATATGATTTCTGGTATCCCTCAGTTTTCAGAAATCATCTCACAAATACCAACGGTTAACTTTGGCAAAATTGGTAGCTTCTCGTTTTGGTCAAGTGTTTTAGCATTAACATTAATAGCCAGTATAGAATCTTTACTTAGCATTAAAGCAGTAGATAAATTAGATCCAGAAAAAAGAAGGAGTAATGTAAACCGAGACTTAAAAGCTTTAGGTTTAGCCACTATAGGAAGCGGTTTTTTAGGAGGTCTTAATGTGGTTACAGTAATTGCACGAAGCTCTGTAAACGTTAATAATGGAGGTACAAATAGGTCTTCAAACTTTTTTCACGCCTTGTTTTTAGTCATTTTTATAGTCCTATTTAGCACACAATTGACACGTATACCATTACCTGCTTTAATGGCTATCTTGGTATTTACAGGTTATAAATTAGCATCACCAGAAAATATCAGAAAAATATTTAGAATAGGTAAAGAGCAACTTATAATATTTTTTGTAACCCTTTTAGTTACTTTAAAAATAGGATTAATTTCAGGTATTTTATGTGGTGTATTAGTCACTTTTATTATTCATGTTGTATTAAATAAAAGCGTGTCTTTATTTGCTAGAAATTGGTTAAAACCAAATGTTTTAATGTTTCAAGAAGATGATCATTATTACATTAGTGTAAAACATTTTTGTAGCTTTTTAAACTACTATAAATTAAAAGATAAGCTAAATGCCATTCCAGAAAACGAAGATGTTATTGTAGATTTTTCGTTATGCCAATTTGTAGATCATACCGTTATGGAAAACCTAAATAATTATCAAGAATTATTTAGTAAACGTGGTGGTAACTTTGAAGTATTAGGACTTGATTTACACGATACAGACTCTAAGCATCCATTTGCTTTACGTCGTTTACTTCCTGTACCAAATGTTATTAAAAACAGCTTAACAAGACGTCAAAAAACTATTGAAGAACTCTCTGTAAGTTTTAACCTAAACTACAAATCTCAAAAAGAAAAGCAAACTTTATTTTTAGATAATTTCTTGTTTTTTAGAACCAAACAAATCAATCATATTTACAACCAACTTAGTAATCAAGAGCAATCTTTAAACGTATTTGATATCGAGTTTTCTGAAGGCGAGTTTATTGCTAAAGAAGTGGTACGTAGTACTATGCTTCATATTAAATTAAATAAAGATATTCCAGAATTTACTCTAGACAGAGAAGGTTTTCTAGAAAAAATATATGCTTTTACAGGTTTTAAAGATATTCCTATTAAAAACCATTCCGACTTTTCTAATCGTTTTTATCTTTTAGGAGAGGATACCAAAGCTATCCAACACTTTTTTACAGATGAAATTACTCACTTTTTTGAAAGTAATCCGTATTATCATATTGAGTCAAATGGTCATGATTTATTAGTTTTTGGTCGTCAAAGATTAGCAAGTATTAAAGAGCTAAAAGCACTTTATGATTTTGGAAAGCGTTTATATAAAACAATAAATAACTATTAAAAAAAGCCTCTTATTTAACTAATAAGAGGCTTTTTAATTTAAACTTGTTTTGTTTTTTTTAGTAGTAATTCAATTAAAGTAATTAATATAATGCTTAGTCCAAATAAAGGAAAAATAATACCTAACACTACGACTATACATAGTATACCATACCCAACTTTAAAAGACACTGGTACTTTAGGTATTCCTAATTTATTATTAGGTTTTCGTTTTAAGTAAGATACTAATCCTGCTATTGCCATAAAAGCAAATAATAAAGCTACACTTAGCATTATTAACCAATTCCATAAACCAAATTGTCCTTGATGAAATGCCATAAACCATAAACGACCACGCATTAATATACCAATATCCTCCCAATTATGATTGACTAACTGTTTTCCTGAATATTGATCAAAATGAAAACGCTTTTGAGCATCTAAATCAAAAGTAGAATTATAAATTGAATACACTCCTTTAGGATTAGAAGGTAATCCAATAGAAACTTCTCCTTTAAGATTCATAGATTGAGCTAGCTTAACCATAGTATCTAAAGTAATAGCCTCTCCTTTTACATCAGATTTTATCCCTCTAGAATCCCATGTTTTAGGAAACCCTGTGTTTGTAGCGCTTTGAACCCATTTAAAACTACTTCCAAAAACATCAGTCCAAGGCATTCCGCCTGCTAAAGTCATTAGTAATAAAATAGAGATCCAAAAACCTAATACAGCATGTAAATCTCTAAATAAAATACGTTTACCTTGGTTAAATCTAATTTTAAAAAAGCCTTTTATACCTTCCTTTTTACTAGGCCAAAACACATATATACCTGTAAAAATTAATACAAACATCCAACTAGCTACTAGTTCTACTATTTTAGTTCCAAATTTACCTAAAAGTAACTCGCCATGTAATTTTCTAACAGTATACATTTTAGAGTCTTTAGGCTTAATCGCACCTATTATTTTGGCCTGATAAGGGTCAATATAGACACTGTTTTTATGGCTAAACATACCTGTAGTAAAAGCTGTTGCTTGATTAGTGCCTGTTGGTATTACCATTGAAAATGGTGGTTTCTGTAATTCTGGTTTTGCTAATTGCCATTGTTTTTGAAATGATATAGCGTCTCCATTAGCTTTAACAAATTTTATATGTTCTTGCTTAGGTGCTTCATAATAATCTTTAAACAAATATATTCCTCCCGTTATAGCTAATAATACAACAAATGGTAATGAAATAATACCTGCAATAAAATGCCATTTCCAAGCCCATTGGTTTAATTTTCTGTTTTTCATAATATAAAAAAGCAGGTAACTTAGTAAGTTACCTGCATATTAAATTAAAAGTTATATTTTAGACCTAAATGAAAAGCTCTTGGATTACCCACTGTATAAGTATTAGCTTTTGTCCATGAACTATATGATGCTCTCGGAGAGTATAAATCATCAAAAAGATTTAAGGCATGTACCCAAATTTCAAATTTTTGAAATTTGTAAGCCACTAAAGCATTAAAAATATTGTGACCCTTATAAGTAGCTGTTCCAAAACTGCCATCTGTATTTTCGGCAACACCTTCGTAACTAGTATTGTATGCACCAATCATTTCGTGTGTAACACTTAAACTTAAATCCTTAAAACTTTGAGGTACAAATGTAACTTTTGTTGTTCCAATAAGTGAAGGAGCTGTTTCTCTATCAGTATCTGAATAATCTTCACCGTCATCAAAAAACTCAATATATTTATGTTTAGAAAAACTTCCGTTATGACTAATACTTAAACCTGTAATTGGTGTATATTCTAAGCCATACTCAATACCATAAGATCTTGTTTTTCCTGCATTGACACTAAAAAAATTATCATTTTCATCGCGTAATGTTACCAAGGTATTTTTACCATCAAGTAAGTAAATTGCTATATCTGCTTTAAATGTTTTATTGATATTAAAATAAGTCCCTATTTCGTAATTATCATAGTTACTTGGTTTTAAATCAAAAACCTGTGCTCCTTCTTGTGTATCACTATTACGGTATAAACTAGAGGTTTGTGGTGGAGTAAAACCATTAGAATAGTTTGCGTAAAGCCCAAAGTTTTTTGAAAAATTATAATTAGCTCCAAGTTTTGGCGAGAAATTATCATAATTATTTTTAGAATCTTGTGGCCCTGCAACACCTTCGGCTAGATTATCATAATCATATTTAAACTTGTCAAAACGTAAAGCAGCTGTAATTTTTAATGCTTCGATTGGATTAATTTCATATTGTAAATAAGCTGCATAGTTTAAAATACTTGCATCATAATTTAAAATAAAATCACCTGTATTAACAGTAAAATCAGTATTTATATTTGTATCGGGATCTATAGTAACAGAAATTCTTTCGGCTTCATAATCTTGAGGAGAATAATCTATACTACCTCCAACTATTAAAGAAGAATTAGCAAAATTTAAGTCTAATTTATGTTGTAATAATCCAACATAGCTATTAAATTTATTGCTATTTATTTCTCCACTTGCACTCCATTGACTTATTCTATAAGATGGTATTTGATCTAGTTGATTTTTTCTGAAAATAAAATTAAATGCTGTCTTATTATTAGTATTCCATTGTTTATCTAAAGTACTTCTAAATCTAAAAGCTAAAGCATCACGCTCTGTAAATGTTTGATCGCTTTCGTAATTACCAGCAATGTAATCTTCTTCGCTTAAAGATCCAGACATATCACTTCTATAATCTATAATATCAAAAACATTTGTCCAATCTAAACTAGTGGATAAGTGGTTTACATTTTTAAATGTTAATGCAAATTTTTCATAATCGCTATGAGAAACAGGTCCATCTTTACGTTGTACATATTGCGCGCCTAAATAAAACCCAACCTTTTCATTAGCATATTGTGAGAATTCTAAATCATAACGAGTTAAACCCATATCGTTAGCTTGAAAACCAATGCCTCCTGATAAATCTTTAGTAGGATTTTTAGTTATAAAATTAAAACTACCTCCAATAGCTTCACTACCATATATACTAGATGCAGGACCTTTTAATACCTCAACTCTATCAAAAGACACATCATTCATCTCTAATAATGCATTATGGTTAAATACAGAAGTTGGTCGTATTGGTAAACCATCTTCTACATATAAAAACAACGATTTTGTACTTATAGGAGACCTAACAGCCATCATGTGTTGTTCATTTCCAGCTGCTCTAGACATTGTCATAACAACACCTGGTACATTATTAACTAATTGGTCTATACCAAATGCTTTAGTTGCTTTTATATCCTTAGATGAAATAACAGATATAGAAGCTGGAACTTCTTTTCTTTTTTGTTTTTCTCTACTAGCAGACACGACAACTTCTTCTAAAATTTCATCATTTTCTTGAAGGTAAATAATATTATCTGTAGCAGATAATTTTTGCTCAGTAGTACTAAAACCCATGTATTTAACTATTACTGTTGCATCGTTATTAAGTTGAATTGAAAAACTACCGTTATTATTAGAAATAACAGCATTATTTGTGTTTAATTTGGATTGAATTGTTGCTCCTGTTAAAGGAGTATTGTGTTGGTCAACAATTTTTCCTGTATATGTTTTTTGTGCATAAGAGCACAGACCTACTAAACTAATAGTAAGTATCAATAATTTTTTCATTTGATTGTTCTATCTTTTTTTTCAAACACTTGCAATTAACTTACATGTGTTTATACTAAATTTAGTGTATAGTTATGTAGTTTAGGATTATCTAAACACATTATACTTTAAACGATAAAAATTAGCTAAACTGTGGTGGTCTATCAAGTAAATCTTGATTTCTAGAAGTTATTGTCTTATTGTAATTCCAGTTGTTTTTTTCAACTTTAGTCGTTGCAATTAAATTAAAGTCATAAGTGTAAGCTTTAAAATAAAGAGGAATAAAACTTTCTATTAATGAGTTTATGTAAGTATTGTCATTTGAATCATCAATATCTAAACCAGATAATTGAGTAGCTAAATGACATTTTCCATTACATTGTAATTTAGGTTTTTCTTTATTGACACAATAAGTTTTTATTATGTAATCAATATTCAACTCATAATAAGCAATACAAGAAATATTATAAAGGGGTTTTATAATTATTATAAATAGAAATATATAAGAAATAATATTTTTCAAACGTCAATTATAAAGGGTTACCCTTTAGGTTAAGCTTCAAAAATAGTTAAATAAAAGTTTATAAAAAACAGAAAAATGACAATAAAACAATAGCGTTAATTTTAATATAAAATATGCTAATAAATAGGTGTTTCTTTTAAGATAGTGCAAAAGTTTAGTAATTTGCGTAACTATGAAATTATATCCAATACAAGCTGGACATTTTAAACTAGATGGTGGTGCCATGTTTGGTGTTGTGCCAAAATCTTTATGGACCAGAACTAATCCTGCAGATGCTAATAATATGATAGATATTGCAGCACGCTGTTTACTAATAGAAGATGGCAATCGTCTGACATTGATTGACACAGGAATGGGTACCAAACAAAGCGAAAAATTTTACGGCTATTACAATTTATATGGAGACGATACACTTGAAAAATCACTAAACACAGCTGGATTTTCAACTAATGATGTCACAGATGTTTTTATGACACATCTTCATTTTGACCACAGTGGTGGTGCTTTTAATTACAATAAAGATCGTACAAAATTAGAATCCGCTTTTAAAAATGCACATTTTTGGAGCAATAAAGACCATTGGAAATGGGCAACAGAACCTAATAGACGTGAAGTCGCTTCGTTTTTAGAAGAAAACATACTTCCAATGGAACAAAGTGGACGATTAAAGTTTACAGATATTCCTGAAAATGATATATTAAAAAATTCAGCATTAGGTTTCGACATCTTTTATGCCAATGGACATACAGATAAGCAAATGATACCTATGATTAATTATAAAGGTAAAACCATTTGCTTTATGGCAGATTTATTACCAACCGTTGGACATTTACCATTACCCTTTGTAATGGGTTATGATACAAGACCATTACTGACGTTAGACGAAAAAGAAAAATTCTTGAATCTAGCAGCAGATAACAATTATTACTTATTTTTGGAACACGATGCACATAACGAGATTATCACTGTGCAACATACAGAAAAAGGGGTTAGACTTAAAGACACCTACACCTGTAATGATATTTTTAATTAACAACTCAAACAAATTTTAATAATGAAGATTACCTATAAGCCAATTTTATTATCAGCTTTTGCTAGTATAGTACTATCTAGCTGTGGTGGTGGTGCACCAATATTATCAACACCTATTGAAAATATAGACAACACACCAATTAAAGAATCACCATTAACCGAAGCTGAAGCACATAATTGGGGACACTTAGACCTAGTTAAAGATACTATTCCTGGTATGAGTGTTGATAAGGCTTACGCCGAAATTATTAAAGGTAAAAAAGGACAGCAAATTATTGTAGCAGTCATAGATTCTGGAATAGACATCACACACGAAGATTTAGATGGTGTGATTTGGACTAACCCTAAAGAAATTGCTGGAAACGGAATAGATGATGACAAAAATGGATACATAGATGATATCCATGGTTGGAACTTTTTAGGTGATGCCTATGACGAGCAATTAGAAATGACGCGTATTGCTGCAACCTTAGATACTAGTATCCCAAGATACGCTGAAGCTAATGCTAAATTAGAAGAAGACTACCAACAAGCCTTAAGTGGTAAGCAACGTTACGACCAAATATATGCTCAAGTTAGTAGTGCAAATAAAGTACTAACTGCACATTTTAAAAAAGCAGATTATACTCCAGAAGAAGTTAATGCTTTAACACCTACTGAAGGTTCAGAATTAGCTACTGCAGTAGCTACTGCAAAATTTATGTATGGTAACGGAATAACATCTATAACTGAAGCTGAAGAGCAAGTTAAAGGTGGTGTAGAATATTATGCTGATCAATTAAACGCAAATCTTAATAAAGAGTTTAAAGGTCGTACAACTGGAGATAATCCAGATGATTTTAATGACAAACCAGGTTATGGAAATAACAATGTTATGCCAACAAAAAAATCTGAAAGTCATGGGACACACGTAGCTGGTATTATTGCTGCAGAACGTAACAATGGTTTAGGTGCAAATGGTGTAGCTAACAATGTAAAAATTATGGCTATTCGTGCTGTACCAAATGGTGACGAGTATGATAAAGATATTGCTAAAGCAATTAGATATGCTGTAGACAATGGAGCTAAAGTTATTAATGGTAGTTTTGGTAAAAGCTTTTCTATGCATCCAGAATGGGTAAGAGACGCTATTAAATATGCAAGTGATAAAGGTGTAATATTTGTACATGCAGCTGGTAACTCTAGCGAGAATGTAGATGTTGAAGCTAATTTCCCTGATGATAACGTCAACTTTGTTGAAGTATCAAACACTTATATTAGAGTTGGATCTTTAGCACCAAGTTATGGTACTAAATTAGTCTCTGGTTTTTCTAACTACGGAAAGAAAAATGTAGACGTATTTGCTCCTGGATCTGAAGTATACTCTACCACTCCAGAAAACGAATATAAAGCAATGGGAGGAACTAGTATGGCATCTCCTGCTGTAGCTGGTGTTGCTGCATTAGTTTGGTCTCAATACCCAAAACTTAAAGCTTCACAGGTAAAACAAATTATATTAGACTCTGGATTAGCAGTACACTCTCAAGTAATTGTTGGTGGTGATGCTAAAAACGTACAACCATTTGGAAACTTAAGTAAATCAGAAAAAATTGTAAATGCCTATAACGCATTAGTTATGGCTTCACAAATTTCTAAATAACACACTATTAATTTTAAAAGCCTCAAGACCTCTTGAGGCTTTTTTATTTCAATTTAAACTATAATGAAAAAACTACTTCTTTTAGTTACAGCTTTTGGTATACTTACTGGTTGTAAGTCCACCAAAACAATGACTGCAACTACAGCAAATCAAACTAAAACACAGTCTACATACTGGCAACAACATGTAGATTATAAAATGGATATTGATATGGATGTTAACACCTATCAATACAAAGGAAAACAAACTTTGGTATATACCAACAACTCGCCTGATGTTCTGGATCGTGTATACTACCATTTATATTTTAATGCCTTTCAACCAGGTAGTGAGATGGATGTACGTTCTCGTACCATTGCAGATCCAGACAGACGTGTTGGAGATCGTATTAGTAAACTAGCTCCAAACGAGATTGGATATATAAAAGTAAATAGTTTAAAACAGGATGGTAAAACTATAAATCATGAAACTGTTGGAACTGTTTTAGAGGTCGCTTTAGCTAAACCAATCCAACCTGGTCAAAGTGTAACTTTTACAATGGATTTTGATGCACAAGTACCAAAACAAATAAGACGTTCTGGTCGTGATAATGCAGAAGGTGTTGCATTATCTATGACGCAATGGTATCCTAAATTAGCAGAATATGATTTTGAAGGATGGCATGCTCACCCATATATTGGACGTGAGTTTCATGGTGTTTGGGGAGATTTTGAGGTTAACTTAACCATAGACAAAAATTATATAGTTGGTGGTACTGGATACCAACAAGGAGCACCAGAAGTAAAAGGAAACAAAAAAACATTACGTTTTAAAGCTCCAAAAGTACATGACTTTACTTGGGCTGCAGATCCTGACTATATCCATGATACTATGCAAGTCCCAAATGGACCTATGCTTAACTTTTATTACAAAAAAGATTTACCAGCAGAAAACTTACAATTTTGGAAAGATTTACAGCCTAAAACCGTACAATTAATGCAGTATTTTTCTGAAAATATTGGTAAATATCCATATGATCAATATTCGGTAATACAAGGTGGAGATGGTGGTATGGAGTATGCTATGTGTACTTTAATTACAGGTAAACGTAAATTTGGAAGCTTAGTTGGAGTTACTGCACATGAGTTAGCACATACTTGGTTTCAGTTTTTATTAGCTACTAATGAGGCTAAACATGAGTGGATGGACGAAGGTTTTACTAGCTACATTAGTGACTATGCTGTAGATGCTATAAATAATACTAACTTAAAAAATCCAGCAGCTGGAGCTTATAATGGGTATTATTATTTAGTAAAATCTGGTAAAGAAAAGCCACAAACAACACATGCAGATCGTTATGATACTAACATGGCTTACGGAATTACAGCTTACAATAAAGGGTCTGTATTTTTATCTCAGTTAGGGTATATTATTGGTAAAGAAAATTTAAAGCAAACACTTAAAAAATACTTTGATGACTTTGCATTTAAACACCCAAGACCAATTGATATTATTCGTACTGCCGAAAAAGTTTCTGGATTAGAGCTAAACTGGTACTTAACAGACTGGACACAGACTACAAACACCATTGACTATGCTGTAGCTTCAACTGAAGAAAACAACAGCATTACAACCGTTAATTTAGAGCGTAAAGGTTTAATGCCAATGCCTTTAGATATTGAAGTAGAATATACAGACGGAACAAAAGAGCAATTTTACATACCATTACAAATGATGCGTGGCGAAAAACCAGTAGCAACAACAACTAAAGTATTAAACGATTGGGCTTGGGCAATGCCAACCTACAGTTTTAGTATTAGTAAAGCAAAAAACATGATTAAGTCTATTACTATAGATCCAAATCAATTAATGGCAGATGTAGATAAAACTAATAATACTTTAAACTAGTGTTATTTTAAATTGAAATAAAAAAGCTACAACTTAAGTTGTAGCTTTTTTTTATACATAAAACCTTTATATTTGAAATTAATCAACTAAAAACTAAATTAATGAAACCATTTACAATACTTTTATTGCTACTAATTACATTTAGTTGTAAAGACGAAAATAAAACTACCGAAACTTCGGTTGAAACCGATGCAAAAACAGAAATAACAAACACGAAAGTTAAATCAAAGACTGTTACTAATAACTCATCAATTGCATTTCTTTCAGATGTAAAAAGTTTAGAAAACGATAACTCTGCTAACCCAATTGAAACATTTCAAAAGACTGCTAAAAATTCTGCGAAAGCTATAATAAACTTAAACAAAGAAACTATTAAAACAGCTTTAGAAAAAGCTAAAAGTTATACTTCTGCTGTAATAACAGTTGAAAATCATACGATTGTAAAACTAAATTTAGAAGACTGTAAACCATCAGGTGCTTGGGCTACTTGTATGCCTAAAGCCGAAGGTTATATTAAGAAAGGAGAATTAGTATATCAAAATGATTACGCCAATAATATTATTGGTTTACCTGATAGCCAAGAGCGTTTATTGTATTTGTTTTAGTGGTTTTTGACTACAGAAACTATTACTTAAAATTTAAAAGCTACAATAATTAAATTGTAGCTTTTTTTTTATAAATTAATCAGAATCCCAAATACCAGAATCAGATTTTTTTAATAACCCTAATTTGTTTTTATCTTCTAAATATAATTTAATGTTTTCTTCAACACTTATAGCTGTCATCATTTCGTAAATATCTAAACTATCTTTCTCAATGATTAAAAGGACCATTACCTCCAAGTCTGCTTTCTTCATTTAAAGATTGATAAAAGAAAACCCATCCAAAATCATATTCTTTAGTTTGATTTTCTATAATTTTGACATCAAATTCAATATCTGGAAATGTTTCGTTATACATTAGGTTTAAAAACTCAATATATTCGTTTACTTTGCTTTTTGCTTGTTCTATAGTATACATAATTTTCTGATTTTTAAATTGTTATCCGTATTTTAAAATACCTTTTGCTAAATATATAGTATAAAAAAAGCTACTTGTTACAGTAGCTTTTAATTTTACTCTTCAATTTTTTCTAAAGATTGCGGTCCAATTATATAAGAAATCGTTTCTGATACTTTATCTATTAATACAAAATAAGAATTTGTACTATAAATATTATTTTTATCTACAACTGAATGATAACTAAGAAAGTAATAATTCTTAGGTTTTTCATTTGAGATTACATAGTTTTCTCTGACTCCTATATATTCAACACTATTTTTGACAAAAATAGAATTAGAATCTATAAGATAATCTTCTACTTTTTTTATAAGTTCTTGTTCTTTCATTTTAAATATTTAGCCCAAGTATCTATATCTGATTTACTTAATATTTTACCACCATATAATCCTTTACCTTGAATATTTGATGACGTAAACTCATTAATAACACGCTTACTCTCCTCAATTAGCTCGTCAATATTTTTAACGACATCATCACTAGCATTAAGTTGGTTTTTAACTTGTAATCCGTATTTTAAAATACCTTTTGCTAAATATATAACATAAAAAAACTACTTGTTACAGTAGCTTTTAATCAAAGGGTTAAATATCTAAATATCCATGAGGTGCAATAATATATAGCGGTTCGCCTGATATAGCATCTATATATAAGCCAAACCCTCTTTCTTCTATTCCCCATAATTGAGCATAACAATAAATATAAACATCTAATACTTGACCTTCTCTTTTGCCAAAACGAATTTCTTTTTTCTCAATTAATCTCATCTCATCTATGTTTTCTGTTAATGAAGAGTATTCTATTTTATTATTAATAATATACTCTTCTGCTATTTTTTTTATCTCTTCTTTAGTTTTCATTATTATTTTTATTTAATAATTCTTTTATTTTTATTTCTTTTCTAATACTAGGTATTTTATTGATGTCAAAATCAAAATTTATTGGATTTATTCCATGTCTATCAAATGGCTTATCATTTAGATAATCAATTACATGAATTAACTCATCTTTTGTTAAGTATTCTTTATATTCAATTAATTTATCAAAAACCCATTTTTCTTTTATTACTTCACCTGGTGTTCTATATCCTCCCAAATCATAATAATTTTGTAAGCCTATCGTTTTAGAGTGCCTGAAATACATAAATTCATGTAAAAATTTATATACTGTAGCTTCTTGCCTTAAAACAATTTTCATCTTTTTACCATCAGTAATAAATATTGCAGCTGCACCTTCAGGCATTTTTGCAGGCTTTCCTCCATTAAGAAAAAACCGCTAATCTCTTCTGACCCTTTAATAGTATGTATCTTAAAATCAACCTTATGCGTTTTAAGAAATTTTTCTATTTCATTTAAATTAGATTTAGTTAATCTTTGTCCTAACCTTCTACCTCTGCCCGAAACAAAACCTAATTCAGAAATTTCTCCAACCACTTTTTTACTCTCCTCAATTAGCTCGTCAATATTTTTAACTACATCATCATTGTTTTTAAGTTGGGTTTGTACTTGCTTTCCGTATTTTAAAATACCTTTTGCTAAATATACAGCATAAAAAAAGCTACTTGTTACAGTAGCTTTTTAAAAATTAATTACTCTCTATCTTCTACAGAGCCATGTGGACCTAGTGTTTTTATAATCTCTCCAGTATCTGCATCAATAATTATACAATACAATATAATGTCCATAGACTCTACTTCATAACAAACAGTAAGTGTATTTTTTATAATACTATTACCTTTTTCATCTGTTCCAATGTCATTATTTTCAACATATCTAACCTTTTCAATCTCTGTATCTAATTTAAAAAATCTTCTTTTCTTTTTCTTAAGATATTCCTTTGCAATTTTAATTGCTTTCTCTTTTGTTATCATTTATTTTAAATTTAATATTTTGCCTATATTTATTTCTTGCTTCTTGTTGGTGATTTTTGAAATATCAAAATCTACTATAGTTGAATTTCCATTCCAATAATATATTGTATTCATGTATTCTCTAGCCCTTTGCTGGCGCTAGTCTGTGACGTGTACACACAACGGTAAGTAATCTAACCAAATACTTTTATAAAATACAAAAGCCACAATAATTAAATTGTAGCTTTTGTTGTTTTCCAATCTTTAATGTCACTCGTCACAGACAATTGCTAGCTTTGGATTCGTTTACTATACTCTTTCCAATCAAACTCAAAGCCAATATTGCTAACAACTTCTTTAAATATCTCATCAAAATCTGGTTCTACACTAATAGCATGCTCGTACCATCCTTTTGAGAACTCAGAATATTCGTCATTAAAGGCTTCTCCTTGTGTACGCATACCTTTATGAGTACTAGCTAACCAATATTTTACTTTTTCTTCTCGACTTAATTTTGGATATTCTTCTGTCCAAAAAGCATTAAATCTTATTTGTCTTTCTTCTGTAAATTTTTCAAAATCTGATTTCATAATATTTTTATTTTTCTATTAATTCAAAAAAGTGATCTCCATTAACCTCTTTATAATTTGTAACTTTAAATTTTCTGTTCTGTAAAAGAAGTAATTCTTCTTTTGCATATCCTCTTATTTTTATACCATCTGCAAAATCTGAAATAATAGGAGCACCTTTTACTTCCAATTTTAAAAATACATTCTTTTTTGATTTATCAAAAAAAGCCGCTTTAGTGTTACTTCCACAGGAAACAAATTCTTTGTAATTGACTGTTTTTCCTTTTTTATGCTTTTTTAAAAAATCTAATAGCAAGGATTGTTCCGAAAACTCTAAAGCTCTAAAGGCGTTACCGTTATATTTGGGCATTTTTTTAATATTGTTGTATTCATAATTATCTTGTTTTATTAAATTCATTTAAAAACCCTAACACCAACACCAACATTATGCGTTGGGCTTTGTAATTGGTTTAGGTTTAATCTGTAGCTAGCAAACCAGTTGCCTTTACGGTTGTATTGTAAGCCTAAACTTAGGTTGCTTAATTGTTGTGTGTTTCCGCCAACTTCTGTAAAAGCATACAAACCACTTCTAAAGGTTTTTGGGTGTTCTATGGTTTTGGTTACAGTAATTTGTCTTGGTACTTTTAGTTTGTAAGACAATTGACTATCCAACAAATTACCATCCAAAAGGTTGTAACTGTATATGTCAATATCGTCATTACTTAATGTGTCTTGATAGATTTTGGCTTGGTTAAAAAGCGACGCATCCTCTGTTTCTGTTAAGTCTTCTAGTATTTTAGAGGTGTCTTCTTTGTTAACATAAACGGTTTTATACTTTACGGTTTGGACTTTAAATGTATCGACTTTAGTTTGCCAAATGGTATCTTTTGTAATGGTTACAGTTGGTTGATCTTGTGCTTTAAAATTGCTGCATTGTTTTAAAAATAAATTGCTGATAACTAATGCTAGTATGATTAGCAATAACAAGCGTTCTGTCTTTATTGAAAAATTTATCATTGTGTTGTGTGTTTTGTTATCAATTAAAAAAAATTGGTTAGAGATGCTTCGACTGCGCTCAGCATGACATAATCAAAAAATTGACGTGTTATTTTAATTTTAAAAATATAAAAAGCCTGCTTCCTGTTATTACACAGGAAGGACTTAGGCTTTTAAATAAATGTGTGATTCCTTTTTTAAAAGGAACTAATAAAGGTTATTTCTTTGCTTCTTTAGAAGCGTTTTTGTCCTCTGCAAGAGTCTCTATGGTTTCTTTTAAGGCTGTAAGCTTAATTAAGTTGATAAGTGCTTTAAAAGGGTTAACACCGTAGATTTTATTAAAATTTTCTAAAATGGATTTTATTTCGGCTATGGCTATAAAACCTGCAATAATCTTTAAAAAAGGTACTTCGTTTACGATGTGTTTTTCTAAAAAGAATGCTGCTAATATCACCAAGTTGTAAATAAAAAACTTTGAAACGGTATGACCAACTCTAAAACTTCTAATAGGTATATGATTTTTTATTGAGGCGTAAGATCCTGTAATAAAATCGACCACAATTAAAAATACCATGGTTACCATGACACCATTTACAGGAGACAATAAGGTCAATAACCAAAATGTATATTTGACAATTTTGTCCATGTTTTTTTATGTGTTTAATTACTATTTTGTTTGAGTTTTTTATAGTCTAACACACGACTTTTAGGATAGGCTTTTATACAAACCGAATTGCTTTGATTACCTCCAAGGATATATACATAAGACTTGGTTTGTTTAATAAAAAACCCAACGTGACCTTTCCAGCTTTTTGGATTTTCTCTCCACAATACCACAATATCTCCAACACTTGGTTGATTGGTTGAGGTCCCAACAGTTAACCAGCTTCTAGCATTTAATTTGCCAGAACACTCAAAACCTGATGTTTTAGCTACCCAATTTGCAAACGCACTACACCAAGCAGTTTCGTCTTTAAGTTTTGAGCCATTAAAACCTATTTGATCAAAGTATTTTATAATACGTTGGTTGTCTTTTGCACCTATCACTTCTTTTACACCATACTCTGACAGTGCTTTATTTATTAAGCTCATAACTATAAAATTTAAAAAAGTTAATAATGAAAATTGTACTATCAAACAGAAGCTTTTAAAATTAATACAAAGCTTGTATTTGATAAAAACCACACATATGTGTGAATTATTATTTTAAGCAGACCAAACCCCTTACCAAAGATTACTTTAGTTTATAAATTCTTAACCTGAATAGGATTAATCTAGGTTTATGGGTTTCTACTTAACACGAATTGAATGTAACAAACGGTAAACGTTGTTAGAAAAGCGAATACAAATATAATCATTTTACAAAATATATACAAACATTTTACAGAATAAATATGTTAAATTTTGTAATTTGTTTTATTAAAAAAAGCATCGTTTATGATGCTTTTTTTATTACTTACTTTTGTGATCACTGATTGTAAATCAGCGCGATCAAATTCTAAGCATAGAACTAAAATTGTCAATTTTTATTACTAAGCTTGTTTTTTCTAGCCATAAGTCTAAAACACAAAAAGCTACAATAATTAAATTGCAGCTTTAAATAATTTACTGTATTAGCAAGAAATTATATTAATTTAGACATTTTAGATGATAGATCAGCTGGAGACGATTCTATTTTATCAAACCCCTCTGTAAGCAAGCTTTCGCTTATCTGTTTCAGTTTTTTAAAAGATATATTTGAGAAATCCTCCAACTCCTCTTTAATCAAATTCTCATCTTTATAAAACAAAGAAGAATATTTATCTCCATATTCATAACACTTCTTTAATAAACTATCACTTAATCCTGTATCAGACAGTATTGAAAAAGAATTTACATTCAAATAGCTATAAAGTAACCTTAAAAAAGATAAATTAGAAGAATTAACAATTCTAGAATCTATATTAAGATTTTGAATATTCACTATTGATGTTTTTAAAAGATCAACCCAATCCTCTTTTGAGAAATCTTTCCACAACTGAGGAAAAGTAAGAAAGATTGTCTCAACTGTGTTATAGTGATCAAATGACAAGCTGTCAATTAGTGCTTTTTTTCTTTCATTTTTTGTGAAGTTCTTGAAATATGTAGAATAAGATTTAATCTTATTTTGTTCGTAAATATCTTTAAATACTTTTATATCACTCATAATTAATTGATTTTTAATGATTTATTAAATACTCTTCCCGATTCTTCCCAAAATGTTTCCATCCAAGCCTTTTCTAAATTTAAATTCATAAGTTTAAAAATCTTAGAAAAATTTTCTGATTCTTTAATATTAGGAAAATAGTGTCCTGAAGCATTAGAAAGCTTTTTAATATATCCATTTACAATTTTCAAATCTCCAGCAGCGAATACATCTAACTTGTTACCTAAAAAATGATGCTTTTTTCCTAATAATAACTTACCATCAAGAGTTATAACGTAATCTATACTATTAACTGTTTTAATATTATTCTCTAAGATTATTAATCCATCTTTTATTTCATAGTTAACAAATTTTCCGTTTTTAGGTAATGCTTCATTAGGAAATTTATTTTTAATTGGTTTGTACTTTTTTAATTTTGATAGCAGTTCTGCTATCTCTTGCAAATATCCTTCAAGAGTCATGCCTTTTTTAGTGGCTTCCTCTGTTGCGTCATTTATAAACTTAACATACTCTTTGTCTGTTAAGTTTTTTGCTACTGCTACATCATCTATTATGACGTCTCCAGTTTTTCGTTTCCCTTTGGGTTTATGATGAAAACACATAACTAAACACTTTTAATTGGACAAAAAGTGAAGGTATCTGTTGCCTCATCAAACTTTGAGGGTCGTATGCCAAGCTTTTCTAAACGTTTACGTATGCTTGCGCTATAATAACTATGGTAAGCATCGTCTAAAAACGCTTTGGCAGTTAGTAATTTAGATTTTAACCACTCTACCAGATCATCTAAATACTGAGGTAATTTAGTAATAAAATCTTTTATAACATCCATTAGGTTTATAATTTTTACAACACCTGTTTTTGCTAAATCGCCTATTGTGTTTGCTGCTTTTTTGGTTGTTTTTACTACGCTTTTAAACGCGTTTTTCATACTAGTGTACACTAATTGCGATGCTTTAAAAGCGTTATATGTACCCAATGTTAGCATAGCACCAATGACCTCTTCTACAATAAAACCAACAATTGCACCTATAAAATAACCTACTTGGTCTGCTTTTGGTAAAGTAAAATCTAAACTTGCTTTACTTGGGTTGGTTATTAAGCCATACACCTGTGTTACAAACTTAATAATACCACCTAATACCTTTTGAGAAATAAAGGTTATGATAATATCTACTCCATTTTCTAACACCTCTAAAAACATAGATAATGTGGCTTTGGTGTTAAAAGTAAGGTTCGCTACTGCCTCATCTTGTAAATCTGGGTTAAACAAGGCTTTTGCGACACCTAAAATAAATAAAACTGTGTCTAACAAGCTATTAATAAGCCCAACGACTAACGCGTTTATAAATATTAAAAAATCTTTGGTACTTTCTGTTACTTTTTTTAAAACCTCTGCTATGGCTTTTTTAAGCGTTTTAAGTGCTTTAAAAATGTATTTGGTAAAGTTTTTTAAATAGCTATTAACACGATTATCTATACTTTGTAGTGTGGTTTCTATTTTTAACTTTATGGTATCTAAATAGCTGTCTATTTTACTGGATGCTGTATTAATAAAATCGTTATTTTTATCAAGCTTGTTTATAGCAGTATCAAATGGTAAAAAGCTATCGTAGTTATCGTTTTTTTTGCCATCTGTGTTGTAATACTTCCAATGGTTGTCTTCAATTTTTAAATACTCTACACCTTTAATTAAAAGCCCTACTGCTTCGCTAATAATTTTACTTGGTACATTTACAGCTACAGAAACTATTTTATACCCAAAAAAGAAACCTCTTTTAAGATAATAAACCACGTCGCTTTTATTTTTTTTATCTTGAAGGTGCTTTTTAATAACGTCTATAATATCCTGTCTGTTAATATCTAAATCCATAGCTTTTAATAGCCTGCTAATAGTGCTTTTTTGACTACCTTCTAGATTACTAAAATTTGATCCAGACCTAACTCTTACAGAACTTCCAAATAGGTTTGAGTCTTGTTTGTCTTCTATATACAAAACCAACTCGTTTGGGTTTACTTCTGTAGTTTCTATATAGGCATGGTCTATTTTTGCACCATTACTAGATACCATAACTATAAGTTGGTTGTCTGTTTTATCTAAAGCGTCGTCAAAATCTAAAAACGGTTTTACAGGTTTTGGATAAGCACTTGCTGAAACTATCACTTCATCTATAGCAACATCATTAATTGTAGATATAAACGTAGAAATGTAATGCGTACCGTTATAAATAAATAGCTCTTGTGGTAACACATCGATATAACCAACAGGTTGGTATATTTTTTCTGAACCTGTTTCTTGTATATATCCTTGTTTTAATAAATAATCAAACATTAAAGTGGTAAACACTTTTGGTTTATTAGACTCAAAAGAAGGCTTAAAAAAATCTTCTGCTTGATTGAACCACTCGTACTCTAAAACTTTAACATATTCTGGATTATCAGTATCAATTTCTACTGGTATATAAACTATCTCTGAAGATTCATTATCATTTTTTATAACTTCAAACCCCTTGGGTTTACTATCGTTATAAAGGAAAATATTATTGTAATTGCCTTTATACGCATAGTTAAAGTTGTTTTCTGCATATTGGTATGCGAACATATTTTCTTGTTTTTAATTATTAAACAATAAGTTGTTTTTAAACAAAACTTACCCTATTCCGCTCTGCTTTAATTACAGAGCGGAAGGATTTTTTTATTGCTTCAAGTCTAGCTTGATGCATGTAATAAAAGGATAAGGTTGTTATTGTGTTACACCTGTTCTATTGCGTTTTTAAGCGCTTCTATAGAGATTTGTGCAACAACTTGTCTTGGACTATCGTCAGTATTTAACTGAAGTTTACCATCTACAATATCGATATTTTCGATATGTCTTTCGCCATCGTTTTCTGCAATACCAATTTCTGCATCATTAAGTTCAAACTGGTCAGATTGTGGCACCTCGTCTGGGTTTTCAAAATCAGATAAATCGTCATTAAATGGTAACGCTTTATTAACTTTTAAACCTATACTTTGTGCTTGCAAAATGGTTAATGCTGTTGGCACGCGTGTTGGCCAAGCTTTTCCTAGTTTTTCGCCTTCTGGTTGACGTAACTCGTCTACAATAGACAGGTACAACTCGTCCTCGATTACTGGTACTTCTCCACCATTCCAGATCTGTCCTGTTTGCATATAATAACGTACTGCTTCTTCAAATCCTGGCTTTACGGTTACAACCACTCTTGCCATACCTGCTTGCATGAAATTGCGGAATAATGGATCGTTAGACTCGTCATACTGATATAAGCTTGACCAATCTTGACGATTTCCCCAATAATAAGGATACAGGTTATAAGACATGATATCCCACTCAAACGCTTGTTCCATAAACTTTACAAATGCTGCATAATTATCTAAAGCTGCATTGACTTTTACTTCTGTATTTGCAAATGTTTGCGTGTTACCATCATTGGTTTTAAACAAATCTGATTTACCATAGGTGTTTTTAGCACTTGGGTTTTGATCTATTAAATAAGACATACAATTTTTACGTAAAATCTTGTTTTCGAACTCGCGATAGAACCCTGGATTAGTTCCTTTAATTTGAATACCTGTTGCTTTTTCTTCAGCTAGTTTGTCGTTATAATCTGCTAAAGCATCTTGATAAGCATCAATTATTGCTTTAAAGGTTTCTTGTTGCCATTTTACTTCTGCTTCTGTGGTTAATTCGCACTCTGCGACAACATTAAAATTAACTGTTAATGTGTCATAAGTTGAAGCTGACACAGCTAATTCATCTTTAATCCCTTTTAGACCTAATATTGTTTTTTGAAAAGTAGTTGTACTACTTGTGTATACAGGTAAGTTAACATTACCAATAGAAATAGACATTTCTTTACCATTATTATCTCCATGATGAAAAAAACTACCTGCAACAAACGCCTTAACAACCTTATAATCTTCTGGTATTTTAATGTTTTCATTTACAGAATTTCCTTCTTGATCATTATCTGCAAATTCCACTTTAAAAGCATTACTAACATTAATAAAATTAGCCTTTAAACCTTCAATTTCTACATTATACTTACTTGCCCAATACTTAAGTTTATCCTCTGTTAAACCCGAAAAATCTTTAAGCTTATATATGGTCTCTGATTCTCTAGGATCTACAGGTTCTATCAACTTACTTTCGCTTGCTTTCATTCCTAACAAATGTAATTTACCTGGTTGTGGCACCATAAACTCAAACATCAAACGTTTACCATAGTTAACTACTTGATTTTTATATAATTTATCTATCCATCTAAAAACCCCAACTACATGTTTATCTCCTTTACGGTTATCAAAACCATGTGAGTTGTTTTCTTCAAACTCTTCCACAATTTTTTCAATACGTTCTTCTTTAACTTTAGAGACTATTCTGTCTAATGCACGTTCTGTAATGTCTTTAGAGTTGGTCACTGCTTGAAGCGTGCTTTCTTCTTTAGAATTATGAGTTGCGTAGCTTGCTCCAGCTCCAATTGAAAGTTTTTTTACAGGCTCATAATTAACATTTGCATAAGCAGACATGTCCTTACTTTCTGCAATAACATTAGCTACTTCGCTTTGCATTTCAAAACGAGTTGTTGAGGTTGTATCTGTTAATTGTTCTTTTTCAGACTCAGAAGAGGTTGTAAACGTATCTTCTTTACGACGTAAACGTCTTGTGCTTCGCTCTTTAAACTCGCGTGCCATAATGTTTTCAATGTGTGCTACATCTCCTTCAATATACCCTTGAGTTGTTTGTTCAACTTTATTATAATCTGCAATACCTAATTGTTTAACACCAAAACCTGTTGGGACAAAAGGGGTTTGATTAGACGTTGCTGGATTTACAATATCATCAACATCATCATTACCTGTAGCTATCTGACCATCTAACACACCAGAAGTACATTGTGTTAAACTAAATTCTGGGACTGTAAACGATTTTACAACTCCATTAGTAAACGTAATTGTACCAGAAAACGAGACAATTTTTGGTTGGTCTGCTAATACAGGTAATCCAATATTGATGTTTTTAATAAATACAGTATTACCAATTTTAGACAAAACATAAGACGCTTGTCCGTTGTTTGTAAAATCAGTATCTGTTCTTTGTACTGTGTAATCAAAATTGGATACATTCCAGGAATTATCAGGAACAACAATTGATAAATCTGAGTTAAACTTAGACGCAAAAAATAGTCTTTTCTTTGCTGGTTTAGTACATAATTGATAAGTAAAAATAGGTGATTGACTTGTCGTGTTAACCGGAACAATTACTCCACCAATACTAACTAATGTTGTTTGGTCTTCTACAGTATTATCTGCTATTACCTCGTTATTCTCTGAGATAACATCTACAATATGGCCATCAATATCTACAAAACCTTCATAATCTTCTACAAAATAATTATACGATTCTTCGTCAATACGCACTGTTGAATTACTTAAAACTGATGTTCTAAGAACCGGCAATTCTGGTAATGTTTCAAAATTAAGATCATCTAAAGCATCAGATTTAACAGCCATTAATTCTGTTAATGTTTCAAAATTGGAAGCACTTAATTTAGTTTCTAAATATTTATAATCTAATTGGTTTCTAAAACTAAACTCAAATTCTGGTAATTCTGGTTGAGCTACAGTATTTGGCTGATTACACGGATCGTTTGGGTCATAATCTACATTTGGGTCTTTAATACTACACCATTTTTGTTTTGCTTCCTCAACGTCTCTAGTATACTGATCTAAAATTGGCTTAATTTCTTTCTGATGATTTTTTTCTGCAGATTCTAAAGCAATATCATACTCTTTTTGGTATGCTTTTTCAACACGCTTTAATTGTTTAGAAAGCTCAGTAAGTTTTTGATTTTCAAGTTCGGCTTGTGCTACAACTTGTTGCTTTACCATTTGCTCTGTAGGCGTCGTTACTAAAGCTTTTGATGCTACTATAGTTTTTGCTACTGTAGCTGTTTGATCAACTATATCATCAACAAAAAGTGATTTAGGAAGTACTACTTTAGCGGTTAATAATGTTTTAGCAAATTCAAAATCAGGGGTTTTATAGTTTGTTAAAAAGTGGTTAGCTGTTAAAAGCTGTATAATTACTTCTTTTGCATAAAACTCTTTTTGGGTTAAAATCTGGTAAAATAAGTTATCCCATAATTGACCTAAAATTTTATTATCATTAATAACGGAAACACCTTCAACTTTTAATTCAAGATCTTTTTCTGATAAAAATTGTTTGTTTTTTGCAATCCAAACTGAAAACTCATATAATTTACTGTCAATAGATTTAATTTTTTCTAAAGGTAATGGTATAAAAGTTTTAGCTACTGCATTTAAAGCTTGCCATTTAGAAGCGCCTTTATAAAGACTAGAAATAGCCGCATCAAAATCGCCTTTAACGATATTTTCTCCTCTTAAAATAAAACGCTCTGTTTGTTTGCTCTCATCAGTTAATTCTGGAGCTCTCATAGATACAAATCTGAAAAGCGTATTTTTAATTTCTGTACTCATTTTTTAATGTTTTTTTAATTAATAATGGTTCAATTAAGAACACTGTTGTCGTTTCGCTTTTCTAACAGGCTTACCTTAATCAAGCCTTAATTACTTAAGACATAAAAATTTGAGTTATTCTAACATTTTATTAAATATCATTGCTAATTTTAATTTTTAAAGAAATTAACTTTTAAAAATCTAGTATTTGTCAATTAAAATTCATACAAATGTTTGATTTTTATATAATTTTGTATATTAGCAATTCATTAACGAGACAAAAATACAACATTTTACAAATCAATACAAACATTTTACAATATATTTTGTAAAAAGTTTTAATACTATATTTTTTGGGCTATGAAACAGATAGATGAAAAGATTACCGAAATTATCAACCATTTTAAACTTAATAATTATGCGTTTTCAAAACGTATTGGTGTAACTGGAACTACTATAGATAGTATTGTTAATGGACGTCCTCAAGATGATGGCTCACGAAAAAAAACAAAACCTGGTTATGATGTACTAAGTGCTATTATAGACGAATTTAATATAAACCCAGATTATTTATTTGGAAAAAGTGACGTGATGCTAAAACAGGATGTCACACAAATTCAAACATATTCTGGAGTCCCTCAAGTTATTTCGGTTAATCAAGAAAATGAAGAAAATGTAATTTATGTACCTGTAAAAGCAAGAGCAGGTTATTTGGATGGTTATGGAGATAGCGAATTTATCGAGACTTTGCCCTCTTTTAACATGCCTCAATTAAATAATGGTACTTTTAGATGCTTTGAAGTAAAAGGTAACTCTATGGTTCGTACATTTTTTGATGGTGATTTAGTATTTGGTAAATATATAGAGCATCTAAACGATATTAAAGATGGTCGCGTTTACGTTATTGTAAGTAAAAATGATGGTATTGTCTTAAAACGTGTAATTAACCGTATTGAAGCACGTGGAAAACTAATTTTAAAAAGTGACAATAAGGACGGAAATTATCCAACATATACAATAGATGCAGAAGATATTATGGAAGTTTGGTATGTCACCATGTTTGCCTCCAAACAAATGCCAGAACCTGTTGATGTTTATGATAGATTACATGAACTAGAAAGTAAATTAGTAGAACTTCAGGAAGCTGTTAAAACTAAAACTTTAAAAAATTAAATTTTAATTAAATGCGTTTAACATTTAATAAACACGAAAAACTTAAAAGCCAAAAGGCAATCGAGCAATTATTTGCCGAAGGTCAATCGGTTTCGGCATATCCTTTGCGATTAGTGTATAAGAAAAATGAACATGGTTTAAAGGTTGGTGTTTCGGCTAGTAAACGAAACTTTAAAAAAGCTGTGGACAGAATTCGTGTAAAACGACTACTAAGAGAAGCTTACAGACTTAATAAAAGTATGTTAATAGACCATAAAATTGACAATTACACGTTAATGATTTTATATATTAGTAAAGAAATACCTGATTTTAAGCTGGTTGATACTAAAATGAAAAAATTATTATCTAAACTAAAAGACCAATTATCTAATTAGTAAAGCAAAATATTATAATGAAACACCTATTTAAAAAACGTATTTTAATTCCAATTTTTGCTGCAGTAATACTATTTACAGGATCAGCTTTTAATAACAATTTTTTTGAAATTGCTAAACAAATAGAAATATTCACAACCCTTTTTAAAGAGTTGAATATGAATTATGTAGACGATACAAATCCTGCAGATTTAATGGATAATGCTATTAAAAATATGCTAAACGATTTGGATCCATATACCAAGTTTTATAACGAGCAAGATGTAGAAGCAGAGCGTATTAGACGTACTGGAGATTACACTGGTGTTGGTGCACGTATCAGAACTTTAAAAGATAAACTTGTAGTTATAGAGCCTTATAAAGACTATCCTGCAGACAAAGCTGGTTTAAAAGCAGGAGACCAAATTATTGCTGTTAATGGTGTAAATGTAGCTGGTTATGATGGTGATGCTTCAAACTTATTAAAAGGAGCTTCAAACTCTAAATTAGAAGTTACTTACACACGCCAAGGAGATACTAAAAATACAACGCTAACACGATCAGAAATAGAGATAAATGCAGTACCTCATTTTTCTATGGTTAATGAGCAAACTGGATATATAGTTTTACAAAAATTTAATGCAAAAGCATCGTCTCAAACAGCTTATGCTTTAAAAGATTTAAAAGCTCAAGGTGCAAAGCAAATTATTTTAGATTTAAGAGGTAATCCTGGTGGATTACTTAACGAAGCTGTAAATGTTGTTAACCTATTTGTACCAAAAGGTCAACTGGTAGTAACCACAAAATCTAAAGTTAAAAAATACAATCAAACTTACTATACTAAAAAAGAACCAATAGATACAGATATACCTGTTGTTGTTTTAATTAATGGTCGTAGTGCATCAGCCTCAGAGATTGTCTCTGGTACATTACAAGATTTAGATCGTGCAGTCATAGTAGGTTCTAGAAGCTTTGGTAAAGGTTTAGTGCAGCGTCCAAAAAAACTAACCTATGGTACACAATTAAAGGTGACTATATCTAGATATTACACACCTTCTGGTCGTTGTATTCAAGCATTAGATTACTGGAATAGAGATAATAACGGAAACGCAGTACGTGTTAAACAAGAAAATTATAACGTATTTAAAACTAAAAATGGTCGAAAGGTTTTTGATGGAGGAGGCGTTTTTCCTGATGAAGCAATAGAAGTGACTAAAAATACAGCTATAACGGATGCTATTTTAGGTAGTCAAAGCATATTTGATTTTGCAACAAAATATTACTACACTCATAAAATTTCAGATATTAATACATTTAAACTAAAAGACTCAGATTTTAACGCCTTTAAAAGCTATTTAAACACTTCTGGTTTTAAGTTTGAAACAGAAACTGAGAAAGCACTTAAAAAGGCTTTAGAAGTCTCTAAAACCGAAAATTTAGACGACGATATTAACAAAGACTACCAAACTTTAATTACAAATTTAGACAACTCCAAAGCTAAAGCTGTTCAGGATAATAAATCACAATTAATTAATTTATTAACTGATGAAATTGTTAAACGCTATGTTTACAGAGAAGGTCTTTATGAGTATTATAAAATACACAACGAAGAAATTAAAACAGCTACTGAGATTTTATCAAACCTATCTAAATACAACAGATATTTAAATTAAATAGCTATAAATAAAGCTTTGGTATATTTAATGCTAGATTAAAGTTATGAAGCACTTTTTATTATTTTTATTATTAAGTACAACATTCGTTTTTTCGCAAAGCGAATTAACACATGATGTGTATTTTAACACAGACGAATACGATGTACCCTTAACAGAAGAAAACCGTATATTATTATTTATTTCTAACCTAGATAGTATTCCTATTCAAAAAATATCTATCTATGGTTTTACAGATGATAGAGGTAGCAACGACTATAATTTAGAGCTTTCTCAAAACAGAGCCAATACCATAAAACAATTATTTTCTGGCTACGGAATAGACGAAAATCTTATTACTAATGTCAATGGTAAAGGTGAAATTTTATTAAAAGTTTTAAATGAAAATGAGGTTCATAAAATAAGAGGCTTAAATCGTAAAGTTGAAATTATTGTCACACCATTACAACCTGAAGTTATTAAAGAAACTCCGGTAATTACTCAAGAAGAAGTTATTGAAGATAAACCAATAAATAAAGGTCCTAAAACGACTAAAGATATAACTGAAGGCACTATAAAAAAAGGAGATAAGATTACCTTAGATAAAATTTACTTCAAGACAAGTTATAGTTATGTAACGTCAGAATCTAAAAAGACTTTAGAAAAACTAGCTAAAATAATGCTAGAAAAAAAGAACATTTACTTTACCATTCAAGGTCATGTCTGTTGTACACAAATGAGTCGTGATGCTATTGATAAAAAGACGAAAAAAAGAAACTTATCTGTAGCTAGAGCAAAATATATCTATGACTATTTAGCAAGAAAAGGTGTAGATAAAAAACGAATGAAATACGTTGGTATGCGTCGTAAATTTCCGTTAGGAGGTGCTCCAGAATTAGATAGACGTGTAGAAATTTTAATTACTTATGTTGGCCAAGTTGACTAAAAAATAGTAATGTTAACAAACTAAAAAGTGACTTTAATAAGTCACTTTTTTTATACTCACACACTATTTTTAAAACATTAGATACTACTTGTTTATAGCTTAATTATAGCGTAAGAAATTACATATTACTTAATATAAAACCATTAAACCTATAATTAGTGATTTTGGACTAATAATTTATATAAAATATTAAGTACATCGTATGTTTGCGCTTGATTTAAAAAAATTACAAAATTTTACAAATTAGTATTTAAAAAATATATTTCTAAGTAAGGTTATTTTAGTTGTTTAACCTTCTTATAAAAAACCGCTTCGTGCCGAAGCGGTTTTTATTTTTTATCATATATCATAGCTATATGTGGTATACCGTCTTCTAGGTAATCTTCACCTATTTCAAAAAACTGTAAATTATTATAAAAGCGTTTTAAATAACACTGTGCAGATATTTTTATTTTTGTGGTATTATAATACTCTTTTATAGCATTAATAGATGCTGTCATGATATCATAACCATATTTATGCTGTCGTTGAGAGTTATCAACAACGACACGTCCTATACTTGAAAACTCAAAATAATCTCCTGGTTTAAATATACGTGTGTAAGCCACTATTTTTTGATCTTTAATACCTAAAACATGTAATGCCTTTTTATCTTTTCCATCCAAATCCTGATAGACACAGTCTTGCTCTACAACAAAGACTTGACTGCGTAATTGTAATAAATTATAAAGTTCTGTAGTTGTTAATTGGTCAAACGTTTTAGTAGTAATATGTATCATTAATAATTATGTATAGTTTTTTTTAATCTTGTACAATGATGTCTTTAGGATCATCTTTACCAAATTCTGGTTGGATATTAACATGGTTAATTTTAAACTTTTTAAGTAATAAAACTTCAACGTCTTGAAGAATAGCATCAAATTGGGTTAAAGTAATGTTTTTGTTAAAATCAATATGAGCTTCTAAGTGGATTTCGTTTTCATTTAATTGCCAAACATGTATATGATGTACGCTTTTAATTTCCGCGAAAGCGTTAATTTGCTTTACAATTTGATCTACAGGTATTGTGTCTGGTGTAAATAACATCAGGACTTTTGTAGATTGTTTTAATAAATCAAATCCCATCCAAATTAGGTAGATAGCTATAGCTAAGGTTAGTAAACTATCTACCCAATATATTTGATAAAATTGCATTAGTACACCTCCAACAAGTACAGCAACACTTGCTAACATATCTGTTAATAAGTGTAAATATGCACTACGCATATTCATGTTGGCCTGGCTATCTTTTTTTAATAATAATACGCTAAAACCATTAGCTAAAATACCTAATAAAGCTAACCAAATAACTAAGTTACTTTGTATTGGTTCTGGATGTTGTATACGTTTTACAGCTTCTATTATTAATAAAATAGCAACTATTATTAGGGTTGCAGAATTTATGAATGCTGCCAGAATTTCGGCACGTTTAAATCCAAATGTACGTTGTAATGAGGCTTCTTTTTTAGATAACCTGTTAGCAATGTAACTAACAATTAAAGAGACAACATCACTAAAATTATGTAATGCATCACTTAATAAAGCTAAACTACCAGAAATTAGTCCTCCAATAACCTGTGATACAGTTATAAGTATGTTTAAAAATATGGATATAATTAAATTACGTCCTTTTAAATCTTTTACACTGTGTGTGTGGTTATGTGAGTGACTACGACTCATTTATTAACAATTTACTGGTATTTTATCGACACGATTTTGATGACGTCCTCCTTCAAACTTAGTCTCTAAAAACGTATCTACCATTGCAATAGCTTGCTGTACAGCTGTATATCGTGCTGGAATACATATAATGTTGGCATTATTATGCTGTCTTGTTAACTCTGTAATCTCTTTAGTCCAGCAAATTCCTGCTCTTATTTTTTGATGTTTATTAGCTGTCATAGCTACACCATTTGCACTACCGCAAATTAAAATTCCAAATTCGGCTTTATTGTTTGCTACATCATCTGCTACTGGATGTACAAAATCTGGATAGTCAACACTATCGTTTGCATCTGTCCCATAGTTATTAACAATGTAACCTTTTGATTTTAAATGTTTAAGGATTTCAAATTTATAATCTGTTCCTGCGTGATCATTACCTATTGCTATTGTCATAGTAGTTGTGTTGTTATTTAAGTTTTCAAAGTTAATAATTGATTACAAGTAATAATAAGTAATAGGTATTAACTTATTGATAAAACGTAGTTTTGTGTAAACATCATAAAATCAGCAGTTTTTTTATAATTGTTAACTACTATGTGTTTATATCTTGATTACTTGTTAATATCTCTTGATTGTTTTTGAAAACTTTTATTAGGATAAGTCATAAAATTTTACAATCCCTAACATTTAATTAACATGCAAATAAGTTAACCTTAATTTTTTGTAAAGTTATTAGCACTTAATTGTCAATTTTTAACTGTTATTTTTTTTATAGTTATTAATAATTAACCGTTAATACTTGTTATTAACAATTGTTAATAGCCTACTTAACTACCTTTAAAATTAAGGGTTTAAATATTTAATAACTTGTTAATAGACTGCTTAAACTACAAAAACAAATCAAAAGCTTAAAAAGTTATACCGTTATTAACAAGCAATAATAAACATCAATTTTTTTTTAAAATTTTAAAAGAAATAAATGATATATAGTATATATGTGAATAACTCTAAAATTTAAATTTAATATTAGTTTAATTTTGATTTAATATTAAAAACGTAGCTTTGTATAAACTTAATATCTTCACTTCTTCTCTATTAAGTTAATAATAACAGAATTTCGATTAACTTTAAGAAATTCAATTAGATTAAAATTTAAATGACAAAAAAGAAAAAAAGGAAACCGTCACATAACAAGATTTCCAACCTTACAAATACAATTCTTAGTATTTTAAAAAAAGAAAGAACTAAAACATTTAACTATAAGCAAATAGCTTCTAAATTAGGAGTTAACGATGCTAGTAGTCGCAATCAAATAATTAAAAAATTAGCACAGCTTAAAGCTAAAGACGAGATAGAAGAAGTAGATCGTGGTAAGTTTAAAGCAGTTGTTAACACTGAGTATCATACAGGTATCTTTGATGCTGCACAACGTGGCAACGGTTACGTAATCTGTGATGCTTTTGAAACAGATATTTATATAGCTTCTAACAATGTTAATAAAGCATTAGATGGAGATGAAGTAGAATTATACGTTTACAAACGCAGAAAACAAGGTAAACTTGAAGGCGAAATTACCAATATTATTAAACGTGCTAAAACAGAGTACGTTGGGACTATTCAAATACATGATAAAAAGAATTTTGCTTTTGTAGTAGTAGATGGTAATAAAATGAAAACTGACATTTTTGTACCTATTAACAAAACACTAAAAGCACAAGATGGTGATAAAGTGGTTGTTACAATGTTAGATTGGCCAGATAAAGCAGATTCACCAAACGGAAAAGTAATTAAAGTTTTAGGTAAAGCTGGAGAACATAATACCGAAATACACTCTATTTTAGCAGAATACGGTCTACCATACGAGTTTCCTACAGAGGTAGAGGAGTATGCTAATAATATTAATTTAAATATTTTACCAGAAGAAATTGCTAAACGTCGCGATATGCGTCAAGATTTAACCTTTACTATCGATCCAAAAGATGCAAAAGATTTTGATGATGCTTTATCTTTTACGGTTTTAGATAATGGTTTGTATGAAATCGGTATTCATATTGCAGATGTATCGCATTATTTAAAAGAAGGTACTGTCCTTGATGACGAGGCTTATGAACGTGCAACCTCTGTGTATTTAGTAGATAGAGTAGTACCAATGTTACCAGAAATTTTATCAAATGGAGCTTGTTCATTACGTCCAAACGAAGAAAAATATACCTTTTCAGCAGTTTTTAAAATTAACGATAAAGCCGAAATTAAAGACCAATGGTTTGGTCGTACTGTAACTTACAGTGATGCACGTTTTGCTTATGAAGAAGCTCAGGCAATTATTGAAAATAACGTTGCATTTAATAAAGCTGAAATTATTTCTAATCCAGAAAAAATTGATACCAATATTCCAACAGAAGTTGCATTGGATGGTACAGCTTATAAAACCACACCAGAAATTGCACAAGCAGTTTTAAAATTAGATCAATTAGCCAAAAAAATGCGAAGTCAACGTATGCGATCTGGTGCTATTAGTTTTGATAAAGTTGAGGTTAAATTTTCTTTAGATGAAGAGGCTAATCCAATAGGAGTACATTTTAAAACCAGTCAAGATGCAAACAAGCTTATCGAAGAGTTTATGTTACTTGCTAATAAAAAAGTATCAGAGTTTGTATCTAAAATGAAACCACCAAAAACGTTTATCTATCGTGTACACGATGAGCCAGACGAAAGTAAACTAGCATCTTTACAAAGCGTTGTATCTAGATTTGGTCACAAATTAGACTTTAAAAGTGGTGGTGATATAGCTGGTGCTTTAAACAAGTTATTAACAGATGTACAAGGTAAAAAAGAACAAAATTTAGTCGATACTTTAGCAATTAGAACCATGTCTAAAGCTGAGTATACTACTAGTAATATAGGTCATTACGGTTTAGCATTTGGAGATTATTCTCATTTTACATCACCAATTAGACGTTATCCAGACGTTATTGCACATAGATTATTACAACGCTATTTAGATGGCGAAAAATCGGTTAATGCAGAAACTTATGAAGAAATCTGTAAGCATTGTAGTAACATGGAGTATTTAGCAACAAAAGCTGAACGTGACTCGACTAAATACATGCAAATTAGATTTATGCAAGACCATCAAGACGAAGAGTTTGTTGGTGTTATTTCTGGAGCAACAGATTGGGGAATTTATATAGAAATTATCTCTAATAAGTGTGAAGGTATGGTTAGAATAAGAGATGTTAAAGGTGATTATTTTGAGTTTGACCAGGACCAATATGCTATTATTGGACGTGAAACTAAAATGATGTATCAACTTGGTGATGAGGTTATTGTAAAAGTTAAAAATGCAGATTTAGAAAAGCGTCACCTAGATTTTGAATTGATTGGTAAGTACCAAGAATAACATATTTTATTGTTAATAAGTACAAATTAAATGTATCACTCACCCTTTAGTAAGTGGTACATTTTTTATTTTACAAAACGTTAAATTACGTTATAAACAGTAACTTTTTGTTACATTTAACTACTAATAAATAAACTTTAAAACATGATTTTAACTACAACAAATACTATAGAAGGCTTTAAAATAATTGAATATAAAGGCATTATTACAGGTACCTCTTTTGAAATGAAAACTAAATTTTCTTTTAAAACAGAAAAAAACAAAGACATAACAAAAGATGTTATTAACGAAGCTAAAGAACACGCTTTTCAAGAGTTACAAACAAATGCTAGTAATTTAAATGCTAATGCTGTAGTTGGTATTAGTGTAGATATGGAAACCGTTAATGGCTCTTATTTTTTTGTATCAGTTACAGGTACAGCAGTTTCAGTAGCTTCAGATAAATAATTTTTTAAAACTGTAACAATTCAAAAAAAGCAAGCTCTTTATACAAACAAAACCTTTCTAAAAATGAAAAATTTATTACTTGCTGTATTCTTTTTAACAACTACTTTTTTAGTAGCTCAGAATGTAAAAGACAAAAATGTTGGAGATTTTAATGAAGTTAAAGTTTTTGATTTAATAAAAGTAAGCTTAGTTAAATCAACCGAAAATAAAGTTATGATTACTGGTGAAGATGTTGATGATGTTGAGATTATAATAAAAAATAATACACTTAAAGTACGCATGAAAATAGATCGTAGTTTTGATGGAACTAAAACTTTTGTAGCTGTACACTACACAGATTTAAAAGTTATTGATGCCAATGAAGGAGCTAAAATTGTAGGTAACGAGCTGATTGAACAAGATACTATCGAGTTACGTGCACAAGAAGGCGCATCTATTATTGCTGGTTTAGACGTCGATACAGTTAATGTAAGAGCTGTTTCTGGCGGAATTATAGAAACTAGAGGTAAAGCCTACACTCAAAATATAACGCTTAATACAGGAGGTATTTACGAAGGTCGTGATTTTGAAACCAAAAATACTAATGTAAAAGTAAGAGCTGCTGGTGAAGCAGAAGTTAAAGCAAGTGGTGTTGTAGATGCACGTATTACAGCTGGTGGAAATATTGATATTTATGGTAACCCAAAAACAGTTACTAAAAAACAAACCTTTGGTGGACGTATTGTTGTTAAAAATCAAGAATAAAAATATACTTAAAATAGTTAATAAAGGCTTCAATTTAAATTGAAGCTTTTTTATTTTGTAGCTATTGTATTATGTCTTAACTAAATTATTTCTTTACTTTGTATTTAACGCATTTAAACATCCCATGTTAGACGATATTCTTAGAGCAATTCCTTTTGGTATAATTCTTTCTTTTACCGTAGGTCCTGTATTTTTTGTATTGTTAGAAACTAGTGCAACCAAAGGGGTTAGAAGTGCTTTAATCTTTGATTCTGGAGTTATTTTAGCAGATATTTTATTTATAGTGGTTGCTTTTTTTAGTACCGAAAAACTTTTAGGTAAAATTGAAAACGATCCAAATTTTGTAATCTTTGGTGGTGTATTACTGGTTTTTTATGGTATTATTTCATTTGTAAAAACATCCAGATCATTTAGATCTATTGTTAAAGAATACCATAAAGTAGAATTAAAAAAAGGTTATGGTAAACTTTTTATAAAAGGGTTTTTACTTAACTTTATTAACATAGGTGTGTTATTAGGTTGGTTAGGTTTTATAGTTTTGGCTAGTAAGATTACAACCTCTCAAAACGGAGTTATTGTTTTTATTACCACAATGATAGTTGCTTATTTTGTAACGGATTTAGTAAAAATTGTAGCAGCTAAACGTCTTAAAAATAAACTAACACCAAGACTAATTTTTAAAACTAAAAAAATAATAGCTTTAGTTATTTTAGGCTTTGGTATTTTACTATTAGCTCAAGGTTTTTTTCCTGAAGAAAAAGAAAAACTTAAAGAAAAGCTAGAGCAAATTAATCCATTATAATTCCTCAATTGCATGAGTACGATTCGATTTAAAAAACTTAATTTACCGCTTCGTATTTGTGTTTCAATTTTACTTTTAGGCGGATTATTTAAAATAATGCATTGGCCAAATTCTAGCTATTTATTATTAATTGCTATTTGTAGTATTATGGTATTATATCCTATTCGGTTTTTTCTTAAAAAAGAAAAAGAAACCATGGATTATATTAAGCTTGGTATTATTCTGTTATGGTGTTTAAGCTATTTTACTAGGGTAATGCATGTGTATCAATTTCCTATACTACTTAATATTGCATTGTTACTATTGTTTGGTTGGTGGTTTATTAACGAAGGAACAGCCTATTTTAGTAATCAAAATCTTAAGTTAAATGGTATTTATAAAACTGTTTATGTAACTGTTACTGTAATTATTTTTGGTTGTATTTTATTTGGTTGTTTATTTAAAATACAACATTGGCCTTATGGTAATTTATTATTTACTATAGGTATATTTTTAGCTTCAATATTTATTATTGTAGATCATTTTTTAAGAAAATAAAACATATATGGCTAAAACCCAATATTATATTTATGTTGTGGAGTTATCTAAAAAAGTATTTACTCAAAATGCTAAATTCAGAGCAGCCAATCCACAATTTAATGGCGTTTTAGAATGTTTATATGTTGGTATGACTAGTAAAACTCCTAAAGAACGGTTTTTACAACATAAAACCGGTTATGTTAATAAAAAGGGTCACAAATTATCTTCTAATATTGTCCAAAAGTATGGATCTTATTTAAGACCAAGTTTATATAATCACATTGGACCAATTGCAACTAGAGCAGAAGCTTTAAAAATGGAAGAAGCATTAGCTTTAGACTTACGTCGAAAGAAATATGCAGTCTGGTTTAATTAAAATTTTAGTGGTCATTGCGAGGTACGAAGCAATCTCATAATCTCAAAAAATAGTATAAAAATATAAGCATAAAAAAAAGCGCTACTTATAAAGTAACGCTTTGTTTGAGGTGTCGAGCGGATTCGAACCGCTGTAGATGGTGTTGCAGACCACTGCCTAGCCACTCGGCCACGACACCCTTAATAGGACAGCAAATATAAAAATAATTACTGTTTTACCCTATTTCTGTTAGTTTTTTCTTTTTTCTGTTAATTCTACTGTAACCATCTGTACATCACCACCAATCGGAGGATTTATTTTACTTACAGCCACTGTTGCCACAGTAATTAATTTGTCTTCTTTAAAAATACGGTCTAAAATACGCTTAGCAACATGCTCTAAAAGTGCACTTGGTGTAGCCATTTCTTCAACAACAACTTTATTTAAAAAAACATAATCAACAGTATCTTCTAATGCGTCTGTTGCAGTACTTTTTTGTAAATCTGCTTTAACTTTTAAATCTACTCGGTAATCACTTCCTATAGCAGTTTCTTCTTTTAAACAACCATGATAAGCTGTTACTCGTATATTTTCTAACTTAATTATTCCCATTTTCTATAAATTTTCAGCAAAAGTACCTAAAATAGTAGTTTACTAAATTTTTAAAGTGTGGTTAAATTCATTTCAACTAAAAAATAACTAATTTTACAGCGCATTGTTAATTTGGTAGTATACCAATAAACTATTAATGTAAAGAATAAAAATATATGTCTGAAGATAAAAAGTCACTCAATTTTTTAGAGCAAATTATAGAAGAAGATTTAAACAATGGTTTAGATCAAAGTAAACTTCGTTTTAGATTTCCGCCAGAGCCAAATGGGTATTTACACATTGGTCATACTAAAGCTATTGGTATTAGTTTTGGTTTAGGTGAAAAATATAATGCACCTGTTAACTTACGTTTTGACGATACAAATCCTGCTAAAGAAGAGCAAGAATATGTAGATGCTATTAAAGAAGATATTTCTTGGTTAGGTTACCAATGGGCAAACGAGTTATACTCTTCAGACTACTTTCAAATATTATTTGATTGGGCAGTTCAGTTAATTAAAGATGGTAAAGCTTATGTAGACTCTCAGTCTTCTGAAGCTATGGCAGAACAAAAAGGTACACCAACGCAACCAGGTGTAGATGGACCTTTTAGAAATCGTTCTGTTGAAGAAAATTTAGACCTATTCATGCGCATGAAAAATGGCGAATTTGATGAAGGTGAACATATTTTACGTGCTAAAATAGACATGCAACATACTAATATGTTAATGCGTGATCCTTTAATGTATCGTATTTTAAAGAAATCACACCACAGGACAGGAGATACTTGGTGCATTTATCCAATGTATGACTGGACACATGGAGAGAGTGATTATATAGAGCAAATTTCGCATAGTTTATGTTCGTTAGAGTTTAAACCTCACAGAGAGTTATACGATTGGTTTAAAGAGCAGGTTTATGATTATTCTAAATCAGAATACCCAATGCAACCTAAGCAACGTGAGTTTGCACGTTTAAACCTTAGTTATACTATCATGAGTAAACGTAAGTTATTACAATTGGTAGAAGATGGTATTGTTAATGGTTGGGACGATCCACGTATGCCTACAATATCTGGTTTACGTCGTCGTGGTTTTACACCAAATTCAATCAGAAAATTTGTTGAAACCGTTGGTGTTGCTAAACGCGAAAATATTATAGATTATGCACTTTTAGAGTTTTGTATTCGTGAGGATTTAAACAAAAAAGCACCACGTGTAATGGCTGTTTTAGATCCTTTAAAAGTGGTGATTACTAACTATCCTGAAGATAAGGAAGAATGGTTTGAAGCCGAAAATAATCAAGAAGATGCAAGTGCAGGATTTAGAAAAGTACCTTTTTCTAAAGAGATTTATATTGAAAAAGCAGATTTTAAAGAAGAAGCTGGTAGCAAGTTTTTTAGATTAAAACTAGGTGGAGAAGTGCGACTTAAAAATGCTTACATTATTAAAGCAGATAGTGTCGTTAAAGATAGTCAAGGAAACGTGACAGAAGTACACTGTACTTACTCTGAGGATACAGAGCGTCGTATAAAAGGAACTTTACATTGGGTTAGTATAAAACATGCTGTAAATGCACAAGTTAGAGAGTATGATAGATTATTTTTAGACGAAGCTCCAGATAGTCATGAAGACAAATCTTTTATGGATTTTATCAATCCAAACAGTTTAAAAACTATTACAGCTTTTGTAGAGCCTAGTTTAAAAGATGCAAAAGTAGGAGAGCAGTTCCAGTTTCAACGTTTAGGCTATTTTAATGTAGATAACGATGCTACATCACAAGCTTTAGTATTTAACAAAACTGTTGGTTTACGTGATAGTTGGGCAAAACAAAAACCTAAAAATAATACTCAAAATAATCAACAAAAGCAGCCACAACAAAACAACAGATCTGCTATAGAACAAATTAAATCTTACGGTAAGAAGTATGATAGGATGAAGCCAGAGCAACAAGATAAGGCTAAAGCCGAAATCCAAGCACTTGCTAAAGATGTTGCTTATCAAGATTTAGAACCACTATTTGGAACATCGGTCAAAAAAACAGGAACACGTGTTATTACCATGATAACTTTAGGTGTTTTACTAGATAATGGTTTAGATAAAACCGAAGCTATAGATGACTTTATAAATAAAGCACTTGAAGATAAAAGTGAATTATTGGTTAACGAAGCTAAAGCAATAAACAAATAATTATAAGCCTACTTAATATCATTTATTAGGTAGGTTCTTTTTTTTTCATTTGAAACAGTTTAACATACTTTTTATATTTCTTCTTATTTGTATACAATATACAAATGCACAAGAGTATCCTATTATCAAGGATATGGTTACAGATAATGCTGGTATTTTTAGTGACTATGAAGCTCAAAATTTACGTGAAAAGTTAATGCAATATGAGCTTGATACCTCTCATGAAATTGTAGTATTAACAATAAAAGAATTAGGAAATAATACTATAGAACAATATGCTTATGGTGTATTTAATCAAGAAAAAAATAAATTTGGTAAAGACCATTTAGATAATGGTCTTTTACTTTTAATTGCACCTAACCAAAGACAAGTGAGAATTGAAGTTGGTAATGGATTTGAGCCTATTATAACTGATGTTTTTTCATCTCATATTATTGATTATATCTTAACACCTTATTTTAAAAAAGAACAATATTTTAAAGGTGTAAATCATGCAATTTATGAAATAATTAAGCTAATTCAAGATCCTATTTATGCTCAAGAATTTGGTGATATTTACAGAAAAAAAGCTGAAGAATCTGAGATAAGTCCAGTTACTAAAGTCTTTGCATCCATATTTTTAACTCTAGTATTTACTATACTTTTATACTATTGCTATTGCAAATTTGTACTAAAAGCAAGCATGTGGAAAACTAAAATTAAACCATTATATAATAAACATAAACTAAATTTTTGGTTATTTGTTATTGCACTTTTTTGTGTTGTTTATAATTTTTATACTCTGTCATGGATACTTTTTATGATTCTGTTTGTATCAAGTTTTTTATCAATATTTGTGTTTGTTGGATTTGGTATAATTTTAAAATTAGCTTTTAAAAGAGCTATAACTATTTTTAAAAGTCTTTTAACTGGTAAACTAGGTTTTATTAATTTCTGGTGGTACTTCCCTTTAACTTTTTTATTATTTTTTGCAGCTTTTGCATTTGGGTTTACTCCAATTATGATGGGCTTTTTTATGTTAATTACTATTGTATTTAATAAAGATAGTAATGAGATGATATCAAATTTCTCATGGGAATTTTATGTTATTGCTATCGCACTTATTTTTATTTCATTTTTTGTAATATCTATTGTTAGGGCAATCAAAAAAATTAAAAGTAGTTATAAAGAAACTTTTGGTTTTTCTATTTTTAAAATGGGAGTAGGATTATCATCTAAAGGAGGTAGTGGAAGTGGCTCTTCTAGAGGTTACTCGTCTTCTGGTTCTAGAAGTTACTCATCCTCATCCCGAAGTAGTAGTTATTCAGGTGGAGGAGGACGCTCATCTGGAGGAGGAGCTAGTGGTAGTTGGTAATTAGTGTTGTAACATTTTTTTTTTTTGATACCAATAACTAGATTATAAGCTTTACTTTATAAACTTGATAGACTTTAAAATACATGATTCCGTTTTAGATCTTCCAGATACTTGGAACACTTTAGTCACACACGATATTTTTTTACAAACCCCTTTTTTAAACGCTTTAGAAGTTTCTTGTCCTAAAAATATTAAAACGCATTACATTTCTATTTTTGATAACCAGAAACAAGTCGGTTTAGCAGTTGTACAGCGCGTTAAAATATATATTGATGACGTATTTAGAAACCCAACAGATAATGCTTTAAAACGCTTTATAAAAACTGTTATAGCCCAATTAGTTAAAGGTAATGCCTTAATTGTTGGTAATTTAATGCATACAGGACAGCATGGTTTATTTTTTGATCAAAATTATATTAGTCAAACTAATTTTTTAACTACTGTTTTTAATGCAATAAATACCTTAGCATTAACTATTAAAAAAGAGGAAGGTAAAACTATACGTATTATAGGTTTTAAGGATTATTTTAAGACAGATAGTATCCATTTAAGCACCTCTTTATTTACAAAAAATCAATTATATAAAGTACAAGTCCAACCAAGTATGGTTTTAAGTTTAAAACAGGAGTGGAGTAGTATTGATGACTATGTTACCAGTCTTAAAAAGAAATACAGAAGTAGATATAGAACAGCGCTTAAAAAAGCTAATACCATTGTAAAAAAGGAATTAGATTTAGACGCTATTGTTTCAGAATCTGAACAGTTATTTACTTTATATAAATACGTTTCAGATAATGCTAAAGTCAATTCATTTGTATTAGACCAACAGCATTTTTTCAATTTAAAACAGCATTTAGATCAAGATTTTAAGGTGTTTGGTTATTATTTAGATGGTAAACTTATTGGATTTTATACCTTAATTATTAATAATTCTGATTTAGAAACCTATTTTTTGGGTTACAATCCTAAGTATCAACACAAGCATCAATTGTATTTAAATATGTTGTATGATATGCTAGCTTTTGGAATTGATAATAACTTAAAACAAGTCGTCTATGCTAGAACAGCACTTGAAATAAAAAGCTCAGTAGGAGCAAAGCCTGAAGTGATGTATATTTATATGAAACATACTAATACTGTATTTATAAATCCTGTTTTAAGATACATTGTTAAAACTTTAAATCCTGTTAAAAAGTGGGAACAAAGACATCCTTTTAAATAGTATTTTAATAAACCTTTAGCATTATTAATTTTGTATTAGTTTGTTTTTAATTTATTTTAAATCAATAACTTAAAAACACAATTAATATGAGTAATACACAAGATTTACTAACTAAGATATCACAAAAAACAATTCAAATAAAAAGGGATTATCCAGAACTACAAAAGTATCTTGATGAGACTAGAATTACATTACCACAAGGTGATAACTCGTCTGCTAAAGTAGACCAAGAAGCCTTGCAAAACTATTTAAATACTTTGGATGAAATGGTTACTAAGTATAAGTCTAAATAAAAAAAGTCTCAAAATTTAATTTGAGACTTTTAATGTTTAAAGATATTAAGATGTTATTCACTTAACGTTTCCGTTTTTGTATCATCTTCTGGTATTACTAAACTGGTTTCAAAATCTGGTAGTACCATATTTAATAATGCTTTGTTTTTGATTTGTTTAGCTTCAATAAAGTACCAAAATTTAGCTTCATCGTTATAAATTCCTAATAAATAACTTTTAGATTTAATACGCATGTTGCTCATTTTCATTTGATTAAAATTTTCAACAACACATCTGTATTGATCTTGTTCAAAGACTACTTCTGATACATCAATGACATCTGCTTTTTCAAAAACAAATCCTTCAGATTTCATTTGATCAAAAGTTTGTTCTATTAATTTAATACCAGCTTCTTCTCCACCCATTAATTCTATTACTTTTGGTAGAGTATGTTTAAAAACTGTTTTATAATCTTCACTTAAAGTCGCTTTACTGGTGATTGTAGCATCACGTAAAGCTTCTTTTTTTGTTTGACCAAAGGTTACGGAAACCGTTAGTAATAATGCTATTATAAGTTTATTCATCTTCGTTTCTTCTTTGTTCAGCTTTATTTAATTTAGCTTGTTTCATGGCTTCACCAATCTCATTACTTGCAGAAAAACTAGCAACCATATCGTTTAACATGTTACTTCCTGCTTGAGGCGAGTTTGGTAATAATATTAAGTTACTGTTAGTTTCTCCACCAATAGCTTGTAAAGTATCATAATGTTGTGTTACTACTATTAATGCTGAAGCCTCTTGACTGTTAATTCCAACACGATTTAAAACATCTACAGACTCTTCTAAACCTCTTGCAATCTCACGTCTTTGATCTGCGATACCTTGACCTTGTAAACGCTTACTTTCTGCTTCTGCTTTTGCTTTTTCAACAATTAAAATACGTGCAGCATCTCCTTCAAATTGTGCAGCAGTTTTTTCTCTATCTGCAGCATTAATACGGTTCATGGCTGCTTTTACTTGTGCATCTGGATCTATATCTGTTACTAATGTTTTAATAATATCAAAACCGTATTCTGACATAGCATCATTTAATTCGGTTTTTACAGCAATTGCAATATCATCTTTTTTAACAAATACATCGTCTAATTTCATTTTTGGTACCTCTGCACGTACAACATCAAATACGTAACTTGTAATTTGCTCATGTGGATAATCTAATTTATAAAAAGCATCGTAAACTTTTTGACTAATCACACGATATTGTACAGATACCTTTAGTCTAACAAATACATCATCTAAAGTTTTTGTCTCTATAATAACGTCTAATTGTTGAATTTTAAGACTTAGTCTACCTGCTATTTTATCTACAATAGGGATTTTTAAATGAAGTCCAGATTGACGTATACTATGGAATTTACCAAAACGTTCTATAATTACAGCGGTTTGTTGTTTGACAACAAAAAAAGCTGAAATTAATACAATCAAACCAATGACTATAAAAGGGATAAAAGAATAATTACTCATAAATAATGGATTTAATGGTTATACTATGGTTACTAAATTAAGTTATATTTGTTCACAAACGACTTAATTTATTATGAAAAAACTTCAATACACTCTATTAGTAGCTCTAACTATAGGTTTTGTTACAAAAAATTTTGGACAGCATAGTAGATATGTCATAAAAAATGGATTTTCTATTGGTGGAGGAATTACCCAATTTGATATTATTACAGATAATTTTGAAACTAAAAAAGGAGAGGGTTGGATTGGTAATATGACTGCTACTGTAGAGATACCACACAAATGGTATAATTTAAGTTATGGTATGCAATTATCCGAAAATACTATAAGTACAACAGGTTTTGACGTACCATTGTCTAGTATTGCTCAAGATATAGAATATAAAATTTTTACAGCTCAATTGCAATTTTTATGGCATGCTAAACCATTTAAAACCTCACATTTTACCATTGACTTTGGTCCAATGTTGCAATATAATAGTGATTTAGAATTAAGTGACGATGAACAAGAAAATTTTATTCTTGCAGATTTTGATACTGTACAAGCTAATGCTGTTAAAGATTTAAATAATTTTAATGTTAATGGATCTATTGGAGCCACTTTAGGTATAGGTTTTTTTAAGGTAAGAGCACAATATATTTATGGTTTTACAAATATTTTAGGTGCTTTAAACGACTCTGAATTTAATCAAGTTTTAGGTAGAGATTTTAAAGGAAACCAAAGTATGTTTGCTTTTACTGGTATGATTACTTTTTAAGTTATAAAAAATATAAAACAATAAAAAAGCCATCTAATTTAGATGGCTTTTTTTATAATTATAAGGTGTCTATTAGTTTTTCAATACGTTTAATACTTTCGTTTTTACCAATCATAAACATAATATCAAAAACATCAGGTCCTTGTAAAGCACCAACTAAAGCTAAACGCAGTGGCATCATGACTTTACCAAAGCCAATCTCGTTTGATGTAATCCAACCTTTAACGTCTTTTTGAAGCGTTTCTACTTCAAAATCTGTAATATTTGATACAATGCCTAATATGTCTGTCATTATTGTTTTAGTATCGTCTTTAAAAGCTTTTTTAGAGGCTTTTTCATCGTAACTTTCTGGTGCTACAAAAAAGTAGCTACTTAAATTCCAAAAGTCATTGACAAAGGTTGCACGCTCTTTAACTAAACCTACTACTAATGCTATATAATTAACATCAATAGTGGCTAATTGCTCATGGTTTTTCTGAAAAGCAATAGCTAAATCTTCATTAGACTGTTCTTGCATATAATGGTGATTAAACCATTTTATTTTGTCTGGATCAAAACGTGCTCCTGCTTTATTAACTCGGTCTAAATCAAAAGCAGCTATTAGTTCTTCCAAAGTAAACATTTCTTGTTCTGTACCAGGATTCCAACCTAAAAAGGCTAAAAAGTTTACTACTGCTTCTGCAAAATAACCTTCTTCTTTGTATCCTTTAGCTATATCTCCAAATTCTGGATTCCATTCTAATGGAAATACAGGAAACCCTAATTTATCTCCATCACGTTTACTTAATTTACCTTTTCCTGTAGGTTTTAAAATTAATGGTAAGTGTGCAAATTGTGGAGCTTCCCAACCAAATGCTGTGTATAATTGGTAGTGTAATGCTAAACTTGGTAACCACTCTTCACCACGAATTACATGAGAGATTTCCATTAAATGATCATCTACAATATTAGCTAAGTGATACGTTGGCATACCATCTGACTTAAATAAAACTTTATCATCTAATATGTTAGTATCTATTTTAATATCACCACGAATGATATCTTTTAAATGTAATGTTTGGTCTTGAGGACTTTTAAATCTAATGACATAATCATCTCCAGCATCTAATTTAGCTTTTACTTCAGCTTCTGTTAAGGATAAAGAGTTGCTTAATTTTAAGCGGTTATGCCAATTATAGATAAATGTTTTTCCTTTAGACTCATGATCTGTTCTGTGGTAATTTAACTCTTCAGAGGTATCAAAAGCATAATAAGCATTTCCGCTAGCAACTAATTGATCTGCATATTCTTTATAAAGTGCTTTACGTTCTGATTGTCTGTAAGGTCCAAATTTTTCGTTTTTACCTGGTCCTTCATCAAAAGGAATATTACACCAATTAAGTGCTTCAATTATATAGTCTTCTGCACCTTCAATGTAACGATTTTGGTCTGTATCTTCAATACGTAACACAAATGTTCCGTTATGCTTTTTAGCAAATAAATAGTTAAAAAGGGCTGTTCTAACGCCTCCAATATGTAAAGGTCCTGTTGGACTTGGTGCAAAACGCACTCTAACTTGTTTTGACATGGTGTTTTAAATATATAATAACTTAATAATGATGTGTTTAAATCTTAAATAATGCTTCGTTTTAAACGTGTTTTAAGATCTTTTTAGCAAAGATAGAATGACTAAGACAAACAACAAAGAAATAGCCAATAACAATTAATTTGGCTGGCTTTTTTTCCGCGAAAGCGATATCCTTTAACATTAACTTATAACGTAATGTATTTAAGTGTAAAAATAAAACTGTATTTTAGTCTGTTAAATAGCGTTTTACTTGAATAATTTTAATAACATACAGCATAAATTAGAGCAATTTATTAGAAAATATTACACTAATGAGTTAATAAAAGGTGCCATTCTTTTTTTTAGTATTGGATTGCTTTATTTTATTTTCACCCTATTAATAGAACACTTTTTGTGGCTAAACAGCACTGCTAGAACCATTTTGTTTTGGCTATTTATTATTGTAGAGTTAGCTCTTTTTGTAAAATTTATAGCTTTACCATTAGCTAAGTTATTTAAACTTCAAAAGGGTATTGACTATAAGAAAGCTTCTGTAATTATTGGTAATCATTTTACTGAGGTAAATGATAAATTACTTAATGTTTTACAATTAAAGGAAGATAGTAATGCCTCAGAGTTACTACTTGCTAGTATTGATCAAAAGGCGGAAGAACTTAATCCTATTCCGTTTAAATTAGCGGTTAATTTTAAACAGAATGTCAAGTATCTAAAATATGCAGCTTTACCACTTTTAATAGTGTTTATTTTTGTAGTATCTGGAAAGTTTAATTGGTTTAGTGATAGTTACAATCGTGTGGTTAATTATCAAACAGCTTATGAGCCTCCTGCACCTTTTCAGTTTTTTGTTTTAAACGAAAACCTACAGACTAACCAAAACCAAACATTTAGGTTAATTGCTACTACTGAAGGTCAAGTTTTACCTCAAGACGCACAAATTACTTATAACAACCAAACGTACTATTTACAACAACACCAAGCTGGTACTTTTGAGTATGTTTTTGAACAGCCTAAAGAAGATATCACCTTTAATTTAACAGCCAATGGTATCACTTCTAAACCTTATACTTTAAAAGTATTACAAGTTCCAACATTATTAGGTTTTAATATGGTTTTGGACTATCCAAATTATACTAATAAACGTAATCAAACCGTAAAAGGTATAGGTAATGCAATGGTACCACAAGGGACTAAAATAACATGGCAACTTAATACTAAAGCAACAACAGAAGTAGCTTTAATTGGACGTGATACTATAGCTTTTAAAAGCGAAAAATCTGGTATTTTTGAAGCTTCTAAACAATTGTATAACAGTTTTGATTATAACATAAGTACTAGTAATAATAATCTTAAAAATTACGAAAATTTAGCGTATAATATTCAGGTTATTAAAGATCAATATCCAGAGCTTAAAATCGAATCTAAAACAGATAGTTTGGATCTGCAAACCCTTTATTTTAAAGGACAAGTGAGTGATGATTATGGTTTAAATAAATTACAATTAGTGTATTATCCTAGTGGTAATGAAACCGAAAAGAATACAGTTAATATTCCTGTTTCTAAATCTAATTTTGATCAGTTTTTAAGCAGCTTTCCAAACATACTTCCAGTTGAAGATGGTGTTGCCTACGATTTGTATTTTGAAGTCTTTGATAATGATGCTGTAAATAAAAATAAAAGTACAAAAAGTAATGTTTTTAGTTACCGAAAGCGCACCAAAGATGAAGAAGAACAAAAACAACTTCAAGAACAAAATAAAACAATTCAAGATTTAAATAAATCTTTAGAAAAATTTGATAAGCAACAACAAGAGCTTCAGGAATTGTCTAAAACTCAAAAAGAAAAATCAGAATTAAATTTTAATGATAAAAAGAAATTTGAAAACTTCCTTAAAAGACAAAAGGAGCAAGAACAAATGATGAAACAGTTTAATAAAAAGTTGAAAGACAATTTAGAGCAGTTTCAAAATAAAAATAAAGAAAAAGATCAATTTAAAGAAGATTTAAAAGAACGTCTTAAAGATAATGAAGAGCAACTTAAGCAAGACGAAAAATTACTTGAAGAATTACAAAAACTTAGGGAGAAACTTAGTAAAGAAGAATTTTCTCAAAAATTAGACAATTTAACTAAAAAAGCAAAAAGCCAAAAACGAAGTCTACAGCAATTAGTAGAACTTACTAAACGTTATTACGTCACTAAAAAAATGGAAAAAATTAGTGAAGATCTTGATACACTTGCTAAAGAACAAGATAAACTAGCTAATTCTGATCCTAAAGAGAACTCTAAAGAGAAGCAAGATGAGTTAAATAAAAAGTTTGAAGATTTGCAAAAGCAAATGAATGACTTAGAGAAAGATAATCAGGATTTAAAAAATCCATTGGATTTTCCTAGAAATAAAAATACAGAAGATAACATTAAACAAGACCAACAAGACGCATCCAAAGATCTTCAAGATAAGCAAGAGTCTCAAGATTCAGAACAACAAAAATCAAAACAAAAATCTGCTAAACAAAAACAAAAAAGTGCTGCTCAAAAAATGAAGCAAATGAGTATGAGTATGCAAACGCAAATGTCTGGAGCAGCTCAAGACCAGTTAGAAGAAGATATCGAGATGTTACGTCAAATATTAGATAACTTAGTCATATTTTCAATGGATGAAGAAGCGTTAATGAATCGTTTTAAAGGGATAGAAATAAACCATAATGAATATGCTACTTATCTAAAAAAACAAAAAGAATTACGTACTCATTTTGAGCATGTAGACGACAGTTTATTTGCAATATCATTACGTCAACCTAAATTTTCAGAAGATATTAATCGTGAGATTAATGAAGTTTATTATAATATAGATGAAGCTTTGGCCGATTTTTCTGAAAACAGAATTTATCAAGGTGTATCGTCACAACAATACGTATTAACCTCTGCTAATAATTTAGCCGATTTTTTAAGTGGTGCTCTAGATAATATGCAAAATCAAATGGGTATGCCAATGCCTGGTCAAGGAGAAGGTGGTATGCCAATGCCTGATATTATTATTAGCCAAGAAGCTCTAGCTAAACAAATGGAACAAGCTATGAAAAAAGGTAAAGATGGAAAAAAAGGCGAAGATGGTGAGAAGGGTGAATCTGGTGAGAAAGGTGAAGCTGGTGCTAAAGGTAAAGAAGGCGATAAAGGACAAAATGGTGAGCAAGGTCAAAATGGAGAAGGAGGTAAGCAAGGTCAAGAAGGTAGCCAAGGTAAAAATGGTCAAGGTCAAAATAAAGGAGAAGGTCAAGGAGGTTCTCAAAATAGGCAAGACGGATTTAGTGAAGATGTAAATGGTCAACTATTTAAAATCTATCAAGAACAACAAATGTTACGTCAAGCCTTAGAGCAACGTTTAGATAAAGAAGGTTTAGGTCAAAATAGTGACGCTAGACAATTATTAAAAGATATGGAGCAAATTGAAATGGATTTAATTAATAAAGGCTTCACTAACCAAACGCTTTCTAAAATGATGAATATTCAGCACCAACTTTTAAAAGTAGAAAATGCAGTCTTGCAACAAGGTGAAGAACAAAAGCGTCAATCTAAAACAAATACTAAGCAATTTAAAAACACAACCACAAATCAAGAGGACAGAGCTAAACAATATTTTAACACCACAGAAATATTGAATAAGCAAACCTTACCTTTGCAACAAATTTATAAACAGAAAGCACAAGAGTACTTTAAACAACAAAATGATTAATTTTAACTACGAAACCGATTTTAAGCTTCTAGAGGACGCTAAAATTTCTAATTGGATATCAAGTATCATAATTAAAGAAAAATGTAAAGAAGACGAGATAAACTATGTGTTTTGTGACGACGATTATTTGCATAAATTAAATGTACAGTTCTTGGATCACGATACTTTAACAGATGTTATTAGTTTTGATTACAGTGTAGGTAAAAAGCTACAAGGTGATATTTTTATTTCTATTGAAAGAGTTAAGGATAATGCTAAAGATTTTAATGTTGAATTTGAATCAGAATTACATCGTGTTATTATTCATGGAATTTTACACTACTGTGGCTACAAAGATAAAACCGAAGCTGATGCTTCTGAAATGAGACTTAAAGAAAATGAAGCTTTAGCAATACTTAAAGCAATGTAATTGTTTGTTGTATATTTGCACGCTTAAATTTTTTAAGTCACAAAACGTTCCACGTGGAACAATTAAATAAATAAAAATTAAATAGTGTCTTGGTTTAAAAAAATGAATGGATAACTATTTAAATAAATCAAAATTATGTTTAACGAAGTTTACGATGTAATAGTTGTTGGAGCTGGACATGCAGGAAGTGAAGCAGCAGCATCTGCAGCTAACATGGGAAGCAAGACTTTGCTTATTACCATGAATTTGCAAAACATTGCACAGATGTCTTGTAATCCTGCAATGGGTGGAATTGCAAAAGGACAAATTGTAAGAGAGATTGATGCACTTGGAGGTTACTCAGGAATTGTGAGTGACACGTCAGCTATTCAATTTAAAATGCTGAATAAATCTAAAGGACCTGCAATGTGGAGTCCAAGAGTTCAAAGTGACAGAATGCGTTTTGCTGAAGATTGGAGATTGCTATTAGAGCAAACTAAAAATTTAGATTTCTATCAAGAAATGGTTTCTGGTTTAATTGTTGAAAACGGAAAAGTTTGTGGTGTTACAACATCACTTGGTGTGAAGATAAAATCTAAAACTGTTGTTTTAACTAACGGAACTTTTTTAAATGGATTAATTCATATTGGAGATAAAAATTTTGGAGGAGGTAGAGCAGGAGAAAGAGCTGCAACTGGAATTACAGAACAGCTTGTGAATTTAGGTTTTGAATCTGGTAGAATGAAAACTGGAACACCTCCAAGAGTTGATGGACGATCTTTAGATTTTTCAAAAATGGTAGAACAACCAGGTGATGTTAATCCTGAAAAGTTTTCTTATTTAGATACTACAAAACCGTTAACACAACAACGGTCTTGTCATATGTCTTACACGAGTAATAAAGTGCATGATTTGTTGAGAGAAGGTTTTGATCGTTCGCCAATGTTTAATGGTCGAATTAAAAGTTTGGGTCCTAGATATTGTCCTTCTATTGAAGATAAAATAAATCGTTTTGCAGATAAAGACAGGCATCAATTATTTGTTGAACCTGAAGGTTGGAATACTGTTGAATATTACATAAATGGTTTCTCAACTTCGCTTCCTGAGGATGTCCAATTTAAAGCTTTAAGTTCTGTGGCTGGTTTTGAAAACGTGAAATTTTTTAGACCTGGTTATGCAATAGAATATGATTATTTTCCACCTACACAATTAAAGCATACACTAGAAACTAAATTAGTTGATGGGTTATATTTTGCTGGTCAAATAAATGGAACAACAGGATATGAAGAAGCTGCATCTCAAGGTTTGATGGCTGGTATAAATGCAGCTTTAAAAGTGCAAGAGCGTGATCCATTTATATTAAAAAGAGACGAAGCTTATATAGGTGTTTTAGTGGATGATTTAATTACTAAAGGTACAGAAGAACCTTATCGTATGTTTACCTCTAGAGCAGAGTATAGGACTCTGTTACGTCAAGATAATGCAGATATTCGATTAACTCCAAAAGGTTATGATTTAGGCTTAGCTTCTGAAAAACGTCTTAAAAGAATGGAGCAGAAGCATCAGTCTGCTGAGCAGTTTGTACAGTTTTTTAGAGATACTAGTGTTACTCCAATAGAGATAAATCCAGTCTTAGAAGCTAAGAATTCAGCTGCTATTAGACAGCAGGATAAGATGTTTAAAATGTTTGCTAGACCTAATATTAGTATCGAAGATATGAAGAAAATAGCATCGGTTTCTGAGTATATAAATGGTAATAATTTGGATCGTGAGGTTATTGAACAGACCGAAATTCAGGTTAAATATTCAGGCTATATTGCTAAAGAAAAAAGTAATGCTGACAAGTTATCTAGGTTAGAAAATATAAAAATTCCAGCTAATTTTGACTACTCAAAACTGCAATCTATGAGTCTTGAAGCAAGAGAAAAATTAAACAAAATACAACCTGTTACCATATCTCAAGCATCAAGAATTAGTGGAGTTTCTCCATCAGATATTTCTGTTTTGCTTGTCTATATGGGACGATAATTTTATTAAAAAAGGGCTAACGTTCCACGTGGAACGTTAGCCCTTTTTTTTTGTTTTATAGTTAAATTTAACTATAACACGCCTTCTATTTGTATCTGATTTTACTGTTTTGTTTTATTGAAATAAGTGTAAAATACATATTAATTATAATGGTTTTTATGTTTAAATGGAGTGTAAAAGTGATAAGTATTTTAAGCTTTTTAACTCTAATTTATATGTTTTTTTAAACGGAAAGTAGACTTTTTATTGATAAAAATCTAGTCTCTTGAAGTTGTTTTTAATTAATTTCTGAGCATAAATACAGGTTGAAATAGTATTATTTTTAGAATTAAAATGACTTTTAAAAGTAGTTTTGCTATTCTTTTTTTAATTATATATTTAATGTTTTGCTTTAAAAAATAGATAGTTTGTTCTATTTGTTATTATTAAAAACAAGTAAAAAAAGAGTGGGATGGAGGTTGTTTTTATATAATTTTAATGGAAAACTAAAACGATTTTATGACGTTTTTCATTACAAAAACATGTAAAAAGAAGTCTTTTTATCTTATTTATAATTCTGTTTTTATATGATATATGCTACATAAAAACTAGTATTTTAAACTTGATTATTACAAAATAGATACTAATTTTGGTTTTGAAATTAAGATTAAGAGTATTGATTTTAGAATATCAATTAAGAAAACAAAGCTGTTTTTTTAATAGACTAAACTCAAATTAAGTACAAATAGTTCAATAAATATTAATTTAAACAGGATTAAATAGATGCTTTTTAAAGAGGTATTCTAATAGAAAATATTAAAAATGAGTAATACAATCAATCAAAATATGTTCATTGAAGTTAAAGATTATTCTGTTTCTGGGGAAGTTTTTCAGTTAATACAGAATGAATCTTATGGGTTTTTAGAGACAATTCCTAAGCCATCTATTGCTAAATTACCTGAATATTATCAAACAGAAGACTATATTTCTCATACGGATTCTAAACGAAATTTGTTTGAAAAAGTATATCATAGTATCAGAGAAGTGTCTTTAAAACGTAAATTAAAGCTAATAAATTCGTTTAAAACTGATCAAAAAAACCTTTTAGATTTTGGTTGTGGTACAGGAGATTTTTTAAAATCTGCGTTAAATAACGGATGGAATGTGTCAGGAATAGAACCAAACTCAGAGGCTAGGAGTATAGCAAATAGTAAAACTAAACAGTCTGTTTTGGATTCTGAAGGCATTAAAACGTATAAAAAACATAGTTTTGATGTTATTACTTTATGGCATGTTTTAGAACACATACCTAATTTAGAGTCTCAAATTAGTATTTTAAAAGACTTACTTAAGCCAAATGGTGTATTAATAATTGCAGTTCCTAACTATAAAAGTTACGATGCAAACCATTATAAACAGTTTTGGGCAGCTTATGATGTACCAAGACATTTGTGGCATTTCGATAAAAAATCTATTTCTAAACTGTTTTCATCTATAAATATGACTGTACAAAATATAAAACCAATGGTTTTTGATTCGTATTATGTTAGCCTTTTATCTGAAAAATATAAAAAAGGAAGTATGAATTTGTTTAGCGCATTTTGGACTGGTTTTAGGTCAAATGCTAAAGCAAAGCGTTCTGGAGAGTATTCTTCACTCATTTATGTGCTAAAAAACAACAAATAATTAATATAAGAATTGTTGTTAATGGATTTTGTGTGTAAACGCATAATCACATTAGCTTTTTTTAAAAGTCGCTTAAAAAGCTTTATTTGAGGTCAATTTTGATAAGATTTTCTTATAATCTCAATATTTGGCTATAAGATTTCTTTATTTGAGCTAAAATCTACCAATTATTTAAAATTGATTTGTTTTATTATTTACATTTGCTCGAATTAAAAAATAATCAAAATGAAAAAAATAATTGGATTAGTAATTGTGTCTTTAGTTTTTACATCGTGTCAAAAACAAAAAATAGCTTTTATTGATAATGGAGAAGTAATTAATAAGATTCAAGAAAAAGTAGATTTAGAAGCAAGTTATAAATCTACTCTTGATAAATTTAATACCAAAAGAGATAGCTTAGGAAAAGCATTTCAAATGGAAGCTCAAAAGTTTCAAATAGAAGCTCAAAGTATGTCTGCTAAAAAAGCACAAGCTAAATATGATGAGTTAGGTCAAAAGCAACAATTATTACAACAACAACTTCAGTATGAGCAACAACAAATTTCTGAACCATTTCAAAAAGACATGGATTCATTAATTAGTAAAGTGAAAAAATATGTAAGCAATTATGGTAAAACTAATGGTTACGATTACATTTTAGGTACAAGTGAAGCTGGACCATCTGTATTATTTGGTAAAGAAGAATTTGATTTATCAAAAACTATTATTAAAGGTTTAGATACTGAGTATAAAAAATAAGATTTTTATCCTATTAAAAAAGGCGATTAACAAAAGTTAGTCGCCTTTTTTTGTTTTTTATCAGTCCTTTTAGTTTAAGTAACAATATTTATATTGTTTAATAAATTTTATATCTACGGTTATACTGAGCTAATTGGTAAAATGTATTAAGTAAAAATGTTATGATGTATATAATGACAACTTATTAACCAGCGTTGATTTTGACATATTACAAGTTGATATAGATGATGATAATTCTACGTTTTTATTAAATTTAGCTTCATTAAAATCACCAAATAATAACACTAGAATAGTAAATACAGTATTATTTTGGTCTATTACTGATAGTTATATAAAGAGAAATAGGAGAGAGGAGAACGCATAATATTAAACCCAAGACGAAAGATAACGTAACAGATCTACAATTTATAATGTTAAACTTAAGCTTTTTGATGATAAATATTAAAATATAAACGAAAAACTCTTGCTAGATTTAGCAAAGACTAATTTTTTGCTCAAAAGACTGATTATGATTGTTATTACAATATTAAATAAAGCTTCAAATATTAATTGTAATTTCACTGTAGTCAATCTTAATGGTTTTCAGGCTTTTGTTTTAAGGTGGTAATCTTACTGGTTGGATATATCGTTTTAGAAGTGGGTTGAAGTATTAAGTTTTGATAATTTTAAAATGTCTAAACCATTAAATACTAAGTACATCTATTTTCATAATTGTTCTGGAAATGACTCGATTTTAGAAGGTAATGAATATAAATTTCTAACGCTAAACTTGAAAAATTTTGGAAATTTAGCTCAAAAATATGATCTGAAAACAACTTTTTTCTAGCTGATTGACCTCTTCTAAATTAGATTATCAGCTGCGTTTTTCTGTTAGTGATTATACTTTAGGTTCTGATATAACTCCATCTAATTTCTCAAAAATATAGATGCATTTATAATTAACGAAACAGAAAAATTTAATTTCGGTAACAATAAGGATAGTTTTTATTGCTTTTCGTACTGAAATAAGTGAATTATTTTTTGATGAAATTTTAAAAAAAGCCACCTAAAAATATTGTCGTTTATGTATTATAATATGCATAAAAAAATACTAAAAATCAGTAAATCCTTGATCTGAATTCAAGAACTAAAACAGCTAAAAATCTATATAAAATATTAATATTTTAGTTGGGAATAGTAATTAAATAATTTTTCAAATTAGCAAACAACTAATTGAAAATCAAATAATTATATTTGATAAATCAAAAGAACTGTGTTGTATTTATGTATTTCTCTTCAAAATTTTTATGATGCTTACATGCAAAACAAAACCTTAATGACAAAAGATCTTTTTTTAAAAAAAACAGGTTTTTAAAGTAAATATGGAACCTTATTAAACTACTTTAAAAGGTATAAAGTCATGATAGTTGGTATAAAATAAATCACAATTGTACGCGCTCCATCGTAGTCTTTTGCAACACGTTGGCCAAATAATAATAATAACAAGGTTATAGCGCTTAAAATAGCCGAATAAAAGCCATAAACTGTATTACCATCAATAAGTATGGTTGCTATACCTAAAAGTGCTAAAATGCCTGCAATAGTTTCAATTATTAATATGATTGATAAGTTAAAAGGAACCATATTGGCCATAAAAGTTTCAGAAAAATGTTCTTTTAACCAACTTATGTTTCCTTTCCAGTCTAAAACTTTGTCTACTCCTGATTGTAAAAATGTAATTGCTAAAAATAATAGTAAAATGATTTCAGTAATATTGTTTAATAAATTAGCCACGTTTTGAAGTTTTATTTATAAAAATTTATAGCGTTTGGTACTACATTTACATAGATTGCTCCAGGTTGTAGTTGTTCTCCATCTGCTTGATAATGAGGTGTTATATTGTTAAAGTCTATACTTAATTTATCGGTTTTATAAGTCGTTACTTTATCCAAATCTAGTATTTTTCCGTTATATAATTTTAGTGCATTAAAGAGTATTGTTCTTTTTGAAAAATTAACTCCAACCGAAATATCCAAAAGTCCATCTTGTGGATTGGCCTCTTTGGTTAATTGCATGCCAGATCCTGTGTACTTACAAATACCTAATTGTATAATAAAGCAATCGTTATATGTTGTAGAGGTTGATTTTGTGGTAATTGTGGTCTCAAAAAGTTTAAATCTGAATAATGCTTTTAATGCTCCAATAGCATAGGTAAGCATACCTAAAGTACGTTTTGATTTTACAATATCTACAACCAATCCATCATAACCAATACCAGCAACATTTATAAAATATTTGTTGGGTAAATTGTTATTATGATAGCTAATACAACCAATATCTTGAGTTGTTGTATTACCATCTATAATGGTTTGTAAAGCTTTATTAGTGTTTTTTGAAATTGAATATGTTTTAATCCAATCATTACCAGTACCAATTGGTATTATACCAAAAGTAATCTCTTTTGTATCAACTGTTTTTTGGTTAAACACACCATCAATAAAATTACTTAAAGTACCATCTCCTCCAATAATAATAAATTGTCTAAACCCTTTGCTTACAGCTTGTTTAGCAATTTGTGTTTCATGTTTAGGATAGTCTGTAAACTGATAATTAATAGTAAAGTTATCTTCTAACTTTAGCTTGATGTTTTGCCACACTTTTACACCTTGTCTATTTCCAGAAACAGGGTTTATTATGACAAAAAAATGTGGTTTTGAGTTGTTGTTACTCCTTTTTTGCATGAAGTAATCGTGTCAATTTTATACTAAGATCCGTAAGAATAATTTTAGAATTTCCATTACGTTCAATGTGGTAAATGGCATCATTTAATTCATTAGAAATATCTAAAATATTGTTATTATGTACAAAAGGAGCAAACTTTGAAAGATCAAAATTTTCAGTTTTAGTTTCAAAATATACCAACTCTGAAGCACCATAATTTAGTAACATAGCTTGTCTAAAAAAGTCTAAACAAAAGTTTAAAAATTGTTTTTGAGTTTCTCTTCCTGTTTTAGCAATATCTTCACTCCATCCAATCAAATCATGAATAGCTCCTTTGTTTCCTTTTGCTTTAAAAGCAGCACGAATCCAAAAAATAAACCATTTTTCAAATTGATCGTCTTCACTATCGTGATACACCAAATCACAAGCTTTGTTATAGTTTCCGTCGGCTTGATGTGCAATTTTTGTAGCTGTAGTTTCGTCTAAATTAAACTGTTTAATAATACCAGCTTTAATATCATCTTCAGCTAAAGGTGGAAAATGTAGTATTTGACAACGTGATCTAATAGTATTTATAATTTGCTCTTCATCTTCAGCAATTAGTAAAAAAACAGTATTATTTGGTGGTTCTTCAATTAGTTTTAATAGCTTATTTGCAGCTTGGGTATTCATTTTTTCAGCCATCCAAATAAGCATGACTTTATAACCGCCTTCGTAGGATTTTAGACTTAAGGCTTTAACAATATCCAAAGCTTCATCCACACCAATTTGACCTTGTTTATTGTCTACACCAAGTAAACGATACCAATCAAATAAATTACCATAAGGTTGCTCTTTTAACAACTTTCTCCATTCTTCTAAAAACTGAGAGGATACTGGGTGTCTTTTAACCTTATCTGTAGTCGTAACGGGAAAAGCAAAATGTAAATCAGGATGAGATAAATTATCAAACTTTACATTACACGCTTGGTTACCATTGGTGTTTTCTCCAGATGTATTTTTACACAATATATATTGCGCATATGCAATAGCCATTGGTAAGGTACCAGAACCTTCAGGACCAATAAATAGTTGAGCATGAGGTATGCGTCCATGATCTGCACTTGTAGTCAAGTGTTTTTTAATGTGATTTAATCCTAAAATATTACTAAAAAGCATAGGCAAATATAGTTTTCTTGATAATTAAAAACTATTTTTATTTAAGATTGATTTTGTGGTACAAATTTATAGTATCGCACTATTTGTATATATTTGAAGAATATTAACGGTTTTAAATTTTAAAATGAAAAGGGTTTTAGGGTTACTATTTTGTGTAATAGGTTTAAGTCCTGTTAATGCACAACAAACTACTCAAAAAGATAGCTTGTTTACTGACGGAGTTGCTTTTAAAGCCCAAAACGAATTTTATATTTTTGGAGACGTTGCTGTTATTGGTAATAATATATTAAGTGATGATGACAAAGATGCATTTAATAATATGTTAGTCAATAATGATGACACTAAAATGCGTTATGTAGATATAGATAGGAATACCGAAACTTTTAACTCTAGTCAAGCCACATTAAAATTACCAAATAATTTAAAAAAAATTGCTTACGCAGGATTATATTGGACTGCAACGTATGCCTACGAAAAAGGGTCGCGTAAAGCGCAAAAAGGAAATTATATTTATAAAGGAAATGGTGAGCGATCTGAAATTATCAACCAAGTAAAATTTAAGCTACCCAATCAAACTTATCAAGATATTAAAGGAGAAGTTATCTATGATGGTGCTTCAAATAAGACTCATGCTATCAACTCACCTTATGTGTGTTATGCCAATGTCACAAATGTATTAAAACAATCAGACCAAGTCCCAGGAGATTATATTGTAGCCAATATAAAAGCCACAGAAGGTTATTTATCTGGAGGAAGTGCTGGTGGATGGATGTTATACGTTATATATCAAGCACCAACAGATAACCCTAAATATATTTCTACTTATCATGGTTTTGCTTTAATTAATAAAGAAGAACCTTTAGATATTAATTTTAATAATTTTAAATCTGTCGAAAAAGGAAATGTAAAAACCAAAGTCGTTTTATCTGCCTTAGAAGGTGATGCAGCTTTAGAAGGAGACCAATTTGCTATTATAAAACAACAGGATGGAAGTTTTCAATCCTTAAGTAATGGTGCGCGTTACCAACAAAATTTTTTTAATAGTTCAATAACTAATAATAGTATAAAAAACAGAGATAGGTATCCAAACAGTGAAAACACCCTTGGATTTGATATTGCAACCTTAGATATCCCTAATTACAATAACTCTATAATTAACAACAGTACTAGTCAAACAACCTTGAGACTAAAAACGCAATCGGATAGATTTTATCTTTATTTTACAGCCTTTCAGACAGAAATTGCACAAACCTATTTTGACGATATTGTCCAAGAAAACAATCCAAATGCTAGTAAAAGTGCATCTGTATCACCAGAAATTGTCAGATCACAACCAGAATCCAATCCAAGTTATAATACCAAAAAGAAACGTAAGCCATATAAATACAATAAACGCGGACTTAGCTCTAAAGCGTTTAAATACTTGAAAAATAAAAAATCTACTATAATTTCAGGTATTGAAGGTGGTTATTACGTCGTAACAGGTGTGTTTTCTGAAGCAATTTTAGCAGGAAAATGGACCTCAAATTTAATAAAAAAAGGCTTCAAAGCTAATGCTTTTATAAATCCAAAAAACAGTTGGAATTACGTGTATTTATTACGTAGTGATTCTGCTGAAGAAGCCTTTAATTTTGCAGAAGATTTAAAAACTAATTACAGATATAGAGACACTTGGGTCTTAAAAGCAAACCTAGACTAAACATATAAACACATAAAAATGAAAACACTAAACGACTTCAATTTTAAAAATAAAAAAGCATTAATCCGTGTAGACTTTAATGTACCATTAGACGCTAATTTTAATGTCACAGACGCTACCAGAATCCAAGCAGCAAAACCAACAATAATAAAGATTCTTGAAGATGGAGGAAGTTGTATTTTAATGTCACATTTAGGACGACCAAAAGGTGTTCAAGATGAGTTTTCATTACAACATATTGTAGATAAAGTAGAAGATATTATTGGTGTCGAAACCACTTTTGTATCTAATTGTATTGGTGAAGAGGCGGAAGCAGCTGCAGCAAAGTTAGAACCAGGTAAAATTTTGATTTTAGAAAACTTACGTTTTCATGAAGAAGAGTCAAAAGGTGATGTCGCTTTCGCGGAAAAATTAGCCAAACTTGGAGATATTTACGTAAATGATGCTTTTGGTACAGCGCATAGGGCTCATGCATCAACAACTATTATCGCTCAGTTTTTTCCAGAAAATAAATGTTTTGGAAGCCTTTTAGAGCAAGAAATTAAAAGTATTGATAAAGTAATGAAAACTGGCGAAAAACCAGTATTAGCTGTTCTTGGAGGAGCAAAAGTATCTTCAAAAATTACAATTATCGAAAATATTTTAGATAAAGTAGACCATTTAATCATAGGTGGAGGTATGACTTTTACTTTTATAAAAGCGCAAGGTGGTAGTGTTGGAGATTCTATTTGTGAAGACGATAAAATGGACTTAGCATTAGATATTTTAAAACAAGCCAAAGCTAAAAACGTTCAAATACATTTACCAGTAGATGTACTTGCAGCAAATGCATTTAGTAATGATGCAGATACGCAAGTTATAGACGTTACTAAAATACCAGATGGATGGCAAGGTTTAGATGCTGGACCAAAGTCAAAAGCGATGTTTCATGATGTGGTAATGCAGTGTAAAACTATTCTTTGGAATGGACCTTTGGGTGTTTTTGAAATGGAAACATTTGCAAACGGAACCATTGAGTTAGGAAACTCGATTGCAGAGGCTACTAAAAACGGAGCGTTTTCATTAGTCGGAGGAGGAGACTCTGTTGCAGCTGTTAAACAATTTGGTTTTGAGCATAAAGTAAGCTACGTAAGTACAGGTGGAGGAGCAATGTTAGAAAGCCTTGAAGGTAAAACTTTACCAGGTATTGCTGCTATTTTAGAATAATAGACCGCTTTAACACGTTATTTTTATATAAACAAGACATAAATGCAGCAGATAAAAACATATATAATTTTCTTTTTACTCTGTATAGTGGCTACTATTGGGTATTCTCAAGACACTATACAACAACAAACAAGACTTAAACAGGATCAACTAGAAGAAGGTCAGGATTATGTAATCGATACGATTATTGATGGTCAAACTTATTTTAAAAAAGCTATAAAAGCAGTTCAAACAGTAGACTTATCAAAAGGTTTACAAGATCACGAATTTGCAGCTAAGATTGATAAAGAATGGTTGGATGAGCTGTATAGTAACACATTATTTGATACAATATACAGAGACGTTTCTAATTTAAAATATAAAGCAGTTTATTATCCAGAGTTAACTACAGACACATTAAAAGCAAGGTTACAGCGCTTAAATGCTAGAACTCCTTTTAATGTCGAGTATAATCCTGGTTTAGAAAATGTTATTAAATCATTTTTAAAAAATCGTCATCAATCTTTTGAGCGTTTAATGGGATTAAGTAACTATTACTTTCCAATGTTTGAACGCGAGTTAGATAATTATGACATTCCTTTAGAAATGAAATATCTAGCAATTGTAGAGTCAGCCCTAAAACCACGTGCTAGATCTAGAGTAGGAGCAACAGGTTTATGGCAATTTATGTTTGCTACAGGTAAAGAGTATGGACTAGATGTAAGTAGTTATGTAGATGAGCGTAGTGACCCTATTAAAGCAACTATAGCAGCTTCAAGATACTTATCTAAACTTTATAAATTATTTGGAGATTGGGACTTGGCTTTAGCAGCTTATAATTCTGGACCAGGTAATGTAAGTAAAGCCATTAGACGTTCTGGTGGATATAAAAATTACTGGAATATCAGACCAAATCTTCCACGTGAAACAGCAGGTTATGTTCCTGCTTTTTTAGCAACAATGTATATTTTTGAATATGCTAAAGAACATGGTTTTGTTCAACATAAACCAGAGTTTCATTTAATTGAAACAGATACTATCCACGTTAAACAAATGATTACTTTAGATCAAGTATCAGAGTACACAGGTGTTAAAATTGAAACACTTCAGTTTTTAAATCCAGCATACAAATTAGATATCATTCCTTTTATTAAAGGTAAAAATTACACCTTAAGATTACCACGTAATATTATTGGAGCTTTTGTTAATAACGAAGACCAATTGTATGCGCATGCTAAAGCAGAACTTGATAAGCGTGAAAAACCATTACCTAAATTTCAAAATGCAGATGCAAAAACAAGATACAGAGTTAAGCAAGGTGATTATTTAGGAAAAATTGCCAGAAAATTTGGAGTTAGAGTCAGTCAAATTAAACAATGGAATGGCTTACGTAACAACAACCTTAAAATTGGTCAACGTTTAACAATTTATCCAAGAAACGGAGTGCCAGTTAGTAGATCTAAAGCAACAGCCTCAAATAATAAAAAGGCAAAAATGCTAAAAGGAAAAACCTATACAGTCCAACAAGGAGACAGTTTATGGAGTATTTCTCAGAAATTTGCAGGAGTTTCTATTCAAAATATTAAAGATTGGAACGATATTAGTGGTACTAGATTAAAACCAGGAATGAAGTTAATTATCTCAAAAGGATAAGTCGCTTTTTAAATAACATATTGAAATGAAAAAAATAGCTGTATTATTAGTATTAGTTGTAACATTTTTATCCTGCAATGAAGGGTCAAAAAGCAACCAACGTATAGTCCCTAAATCATCAGGGAATTTATACAATGTTAATGTTGTTATTGATAATCAATTATGGAAAGGACAAGTTGGAGATGTGGTTAGAGACATTTTAACAACTGTAGTTCCAGGATTACCACAACAAGAACCAATGTTTGATATTAATCAAATTCCGCCTCAAGTATTTACAGGGTTTGCAACTCAAAACAGAATTGTTTTAAAAGTAGAATTAGGAGAACCGTCTGATATTAAAATAGCTAATAACCCATATGCAAAGCCTCAAAAATTAATAGCAGTAAAAGGTAAAGACAATGCAGATATTATCAAGGTTTTAAAAACGAATAAAGAAAAGATATTAGAAACCTTTAAAAACCAAGAAATAAAGGCGCGTCAAGCATTAACTTTAAAATCACCACACGTTAATAATAATATTGAAAAAGTCTTAGGATTAACGCTTAAATTTCCTTCTGCTTATAGAGTAGCAAAAGAAGATGGTTCTTTTTTCTGGATTAGAAAAAACCTAACTACAGGTACCAATAACTTTATGGTTTATCCAATTCCGTTAGAGGCTATCAATAAAGAAGGTGATATTATACAACAGGTGATAAAAATTAGAGACAGCGTTGGTAAAAAGTACATTCCAGGACCAATTGAAGGCTCTTACATGAAAACTGAAGAAGCTTACACACCGTTTTTATTTAAAACAATAATAGATAATAAACCAGCATTTGAAGTAAGAAGTACTTGGGATATTGAAGGTACATACAACGCAGGACCATTTTTAAATTATGTAATAGAAGACAAAATCAATAACCGTTATATAGTTATTGAAGGCTTTACCTTTGCACCATCTGTTAATAAACGTGATTACGTGTTAGAGTTAGAGTCTATTATTAAATCACTAAAAATAAATAAGTAACAACTTAAAACTTCAATTTAGGATATAAAAAAACCCAACGCATAGCATTGGGTTTTTTTATAAAAATAAGTAATAAAATTACTTTTTATCATTGGTTTCTTCTTCTTTACTAGCGTCTTTAAATTCTTTAATTCCGCTACCTAGACCACGCATTAATTCAGGGATTTTCTTTCCTCCAAATAATAGTAATACTAAAACGACTACTACAGCTATTTGCCAAGGTCCAATTGCTAAAAATATACTTGCTGAAATCATAACTTTAAATTTAGATCACAAAGTTAATAATTAAACTTTAATAATAACGTTAAAACATTAACTTTAGCTTTAGCTAAAGCTGTTAGACTAAATTTTATTTACTTTTGTTTTTAATATGACAAAACCCGAAAAAAAATCTAAAAAAATTAAGAAGAAATTACTTCACAGATATCGTTTAGTAATATTAAACGAAGATACTTTTGAAGAGCGCTTATCTCTTAATTTAAACCGGTTAAATGTATTTATAATAGGTACATTATCGGCAATTATATTAATTGTATTTACTACTATTTTAATAGCATTCACACCTTTAAAAGAATACATACCTGGATATTCTTCTACTTCACTTAAAAAGAAAGCGGTTAAATTAAGTTCTAAAACAGACTCTTTACAACGTGTTATTGATTTAAACGAAAAATATTTTGCTTCAATAAAACAAGTATTAAAAGGCGAAGTAAGTACAGTGCAATTTGACAGAGACTCAATAATACAAGCAGCAAAATTAGAAGCAAGTCAGATTGACTTAAGTCCAATCAAAGAAGATTCGTTATTAAGACAAAAAGTAGATAAAGAGGATAAATATAATTTATTTGAAACTGCTACATCAAGAGCAAACTTTGTACTATTTCCACCAGCAAGTGGTACCATAAGCCAAAGCTATAACAGTAAAACCAAGCATTTTGCTGTAGATGTTGTTTTAGCTAAAGACACACCAATTAAAGCCACAGCAGACGGAACAGTAATTTTTGCAGAATGGACAGCACAAACAGGTTTTGTAATTATTCTAGAGCATAGTAATGGACTAATATCTGTTTACAAGCATAATGCTTCTTTAACTAAAGCACAAGGTGATTTAGTTAAAGCAGGAGAGGTAATTGCAACGTCTGGTAATACAGGAGAATTAACTACAGGACCTCATTTACATTTTGAATTATGGAGTGATGGTTATTCAGTAAACCCAACTAATTTTATAGATTTTAAATAATGCTATCAATAAAAGCAGCTTTAGCAAAACCCTTTGCAAAACGCATATATAAAAAAGTTCAAAAATGGGCCAACAACCCTATTGAAACTCAAGATAAAGTCTTTAAAGAATTAATAAGCGAAGCAACTCAAACGGCTTTTGGTAAAGATCACGATTTTGTAAGTATCAATACTTATCAAGACTTTGTTAACCGAGTTCCGATAAGAGATTACGAAGCATTAAAACCTTACGTAGATCGTGTAGTTGCAGGAGAAGAAGATGTGCTTTGGAAAGGAAAACCTATTTATTTTGCTAAAACCTCAGGAACAACCTCAGGAGCAAAATACATACCATTAACCAAGCAAAGTATGCCTAATCATGTAAATGCAGCGAGAAATGCAATACTGTTATATATACATGAAACTGGTAACGCTAAGTTTGTAGATGGTAAAATGATTTTTTTACAAGGAAGCCCAATACTTACAGAGCAAAACGGAATTCAGTTAGGTCGTTTGTCAGGTATTGTTGCACATTATGTTCCAAAATATTTACAAAAAAATAGAATGCCTTCTTGGGAAACTAATTGTATTGACGATTGGGAAACTAAAGTAGATGCAATTGTAGAAGAGACAGTCAATTTAGATATGTCTATCATCTCAGGAATTCCATCTTGGGTACAAATGTATTTTGAAAAACTACAGCTTAAAACAGGTAAAAAGGTTGGTGATATATTTAAAAATTTCAATCTTTTTATTTTCGGAGGCGTTAATTACGAACCTTACAGAGCTAAATTTGAAAATTTAATAGGTCGTAAAGTTGATAGTATAGAATTATATCCAGCAAGCGAAGGTTTTTTTGCATATCAAGATAAACAAAACCAAAAAGGGATGTTACTTCAATTAGATTCTGGTATGTTTTATGAGTTTGTAAAAGCGGACGAGTTTTTTGATGATAATCCAAAACGTATTACCATTAAAGATGTTGAGGTTGGCGTAAATTATGTCATGTTAATTTCAACAAATGCTGGACTTTGGTCTTATAATATTGGTGATACAGTTATGTTTACAGACACAAAACCTTACAGAGTTATTGTATCTGGACGTATAAAACATTTTATTTCTGCTTTTGGCGAACACGTTATTGGTAAAGAAGTAGAACAAGCTATAAAAGAAGCAACAGCAAACACAAATATTAGAATTAACGAATTTACAGTTGCACCTCAAATTAATCCAAAGTCAGGTTTACCGTATCATGAATGGTTTATAGAATTTGAAAATCAACCTGAAGATCTTTCCGCTTTAGCGAAAAAAATAGACCAGTCTTTACAACAACAAAACAGTTACTATTTTGATTTAATAGCAGGCAAAGTTCTGCAACCTTTACAGATTAGTAAAGTTGAAAAAAATGGATTTCAAAACTATATGAAGTCAATAGGAAAATTAGGAGGACAAAATAAAATACCACGTCTTGCCAATGATCGTAAAATTGCAGACGCTTTAAAAGGGTATTTATTACCTAAATAATATTATCTTTGAACGTTAAATATTCCATATGAGTAGCATGATAAAGAAACATGAAAGAACGAGAGCTCAAGAAAGCTCAAATGCAATAGAGCGTATGTATATAACTATGCGTCACTTGTTTAATAGAGGCTTTTATAAGCCAATGGGTGTGTCTGGAGAGACCTTAAGAGAAGCGTTATTAGTGCTTAGACCAGAAATTTATGGATCTATTGCTGACGAAAAAGCAGAACTTGAAGGCTTACTTTACGTTGTAGACAGGTTACCTCATGGTATTGAAGAATGCCGATTTATAAATTTAACCAGTGATGAAGGTTATAAAGATTCTCATTTTGAATCAATAATTCCACCTAAACGTAGAAGAAATTGTTACAGAATTGACGATGAGCAAATGAATATTGAGATTACAAGAGGACGATCTGAAATCTACGATATTTTAACCCATTTAACCTTTTTATTTGTCGAGTCTCATAAAATAAGCAAACGCGTTATTATTGATGATAACGGTTCTACTACACGTGATTGGCAAAAATTAGAAGCTGCAGTACTTAACAAGAAAAAGTTAACCCAAAAAGAACGCGAAATAGCAATCACACATACTGCTAATATTTTAGGTCGTACGTTTAAAGAGTTATCAAGTGTATACAATGTATTTGCACTTCCAAATAAACCAGAACGTTTATTACAAATTGTATATTGGTTAGGTAAATTAGCTATTGAAGAAGTGGTTAGTAATAATAAACGTACTGTAACGTTTAGCCCTGTTTTAAGAGAGCGTTTAGGACACCATATTCATGGCGAAATTTGGGCAAATACAATAAAAGAAACACTTAAAAAAGAAGGGCTTTTAGAAAGACCAATCCATATTATTAGTGCAAATTTACATAGTGTAATGAATACGCTTTACGCACCAATAGCCTTAAAAGCAGAAACCTCTAAATCAGAAATTTTTAAGATTTATGAAGCATTGAGTCAAAGTGATAATAAAGCCTTACGAAATAAAGTGATCCAAAAAGCTGAAAAGCAAGGGATGATTTATATTAAAGATACATCAGGAACAAATATTGATGTTCAGATTTTTGATACTTCAAAAATAGACTTATCTAAAACAGATTTAAATCTACCTAAGCAAGATAATAAATCAGAAGCACCTGTACTTTTTGTGATGGATTATGCTTTTGGTGAACAAGCTTATGAAACTATTGACGAGTTTCTAAAACCCTTTACTGATGAAGATGATAAAACGCATTTAAATATCGAGTCCATTTCTATAATGGGAAAAGCAGGTATTTTAGAAGGCGGAAAAGGAGATATTATGATTCCTTCTGCTCATATTTTTGAGGGTACAGCAGATAATTATCCATTTAAAAATGAACTTTGTAAATCTGATTTAGAAGGTCAAGGTGTTGAGGTTTTTGAAGGGTCAATGATAACTGTATTAGGAACATCTTTGCAAAATAAGGATATTTTAAAATTCTTTTATAACTCAACATGGAATGTTATTGGACTAGAAATGGAAGGAGCACATTATCAAAAAGCCATACAAGCAGCATCAAAAGTTAGAGCTAGTATAAGTCCTGATGTTAAAGTAAGGTATGCTTATTACGCTAGTGATAATCCATTAGAAACTGGAGGTACTTTAGCGTCTGGAGGATTAGGAACTTCTGGCGTTAAACCAACCTATCTAATTACAAGAAAAATTTTACAACAAATATTTAATTAATAATTACAAACAAAATGAGTCAAGAATTACCTAACAAGAATGATAATAATAAATCTGAAGAAGTAGATTTATTAGTCTTTTTTAACTTAATAGGGAGTGCTTTTGGTAAAGTGTATTCTTTCTTTGAGAAGATTGCAATGACTATTTACAAATTAATTATAGCTATTCTAAAACACTTATTTAATTCTGCTAAATGGTACGCTTTAGGATTAGTCCTAAGTTTTACTTTAGGTTATTTAATAGATAGTTACAAGGAAAAGTCTTATGGTGCTAACATGTTTGTTAATACTAATTTTAATTCGTCTAGACAAGTTTATGAGAATATCAAAAACTTAAGCCAATTAGCGACTAAAGATGAAGATTATAAAGAAATTGCGGCGCAATTACAAATCAGTGAAGAAGATGCTAGTACTATTAAAGGTTTTTTTATTGAACCAGATATAGATCAAAACACTCAATTAAAATTGTATGTTGAATATAAGTCAGGTTTAGACTCTGCGTCTATGGCGGAATCTACTTTTAAGGACTATATTAAAGGATTAAATAATTATAGTTTTGATACACATAAAATAGGAGTGCTTTCTACTAATAAAAATGTTTTTAAACATCTTAAAACTAATTTTGTAGATTTTTTAAGAGAAAACCCTTATTTAGACTCTTTAAAACAAACAAATTTACTGAATATAAAAGAAAGGATTAATGATATAAACGATCAAATGGTAATTTTAGATTCCTTAAAAAATAGTTATTTAGCGATAAGATTTAAAGAATCTGAAAAATCAGTTGAAACACCTGGAGGTAATGGCACAAATTTATATCTAGGAAATTCTCAACCAAATGAATTACTTGTTGATGAATCAAAAATAACAAGTTTACTTTATAATTTATCTAAAGAAAAAACAGATTTAGAGAAAGAATATCTCTTAAACCAAAATGTAATAGATGTAATTTCAGACTTTCCGGCTTCAGGTTACGATATGTCAGTTTGGACAGATTACAAAAAAATTATGCTGCCTATTGCTACTTTTATTTTAATATTCATAACAATTATGATTATGAGTTTAAACCGTTTTCTAAAGAGAGAAAGTCAAAAATAAAAAGACTATTATATGGTTACTTTTCAAAAAATATTAATTACTGGAGGGGCAGGTTTTATAGGGTCTAATTTTATTCCTTTTTTTCTACAAAAGAATTCAACGACACAATTAGTTAACTTGGATAATTTAACTTATGCAGGAGATTTATCTAATTTAAAAGAGATTGAGAATAATTCTAATTACACCTTTGTTAAAGGTGATATTTGTGATAGAAAATTAATTGAAAAGTTATTTGATAAATACCAATTTGATGGCGTGATTCATTTTGCGGCAGAATCGCACGTAGATAATTCCATCTCAAACCCTGGTGCTTTTATAAACACTAATATCACAGGTACTTTCAATTTGATAGATGTTGCTAAATCCCATTGGATGTCAGCTCCTTTTCAGCCTATAGAAGGAAAAGAAAACAACAGGTTTCATCATATATCTACCGATGAAGTTTATGGTACTTTAGGAGAAACAGGTTTGTTTACTGAACAAACACCATACGCTCCTAATAGTCCTTATAGTGCTTCAAAAGCATCATCAGATTTTATTGTAAGAAGTTATTATCATACTTATGGAATGAATGTAGTTACTACTAACTGTTCCAATAATTATGGACCAAAACAGCATGATGAAAAGTTGATTCCTACAATAATTAGAAAAGCTATTTCTGGAGAAAGCATACCTGTTTATGGTGATGGTCAAAATATTCGAGATTGGTTATATGTGTTAGATCATTGTAAAGGAATCGATTTTGTGTACAACAAAGGAAAAAAAGGTTTTACCTATAATATAGGTGGTAAAAATGAACGTAATAATCTTTATATAGTTAATACAATTTGTTCGATTTTAGATGATATTATTCCTAACAAATCATCATACAAAAATCAAATTACATTTGTAAAAGATAGACCTGGACATGATTTTAGATACGCTATTGATGCATCTAAAATAGAAAATGAATTAAGTTGGAAAGCTGATGAGAATTTTGAATCTGGAATTAGAAAGACAATTGATTGGTATTTAGATAAGTATAATAATTAAGAGAATTAATGATGAAAGGAATAATACTTGCAGGAGGCTCTGGAACTCGACTTCACCCATTAACAAAAGTGCTAAGTAAACAGTTGATGCCTATTTACGACAAACCAATGATATATTATCCTTTATCGACCTTAATTAATGCTGGAATAAGAGAAGTTTTGATAATATCTACACCAGACCATTTACCTTTGTTTAAACAATTGCTAGGTGATGGAAGTCAACTAGGATGTAAATTTGAATATGAAGTGCAAGCGGCTCCTAACGGATTAGCGGAAGCTTTTATTATAGGGAAAGAGTTTATTGGTGATGACAAAGTAGCATTAATTTTAGGGGATAATATATTTTATGGAACAGGATTGTCAGATTTGTTAAAATCAAATAATGACCCTAACGGAGGTATTGTTTATGCTTATCATGTTACAGATCCTGAACGTTATGGCGTTGTTAACTTTGACCAAAATGGTAAAGCATTATCTATTGAAGAAAAACCAGAAAAACCAAAATCTAATTACGCAGTTCCTGGAATATATTTTTATGATAATAGTGTAGTTCAAATTGCAGAAAATATAAAACCAAGTCATAGAGGCGAGTTAGAAATAACAGATATTAACAAAGTCTATTTAGGACAAAGCAAACTAAAAGTCTCTATCTTAGATAAAGGTACAGCGTGGTTGGATACAGGTACATTTAATTCTTTGATGCAAGCTTCCCAATTTGTACAAGTTATAGAAGAGCGTCAAGGCCTAAAAATAGGAGCTATCGAAGAAGCTGCATATAGCAGTGGTTTTATTTCTAAACAACAACTAATAGATTTAGCAACACCATTACTTAAAAGTGGATATGGAGAGCATTTAATTAGTCTAGTAAATTAATAAGAAATGAATATAGTCAAGACAAAACTTAAAGATTGTTTCATTTTAGAACCAACCATTTTTGGTGATACTAGAGGTTATTTTTTTGAAAGTTATAATAAAACAAAATTTGAGTCTTTAATAGGTAAATCAATTGATTTTATACAAGACAATGAAGCGTTTTCTAATAAAGGAGCGTTAAGAGGACTTCATTACCAAGAAGGAGATTATGCACAAGCAAAATTAGTTAGGGTGACTCAAGGTTTGGTATTGGACGTAGCAGTAGATTTACGCTCTGACTCTGAAACCTTTTTACAACATATAGCAATAGAATTATCTCACGAAAATAAAAAGCAATTGTTTGTGCCTAGAGGATTTGCTCATGGATACGTTGTTTTAAGCGATACAGCTGTATTTAATTATAAATGTGATAATATATATAACAAAGCTTCTGAAAACGGAGTTATTTATAATGATAAAGATTTAAATATTGATTGGAATCTAGATCCAGAACAATTTATAATTTCAGAAAAGGATAAAGTACTTCCAACAATAAAAGAGCTATTCAAATGATTAAAATTTTGGTAACTGGATCTGGAGGTCAATTAGGTCAATGTCTAAAAAAAAAATCTAAAGAACATAAAAATTTAGATTTTGTTTTTTTAGATAGTGAAGCGTTTGATATTACCGATTCTAACCAAACAGAAACTATTTTCAACAATCATAATTTTGATTATTGTATTAATTGCGCAGCTTACACAGCAGTAGATAATGCTGAGACTGATTATGAAAAAGCACACAAAATAAACGTAATAGGTTCTAAAAATTTAGCACAAGCCTCAAATAAATTTGGTGTAGTGTTAATTCATATATCCACAGATTTTGTCTTTAATGGAGAAGCTAATATGCCATACAAAGAAACAGATTTGACAGATCCTATCGGAGTATATGGTCATACCAAATGGAAAGGAGAAAAGGAAATACAGTTACATTTAAAGAACCATTACATTATTAGAACGTCTTGGCTATATTCAGAATATAAAAATAATTTTGTAAAAACAATGCTTAGATTAGCTCAAGAAAAAGATGAGTTAAATATTGTTGACGATCAAAAAGGAACACCAACAAATGCTAATGATTTAACAGATGTAATTATAGGGATTATAACTACTAGAAAAACCGATTATGGCTTATATCATTATAGTAACTCTGGAGAAACCACATGGTATGATTTTGCAAAAACTGTTTTCGAAATGTCTCAGGTAGTAATAAAAGTTAATCCTGTTACTTCAAAAGCTTTTGTTACAAAAGCAAAACGACCAAAGTACAGTGTATTAGATAAAACTAAAATTAGTTCTGTTTTTAATCTCAAAATTCCGAATTGGAAAGAAAGTTTGAATAAACATATTAAAATAAATTATCTTAAATAATTTTTGAAAAAATGTATTCAGAAAGATATCATGAACAAGATTTATCAAATTTCTCTTTCTTAGTCACAGGTGGAGCTGGGTTTATTGGTGCTAACCTTGTCGAGTATTTACTTAAATATGATGCAAAAAGAGTTGTCGTTTTGGATAATTTATCAACAGGAAAACTGAGTAATTTAAAACCATTTGAAGATAAAACTAATTTTTTTTTTATTGAGGGAGATATTACAAACATAGAAGACTGTCACAAGGCCATGGAAGGGGTTAACTATATACTACATCAAGCTGCCCTAGGTTCTGTTCCAAGATCTATAAATAATCCTATCGCTACAAATAATGCTAATATTAATGGTTTTTTAAATATATTAGTTACAGCAAAAGAGTCTAAATTAGTCAAAAGAATCGTATATGCAGCATCATCCAGTACTTATGGCGATAGTCAATTATTACCAAAACAGGAAGATGTTATAGGTAAACCATTGTCGCCTTACGCGGTCACTAAATATGTGAACGAATTGTATGCTGACGTTTTTTACAAAACTTATGGGTTGGAGAGTATTGGTTTAAGATATTTTAATGTTTTTGGACCAAAACAAGATCCTAATGGAGCATATGCTGCTGTAATTCCTAAGTTTATCGGAAAAATGTTAAAAGATGAAAATATAATAATAAATGGAGATGGAAAACATTCAAGGGATTTTACTTATATTGAAAATATAGTACAAGCAAATATCAAAGCAGCATTAACTAGTAATGAAGAAGCTGTAAATCAGATCTATAATGTAGCTTGTGGGCAAGCTGTTAGTTTGAATCAACTAACAGAAATAATTACCGAAAATTTAAAAAGAACAAAGTATTATACTTTAAGTAAAATACAGTACGGACCAGAAAGAATAGGAGATGTTAGACATTCTTTAGCTGAAATTTCTAAAGGAGCTAAATATATAAATTATCAACCTAAGTTTACATTTTCTGAAGGTATTCAATCAACTATATTATGGTTTTATAATCAACAAACAAATGAAAGATAAAATAGCAATTATAGGTTTAGGCTATGTAGGATTGCCTCTAGCGGTTGAGTTTGCTAAAAAGTTTAATGTTATAGGTTTTGATATTAATAATACAAGAATAAAAGAACTTCAAAATAATATAGATGTTACTTTAGAGGTGTCAACTAAGGGGTTAGAAGAAACAAAAACATTAATTTTTACAAATGAAACAGAAGATATAAAAAAAGCTAATATTTATATCGTAACTGTTCCAACACCAATTACTAAACATAAATCACCTGATTTAACACCAATTATAGAAGCTAGTAAAACAGTTGCAAATGTTTTAAAAAAAGGAGATATAGTAATATATGAATCTACGGTATATCCTGGGTGTACTGAAGAAATATGTGTTCCAATTTTAGAATCCAAAAGTGAACTAGAGTTTAATAAAGACTTTTTCTGCGGTTACTCACCAGAACGTATTAATCCAGGTGATAAAATACATACTATTAGTCAGATTATTAAGGTAACATCAGGTAGCACTCCAGAAATAGCTACAAGGGTAGACAATTTATATAAAACTATAATAATAGCAGGAACGCATAAGACAAGTTCTATTAAAGTTGCAGAGGCAGCAAAAGTAATAGAGAATACACAACGAGATTTAAATATTGCTTTTATAAATGAATTAGCTATTATTTTTGATAAATTAAATATTGATACAACTCAGGTGCTTAAAGCAGCAGGTACAAAATGGAATTTTTTACCATTTACACCAGGTTTAGTGGGAGGGCATTGTATTGGAGTAGACCCATATTATTTAACTTATAAAGCAGAGTCTGTTGGTTACCATCCAGAAGTTATACTAGCAGGAAGACGTATTAATTCTAATATGGGCTTATTTGTTGCCAATAAATTGGTGAAATTACTTGTGCTTAAGGGCTGTGAAATTAAAGAAGCAGATGTACTAATTTTAGGTATAACCTTTAAGGAAAATTGTCCTGATATTAGAAATACAGGTGTAATAAATGTTATAAACGAATTACATGAATTTGGTATTAATGTTGATGTTTATGATTATTTTGCAGATAAGGAAGCTGTTAAAAATGAATATGATTTAGAATTAATTACAGAATTATCTAAAAAATATAGAGCAGTTATACTTGCTGTTAAGCATGAAGGGTTTTTAAAATTAGATTGGAATAATTTCACAGATAAAGACAGTATTGTATTTGATTTAAAAGGTTTTTTACCAGATAGTATTGTAAACTCAAAGTTGTAACTAATAATAATTAAGACTCATTAAAAAATAAGCTAGTGTTGATAAGAGTATTAACAAGGCTGTATGAAATTACTCTAAAAACACTATTTTTGAAAAACTAAAAATTAAATGTATTTATATATTATATGAATAAGAAAGTAGCATTAATTACAGGGATTACAGGTCAGGATGGAGCATATTTAGCTGAATTTCTTTTAAAAAAAGGATATGAAGTACATGGGGTAAAAAGACGTTCATCCCTCTTCAATACGGACAGAATAGATCATTTATATGAAGATCCTCATGTTGATAATCAGAGTTTGTTCTTGCATTATGGTGACTTAACAGACAGTACTAATCTAACAAGAATAATTCAAGAAGTACAACCAGATGAAATTTATAATTTGGCAGCTATGAGCCACGTTCATGTGTCTTTTGAAATGCCAGAATATACAGCAAATGCTGATGGAATAGGCACTCTAAGGTTGTTAGAAGCATTAAGGTTACTTGGTTTAGAAAAGAAAACAAGAATATATCAAGCATCTACATCAGAGTTATATGGTAAAGTGCAAGAAGTCCCACAAACGGAAACTACACCTTTTTATCCAAGAAGTCCTTATGCTGTAGCAAAGATGTATGCTTACTGGATAACTGTAAATTATAGAGAGGCTTATGGAATGTTTGCCTGTAATGGTATTTTATTTAATCACGAATCTCCAGTACGTGGAGAAACATTTGTGACCCGAAAAATTACTAGAGCAACATCAAAAATAGCACTAGGATTACAAGATAAAATCTATTTAGGGAATTTAGATGCACAAAGAGATTGGGGACATGCAAAGGATTATGTTAGAATGATGTGGATGATTCTTCAGGCAGACCAGCCAGAAGATTGGGTTATTGCAACCAATAAAACGACCACTGTAAGAGATTTTATAAAAATGTGTTTTGCTCATGTTGGTGTTGAATTAGAATTTAAGGGAAGTGGAGAAGATGAAAAAGGTTTTATAAAAAATTGTAATAATTCTAAATATCAAATTGAAATTGGTAAGGAAGTAATTTCAGTAGATCCTAAATATTTTAGACCAACAGAAGTCGAATTATTGATAGGTGACGCTACAAAAGCCAAGCAAAAGTTAGGATGGGTTCCTAAATATGATTTAGCAGCATTAGTAGAGGATATGATGACTAGTGATATTAAACTAATGGAAAAAGATAGTTTCCTTAAGGAAGGCGGATATAAAATTATGAATTATTTTGAATAACGATGAATAAAACTGCCAAAATTTATCTTGCTGGACATAGAGGTTTAGTAGGAAGTGCCATCTTAGAAAACCTTAAAAACAAAGGGTATTCAAATATAGTTACTCGTACACATAAGGAATTAGACTTAACAAATCAATCAGAGGTATCTCAGTTTTTTAGTATAGAAAAACCGGAATATGTTTTTTTAGCAGCAGCTAAAGTTGGTGGTATTGTAGCTAACAATGTATATAGGGCAGATTTTATATATGAAAATATGATGATTCAAAATAATGTTCTTCATCAAAGTTACCTAAACAATGTTAAAAAACTATTGTTTTTAGGTAGTACATGTATTTATCCTAAAAATGCTCATCAACCTATGATGGAGGATAGTTTGTTGACAGGTACCTTAGAATATACTAATGAACCTTATGCTATAGCTAAAATTGCAGGTATTAAAATGTGTGAGAGCTATAATTTACAATATGGAACAAATTTTATCTCTGTTATGCCTACAAATTTGTATGGACCAAACGATAATTTTGATTTAGAAAAATCACATGTACTTCCGGCATTAATTAGAAAAATTCATCTTGCAAAATTATTAAATGAAAATCGTTATGATGAAGTTTTGCTAGATACTGGATTTTTAACTCTAGAAGAAGCTAAAACATATTTAAAAGGTTTTGGAGTTTCTGATTCTGATGTAGAAATATGGGGTACAGGAAAACCAAGACGAGAATTTTTGTGGTCTAAAGACATGGCAGATGCATGTGTCTTTATTATGGAAAACAGAGATTTCAAAGACACCTTTACACAAGAAGATAAAGAAGTTAGAAACACTCATATTAATATAGGTACTGGACAAGATATTTCTATTAAAGAATTGGCAGAAACTATTAAAACCATTATTGGATTTAAAGGAGACTTAAATTATAACACAGATAAACCTGATGGAACTCTTAGAAAACTAACAGACGTATCAAAACTGAACACCTTGGGTTGGAGTTATAAAACAAAATTAGAAAACGGTATAAAAGAAATGTATGATTGGTATAAAAATAAATAAAGACTTACAAATTGCTATAGAAGCCTCCCTTAAGGCAGGAAAAGTAATCATGCAAGTTTATGATACAGCTTTTGATGTCGAAATGAAAGACGATAAATCGCCTTTAACAGAAGCAGATAAAAAAGCAAATGATGTAATAAACTCATATTTAGTTAATACGGAACTTCCTATTATTAGTGAAGAAAATAAACAAACAGACTATGCTACCAGAAAGAAATGGACAACTTGTTGGGTTGTAGATCCAGTAGATGGAACAAAAGAGTTTATTAAACGTAATGGCGAGTTTACTGTTAATATTGCATTGGTTACTAACGGTAAACCAGAACTAGGTGTTATTTATGTACCAGCAACTAAAACTATTTATGTAGCAGATGTAGCAAGTAAACAAGCTTTTAAAACGCAAGTAAATTCTCATGATGCAACTTTAGAAGATGTTGTTCAAGGCGCAACAAAATTGAAACCAAAAGCAGCAGGATCTAACCCTGTACAAGTAGTAGGTAGTCGTTCACACATGAGTCAAGAAACATTAGATTTTGTAGAGACTATTAAAAAAGAAGGAAAAGAAGTAGAGGTGGTTTCTAAAGGAAGTTCATTAAAATTTTGTCTTATTGCTGAAGGAAATGCAGATGTTTACCCAAGATTTGCTCCAACAATGGAATGGGATACAGCAGCAGGACAAGCAATTTGTAATGCTGTAGGTGTCGATGTTATTTCTCAAAATACAAATAAACCTCTACTATATAACAAAGAAAACCTATTAAACCCATGGTTTTTAGTAAGAAAATAAATGGCTGATATATCTTATAAAAGACATATTGCAAAAACAGTTACATGGCGATTAGTAGGCACAATCGATACTATTATACTATCATGGATAATTACTGGAGACCCATTTACAGGTTTAAAAATTGGTTTTGCAGAAGTTGTCACTAAAATGACATTATATTATTTACATGAACGGGTTTGGTTTAAAATAAATTTATCCAAAGAAGGAGAGATTTTAGAAAGCCGAAAACGACATGTTGCAAAAACAATAACTTGGAGATGTATAGGCACAATGGATACGATGTTATTAGCCTGGTTAATTTCAGGAGACCCATTAATGGGACTAAAAATTGGTTTTGCAGAAGTTGTTACTAAAATGATTTTATATTATTTACATGAACGTGCTTGGTATAAAATAAACTTTGGACTTTTAGATCGTAAATAAACATAAGCTAAATGATTATCTTCAATTTACTTCCAGTTAATTAAAGAAATAAGGCATACAGATGAAAGAAAATATTATACCACATAGCTATCAAATCTCAAAAAAAGATAGGCAAAAAAATAACAAGCATAAATCTTTTTTAATCTGGTTTACAGGACTTTCTGGATCAGGTAAATCCACCATAGCAAATGTAGTCGAACAGGAATTGTTTAAATTAGGAATTAAAACACATACACTTGACGGTGATAATATTAGAAAAGGTATAAATAAAGATTTAACTTTTGCTCCAGAAGACAGAAAAGAAAATATAAGACGTATAGCTGAAATATCTAATTTAATGATAGATGCTGGTTTGGTTACTTTAGCAGCTTTTGTGTCTCCTTATAAAAAAGACAGAGAGAATATTAAAAATATCGTTAAAGATGTTAACTTTGTCGAAGTTTACGTCAATACTAGCGTCGAAGAATGTGAAAAAAGAGACGTTAAAGGGCTTTATAAAAAAGCAAGAGCTGGCGAAATAAAAAATATGACAGGAATATCTGCTCCTTATGAGGAGCCTGAAAATCCTGATATTGAAATTAAAACAGAAGAAAAAACGGTTGAAGAAGCAGTTCAAGAAATAATGAACTATATAAAACCAAAATTAATATTGGAGCAATGAGTAAATATTACTTAAATTATTTAGACGAATTAGAAAGTGAAGCAATCTTTATTTTGCGTGAAGTTTGGGCACAGTTTGAAAACCCAGTAATATTGTTTTCTGGAGGAAAAGATTCAATTTTGGTAACACATTTAGCCAAAAAAGCCTTTTATCCAGCTAAAATTCCATTTCCATTAATGCACGTGGATACAGGACATAATTTTCCTGAAACTATAGATTTTAGAGATCAAACGATTAAAGAGTTAGGTGTAGAATTAATAGTAGGTTCGGTTCAAGAATCAATTGATGACGGACGTGTAGCTGAAGAAAAAGGTAAAAATGCAACACGTAATGCACTTCAAATCACAACACTTTTAGATGCTATTGAAGCAAATAAAATAGACTGTGCTATTGGAGGAGGAAGACGTGACGAAGAAAAAGCAAGAGCTAAAGAGCGTTTCTTTTCACATAGAGATGATTTTGGACAATGGGATCCTAAAAATCAACGACCAGAATTATGGAATATATTTAACGGTAAACATTTTGAAGGAGAACATTTTAGAGCGTTTCCAATTAGTAACTGGACAGAGATGGATGTTTGGAATTACATAAAAAAAGAAAATATAGCAATCCCATCCCTGTATTTTGCACATGAGCGTGAAGTTGTACGTAGACAAGGTACTTGGATACCAAACTCAGAGTTTTTAATTTTAGAAGAAAACGAAGAAGTAGTTACTAAAAAAATACGTTTTAGAACTTTAGGAGATATAACCATTACAGGAGGAGATGAATCTGAAGCAGATACTTTAGAGAAAATTGCAGCAGAAGTAGCAGGTATGCGTAACACAGAAAGAGGAAACAGAAGTGACGATAAACGTTCTGAATCTGCAATGGAAGACAGAAAACGTCAAGGATATTTCTAGAAAATAAAAATTTGTAATTACTGCGAAAGCAGGAATATATTCAATAAAAAGTAAAAAATGTTAGACAACAATCAATTATTACGTTTTACAACAGCAGGAAGTGTAGATGATGGTAAGAGCACATTAATAGGTCGTTTATTATATGATTCTAAATCTATTTTCGAAGACCAATTAGAATCAATCACAAATACCAGTAAAAAGAAAGGGCATGAAGGAGTCGATTTAGCCTTATTTACAGATGGTTTACGAGATGAACGTGAGCAAGGTATTACTATAGATGTTGCATACAGATATTTTACAACACCAAAACGTAAATTTATTATTGCAGATACACCAGGACATATACAATATACACGTAATATGGTTACAGGAGCTTCAACAGCAAATGTCGCTACTATTTTAATAGATGCAAGACATGGTGTGATTGAACAAACCAAAAGACATGCATTTATAGCGTCTTTATTACAAATACCACATATTATTGTTTGTATTAACAAAATGGATTTAGTTGATTTTTCTGAAGACGTTTACAATAGAATTGTAAGAGAATTTGAAGATATATCTTCAAAAATGCTAGTTACAGATGTCCGTTTTATCCCAATGAGTGCTTTATTAGGCGATAATGTTGTTAATAAATCTGATAATATGTCTTGGTTTCAAGGAGCTCCAATGTTACACACGTTAGAAACGATGCACATTAGTAGTGATATTAATAAAGTAGATGCGCGTTTTCCTGTACAAACAGTTTTAAGACCGCAAAGCGAAGGTTTTATAGATTACAGAGGTTATGCTGGTCGTGTGGCAAGTGGTGTTTTTAGAAAAGGAGATGAAATAACAGTTATGCCTTCAGGATTTACTTCTAAAATTAAAACCATTGATACTTTAGATAAAGAGTTGGATGAAGCTTACGCGCCAATGTCGGTTTCTATTACTCTAGAAGATGATATTGATATTAGTCGTGGAGATATGATTGTACGTTCTAATAATAAACCAGAAGCTTCTCAAGATATTGAAGTGATGTTATGTTGGTTAAACAATGCTGCAGCAAAGCCAAGAGCAAAATACACTATAAAGCACACTTCTAATGATCAAAAAGCAATGATTAAAGAAGTAGTTTATAAATATAATATTAACACTCTAGAACGCATTAACGACGATAAAGAGCTTAATATGAATGATATCTGTAAAGTTAAAATCCGAACGACAAAACCTTTAATGATAGATGCTTATAGAGAGAATAGAACAACAGGAAGTATCATACTTGTAGATGATGCTACAAACGAAACTGTAGCAGCAGGAATGATTGTATAACAAAAACTTAAATATGAAAAAGGGACTATTATTATTTCTATTATCAATAGTATTATTAGCTTGTAAAAATGAACAAACACAAATTACTAAAACTAGTAGTCAGGGTGTTGAAGATATTATAAAAGAACTAAAAGTTAAAATTAAATTTAAATCAACAAAAGCAGATAACTTCAAATTAATGCTAAACAATATTGTGAAAGATGAGTTTCAAACTAAAAACATCCACATTATTGAAAAAGTTATTGTAAATACAGAAATGGAAACTCTAAACGCAAATTTTGGTGAGAATATTTCTAATAAATTAATTATTAACTTCGGAAATAAAGAAGTAAAAACTATAGATTTTGAATCTATAGATATTTACTATGGTAGCAACTCTATCAATATTTTACCCAACCAGTTACGTAAGTTTTTTAACTTGAATAAATTTATATCACTAGACGAAACTTCTTATTTTTTACAAACCAAAAAAATAGAAGGAAAGCATAATCCTTCCATTATATTAAAGCAAAGCGCAATAAATATTTTAACAGGCAAAAAAAAGGCTACAGTTAAAAAGTAAACAAGTCTTATCAATTTTTTTAACTCTATTTAATAATGAAAATATTGTCTATCGTTTTATGTATTGCATTACTTTTTAGTAGTTGTAAAGAAGATACTTCAAAACCTACACAACTAAATTCTAAACAAAACATACCTAAAGAGCTTTTACAAGACAGTGTTTTTAGGGTGTTTATAGATGGAAATATAAAAGCAACAGACACATTTTCATTACATTATACTTTAGATTCTAAAATACAACCACCTGTTTTTTATAGCTTAAAAGGTAGTGATAAGCAACAGAGAATAACATTTGAATTACCAAAAGAAAAAATACCATCTCATTTTTCTATTCATTTAGGGAAAAATAAAAAAAACACTGAAAGTACAGTAAACAGAATAATTTTAAATTATAACAAAGATCGCATTGTGATTAAAGATTCTTCGCTTTACGTATATTTTGGTAACTCAGAAGGTTTAAAGTTCCTTAATAATAGGTATGTTATACAAGAAAACCAAAATGATAGTTTAACGTTAGCAACTAATTCAAGCCTTAGTAACAGAATTTACAATAGATATATAAATCAAGATTAGAACTATAAAATGAGAGTAAATTCATTAACTTTTTTAAGATTTGTTGCAGCTTATATTGTTGTGATTTTCCACTATGGAAAAGCAACATCTTTGGCAGCCGTATCTAAGCCGTTTTTAATATCTGGACCACCAATGGTTACATTCTTTTTCGTACTCTCGGGATTTGTTATGATGGTGTCACAATATAATAAATCAAACTTTACTGCTAAAAGCTATTATAAAGCAAGAATAGCCCGAATAGTCCCGTTATACTTGTTTGCACTAATTATTGTGGCATTCTTTTATTTTGGTAAAAATCAGATAAATGGCATAATGGGTCTGTTTTTGTCTCTAACCTTTTTACAATCATGGTTTTCAAAATATTCTTTAGCTTTTAATAGTCCAGGTTGGTCCCTTTCGGTTGAGTTTTTTTTCTATTTTATTTTTCCAATTATATTTATTTATATAAAAGAAAAAAAAGTTGATTTTAAAAGAGTTATTATATTTGCAGCATGTTTTTGGTTTTTTACGCAATTAATTTTAATTAATTTTATAAACTCTAAACACTATATGGGATTCCCTACAGATATGCATGCGTTAGTATATTATTTTCCTGTTTCACATGTTTGTAGCTTTATTTTAGGATTATCAGTAGGGTACTATTTCTTGAAGGTTCCTAGAAAGACAACAAAAACTTATAGTTATATATATGATTTAGTCTTTTTTCTGTCAGCGTTGCTAGTCTATTTATGTTTGCAAAACCCTAATATACTTGTTAATTTTTTTGAAGCAAAACTACCTTTTGGTTCAAGTTTTTATGCTCCATTATTTGCTATTTTTATCTTAGCTGTTTCACTTTCTACCAATATAATAAATAAGTTTTTTTCTTTAAAACTTTTTTTGATTTTAGGTGAAGCTAGTTATGGAGTATATATTTTACAGAAACCAGTTTACTTACTGTATGAAAAATTTATAAAAATAGTTAACTGTGTCATCAGAATTTCACTTTTATATTTTTTCAATTATATTAATTGCTGTATCAATTGCAACATTGTATCTAATTGAAAAACCATTTCAAAAATTGATTTTAAATCGTAAATAAGGTTCAAGCTTATTGGTATGAAAGAAAAAAAACTGTTAGATTTTTTAATAGTAGGAGCATCTAAGTCGGGTACAACTGCACTGTCGTCTTATTTAAGTCAAAATAACAGCGTTTTTATCTGTGAACCTAAAGAACCTAAGTATTTAAGCTATTCCTTTCTAAAAAACGCTTATAAGGGCCCGGGAGATAGTTATACATTAAAAAAGTGTGTTAAAAATTTTTCTGATTATACTAATCTGTTTTCAAAAGCTAAGGACAAAGACATTAAGGGAGAAGCAAGTGTGGATATGCTGTATCATTATGAACAGGTTATTCCAGAAATAAAAAAACAATTAGGAGATCCAAAAATTATAATTATGCTAAGAGAACCTTCCAAACGGGCCTTTTCAGCATATTCTCATTTAATCAGAGACCAAAGAGAAACAGAATCTTTTAAACAAGGGTTGGTTAATGAAAATAAACGACTTAATGATGGTTATGAGTTTATATGGGCGTATAAAAATGAAGGGTTTTATTTTACAGCAGTTAAAAATTATTTAGAAAATTTTACGGATGTCAAAGTTGTTATTTTTGAGGAGTTTATTATAAATCAACAACAAGTAGTAAATGAAGTTTTATCTTTTTTAGGAGTAAAGAATTTCCATACAATTAAAAATGCTTTACAAAACAAATCGGGAAAACCTAAATTTAAAATTATTAATAATTTTTTTTTAAAAGACAACATTATCAAATCGATATTCAAATCTATTTTAAACGAAGATTTAAAGCAGAAGATTAAAAATTTTGTACAAAACAGAAATCTGGAAAAAATAGATTCCGATGAAGAAACACTTTCCAATCTCAAAATACTATACCGTGAAGATATTAGAAATCTATCTAAATTGTTAGAGAGAGACTTATCTGTTTGGAATTAATTGAAATATGTTGAATGAAAATCATAGAAAAAAAATTAATTAACGATAGTTTTTTTAGCACAGGTATAAAAGTAACTTTATTAAGAATTACTGGTGTTGGATTACAGTTTATTACCTTGTTCGTTATCACAAATGCAGCTACAGAACAACTGGTAGGAAAATATAATTTTCTAAATTCTATAATCATTATTTTAGGATCAGTTTGTTTGTTGGGTATGAATAATTCTTTCCTTCAATTTTCAGGAAAACTAACAGCAAATAATAATTTTGAATATCTAAAAACACTCTACAAGAAAAAATTAGTAATATTAATAATTTCTGCACTATTCTTTTTTTTTGTATTTATTTTACTATCCCAAGTCTTTAAAATTGGATATTTTCAGGATGAAGCAATTAAAAAATTATATTTTAAAATCTTTATATTATTGTTGCCTTACGCTTTAACCCAATTTAATTATCAAGTTTTACGAGGATTAAATTTACTATTTACTTCAGAAGTATTTAGAAATATTTTTAGATTTGGAGGTTTTCTACTTTTGGTTTTAACACTGTTATTAACTAATAATATAAATAAATTATTAGAGGCTTTTATTTTTGTTTTTGGTTTACTTAGTTTTGTTTCAACGGTTATTGTTCTTAAAAAATTTAAGAATTTTGAAAATAAAAATTCAACACTGGTTATTTCTTATAAAGAAATAATAAAAACCTCGTTACCAATGTCTTTCAGTTTTATTTCACTACAAATAATGCAAGGTGTTGATATTTTTTTTTTAGAAAGATACTATTCTTTTGAAACGGTTGCTTTTTATGGTACTGCTGTGAAAATTTCAACAGTAATAGGTATTATATTAATGTCTGTAAATGCAATTGTCGCACCTAAAATAGCAACACTTTACTATCAAAAAAACTTGATAGAATTAAAATCTATAGTAGAAAAATCAACATTATTCACATTTATTTTATCCACACCAATTATTATTATAATATTAATTTTTTCAGAGAATATCTTGTGTTTGTTTGGAGAAAACTATACTATTGCTGAAACAGCTTTGTTTATAATATTATTAGGCCAAATATTTAATGCCTTTTGTGGATCTGTGGGTGTGTATCTAAACATGACTGGGAAGCAAAAAACTTATCAGTTAATTTTGCTTATCGCTTTAATTATAAATATAATTCTTAATGCAATATTAATTCCAAAATATGGTATGAATGGTGCTGCAATCAGTACAAGTTTTAGTTTAGTTTTTTGGAATATATTGGGGGGTGTGATTATTTATAGAAAAGATAAAATGAATATTTTTGTAACAAGTAAATTATTTAAAACAAAGTCATGAAAGTAAATTATAAAGGCAAAGATATTAATTTGCCAGATTTTTTAATAGTTGGAGCAGCCAAAAGTGGGACAACATCTTTATTTTATTATCTGTCAAATCACAGCTCTATTTTTGCTCCAGATGAGAAAGAACCACATTTTTTTACATTTTATAATAATCCAGCTAATTTTACTAGCCCAAGTAAAATGCGATCTTATTCTTCAATTGAAGAGTACACATCTCTTTTTGACGGTATTAGTTCAGATCAGATTACAGGAGAGGGGTCTACGTCATATTTATATGACTATGATACAGCAATAACAAATATCAAGTCTATTTATGGTAAAAAAATTAAAGATTTAAAGATAATAATACTTTTAAGAAACCCAGTAAAAAGAGCATGGTCACAATACTGGCAATTTAGAAAGTTTTATTTTGAGCCATTATCTTTTGAAGAGTCAATAACTCCTAAAATCATAAAAGAGCGTTTAGATAAAGGGTGGAGTTATTTTTATGATTACACTGGTTTTGGTAATTACCATAATCAGGTAAAAGCCTATTTAGATAATTTTAAACATGTAAAGATATACCTTCAAGAAGAATTACTTTCTAACTCTGATAAAATTGTGGAAGATACGCTTGACTTTTTGGATCTACCTCAATTAGAGGTTAAATTAGATACAGAAAGAAAATTTAACCCCTCAGGAAAACCAAAAAATAATTTTTATGGTAAAGTGTGGTCATTGAAAAATAAAACAAGTGCGTTTAAATTTCTAAAAAGTGTAGTACCATTAAAATATAGAAAAAAAATAACTTATTTTTTTATGGAAAATGCTATGGAAAGACAAAAAATGCCAGAAGGTTTAAAACAACAATTGGCGAGAACATATGATAGTGAAATCGAAAAGTTATATGATTTGATTGGAAATGAAAATATATTAAAATGGAGAACTAAGAAGTAAATTATAACTCGTAATAGGTATATATAAAGTTATTCAAAATGGAAGTTTTTGCAGTTATTTCACTTTTTTTATTATTAATTTTTCAAGTTGAATTTTTAAGTAAAGTCCTTAAGTTCGTAATTTATAGTCCTGTTTATATTTATGTTATTTTTTCTATTTCATCGATTATTCTATCCATTTTATACTTTTATTTTTATCCTTTTGAATCTAAATTTTCAGTTTTTAATTTAGATTATATTGACAGCAAAACTTTTATTCATACTATAAGATATTATCTAATTGCAATTAATGCTTTTGTCTTTGGGGTTCTTACGTTTCATAATTTTTCTAAAAGAAAAACTAGAGACTTATTTATACATAAGTTTAATTCAACTATACCTATAGCAATTGGTTCAAAAGCATTTTTAAGTAAAGTTTCTACAGTACTTTTTATAATAATTATATTTCTTTTTTTAATTGGTTATGGTTCGGATTTGTTTTACCGTACTATGTATATGCCTAAAGACCAGATCAAACCAATAATAATGTTAATTAAAGTGTTGTCTTTAATTTTTGCATTTATCGTTGGAGTTATGCATAAAGTACTTCGTAATCGTTCTAAAATATATATTGTAGTTTTATTAATATTAGCAATAGGTATTGGGTCTAGAATAGGATTTATTTTTTTAATACTATTTGTTATTCTTTCGCACAATGGTAAAATTAAAAGCCTAAAAAACAACTTAATATTTGTTTTTAATGTAATATTTTCTTTATTCTTTTTTGCATATTTGATACAATTACGTATGCAAGATGAGCATGGAATTATTCCTTATATTGCTTATGTTTTTGATTCGTTCCAAGAGATCTTAAATTATTTTATGTTTAATTTATATTACGTAATAGTCTTTGGTGTCTTTGTAACAGCTAGAACAATTAGTGATGATATCGTAAGTTGGGGTAGTATTTATATTAGTTTAAACCCTTTACCAGGGTCGATGGCTGGTTGGTATGATATTTTTAAAGACATGAGAATAAATAAATATTGTCCTTATTCTTCTAATGGAGAAGTGTTTAGTATGGGTGTGTTTTTTACCGTCATATATTATTTGTTTCTTGGTGTTATTTTTGGGTTTTTTGAAAATAAATTTAGACAGTTTTTAATTAATAATAAAAAGCTACAAGCTTTTGTATTACTATTAATTTTAATATTACATATTACGTATGGTTTTGAATATAATTTAAGGTCATCCGTACGTTATATATATTATGGTTTTTTTATATTATTAGTATTTAGATTTTTTGGAGTGATTAGAAAGTCTATTTTTGTTAAAAACACTTAAAATAATGAATAAGAAGGTATTAATAATAGGTCCTTTACCAGAACCAACAACAGGTGTCTCTTTAGCTAATAAAGTGGTTTCACAAAATTTAGCAAAAAGAAAAGGCTACATTGTAAATGCTATTAACACCTCTTATTATAAGTTTGATGAATCCTTAGGTCTATTCTCATTAAACAAGCTTTTTTTTTATTTAAAACTTAATTGTTTTGTATACAAGCTTTTAAAAGCAGATATAGTTTATGTTACTCCTGGTCAAACCTTTTTTGGAGTTGTTAAGTACGCTCTTTTTTTTATTACATCTAAAATGTTTAATAAAGAATTGATTATTCATGTACATGGTAATCATATAGGGAAAGAATACACATTACTTAATGGATTTAAAAAGAAGATTTTTAAAATCTTATTAAGTAAAACATCTAAAGGAATTGTTTTATCTGAGTCTTTAACAGGAAATATGTCACCTTTTATTGAAAAAGATGATATTTATGTACTTTACAACTTTGTCGAGGACTATTTGTTTTTAGATAAAGAAACTATTGAGAAAAAAATAAAAATTGATAAGCCTAAAATTATTTTTCTTAGTAATTTAATGCAAGAAAAAGGAATTTTTGATTTACTAGAAGCTTTATTAGTTTTAGAAGCTAGAAACATAGCTTATGAAGCTAAAATAGCAGGCCAAATAGACTCTAAAAATAAAATTATAATAGAATCTTATTTTGAGCGATTACAATTTACTGAATATGTAGGAGTTGTTTCCGGTGAAAGTAAAAAAGAATTACTATTATGGGCTAATATTTTTACATTACCAACATATTACGCAATGGAAGGTCAACCTATTTCAATTTTAGAAAATATGGCCACAGCTAATGTTATTTTAACAACTAATCATGCAGGAATTCCGGATGTATTTCAAGATAAGGTCAATGGGTATTTAGTTAAAAAAAACGACCCCAAAAGTATCGTAGATGCTATTTTAAGATGCCAATCTGATCAAGAGAACGCTATATCAATAATGAAAAATAATTATAAAGTAGCAAAAAGTAAATATAGAGTAAAAAATTTTATTGATAATATATTAAACATTTTTGAAAAAGAACAATAACATTCAAGATTTAAGCTTGTACAGTACACCCAAAGGTTTTCGTGGTAAATCAAAGATTTATGTACAACTTTGGTGGATAGTCTATACTATATTCTTTAAACTTTCGCCACAAGTATTTTATAGTTGGAGACGTTTTTTGTTGAGAATTTTTGGCGCTAAAATTGGGAATAATGTAATTATCAGGCCTTCAGCTCAGTTTACATATCCATGGAAAATTTCAATTGGTGATAATAGTTGGATAGGTGACGATGTAGTATTGTATAGCTTAGGAAATATTGAAATAGGCAAAAACACAGTGATATCACAAAGATCATATATCTGTACAGGATCTCATGATTATAAAGATAATAAGTTTCCTATATATTCTAAATCAATAAAAATTGAGAACCAATGTTGGATTGCAACAGATGTTTTTATTGCTCCTGGTATAACGATTAAAGAGGGTGTTGTTGTAGGTGCCAGAAGCACTGTAATTTCTGACCTTGAAAACTTTTCAGTTTATGTAGGGTCACCAGCTAAATTTATTAAGAAGAGATAAAATTGAAAAAAAATATAACATTAATAGGCGTTAATTACTATCCAGAAGATAGTGCAATTGGATTATATAGTACTCAAAAAGCAGAATATCTTGCAAGTAAAGGCTACAATGTGTCTGTGGTTACTGGATTTCCATACTATCCTCAATGGGAAATACGTTCGGATTATGAAAAAAAGCAAAATTGGATAAAAGAAACCATAAATGAGGTAAAAGTATACCGTTACAAACAATACGTGCCTAAATATCCCACTTTTTTAAAGAGAATTAGACACCTATTGAGTTTTACTCTTGGTAGTATAATAAATTTGTTCAAAATTTCAAAACCAGATTATGTAATTTGTATTGTACCATTCACATCAAGTATACTGTTGGGTTGGTTCTTAAAAATTCGTTATAGAAGTAAGTTATGGGTACATATTCAAGATTTTGAGTTTGATGCTGCCATAGATTCTGGGTTATTGAGTAACAAGAAATCTTCCGTCATAAAACTTTTGATATATATTGAAAAGACTTTGTTTAATAAAGCCGATATTATTAGTACTATTAGTAACGGTATGTTAAGTAAATTAAATAATAAAGTTAAAAACAAACAATTATATTACTTAACTAATTGGTTAGATACTGATGCTTTTAATATTAACAGCTATAGTAATCATAAATATTTGATTTCTAATAAGTTTAAAATTCTTTATTCTGGAAATATTGGAGCTAAACAAGATTGGACTTTTTTCTTTAAATTTTTAGAAGCACTTAAATCACTTGATAACATTGAGGTTGTAGTTGTAGGTGAAGGTGCTGAAGGAGCTAATGTAAAGAAGGTTTTAGATGAATATAGTTTTGTAAGTTATTATAATTTAGTCGAATTTAAAGAGTTACCAAATCTTTTAAATAGTGCAGATTTACATATATTATTTCAGAAAAAGGAAGTAATTGATACTGTAATGCCCTCTAAGATATTAGGAATGATGGGAAGTGGAAAACCATCATTAATTACTGGTAATGAAATGTCAGAGGTGAAAAAAATTATTGATATTTCTAAAGGCGGATTTTACTTTGGTAATGATAAAATAAAGGATATTATTGATGTGATTTCAAACTTAAAGAATAACCCAGATTATGCTAAAGAGGTAGGTGCTAATGCAAAGACATACATAGTACAAAATTATTCAAAAACAATTGTTTTAGATAAATTTATTGATAAAATAAATTGTATTTAGATGAGCGTTTGTATTAAAAAAATATCAGTATTTTCAATTTGGTTTTTTGGTATATTTTCTTTATTTCCAAATGAAAAAAGAGGAGTATTGTTTATTGTACTTATTTTAGCCTCAATATTTTCATTAATAAAGGGTAAAAAAATAAAGTTTCACAAATTAGTACTCATTAATTCTATTCTTTTCTTAATTTATTTATTAGCCTTATCTTATAGTTCTGACATTTTAGTTGCTGCTAAACGTTTTGAAACGGCTAGTTCTATTATGATTGCTCCTGTTGTATTTTCTTTTTTTTACTATAATCAAAAAGTTGTGTTTTCTGAAAAAAATAAATTGCTTTTTTTTAAAGTATTACATTGGTCAAATATTGCTTTTATGTTTGTCATCATAACTTTTTATCTTAAAATCCGTTACGTTGACCAACAAGTTGAATATGGTTATTTTTTATCACATTTAGAGCGTCGTCTACCTTTTTTAAATGACCATCCAATATACATTTCTATTATATTTAGTATTTCTGTAATTTTTTCAACTTGCTATATATTAACTAGAAAACAATCTGTTAAATTTAATTATATATATGGAGTGTCTGCTTTTTTAATGTTTTTATTAATACTATTCTTATCCAGAAAAGGAGTTATTTTGGCCTTAATTATTAGCTTAACATTAATTTTTGTTTTTTATAAAAAAAATAACTTAAAAATAATAATTCTTGCCTCTATTGCTTTTTTCTTTTTAGTCACTTCTCTATTATTCTTTATTCCACAAACGAATAAGAGAATAAGCGAAATGTTTGATAAAGCTACTTATGTTAATAAAAATGAAACAAATTCGACAAGTAATCGACTGCAAATTTATAAATGTGCAATTGATTTAATTAAAGAAAAACCAATTTTTGGATATGGAATAGAGGATGATAGAAAAGCCCTTTATCAATGCTTTAAAGAACGACTATATTATTTATATGAGTTTAGGTTTAATACACATAATCAATACCTAAGTATTGTAATGAAAGTGGGTTTGTTTGGGTTACTGGCTTTTTTGTTTTTTTTAGGTTATAATTTAAAAATGGCTACAATCACCAATGATTGGCTTTTTGTTGGGATAATTGTTTTTTTTTCAATTATTATGTTCTTTGAAAACATATTGGAACGTCAAAATGGAGTTATGTTATTTTCATTTTTAATAAACTATTTAGCGTTTAAAAATAGTTTATTACTTGATCGAAAAAATAAAATTTGACTTAAAAATTAATTCATTTAATCTAAATAGAATTATATTTTTTAGTGTTTAGATTAAAAGAATACAAAGTAGACATATATGTTTATAGTCGTAAAATCTGACAATAGTTTGTTATATTTGTTATGCTATATTAATAATAGGTAACAAATCTTTATGAAAAAAATATCCAATTACAAAGAAACCAGTATTATCAGATATGTGTATCAATTTTTTTCTAAAAAGATATATTTAAACCAAACTAGCTTTAACATGGTTTTGTTAAAGTTAGTATTTTAAAAACTATTTTTTAAATAGAGTTTAATAACTTGCCCTTATTCTAGATTAGTTTAATATTTACTTAATTAAGTGGACCATAATCAACATCGTTTTTCAGCGTTTATAAAGCCAATTGCTTTTAGCATAGATATTGGTATTATAATTTCTGCTATCTATATATTTCCTTTAAAAATTACAAATCTATACATATTTATAGTATATAGTATTTTATTTTGGTTGTTAATCGCTTTTAAAATAGGGTTTTATAATATACAAAGAAGTACTAAAATGATTGGTGTTGTTCGTTTAGTATTCTCTCAGATGACTTTTTATGCACTAATTCTATATGCTTTTATTGGATTTTTTAAACAGCCAAATATTAGCAGATTAAGTTTAGCCTATTATTTTCTTGCAACCTTTAGCCTTATATTTATATTTAAATTATTTACTTATTTATTGCTTTCAAAATATAGAGCTGTTTTCAAGGGTAATATTAGAAAAGTTGTTGTTATTGGTAAAAACAGTAAATCCAATCAATTAATTAAAATATTTAATAATAGATTAGATTTGGGGTATGAGTTAAGTAAACAGTTTAATACCAGATCAGACACTTTTTCTCTAGATAAATGCTTTGAGTATATCCTAGAGAATAATATCGATAAAATATATTTTGCGATATCAGAATTATCAAACAGTCAGATTAATAAATTAGTAAATTTTGCAGATAATAATTTAAAGGAAGTTAAATTCATTCCAGATAATAAAGAGGTGTTTTCTAAAAAATTAAAGTACGAGTATTATGATTATATTCCAGTACTTTCATTAAGGGAAGTACCTTTAGATGATTCTGTAAATAAAATGATAAAAAGAATATTTGATATAGCTTTTTCATTAATAATAATCGTTTTTGTACTATCATGGTTAACGCCAATTATAGCTTTATTAATTAAATTAGAATCAAAAGGACCAGTGTTTTTTAAACAGTACAGAAGTGGATTTACCCATTCAGAATTTGAATGCTTTAAGTTTAGGTCTATGGCTGTAAACGCATCATCAGATTCACTACAAGCGACAAAAAATGATATGCGTGTCACTAAAGTAGGAAAGTTTATTAGAAAAACGAGTATTGACGAGTTGCCCCAATTTTTTAATGTTTTATTAGGACATATGTCTGTTGTCGGACCAAGACCTCATATGATTAGTCATACAAGTTTATACTCTAAAAAAGTAGATAAGTTTATGGTAAGACATCTTGTAAAACCAGGTATAACAGGTTTAGCACAAACTAGTGGTTTTAGAGGGGAAATTGAAACAGATAAAGATATAATTAATCGTGTTAGATTTGATATTTTTTATGTCGAAAACTGGTCCATATTAATGGATATTAAAATCATAATACAAACATTTGTAAACGCTGTACAAGGCGAAGAAAAAGCTTACTAAGCGACTTACATTTAATTAACTTTAACTATTTTGGATATGTATAAGTATTTTAAAAGGTCAGCAGATTTTTTATTTTCACTTATACTTTTAATCTTTTTATGGTGGTTAATCGTGTTATTAATTATACTAGCAACCATTGATACTAAAACTTTTGGTTTTTTTATACAAAAAAGAATAGGTCAGTATAAAAAGCCTTTCAATATTTATAAAATAAAAACCTATCAAAAAAATCATTCAATTTCAAACTTCGGAGTCATTTTAAGACAATCTAAATTAGACGAATTACCACAATTATTAAATGTTTTTTGGGGTACTATGAGTTTTGTTGGTCCTAGACCAGATGTTCCTGGATTTGCAGATGTTTTAAAAGGACATGATAGTTCTATTCTTTCAGTTAAACCAGGTATAACTGGTCCTGCCTCTATTGTATTCAGAAACGAAGAACAATTATTGAAACAACAAAAAGATCCTGATAGGTACAATAAAGAAACTGTTTGGCCTAAAAAAGTAGAATTAAACGTTAAGTATGTTGAAGAACTTAGTTTTAAAAAAGATATTTATTACCTTGTTAAAACTATTTTTTAGTATTTATGAAACCTAAAATCTATTTATCTCCACCTCACATAGATAAAAAAGAAATTGACTACGTTAATCAAGCTTTGATATCAAATTGGATAGCACCTTTCGGTCCCGATATTCTTGATTTTGAAAATAAAATTGAATCATACACTGATCAAGGACATTTTGTTACTGCTTTAAATTCTGGTACATCAGCAATACATTTAGCTCTAAAATTATTAAAGGTTACTAAGGATGATATTGTGTTATGCCAAAGTTTTACTTTTGTAGCTACAGCAAATCCAATAACCTATTTGGGTGCAATTCCAATATTTGTGGATAGTGAAATTGAAACTTGGAATATGTGTCCAAATTTTTTAGAAGAAGCCATAGAAAACTGTATTAAACTTAATAAAAAACCTAAAGCTATCCTTTTTGTGGATTTATATGGTATGCCAGCTAAAATAGATGAAATTTTAGATGTTGCAGCAAAATATGATATTCCTGTTATTGAAGACGCAGCAGAAGCATTAGGCTCTGAATATAAAAACAAGAAGTGTGGTACATTTGGAGATTTTTCAATTTTTTCATTTAATGGAAATAAAATAATAACAACCTCAGGTGGAGGTGCTTTAGTTAGTCGTCAAAAAAAATATAAAGACAAAGCACTTTTTTATGCAACACAGTCTAAAGAGTTAGCTTTGCATTACCAACATACTGAAGTTGGATTTAATTATAGATTAAGTAACATTTGTGCGTCTATAGGAAAAGGACAAATGGAAGTACTTAATAAGCGTGTTAAACAAAGACAAACCAATCATCAGTTTTATCAGAAGTTGTTTAGTGATAATAAATACATTTCTGTTTTTAATAATAAAAATAAAGACTTTAAATCTAATTATTGGTTGACCTGCATCCTTGTAAATTCAAATCCAAAATTTAATAATTTAGATTTAATAACATACCTTGTATCAAATGGTATAGAAGCAAGACCACTATGGAAACCTTTGCATTTACAACCACTTTTTAAAAACAATGTTTTTTACGGAAATAAAGTATCTAGTACATTATTCCAACAAGGTGTATGTCTGCCATCAGGATCTAATTTGTCACTTCAGGATAAGGATTTTATAACTAAAGTGATTACAAAGTTTTTTAATAACCTAAAGTATAATGTATAAAGATAAATGTGTTTTAATTACAGGAGCTGCTGGAACAATTGGGTCTGAATTGGCGTATTTTATATATCAAAATAATCCATCAAAACTAATTTTATTAGATAGTGCAGAAACGCCTTTGTTTAATTTAGAAGAAAAACTGAAGTATAAAGAAAATAATACAACCATAGTTAGTTTTGTTTTAGGTAGTATTACTAATAAACTGCTAATACAAGAATTATTTAAGACATATTCTTTTGATTTTTTATTTCATACAGCAGCTTACAAACATGTCCCTCTTTTAGAAAAAAATCCAATCGCTGGTGTTGAGGTTAATTGTTTTGGAACTAAGATTTTAGCTGATGCAGCAGTTAATTATAAAGTTAAAAACTTTTTGTTTATATCTACAGATAAAGTAGTTGAGCCTGCTAATGTTATGGGAGCAACTAAATTGATTGCAGAAAATTACATTAATTCTTTAAGTTATAATAATCCAAATTCAACTAAGTTTATAACCTTAAGATTTGGTAATATTATTGGGTCTAATGGTTCTGTTATACCATTGTTTAAATATCAATTAAATAACAATCAACCAATTACAGTCACTCATCAAGATGCAACTAGGTATTTTATTGAAATAACTAAAGTTATCGACCTTATAAACGAAAGCTTAAAATTTGCTAAATCGGGTGATAGACTTTTAATTAATATGGGTAAACCACAATCCATATTAAAAATAGCTAAACAGACTATAAAAGATTTAAATCTAGAAGAAAAAAATGTTCGAATTGACATTATTGGTTTAAGGCCAGGAGAAAAGTTACATGAAAAACTTTTAGCCAACCACTGCGCTTTAAATAATACTAAGCATCCTGAGATCTTTCAAATTATGGGAGAGACAATAGAGCCTTTAAAAACACTTAAGTCTCAATTAAAAATACTTAAATCTTTAAATAAAACTCAAAATCATTTTGATGTTGTTAGACAATTAAAAACAATTGTAAAAAATTTTAAAAGTCATAATTCAAGGTTTGAAATATTAGATTAAAACATATTTTATTAAAATTACAAGACTATAAAAGGTTTCTTTTATATTTGCTTTAATTGATGTTTCTATTCTTACAAGATAAAATAAGCTGATAAAACATCAAATTTCATACAATTATAATATAACCGATGAAAATAGCAGTAGTAGGTACAGGTTACGTCGGACTAGTAACAGGTACATGTCTAGCCGAAACAGGTAATGAAGTACTTTGTATCGATATAGATCAAAATAAAGTTAAACAAATGCAAGCAGGTGAGGTACCTATTTACGAGCCTCATTTGGATGTCTTATTTGAAAGAAATATAAAAGCTAACCGATTAAAATTTTCTACAAGCTTAGAAGAAGGTTTAGAACATGGAGATATTATCTTTCTAGCGTTACCAACTCCAGAAGATGAAGATGGATCAGCTGACCTAAAATATATTTTAGGTGTAGCAGATGAGATAGGTAAACTTATTAAAGGCTATAAGGTTATAGTCGATAAAAGTACAGTTCCTGTAGGGACTTCAGATAAAGTAAAAGAGGCTATAGCTAAACATGCTAAAGTAGATTTTGATGTTGTTTCAAATCCAGAATTTTTAAGAGAAGGTTTTGCTGTAGATGATTTTTTAAAACCAGAAAGAATAGTTGTAGGTTCCAGTAGTGAACGTGCCACTAAATTGATGGAAAAACTTTATAAGCCTTATGTAAGGTCTGGCAATCCCATAATTATAATGGACGAAAAATCTGCCGAACTTACAAAATATGCATCCAATTCTTTTTTAGCAGCCAAAATCACATTTATGAATGAGATTGCTAACTTTTGTGAAAAAGTTGGAGCAGACGTAGATAAGGTTAGAATAGGTATGGGAACCGATTCAAGGATTGGTAAGCGCTTTTTGTTTCCAGGTATTGGTTATGGTGGTTCTTGCTTCCCAAAGGACGTAAAAGCACTTCATAAATCTGGACTAGACAATAATTATAACTTCAAAATTTTAGATGCTGTCATTAATGTCAATGCAAGACAAAAACTAGTGTTGATTCCTAAAATAGAAAATCATTTTAATAATGATCTTAAAGGAAAAAACATTGCAATTTGGGGATTAGCCTTTAAACCAGAAACAGATGATATACGTGAAGCACCTTCGTTATACATGATTGATGCTTTATTAGAGACAGGTTGTAATATTACAGCTTTTGACCCTGAAGCTATGCCAAATGTAAAACGTAAATTAGGTGATAAAATTAAGTTCGCAAGTAGTATGTATGACGCTTTAAAAAATGCTGATGCATTAGTTATATCTACCGAATGGAGTATTTTTAGAACACCTGATTTTAATAAAATTAAAAATGAAATGGCTAGTCCAACTATTTTTGATGGACGTAACCTATATGACGTTAAAGATGTTATTAACGAAGGATTTAATTACATATCAATAGGAAGGTAAATGAATCAAAAAAGAGTTTTAATTACTGGAGCAGCAGGTTTTTTAGGATCTCATTTATGTGATCGCTTTTTAAACGAAGGTTATTTTGTTATTGGTATGGATAACTTTATAACAGGAGACCAAAAAAACATTGCACATTTATCCTCTAATTCAAACTTTTTATTCATTCAACATGACGTTACAAATTATATAAATATTGAAGGAGAGTTAGATTATATCCTTCATTTTGCTTCTCCAGCAAGTCCTATAGATTATTTAAAAATTCCAATTCAGACTTTAAAAGTAGGGAGTTTGGGTACGCATAACTTATTAGGCTTAGCAAAAGCGAAACAAGCAAGGTTGTTAATTGCTTCAACTTCAGAGGTGTATGGAGATCCTTTAGTACATCCACAAACCGAAGATTATTACGGTAACGTTAATACTATAGGACCAAGAGGTGTGTATGATGAGGCTAAACGCTTTCAAGAATCTATAACCATGGCTTACCATAGATTTCATGGACTTGAAACGCGTATTGTTAGAATTTTTAATACTTATGGACCAAGGATGAGACTTAATGACGGTCGTGTTATTCCAGCCTTTATGGGTCAAGCGTTAAGAGGCGAAGATTTAACAGTTTTTGGAGATGGTATGCAAACAAGGTCATTTTGCTATGTTACCGATCAAGTCGAAGGTATTTACCGTTTATTATTAAGCGATTATTCAAATCCAGTTAATATTGGTAATCCACACGAGATAACAATTAAGGACTTTGCAGAAGAAATTATTAAACTCACAGGTACCACACAAAAAGTAATTTATAAAGATTTACCTGTAGATGATCCAATGCAAAGACAACCAGACATTACACTAGCTAAAAATGTATTAAATTGGGAGCCTAAAGTAAATAGATCGGAAGGCATGAAAAAAACCTTTGATTACTTTAAAAATTTAACTCAAGCAGAGCTTCACAAAAGCGAACACAAAGACTTTTCAAATTATAATAAATAAATTATGGAGTATAAACGTGGTAGGTACTCTTGGCTTTTAAGGCCAATACTTATTGTCTTTGACTGTATAACTATCAATGTTTTTGCTTTTTATTTTTTTAATTTTAACAAATCTAATCTTGCATTTTTTTCAGCTTCAGCTTTAAAAAATAAGTATTTACTATTTATTATTTATTCAGTAATATTATGGTTAATTACAACATCATTTCTTAAGTTTTATAAAGTATACAGGTATACATCAATTGTTAATATTATATCATCAATAATCAAGCAGTTTGTCGTTTTTAGTACTATTGTCTTTGCCTTTTTTGGTATTTTTAAAAGTGTAGTTGTTCCTGTATTTCAAACCCTACAGTTTTTACTATATAGTTTTTTACTAATATCAACTCTTAAATTAGTTAGTTTTTATGCCTTGAAAACTTATAGACTACAGTTAAAAGGTAATGTTAGACGTGTAGTAATTGTGGGTAACGGTCCAGGAGCACAAGAGCTTAGACAACTATTTAGTAATCGTAAAGAATTAGGCTATCAAATAGTTGGTGTGTTTGCAGATAGTGATAATAAAAAGATTAACGGATTAATAGAGGATAGTTTTAATTTTTTAAAACAAAGTTCAGGTATAGATGAGATATACTGCGCAATTGATGAGTTAACTGAAAAGCAGGTTAATGATTATGTTAAATATGCTGAGGTTAACCACTGTAATATAAAGTTTATTCCTAAAACCAATAAGTTGTTGACCAAACGACTTAAAACAGATTATTATAATTACCTACCTGTATTATCAATGCCAGAAGTTGCATTAAATAATGCAGTTAACAAGACTATTAAGCGTGTGTTTGATGTCGTGTTTTCTTTATTAATATTAGTGCTAATATTATCTTGGTTAGCACCAGTGTTATTTATTTTAATTAAATTAGAATCTAGAGGACCATTATTTTACAGACACAAACGCAATGGAATAAATTATAAAGAATTTACCTGTTTTAAGTTTAGATCTTTAAAAACAAATAAAGAAATACAAGGTACTTATATCACTCAAAATGATAAAAGAGTAACTAAAATTGGAAGGTTTTTACGTAAAACAAGTTTGGATGAGTTTCCTCAGTTTTACAACGTTTTAAAAGGGGATATGAGTGTTGTTGGACCCAGACCACATATGCTATCTTACACAGATGACTATTCTAAAAAAATAGATAAATTAAACTTCATTTTTAGGCATAATGTAAAACCAGGTGTAACGGGTTTAGCTCAAATAAAGGGTTATAGAGGAGAAATTAAAAATGACGAAGACATTATTAACCGTATTAAGTATGATAATTTTTATATCGAAAATTGGTCCATTGTTTTAGATTTAAAAATTATATTACAAACCATGATTAATGTATTTAAAGGTCAAAAAGAAGCGTATTAAAACTTACTTACAATGAAACCTTTAGTCTCTATAATTACTCCGCTTTACAATTCAGAAAAATTTATAGTTCAAACCATTAATAGTATTCTAAATCAAACCTATACAAATTGGGAGTTAATTTTGGTTGATGACTGTTCAACAGATGCTACTTTGCAGATAGTAGAAGAGTATACAAAGCAATATTCCAATATGTATCTCTTAAAAAATCAAGTTAATTTTGGAGCAGCAATTTCTCGTAATAAGGCAATCCTCCAAGCTAACGGTAAATTTATTGCTTTTTTAGATGCAGATGATTTATGGATAAGTAATAAGTTAGAATTTCAAGTTGATTTTATGCAACAACATAATTGTGACGTAAGTTATACTAGTTATTATCAGATTGATGAAAACGGTAACCCGTTAAAGAAGCTTGTAAAAGCTTTACCAATGTTAAGTTATAATAAATATTTAAAAACCAATTACATTGGTAACTTAACAGGAATGTATAATGTTGCTACTTTAGGTAAAATAACGTCACCTAACTTACGTAAACGTCAAGATTGGTTGTTGTGGTTGTCTGCTATTAAAAAGTCTGGTAAACCAGCTTTGGGTATCTCACAACCTTTAGCATATTATCGTGTAAGATCCAATTCTATCTCTTCAAATAAAATCCGATTACTTAAATATAATTTTTTAGTTTATAAAAAGGGTTTAGGCTTTTCGTACGTAAAATCTATCTACTATATGTGCCTTTTTGTTTGGGAACAGTTTTTTGTGAAGTCAAGATTGACTGTTACTAAAACATAATTTTTATAAAAAAAACCTCAATTTCTTGTTAATTGCGGTTAAAACCACAGCCGATTTTGATTGAAATTAAACATTTTCGATATAAGGTAAAAAAAATCGATTAAAAATATATTGTTGAGTAAGGAAAATCATAGTTTAGCCATGTCAATTAAAAACTCATTTGATTTAGTCATTAATATAGAAACTTTGACACATTTTAATTTTAACTAGCGCTAGTATTAAAATTTAATGATTTATTACTCAACTTTTTTTATTTTTTTTATACCATATATGTATATAATCATGTTAGTAAATGATTGTATGTAAGTTTTTTTAATTGTAATTAAAACTCAGACCTAAACTGTTTGAGTTTACCACTAATTTCACGTTCTAAAATGGCTTTATGTTCAAAAACTAAGTTTAAATTAGGTTCTAGGTATTTGTCAACAGCTGTTTGTACTGCTTTTTGCTGTGATGAGTTTAAAGCTTCGTTAGCAACATAATCTATTTTAAAGGTGTCAATTTCAGTTTGTTCAACTATAAATTCTTTAACATTTGCCTCTTTATCAATAACGGTTTTAGTCACATAGTAAAAGGTTAGTCCTGCTGCAATTTTTCCGCTTGGAAGCGAAATAAAATCACTAGTTCGTCCAGTTAAAGATTCTAAAATTGGATGTTGTAATGTGCTTTTTTCGGATAGGCTCCCTAAGTCACCAATTTGATATCTTATAAAAGGATGTGCTCTGTTATATAAATCTGTAATTACAATTTTTCCTGTTGTACCATAAGGTACAGGTTGATTGTTGTCATCTAAAATTTCGACGTATAAATGGTTACTGTTAACTAACCATTGGTCTTGTTGATCTTGAAAAGCAATCAAACCTAATTCGGCTGCACCATACTCGTTAACCACAGTGATATTAAACTGTTTTTCAAGCAGTTTTTTATCATCATCAAATAACATTTCAGAAGTTACGATACAAACCTTCAAGGTTGGACAAACCTCTTTTAAAATAATGTTTTTTCGTTCTAAAAATTTAGCAAATTGTACAATTGCACTAGTGTAACCGTTGATATAATCAAATTTAGTACGTTTAAATTTTTGTAATATTTTGTTTAAAGCAACATCGCTTAAATCAAATACCGAAAAACGATAACGGTTACCCAGCCAGTCTTTTAAACGTTCTTTGTAATAACTTTTGGTATCTAATGGTATTCCGTAAAATCGTGCTTGTTTAGATGTGTTTAAATCTATATTAAACCAGCTGTAACGTTGCATAAAAGTAACCCAAGTCATAGCATGCGCAAAGTTATCTTTAGCAAACTCAAAAGGTGTACCTGATGAGCCTGATGTTTTGTGTTTGTGTACCGTTTTTATAGTGTACTTATCAGACAAGCGGTTTGCTAAAGGTTGCTGTAAATTGGCTTTAGTAATTACAGGTATTTCTGCCCAATTAGACGTGTCAATATCTTGACATAAAGTACTATAAAAAGGGGTGTGTTTTAAATGAAACGCAACAATGGATTGTAGTTGTTTACTTAAGTAATTGCTGTAATCGTTAGTACCAAACCCATCAATTATTGCTTGAGTTTTTTTAGCTTCTTTTACAGGAAACCCCTTTAACCTTAAAGACCATTCAAATCGTTTCAATACTATTAATTTTTTTGTAAAATAAAGAAATAAAAAACTATTGGATTTAAAGTCAATCAAATTCTTTTAAATAATTATTTTTGTCAAAACAACAACGACACAACATTTTTACACAATGAATATTTTAATTTTAGGATCAGGAGGAAGAGAACACACAATTGCATGGAAGCTTAATCAAAGCCCAAAATGTAATTCGCTTTTTGTAGCACCTGGTAACTCAGGAACTGCACAAATAGCTAAAAACGTACCAATTAGTGTTACAGATTTTAATGCCATAAAAGAAGTGGTTTTAAACAATAACATTACAATGGTAGTTGTAGGTCCTGAAGATCCTTTAGTGCAAGGTGTTCATGATTTTTTCTTAGCCGACGATGCGCTTAAAAACGTGGCAGTTATTGGGCCTCAAAAAGCAGCAGCAACACTTGAAGGTAGTAAAGAGTTTGCTAAGCAATTTTTATATAAACACAATATTCCAACAGCAGCCTACCAAAGTTTTAATGCAGATACAGTTGAAGATGGTTATGCCTTTTTAGAAACCTTAAATCCTCCTTTTGTTCTTAAAGCAGATGGTTTGGCAGCAGGAAAAGGTGTTGTTATTTTAGAAGATTTAGATCAGGCTAAAGCCGAATTAAAAAGCATGCTTGTAGATGCTAAGTTTGGAGACGCTAGTACTAAAGTTGTTATTGAAGAATTTTTAGACGGAATCGAGTTAAGTTGTTTTGTTCTTACTGATGGTAAAAACTATAAAATTTTACCAACTGCAAAAGATTACAAACGTATTGGTGAAGGTGATACAGGTTTAAATACAGGCGGAATGGGAGCAGTGTCTCCAGTTCCTTTTGCTAATCAAGCCTTTTTAGATAAAGTAGAAGAGCAAGTGGTTAAACCAACGATTGCTGGTTTGCAAAAAGATAATTTACCTTACAAAGGGTTTGTCTTTATTGGTTTAATTAAAGTAGGAGATGAGCCTAAGGTTATCGAATATAACGTACGCTTAGGTGACCCTGAAACAGAAGTTGTATTACCAAGACTTAAAAATGATTTAGTTGAGGTGTTTGAAGCGGTTGCAAACCAAACTTTAGATCAAATAGATATTAAGGTAGATCCTAGAGCAGCGACAACTATTATGTTGGTATCTGGCGGTTATCCTGAAGCTTACCAAAAAGGTAAAGTTATTACAGGTGTTGATGCTATTGAAGACTCGATTGTATTTCATGCAGGAGCACAACAAAAAGACAATCAAATTGTAACTTCAGGAGGTCGTGTTATGGCTATAACTAGTTATGGTGAAACGTACCAAGAGGCCATAAAAAAATCTTACCAAAGTATAGAAAAACTACATTTTGATAAGATGAATTATAGAAAAGATATAGGTTTTGACCTATAACTGTTATAAGTAAGAGTGAGAGCTAATGCTTTTGTCGTCTTCGTTATTTGCAGCGTAACCTTTTAACTGAATCATCCAGTATACAAAAGCTACAAAACCAATAATGATAAAAATCCAAGACATAAAGTTTGCTGCCCACCAGTTTTCTAATTCTAATGCTTTAAGCATGTCAAAAGGAGCAAATAATACATCAACAAAAAGGCTTGCTATAGCTTCAAAAAAATCTTTCATAATTATAGAATAGTATATTTATAGTACAAAAATACAAAAAGAGTTAATGATTACAACTATTTTTAGCAAATCCAAACCAATTAATTTTTTAATTGTTTTTAGTATTACACTAATTGCTTTTGTTGTTTTGCACATTAAATACCCAAATGCAGTTAATCCAGACTTGTCTATTTGGGTTAAAATCCCAGAGTTTTTATTACTGTTTTTGTCAGTTTTAATACTTAGTTTTATAGTGTTAAAAAACTTATTGTCACAGCAAAACAACTATGAGATTTTGTTATTCGGTTTGTTTGTTTTAGCTGTTCCTCAGGTTTTTATAAGATTTAATATAGTAGTTTCTAATTTTTTTGTGCTTTTAGCTTTAAGACGCTTAATTAGTATAGGATCGCAAAAACAGGTCGTTAAAAAAATATTTGATTCAGCTTTTTTAATAGGCTTAGCTAGTCTCTTTTATTTTTGGGCAATATTGTTTTTTCCACTAATATTTATAGCCTTATTGTTGTTTTCAGTAAACGCAGTTAAATCTTATTTTGTTCCTTTTATTGGCTTATTGGCAATAATTATTTTAGCTATTTGTTATTCCATATTAATGAATAACGATTTTTTTAGTGCTTTAAATATTAATACAGAATCAAATTTAGATTTTAGCAGCTATAATTCTTTACAATTTATAGTAGCCATAACCATGTTGTTGTCTTTTGGGATTTGGTCTTCTGTGTTTTATTTAAATGATATTAAAAAGAAAAAACGTAGCTACAGACCTTCTTATAAAATCTTGTTTTTTACCTGTATGTTTGCTTCAGCATTAGCGGTTTTAGCACCTCAAAAAAACGGAAGCGAACTACTATTTTTGTTCGCGCCTTTAGCAGTGATCATAACAAATTATATAGAGACCATTACAGAAAAATGGTTTAAAGAAATTTACTTAGGTTTATTGGTTATTATTCCTTTTGTACTATTAATGTTGTAGTTTTTCGCCAAAAGCTAAATCACCAGCATCACCTAAACCAGGAACAATATAGCCTTTACTGTTTAAAGTTTTGTCTAAAGCAGCAATCCACAAATTGGTGTCTTTAGGTAAGTTGTTTTCTAAAAAATCTACTCCAGCTTCAGCACCTATAACTGCTGCAATATGTATGCTTTTTGGTGTTCCAAAAGGTTCTAAAGCTTTAAATGTAGCGACTAAAGATTGTCCTGTGGCTAGCATTGGATCTGCAAGGATTAATGTTTTTCCTGTTAAGTCAGGACATGCTAGATATTCTACTACAATTTCAAAAGATTCAGGATTATCTTTATGGTGTCTGTAAGCACTAATAAAAGCATTTTCAGACTGGTCAAAATAATTTAATAATCCATTGTGTAAAGGTACTCCAGCTCTTAGGATAGAACATAAAACGACATCATTTTTAGGTACAGTAGCTTCAATAGTAGCCAATGGTGTTGTAATGGTTTTAGTTTCAAAATCTAGTGTTTTACTAATTTCATAACCTAAAATTTCACCAATACGTTCAATATTTCGTCTAAAACGCATACTGTCTGTTTGGACGGAAACGTCTCTAATTTCAGCAATAAATTGATTTAAAACAGAGTTTTCTTTAGATAAATTATGAATTTGCATAGGTGTTTTGTCTTTTAAATAGTAAAGTTAATGTATTATTTAAAAAGCCAAAACGTCCACTAACTAAAATTCGGTTTAATTTATGTAATTTTACAGACTTAATAATTACAAGATGTTTACAGATATAGCAAATAAAATATTTCAAGACGTTATTGCAACGTACCATATTACAAATACAGTAGATCAACCGTTTACTAATAAGTATGATAAAAGTACTAATTTATTAGAGCATTTATTGTACCGTAAATGTTGGATAGATACTGTACAGTGGCATTATGAGGACATTATACGTGATCCACAAATAGATCCTGTTGCAGCATTAACTTTAAAACGCCAAATTGATGCGTCTAACCAAGATAGAACAGATATGGTGGAGTATATTGATAGCTATTTTTTAGAAAAATATAAGGAGGTTACTCCTAAAAGTGATGCAACTATAAATACTGAAAGTCCTGCTTGGGGAATTGACAGGTTATCTATTTTAGCATTAAAAGTGTATCATATGGAAGAAGAAGCTACGCGTGCTGATGCTACTGCTGCACATAAAGCAGCTTGCCAAACTAAATTAGATATTTTACTAGAACAACGTGTAGACTTAAGTACAGCAATTGATACATTATTGTCAGATATTGAAAAAGGTGATAAGTACATGAAAGTGTACAAGCAAATGAAAATGTATAATGACGATGAGCTTAACCCAGTGTTAAGAAACCAAAAATAAGCACAGTCTTTTGTGCTGTTATAAGGCTTTTAAATGTCAAAAACACCAAAGCATATTTTAGTAATACGTCTCTCTGCAATGGGAGACGTTGCTATGACTGTACCTGTTTTACGTGCATTTACACAGCGTTTTCCTGACGTTAAATTAACGGTTTTAACCAGACCTTTTTTTGCTCCTTTTTTTAGAGATCTTAATAACGTTGAAGTGTTTGCTATAGACTTAAAAAAGAAACACAAAGGTGTTTTAGGTTTATACAAACTATCTAAACAATTAAAAACACTTGATATAGATGTTGTTGCAGATTTACACAATGTCTTAAGAACTAAAATTTTAAAAGTTTTTTTCTTTGGAAAAACATTTAAACAAATAGATAAAGGTCGAAATCAAAAAAAGGCATTAGTCAATGGTCAATATTTTAAGCCTTTAAAAACAACACATCAACGTTACGCAGATGTGTTTAAAGCCTTAGGTTTTACTTTGGATTTAAGTCGTCCAACTTTTTCTAAAAAACAACCTATACCCCAAGCTGTTTTAAATTTGGTTGCTAATCAAAATACAAAACAATGGATTGGTATTGCTCCTTTTGCACAATATGCCTCAAAAAGCTATCCTTTAGATAAAATGAAGGAGGTTGTTAAAGGTCTAAGTCAAGATCATGTTGTGTTTTTATTTGGTGGTAAAGCAGATCAAAAGCAATTAAATACATTAGTAATTAATAATCAGGTTTTTAATATTGCAGGTCAGTACAACTTAAATCAAGAATTAGATTTAATATCTAATTTAGATGTTATGGTTAGTATGGATTCTGGTAATGCACATTTAGCAGCAATGCTTGGTGTAAAAGTGGTTACTATTTGGGGTGTTACGCATCCTTATGCTGGTTTTGGTGCTTTTAACCAACCGGAAATAAATAATTTGATTCCAGATAAAACCTTGTATCCTAAATTACCAACGTCTATTTATGGTAATAAATATCCTGAAGACTATAAAAATGTTGCTGGTACAATACAGTCTGATCAGGTTGTAAACCGAGTATTAGCTGTATTAAAAACATAAAAAAAGCCCTAATTAACATTAAGGCTTTTGATTATAGACGACTAATATAAAATTAATATTATCCCTTAAACTAACAAATTCTAGTGTTATAATCTGTTACAAAGGTAGAGCTTAGGTTTGCTGTTTTATTTTTTTTAGTTTGTTGAATCAAAAGATTCGATAAAAAGCTTTTTTTATCGATTAACTAATTTTTACTTGATGTTTTATATTTAAATACAGTAATAATTTAGCAATAGTAATTATTAAACATAAAAAAAGCCTCAACTTAATTGAGGCTTGATGATTTTAACTACTAACATAAAATTAATATTATCCCTTAAACTAACAAATTTTAGTGTTATAATCTTTGTTAAAGATAATTCTTACGCTTAGTAGTTTTGTTTTAATTAGGTGAGTTTAAAAGTGCTTTCGGTGAATTGCATTAAAAACACGACCAAGTGTATTTTTTAGGTTTAAACATCGTCGTAATCGACAATAATTGTTGGTGTTGTAGGATGAGCCTGACAGGTTAGTATTAATCCTTCAGCTACTTCTGCATCTGTTAAAATATTGTTTTGTCTCATCAAAGCTTTACCATCTGTAACTCTAGCAATACAACTACTACAAACACCACCTTGACAAGAGTATGGTGCATCTAAGTCCTCCTTTAAAGCAGCCTCTAAAATGGTTTGCTTTTGTGACATGGTAAAGGTTTGGGTTTCATCATCAACAGTAACTGTAATAGCTGTGTTTCCGTCAGTAACAACTTCTGTGTTTTCATCTGTTGGTACTGTTGCAGCAGTAAATAACTCGAAGTTAATTTTTGTGTCTTCTATATTATTTTCTGCTAAAACATCTTTTACAGTATTAATCATGCCTTCTGGTCCACAAAGATAAAAAGCGTCTATTGTTACATGTTTATATTTGTTTTTGACAATTAAATTTACTGTGCTTTTTTCGATACGACCAAATAAAGCATTGTTTTCTTGAGACTGACTGTATAAAAACTGAATATCAAATCGGTCTTTGTATTGGTGTTGTAAATCCAGTAAATCTTGTAAAAAGATAGTGTCTTTTAGTGTTTTATTACCATATACTAATACAAAATGACTATTAGGTTCTTGATCTAAAACGGTTTTTGCAATACTTAATATAGGTGTAATACCACTACCTGCAGCAAAAGCAGCAATGGTTCTTTTTTCTGTTGCAATAGGTTCAAAAATAAATCGTCCTTGTGGTTTTGCAACCTCTAAAGTATCTCCAATTTTTAAACTACTATTAGCGTAAGTGCTAAAGGTGCCGTTTGGTACTGCTTTTACAGCAACGGTTAGTTTTCCGCTTGACGGAGAAGAGCAAAGTGAATAGTCACGTCTAACTTCTTGGTCTTTTATGTTTGTTTTTAGCGTAATATATTGTCCTGCTTTAAAAGTATAATCTGCTTTTAAATTTGCTGGTACGTCAAAAGTTAATGTAACACATTGGTCTGTTTGACGTGTTATGTCCGAAATTGTTAACGTCTGAAATTGAGCCATAGTTTTATTTTTTTGTAAAAATAATGAAGCTTTACCGTTTAAGATATGATTTAGGCAAAAATTAATACCTAAGTTTTTTATGCATAAGAAAATTATGTATGTTTGTAATATGGCAAATTCAAAATTATATAAAGGTAGTCTGACCACTATTATTTTAAAACTTTTAAATGAAAGTGAAAAAATGTATGGTTACGAAATGACACAAAAAGTGAAACAAATTACTAAAGGCGAACTTAATATTACAGAAGGTGCTTTGTATCCAGCACTGCATAAGTTAGAAGCCGAAGGATTGCTGGACGTTGAGGTTAAAAAAGTAGATAACCGTTTGCGTAAATACTATAAACTTACCGAAAAAGGTAATAAAGAAACGGTTAGTAAATTAGAAGAACTTAAGGATTATATTAAAACCATGGAAACGTTTATGAACCCTAAATTAAGTTTGGAATAATATGAAGTTAAGTAAAGAGAATATATTGTTTATTGATACTTATTTAGAAAATTCTGAGATACATTATGCAGACATCAGGATGGAAATGATTGACCATATAGCATCTTCAATAGAATTAAAGTTAGAGCAAGATAATACATTGTCTTTTTATGAAGCATTTAAGGCATACATGATTAATAATAAGGCTAACTTAATACAGAATAATAAAGTGTTTTTAAAAAATACAGATAAAAAAATTATAAAACAGATGGGTTTGCAATTTGTTAAACCACCAAGTGTTTTGTTGTTTGTGTTAACTTTTTTTAGTACTGTTTTTGTTGTAAACAATTATGGTTTATTACTATTTAAGTCTACAATTTATAGTTTACCAATTTTATCTATTCTTGCTTTAGGGTTTGTATATCTCGTGGTTTTAAGAGTTTTTAATTATGATAGGTTTTCTGGTGTAGAGCGTGTTGGTTTTGTTTTTTTTTGGTTATATAATATTATTAATATTTTGCAAATTTTAACCAAACGACAATTAGAATCTGAAGCAGGTTATTGGTTTGCTGCAACATTGTTTGGGTTAACGGTTTCGTTAATTTATTCGTTTACAATTACAGCAATATTAATAATGAAAAAACATAAACAGGAATTTAATCTATCTGCTTAATATGAAGTTAAGTAAAGAACAAATACAATATATTGACGATTATTTAATAAGGTTAGGAGTTAAATTTACTGATGTTAGGTTAGAACTTATTGATCATTTAGCATCAGGATTTGAACAGTCTAAAAATGATGTAAAATTTGAGGACTACTTAAAATCTAAAATAGTTTTTATTCAAGATTTTGAAAAGAAACGTCAAAAAACCATCCATTGGACTTACCAAAGAGAAATGTGGCGACATTTAGCTATGTTTTTTTATAAACCTAAATATATCCCTTTTACAATAATGTTGGGATTATTAGTCTATTGGATGCAACAGTTACATCCAAATAAGACATCTATTATTGTACTTATAGTTAGTCTTTCCATTATACATTTTTGGGCACTAATAACTGGTTTTTCACATCATAAAACTTTTAAAAAGTTGCAAATAGCCCAGCCTTTATATTCAATAATGGCTTTACCATCTTTGTTTTTATATTGTATGGGAGTAGTTAAACCATGGTTAGAAAATCAATATTTTTTTATTGCCTTTTGGTTTTTAGCAGTTTTATTTAACCTAGCTGGAGGAATAGAGTTACGTAATAAAAAGAATAAGATTTTAGAATACTTAAAAAACTTTGTGTAAATAATGAAATTAACCCAACCTCAAATACAAAACCTATACAATTTTACAAGGCAACACTACGTAGAGCATTACGATTTACAAACTGAGTTAGTAGATCATTTAGCTAACGATATTGAGTCTGTTTGGCAAACGCAAACCAATTTGTCTTTTGAAGATGCTAGAGATAAAGCCTTCAAAAAATTTGGAGTCTTTGGTTTTATGGATGTGTTAGAACGTCGTCAAAAAGCCATGAATAAACGCTATCTAAAATATTTATGGACAGAGTTAAAGCAATGGTTTACGTTTCCTAAATTAATAACGACTATGGCTCTATTTTTTGCTATTTATTTAGGGTTGTCTACAATTTTCGCAAAATCGTTTTTAATTGGCCTTTTTGTAATAATATGTGTGTTTGCAATCTATAAAAGTATACAGCTAAAAAGACAATTTAAACAGCGTAAAGCGCTGTCCAATAAAAAATGGATGTTAGAAGAAATAATATTTAAACAAGCAGGTGGTTCTGCAATAATACTGTTATCACAATTACCACAATGGTATAATTTTTCTGATCATTTTTTAGATAAACCTTATGCTTTATTAGGTGTGTCTATTTTTTCTACACTGTTTTTTCTTTGGATGTATATTAGCTTTGAAATCATTCCAAACAAAGCAGAAAAACTGCTAAACGAAACCTACCCAGAATTTTGTTTGTAACATTTTTAAGCAATTATATACTTATCTATTAAACCAAACTAAACCATCAGCATATGATTACTAAATTTTTAAGCCTAGAATGGAAATCTTTTATACGTTCTTCCAATTTTGGTAAAGGCCTAGCTATAAAAATATTAATGGCCTTTTTTGCAGTCTATTTTTTATTGGTGTTTTTATCTTTAGGAGTATTTATTTATCCAACACTTAAAAAAGCTTTTCCTGATAATGACCCTTTTGTAATGGTTAACACGCTGTTGTTTTTCTGGTTTTTAGGCGATCTAATGTTGCGTTTTTTCTTGCAAAAATTACCAGTAATGAGTGTAAAACCATTACTAACCTTGCCAATAAAAAGAAGTCGTGTAGTCAACTACGTTTTAGGTAAGTCTGCGTTATCTTTTTTTAACTTTTTACCATTATTTGCTATTGTTCCGTTTAGTGTCGTTTTAATCACTAAAGATTATGAGGTCACTAAAGTTATAACATGGTTAGTGGCAATGGTAATATTAACGCTAATAAGCAATTTTTTAAATTTTATTATTGAAAGTTTTTCAGCCGAAACCGAGTTTTCATTTCTTCCAATCATCCTTTTTGCAGGAACTTTATTTGGTTTAAATCATTTTAATATTGTCAATTTTTCTCAATTATTGTCTTCTGCAATGTTGGCAGTAACTAATAACCCACTGTATTTACTAGTGCTATTGGTTATTTTAATTGGTCTATATCTTTTTAATCATAAAATATTAATTAAAAAACTATACTTAGACAATTCACTTAAAACCAAAATTAAAGAAGTGTCAACCTCAGATTTAGGATGGACTAAGCGTTTTGGCGAAGTTGCCCCTTTTATGCAGTTAGATTTAAAATTAATTTGGCGTAATAAAAGACCAAGATCTGCAGTGTTTATTTTGGTAATTGGACTTTTGTATGGATTGTTTTTTTATCCACAACCCATGTATAGAGATATGCCAATCATGTATGGTTTTATTGGTGTATTTGTAACAGGTATATTTTTAATCAATTTTGGACAATTCATTCCAGCTTGGGATAGTGGCTATTATAAAATGTTAATGAGTCAAAACATAAAGTATGAGCAGTATTTAAAATCTAAATACACGTTAATGATGTTAAGTGTTATTATCATGTTTGTACTAAGTATACCTTATGTTTATTTTGGGTGGAAAATTTTAGTAGCCCATTTTGCTGCAGCTATTTATAATATAGGTGTTAATACTTATGTTATAATGCTAGGTGGATCTTTTAACCGTAAAAAAATAGATTTAAATCAACGTGCAGCCTTTAATTATCAAGGGACAGGAGCAGTACAATGGTTAATTGGTATTCCATTGTTACTAGTCCCATTAGCAATATTTGGAGCATTAACCTATTATGTAAATTTTTATTCCGGTGTTTCAGCATTAATCTTATTAGGTATTATTGGTATCGTTTTTCATCAAAAACTAATGCAATTAATAACCAAAAAGTATTTAAATTCTAAATACGAAATGATTAAAGCCTTTAACCAAGATAACTAATCAATACAACTAACTTAACAACAACTACATCATGATAACAACAACAAACCTTTCAAAAAAGTATAGTGGAAACGAAGTCTTAAATATTTCTAATTTAGAAATACCAAAAGGGCAAAGCTTTGGGCTTGTAGGTAATAATGGAGCAGGTAAAACCACTTATTTTAGTTTGCTTTTAGATTTAATAAAACCAACCACAGGAACCATTAAAAACAACGATGTTTTAGTTAGTGAAAGTGAGGATTGGAAACCCTTTACGTCGGCTTTTATAGACGAAAGCTTTTTAATAGGTTACTTAACACCTGAAGAATATTTTTATTTCATTGGCGATTTACGTGGTCAAAATAAGCAAGATGTAGATAATTTAGTATCACAATTTGAAGACTTTTTTCATGGCGAAATATTAGGTCAAAAAAAATACCTTCGTGATTTAAGTAAAGGAAACCAGAAAAAAGCAGGTATTGTTGCAGCTCTTATAGGTAATCCTGAGGTTATTATTTTAGACGAACCCTTTGCAAATTTAGATCCAACAACACAAATTAGATTAAAAGAAATTATTAAAGATCTAGCCAAAAAGAAAGGAGTAACAGTTTTGGTTTCAAGTCATGATTTATTACATGTTACAGATGTTTGTGAGCGTATTGTAGTGTTAGAAAAAGGACAAGTAATTAAAGATATCCAAACTAGCGAAGCAACTTTAAAAGAGTTAGAAGCACATTTTGCAGGAACTGTTAGTCCAGTGTAATAGAGTTTAGATTTTACTATTAGTTCAAGTTTCAGTTCATTTTTTGGCAAAAAGTCAAAAAGATGCTTATTTTTACGCACCTGTCCGTAGTTATTAATAATAATTACGACGTAATTTAGTTATGTATTACATAAAATACAACCGCATTGAAAATAGCATTTAAAATCTGTATAATTTCTGGCTTATTCTTGGCAACCATTTCTAGTTGTTCAAGAAAAACAGATAGTTTTATAAACCGTAATTTTCATGCTGTTACTGCAGAGTATAACGCATTGTTTAATGGTTATGAAGCCTTAAATCAAGGTCAAGACAACTTAAACAATAATTATAATGACAACTATTGGGACATCTTACCAGTAGAGCGCATGCAAATTACAGAAGACATCGTAATGCCTGGACAATCTAAAAACCAGGATTTTACTAGAGCTGAAGAAAAAGCAGTAAAAGCAATTCAAAAACATGGGATGAATATTCAAGGTAAAGAGTATAACCCACAAATTGACGAAGCGTATCTACTTTTAGGTCAAGCCAGATATTTTGACCAACGTTTTATTCCAGCATTAGAAGCTTTTAATTATATCTTATACAAATATCCAGCATCAGATAAAATTAATACAGCTAAAGTTTGGAGAGAAAAAACCAACATGCGTTTAGAAAACGATGAATTGGCAATCAAAAACTTAAAGCGTTTAATTAAACAAGAAGAACCAAAGAAGCAGGAATTAGCAGACGCAACTTCAATTTTAGCTCAAGCTTACATTAACACCAAAGCTTTGGATAGTGCTTTAACGCAAATTAAAATAGCAGCACAAGCTACTAAAAATAATGACGAAAAAGGACGCTTTAATTTTATTAAAGGACAATTATATAATGTGTTAAATCAAAAAGACAGTGCTAATTTGGCTTTTGATGAGGTTATAGATTTAAACCGTAAAACTCCGCGTCGTTATCTAATGGCTGCTCATGTAGAAAAGGCTAAAAACTTTGATTATGATTCAGGCGATAAACTTGCATTTTTAGAGCATTTGACTAAGCTTGAAAATAACAGAGAAAACCGTCCGTATCTTGACAAGATTTATCATCAAATTGCAGAATATTATCTAAATACTCAATCCGACTCATTAGCAGTAGTCTATTACAATAAGTCTTTAAGAGAAAGATCTAAAGACAAAATTTTAATAGCAAAAAATTACCAGACTTTAGGGGATTTTTATTTTGATCGTAACAATTATAAAACTGCAGGAGCATATTTTGATAGTACCATGACTAGTATGGTCGAAAATAGTAAACCCTTCAGAACTATTAAGCGTAAACGCGAAAATCTAGACGACGTTATTTATTATGAAGGTGTTGCAAATGACAATGACAGTATTCTTAAGTTGGTAAATATGTCTAAGGCAGAACGTCTTACCTTTTTTACAGACTATACCAATCAATTAAAATTAAAAGCAGAAAAAGAACAAGAAAAACTAGAAGCAGAAGCACGTAAACAAGGTTTAGCAACTGCCAATGCGCCAGTTAATGGTATTACGGGAAGTAGTAGTTTACCAGGAGTAGGTTCAAGTTTTTATTTTTACAATCCAAGTACTGTAGCTTATGGTAAAAACCAATTTACACGTGTTTGGGGAGAGCGTAAAAATGAAGACAATTGGAGATGGTCTTCAAATGTATCAGGAGGATTTTCAAATCAATCAGATGTTGCTTTAACTACAGAGGAAGGTGAAGAGAGTCCATTGCTAAAACCAGAATATTATTTGGAGCAAATTCCTTCAGCTAAAAAAGCTCTGGACAGTCTTAAAAAAGACCGCAACTATGCTTATTACCAATTAGGTTTAATTTATAAAGAAAAATTTAAAGAGTATAAGCTTTCTAAAAGCAAGTTTTTAAACTTACTATCAAGTAATCCAGAAGAAAAACTTGTTTTGCCTTCAAAATATAATTTGTTTAAAATTTATGAAATTTTAGGTCAAAACGAAGAAGCTTTAAGTACTAAAAACGAAATTATTGCAAGTTATCCTGATTCAAGATATGCCGAAATATTAAAAAATCCAGAATTAGCAGCAACCAGAGATCAAAGCAGTCCAGAAAGTTTGTATGAGGACACTTATAAATTATTGCAATATCAAGATTACCAACAAGTCATAGATAAAACCACAGAGTATATCAGGTTTTTTGATGGTGATCCTATGGTTTCAAAATTTGCATTATTAAAAGCTACAGCTAACGGAAGGTTAAATGGTTATCAGGCCTACATAGATGGACTTAATGATGTGGCAGTAAATTATGCTAATACACCAGAAGCAATACAAGCAGAAGCTATTGTTGCTAGCTTAAAATCTGTAAGCGATAAAACCTTTAAACCAGATAATGTGTCGTCTAGTTTTAAGGTCGTTTTTCAGTTTAATCAAAACGAAGAGCAAGCTATTGCTGATTTAAAAGAAATTTTAGACGAGATTGCTCCAAAAATTGAATACTATGATTTGGACACATCAGTAGATATATATAATCCAGAAACCACATTTTTGGTCATTCATGGGCTAAAAAGTGTCCAAGGAGCAAAAGGATTTGTTGAATTATTAAAAGAGGAAGATAAAAACAAGGTAAATAAACCTTACTTCGGCATTTCAACAGATAATTATAAAACCATTCTAATACACAAAAACTTAAACAAGTATCTAGCAATACAAAAATAATACCTCTCAAATACAATGAAAAATAAGCAACAAGAACAGTTTTCAATACAAAACATAATAGCAAAAGGAACAAAAATAGCTGGAGACTTTTTTAGTGAAGGAGATTTACGTGTTGATGGAACAGTAGAAGGTAATATTGAAACTACAGGAAAAGTTGTTATAGGAAAAGATGGCCTAATTAACGGTACACTTAAATGTAGTAATGCTTATTTTGAAGGGAAATTAGTAGGAAACCTTGAGCTAACCGAAACCTTAACATTAAAATCTACAGCACATATTGAAGGTGACGTAATTACACAAAAATTAGCTGTTGAACCTGGTGCAATTTTTAATGTGTCATGCGTTATGAAAACAACAGTAAATGATTTTAGTGGTGGATCCAAAAAACAAAAAACAGCTTAACCCTTTTATTAGATTTACAACTATGGCTATTCAAATGGGTGTTACCATTTGGTTAGGTAGTTTGTTAGGTGGCTGGTTAGATAAAAAGTTAGAAAATAATAATCAACTTTATTTTAAAATAGTCACACTACTAACTGTGTTTTTAGCCATGTATTCTGTAATAAAACAAGTAATTAAAATTACCAATCAACAAAATTCAAAAAATGAATAAACGTATTGTGTTTGTTATATCGTTAATGCTTGTTGTATTAGCAATTTCTTTTGGAATACATAAATATGTCACAAACGACCAGGTATTACCATATTCTTTAAATAAATTATATCTTTTTCATGGTATAGCAGCATTAATTGTATATTCAAGTATTGAAGGCATATATAGTGTTATGCCAAATCAATTAGGATATGCCTACCTAACAATGATGTTAATTAAAATAGGAATGTTTATTTTAATTTTCAAAGCAACCGTTTTTTCGGCTACAAATCTGACACTCGAGCATCGATTAGGACTTGTAATCCCCTTTTTTTTATTTCTAATTATTGAAACAGCTTGTATAGCTAAATTACTAAAAAGCGAATAAGTCTTTGTAATAAAGGATTATAGCGTAATTTTATTAGTAAATAAATTCGTATTAAAAAAAGCGTTTCCTTTTTAAATTATTACTTACATTTGCACAAAATTTACAGACAATAAATTTATTAGTTACAAAAAGTATGATGTTGGCAAAAAAATATTTCAATTTTATAGCAATATTAGTTCTGACTTTATTTTCTTTTTCTGCTTATGGAGAAGAAACTAAACAAGAGCCAGGAAATACAGTGAATACTGCTCAAGAAATCAAAGAGTATATTAAACATCACTTAAAAGACTCTCATGATTTTCATTTTTATACAAATAATGAAACAGGTGAACATAGGAGTTTTCCATTGCCTGTTATTGTTTGGACTAAAGATGGTTTAAAAACATTTATGTCTTCTGCATTTCACCATGATGATAACGGTCAAGTTATTGTTGAAAAAGGTAATGCACGTTTAGTAAAACTTCACAGTAAGATATACCAATTAGATCAAGGTGAAACCAGTGTTGCATTTGATGATCACCACCACCCAACAAATGCACACAAAGTATTAGATTTTTCTATTACTAAATCTGTGTTTGGAATGTTACTTACAGGGTTGTTAATGTTATTAGGTTTTAGTGCCTTAGCAAGAGGTTATAAAAAAGGACATAAAGTGCCAAAAGGTGTTGGTCGTATTTTAGAGCCTTTAGTAATCTACGTAAGAGACGATATTGCTAAGCCAAATATTGGTGAGAAAAAGTACCGTAAGTTTATGGGCTTTTTATTAACTGTGTTTTTCTTTATCTGGATATTAAACTTGTTAGGTTTAACACCATTAGGATTTAACGTAACAGGGCAAATCGCAGTAACAGCTTGTTTAGCAATTTTTACAGCAGTAATATATTTATTTAGCGGAAGTAAAGACTTTTGGATGCACACATTATGGATGCCTGGTGTACCAATGATTTTACGTCCAATATTAGCAGTAATAGAGTTGGTTGGTTTTGTATTAATTAAACCATTCTCTTTATTGGTACGTTTATTTGCAAACATGACTGCAGGACACTTTGTTGTTATGAGTTTAATTGCTTTAATGATTACAATGAAAGAATCTTTTGGAGCAGTAACATCAACAGGTATGTCATTAGTGTTAGCATTATTTATTTCGGTTATCGAAATTTTAGTAGCCTTTTTACAAGCGTTTATTTTCACGATGTTATCATCGTTATTTATAGGTATGGCAGTTGAAGAACATGACCATCATTAATAAGAATTTGTTTAATTAATATTTATAAAACCAAATTAGTATGTACAATTTAATTGGAGCAGGATTAATCGTAATCGGAGGAGGAATCGGATTAGGTCAAATTGGAGGGAAAGCAATGGAATCTATTGCTCGTCAACCAGAAGCAGCAGGAAAAATCCAAACTGCGATGATCATCATCGGAGCCTTATTAGAAGGTTTAGCATTCGGTGCATTAATCTTAGGAGCATAATCCTAAAACAAAAAGAAACAGCTTTCTGCAACGGTTGGTTGCAGAAACTGTTTTAAATTAAACAAAAAACAAAATTTAAGTAATCTATATTTCATGGAAACTTTATTAAATGACTTTTCAGTAGGCTTGTTTTTTATGCAAGGTATTATCTTAATAATATTAATATTATTAATGAGAAAATTTGCATGGAAGCCTATATTAGACGCTTTACAAACACGTGAAGACGGTATACAAAATGCATTAGACTCAGCTGAAAACGCTAAATTAGAAATGCAAAATCTTCAAGCAGATAACGAAAAATTATTAAAAGAAGCACGTGCAGAACGTGAAGCTATGCTTAAAGAAGGTAGAGAGTTAAAAAATAAAATGATTGATGACGCTAAAGCCGAAGCTCAAGCTCAAGCAAACACTATGATTGCTCAAGCACAAGCTGCTATTGAAAGTGAGAAAAAATCAGCTATGGCTGATTTAAAAAACCACGTAGCAGGTTTATCTATTGAGATAGCAGAAAAAGTAGTACGTCAAGAATTAGCTAATAAAGACAAACAATTAGAATTAGTTGAGTCTATGTTAGGTGATGCTAAATTAAACTAGTCAAATCATGGCAGGAGAAAGAGCAGCAATACGTTACGCAAAAGCAGTTTTAAGCTTAGCTACAGATCAAAATACAGCAGACGTTGTCAATAATGATATGCAGTTAATACATAACACTGTTGCGGAAAGTAAAGATTTAAAAGATATGCTTTACAGTCCTGTAATTGGTTCAAGTGTAAAAAAATCTGCGTTATTAGAAATCTTTAAAGGGATTAACCCAGTAACTGTTAATTTAATAGATACTTTGGTTGCTAATAAACGTACAGATTTATTGCCTCAAGTTGCTTCAAAATTCATTACTTTGTTAGAAGCACAAAAAGGTAATCAAATTGCAACCGTTACAACAGCTGTTCCATTAACTGATGCTTTAGAAACTAAAGTTTTGGCTAAAGTTAAGGAGCTAACTGGTAAAGAAGCAGCAATAAAAAATATTGTAGATGAAAGCATTTTAGGTGGTTTCATTTTACGTGTTGGAGATACGCAATATAACGCAAGTATCGCTAACCAATTAAGCAAGTTAAAAAGAGAATTCACAGTAAACTAAGGTATATTTATATCTAAATAAATAATAAGATGGCAGAAGTAAAACCAGCTGAAGTATCAGCAATCTTAAAACAACAACTTTCAGGTTTTGAAGCAAGTGCTTCATTAGACGAAGTTGGAACAGTATTAACAGTAGGTGATGGTATTGTACGTGCTTACGGACTTTCTAATGCAGAGTATGGTGAGTTAGTAGAGCTTGAAGGTGGTGCAGAAGGTATCGTTCTTAACCTTGAAGAAGATAACGTAGGTATCGTACTTTTAGGAACTGCAAGAGGTGTTAGAGAAGGGTCTACAGTAAAACGTACTAACCGTATTGCATCTGTTAAAGTTGGAGAAGGTATTGTTGGTCGTGTTGTAGATACACTTGGTAATCCTATTGACGGTAAAGGTCCTATTGCTGGAACTACTTATGAGATGCCTTTAGAGCGTAAAGCACCTGGAGTTATCTATAGAGAGCCAGTAACTGAACCATTACAAACAGGAATTAAAGCAATTGATGCTATGATCCCAGTTGGTAGAGGTCAACGTGAGTTAGTAATTGGTGACAGACAAACAGGTAAGACTGCAGTTTGTATTGATGCGATTTTGAATCAAAAAGAATTTTACGATGCAGGTGAGCCTGTATACTGTATATATGTTGCTGTAGGTCAAAAAGCCTCAACAGTAGCTTTAATTGCTAAAACTTTAGAAGAAAAAGGAGCTTTAGCATATACTACAATAGTAGCTGCAAATGCATCAGATCCTGCTGCAATGCAAGTGTATGCACCAATGACAGGAGCATCTATTGGAGAATATTTTAGAGATACTGGTAGACCAGCTTTAATTGTTTTTGATGATTTATCAAAGCAAGCAGTTGCTTACCGTGAAGTATCTTTATTATTAAGACGTCCACCAGGACGTGAGGCATATCCTGGAGATGTATTTTACTTACACTCAAGATTATTAGAGCGTTCTGCAAAAATTATCAACGATGATAGTATTGCTAAAGAAATGAATGACTTACCAGAGTCATTAAAACCAATCGTAAAAGGTGGTGGATCTTTAACAGCATTACCAATTATTGAAACACAAGCAGGAGACGTTTCAGCATATATCCCAACAAACGTAATTTCTATTACAGATGGGCAAATTTTCTTAGATGGTGATTTATTTAACTCTGGTGTTCGTCCAGCAATTAACGTAGGTATTTCTGTATCTCGTGTTGGAGGTAATGCACAGATTAAATCAATGAAAAAAGTATCTGGTACTTTAAAATTAGACCAAGCACAATATCGTGAGCTAGAAGCTTTCGCTAAGTTTGGATCAGATTTAGATGCGGTTACTTTAAATGTAATTGAAAAAGGTAAACGTAACGTAGAGATCTTAAAGCAAGGTCAAAACGATCCATTTACTGTTGAAGATCAAGTAGCAATTATCTATGCTGGATCTAAAAACCTATTAAAAGACGTGCCAGTTAATAAAATTAAAGAATTTGAAAGAGACTATCTTGAATTCTTAAACGCTAAGCACAGAGGTGTTTTAGATACTTTAAAAGCAGGTAAACTAACTGATGAAGTTACAGACACTTTAATTACTGTTTGTAAAGAATTATCAGCTAAATATAGAGCATAATATTATAAGTTTAGAGTTGTAGTATAAACTGCAACTCTAAATTTAAATTTTAAACTAATGTCACTCTGGATGACTTTCTGCTTTTAAGCAGAAAAACATTAAAGAGTCTTTATAAAAATAAAGAATGGCTAATCTTAAAGAAATACGTAATAGAATATCTTCAGTATCGTCAACGATGCAGATTACTAGTGCCATGAAAATGGTTTCTGCTGCTAAATTGAAGAAAGCTCAAGATGCTATTACTGCAATGCGTCCTTATGCAGATAAGTTAACTGAACTTTTACAAAGTTTAAGTGCAACTTTAAACGAAGATGCAGGAAGTAAATTTGCAGAACAACGTGAGGTTAATAATGTATTAATTGTATCTATAACTTCAAACAGAGGATTATGTGGAGCTTTTAATTCAAACATTATTAAACAAACACAGCACTTGATTTCTAATGTTTATACAGGAAAACAAGTCTCTGTGTTAGCAATAGGAAAAAAGTCTAATGATGCATTTTCAAAAACAGGTCTAGTAATTGACAATCAAAGTCAAATATTTGATAATCTAACTTTTGATAATGTTGCTGAAATAGCACAGATGCTAATGGATAAATTTAGTGCAGGCGAATTTGATAAAATCGAAATCGTTTACAATAAGTTTAAAAATGCAGCGACACAAATTGTAATGACAGAACAGTTTTTGCCAATTGTACCTGTTGAAACTGAAGAAGAAGCTAATTCAGATTATATTTTTGAACCTTCAAAAATTGAAATCGTTGAGCAATTAATTCCTAAATCTTTAAAAACTCAATTATATAAGGGTATTAGAGATAGTTTTGCAAGTGAGCATGGAGCACGTATGACTGCAATGCATAAAGCAACAGACAATGCAACTGAGTTAAGAGATCAACTTAAATTGACTTATAACAAAGCACGTCAAGCAGCAATTACAAACGAAATCCTTGAGATTGTTGGTGGAGCAGAAGCTTTAAATAACTAATAGTTTATTTTGTAATTATTTACAGAATTTTAAATAAAAACCTTGTTCTTTTCGTGCAAGGTTTTTTTATGTAAAACAATCTTTGTTTATATATAAATAGTTATTTTGTTGACCTAACAATTAACAAACCATATATTCCTTATGAAAAAAATTATCCCATTTCTCTTACTACTAATTTGTTCATCAGTTTCTGCACAATTAAAAGTTGGTAATATCGATTTAGATTTTGGTGAAACAATCACTTCTAGTGATGGTGATGTAATTAAAATAGCTGGAGAAAAAGACAATACTATTTTTGCTTTGGCAAGAAAAAAAAAGAAATTCTTTTTACAAACTTTTGATGCTTCAACAAAAGCTTTTAAATCAAGCTCTTTATTAAGTTTTGATAAAAAAAATGGAGGAAAACTCTCAATAGAAGATTTAGCCATAGTTGGAGAAAAGATCTTTTTAATGGTGTCTTATTATGACAAGAAAGCAAAGACTAATAATTTTTTAGCAAAAGAAATAGTTGGTAATAAAATTGTAAAAACAACTAATGTCTTATCTGTTGAAGTAGAAAGCAAGAAAAAACGCGGTAGTTTTGTGTTTACTAGCTCTTATGATGAGTTTAATTACCTTATTGCTCATGTTGGTATTAATTCAAGAAAAGAGCAATTAAAATATACTGTAACACTCTTGGACGACAATTTGACTGAAGTATTAAACGACAGTTATGAAATTGTTTTTGAAGAAAAAAACAGACAATTATTCGATTTTTCTGATGTACAAGTAAACGAACATGGTGATGTTTTAATTGCAACGACTGAAAGCTTTAGAGACAAAAAGAAAAAAACAAGTGTCAATAACATTACAATACATTCATACTTAGTAAAAGATAATTATAAGAAAAAGGTAACAAATATTACCTTAGAAGGTAAACGTGCTTTAAACTGTAGTCTAATTGAAACAGATAATGTTTTACACGCTATTGGATTTTATTCTGCACTTAAAAAAAGTGGTAAAGCTGAGTATACTGTAGAAGGTATATATGATATCAGTCTTAATTATAATACAGGAGAAATTTTAAAACAAACATTTAATGATTTTACAGTTGATGTTAAAACGAAACTAATAGGAGAGCGAAGAGCAAAAAAAGGTAAAGATTTAAAACCCTTTTATCAAAATATTGCTTTTGTAGAAAGAGATAATGGTGGAGTAATTGTGTTATCAGAATTTAAATTAGTTCAAGTAGGAAGAACTGGTGGTATTGGACCATTGTCTGTTACACCTATTACTTATATCACTAATGAAATTATAGTAACAGCATTAAAAAAAGACGGAACCTTAGATTGGAGCAATGTAATCCCTAAAGAACAACAAGTAACAGTTTCAGAGCTTGGGTTTTCATTGAGCTTTGGAGGAAGTTCAGGAGGAGTATCTGTATCAGCATCAGCTTATTTTCCTTTAGCATTATTAGGAAGTGGTCCTGAGTATTTAAGTGCCATACCAATTTATCATAATGGACAATTAACCGTATTAGTAAATGATGATCCTAAAAACATAGGTGTAACAGATATAGATGATGTGAAAAAAGTAAGAAATATCAATAAAATGATACCTGTTGCTTTTTCTTTTAATGAACAAACAGGTGAACTAAAAAGAACAGATCCTGAAGATTTTGAGAAAAAACAAATTGTTTTAAGACCATCAACTCATTATAGAAAATCTCAAAATACTTTTTTAATTTATGGAGGAAATAAAAAAGGAGATGCTTTAGGAGAATTAAAAATAAAATAGACAATTCAAAATATAAGTAAAACCTTATTCAATTTGAATAAGGTTTTTTTTATGGAATACATTTTGATTAATTACCTTTATACAAACATTACTATTATGAAGTTTATAAAATTTTTCAGTTTATCAATACTATCGGGTTTATTTTTTATGCAATGTTCTACAGCTCAGAAACTAGAACAAAATGCTGCCTTTAAAACAGATAAGGCATACTATCAAAAATGGGTAGCAGGTGTTAAAGGTGGAGGTTCTGGTATTAATGTTTTTATACCTGTTAACACACAGTTTAAGTTAGATAGTTTATACTTTAGAGGACAGAAAGTAGCTTTACAGACTAAGCCTAATAGTCCAAACCTTTATATTGGTCGTATTTTAACAGAAGCTAATCAAAAAGAGACATTAGAAAAAAACACAAATGATTCAACTTTTGAATTAAGGCAAAATGAAGCAGTAGTAAGCTATTTAGATAACGGAACAATTAAGTACTTGAAAATTGATTCAGTTCCAGAAAAAAAAATGGAACATTTTCCTAGTTCACCACCAAAACAAGGTAAATAAGTGACTAATTTTAGTCATTCATTTAGTTTCGATATTTAAATAAGTCAACCTATATTTTCAATCAAATTTTAATAAACTCTTGAGCGTTTTAAAAAAGTTTTTCAAAGACACTATAATTTATGGTTTAGCAACTGTATTACCTCGTCTTATGAATTTTGTTTTAGTACCTCTGTATACAGGTAAATTAAAAACCACAAGCTTTTCTGATAATACTACATTTTATATTTACGCCTCATTTTTTAATGTGCTACTTACTTATGGAATGGAAACTGCTTTCTTTAGATTTTTTACAAAATCTAAAGAAAAGGACAAGATATTTTCTACTACGTTTATCAGTTTAATTGTTACTACTTTTTTGTTTCTAATAGCTATGTTGCTTTATAGTCAACAACTATCTAGCATGTTTGGTATCTCTCAAAAATATTTTAATTTATTAATTGGTGTCATCGTTTTGGACACATTAGTAGTTGCACCTTTTGCGTATTTACGTGCTACAGGACGACCAATTAAATTTGCAGCAATAAAAATTAGCAACATATTAATTTATGTGTTACTTAATTATTTTTTCCTTTGGTTTATTCCTAAATTTAACCTGTCTTTTTCTTGGTATGATACTTCAGATTTAGTCCAATATATTTTTATTGCAAATCTGGCTGCAAGTGCAATGACATTAATATTGTTACTACCTTATTTTTTTAAAACCAAACTTCAGTTTAGTAAGCCCATTTTTAAACAATTAATTAATTACGGTTGGCCAATTATGGTTGCTGGTTTAGCCTATGTTGTTAATGAGAATTTTGATAAATGGATTATTCCTAATTTACTAGACAAAGATATTAATGGTGCTTATAGTGGTTGTTATAAAATAGCCATGTTTATGACTATTTTTATTCAAGCCTTTAGGTTAGGAGCAGAGCCTTTTTTCTTTTCTCATGCAAAAGAAAAAAATGCAAAACAAACCTATGCTTTAATAATGAAGTATTTTGTAATAGCTGGTAGCTTAATGCTTGTCTTTATAATTGCTTATTTAGATGTTTTTAAAGCCTTGTTAGTTACAGATTCTAGTTATTGGCAAGCCATACAAATCGTGCCAATAGTATTATTAGCTAATTTATGTTTAGGCATTTATTTTAACTTGGCTATTTGGTATAAACTTACAGACAAAACTAGATACGGTATGTACTTGTCCATTGTTGGCGCAATTGTTACAATTGGTCTAAATATTACTTTAATACCAAAGTTTGGTTTTATAGCTGCAGCTTGGACAACTTTAGCAGCTTACGGAATCATGATGACATTATCTTATTTATTAGGACAAAAACATTATCCAGTACCTTACAATTTAAAACAAATCTTAGGCTACTTATTTATAGCTATAGTATTATCTATTTCAGCTTTAAGTACAGAAGCCAACTATTATATTAATACTATTATAGTTTTAGTATTTTTGGGGTTAATAGTTCTTTTTGAAAAGAAAGAAATTAAACGTTTATTAAAAAGAAATTAAATTAATCTGTAACTCAGGTTAAAATGAAGCAAGTTTATACATGAAAATTAAAATTATAAATAAATCTAGTCACGCATTGCCACATTATGAAACGTCAGCATCAGCTGGACTTGATTTAAGAGCTAATATAACAAACCCTATAGTACTTCAACCATTGGAGCGTACAATCGTTAAAACAGGCTTATTTATAGAGTTACCCATAGGTTTTGAAGCTCAAGTTAGACCAAGAAGTGGTTTGGCAGCAAAAAAAGGAATTACAGTATTAAATGCACCTGGTACTGTTGATGCAGATTATAGAGGCGAAATAGGTGTCATTCTTGTTAACTTATCTAACCAAGAGTTTACAATTGAAAATGGCGAGCGTATTGCACAATTAGTAATTGCTAAGCATGAGCGTGCAGAATGGGTAGAGGTAGAAACATTAACAGAAACTTCCAGAGGAGAAGGAGGATTTGGTAGTACAGGAACTAAATAAAATAATATGAAATCAATCATCACAATAATTACTCTATTATTAATTAGTAATACAACTTTATTAGCCCAAGACAATTCAGAAAAAATTGTTGATGTCGCTTATGATGCATGTGATTGTATTGGTAAAATTGAAACAAATTTAAGTAAAGTTCAAAAAAGCGAAGAGATTAAAGCTTGCATAACCTCTGCAAATATGGCTTGGCAAATTAACAAGTCTATGGTTGCTGTTTCGGATAAAGTCAATGAGTCTTTAACTAAAACAGACACTTTAACGATTGCTTCAGATAAACTAAATATCGTGATATCTGATGCAGATTATCAAGAAATAGAATCCTATCTGTTAGATACTTGTGGTGATATGGAAACCATTTATTTTACAGAAGATGAAGCTTTAGAAAACTCATATTCAAATAAAGAAAAAGCTACAGAATACTACAATAAAGGTTTAATCGCTTATGATAATCAAGAGTTTAAAAAAGCACTTTCATTTTATAAAAAAGCAATAAAAGAAGATAAAAATTTTGCGTTTGCTTGGGATAATTTGGGACGTACTTATAAAGAGTTAGGTGATTATAAAGAATCAATTAAGTGTTATAAAAAATCACTAAAAATAGATCCAAAAGGAGGAATGCCCTTAATGAATATTGCAGTTACTTATGGTTATCTAGAACAATTTGATAAAGCTAAGAAAGCATACAGGCAATATGGCAAAGTTTTTAAAAATGACCCAGAAACTTATTATGGTTTAGGACGTATTTATGCTTTGGATAACGATTTTGAAAATGCTTTAGATAATATGATGCAAGCTTACGTGTTATATATTGAAATGCAATCACCTTATAAAAACGATGCTGAAAAATTTATTGCAATATTGTATCAAGAGCTAGAAAATCAAGGTAAACAAGACGTATTCGATACAATAGCAAAAAAATATAATATTCAAATTACAGACAATTAAATATGAAAATAATAGTACCTATGGCAGGACGAGGTTCTCGTTTAAGACCACACAGTTTAACAGTACCAAAACCATTAATTCCTGTAGCAGGACAACCTATTGTCCACAGATTAGTAAAAGATATAGCAAAAGTATTAGACCAACCAATTACAGAAGTTGCTTTTGTATTAGGTGATCCAGCTTGGTTTGGTGATGATGTTGTTGCTAGTTTGAAAGATTTAGCAACCAGTTTGGGTGCCAAAGCATCTATATACAGACAAGATAAGCCATTGGGTACAGGACATGCAATTATGTGTGCTAAAGACAGTCTATCTGGACCAGCAGTTATTGCTTATGCAGATACTTTAATACGTGCAGATTTTAATCTAGATCCAGAGGCAGATGCTGTTATTTGGGTAAAACAAGTAGAACAACCAGAAGCCTATGGTGTAGTTAAATTAAACGATAATAAAGAGATTGTTGAGCTTGTTGAAAAACCAGAACAATTTGTTAGTGATTTAGCAGTTATTGGTATATACTATTTTAAAGAAGTTAGCCAACTAAAAGACCAACTTCAAACCGTTTTAGATAATAATATTATTAATGGTGGAGAATACCAAATTAACGATGGTATTAAAGGGATGATGGCAGACGGTAAAATTTTTAAAACAGGAGAAGTAAGTGAGTGGATGGACTGCGGAAACAAAAACATTACACTTCAAACTAACCAACGCATGCTAGGCTTTTTAACAGCAGATGGAGAAGAGCAATTAGTAGCATCTACCGTAAAAAATGAAAACTCAACAATTATAGAGCCTTGTTATATTGGCGAAAACGTGGTGCTAAAAAATACGACCATTGGACCTTATGTTTCAGTTGGAAATAATTGTGTTATAGAAAATTCAACAGTTAAAAATAGCTTAATACAAAATCATACGTCTATAAAAAATGCTAATTTAGACGAAGCAATGATTGGTAACCATGTCAAGTATGATGGTGAATTCACCAAAATTAGTATAGGTGATTATTCGGTTTTAGAATAGTCAACCTCATTTTTTATATAAATATAAAATCAGTTAGTGTTTAGCGCAGCATCCAAAAACATGAAAAAACAGTTTTACATAGTACTTATTACGCTTGGTTTACTTTTGTTTCCAAAGGTAAATATTGCGCAAGTGGATTTTGACGCTAAACCTAATGATGATTTAGGTGATGTCTCTGATGCTTTTCAAGAGCATTTTTTTGAAGCTCTAAAACAAAAAGGTATAGAAAACTACCAACGTGCAGTGGACAACCTCTTAAAATGTATTGCTTTGGACGATAGTGATGCTATTTTATATTTTGAATTAGGTAAAAACTACAATAGTTTAAAAAACTTTGGTGCAGCAGAAGATGCATTAAAAAAAGCAGTTACTAAAGTACCAGATAACGAATGGTTTTTAGATGAATTGTATAGCACATACATTCAGCAAAAAGAATACAAAAAAGCCATAAAAACGGTTAAGCAATTGGTTAAATATCATCCAGATTATAAGGAGGATTTAGCCAACATCTATATGCAAACAGGCGATTTTAAAGAAGCTCTTAAAATTTTAGACGAGCTAGATGACGAGCTAGGTATCAACAAAGAGCGAGACATTTTACGCAATAGAATTTACAACGCAACAGGACGTAAAAAAGACCAAATTGCAAACTTAGAAGATCGTGTAGATAAAAACCCAGAATCAGAAGACACCTACCTACGTTTAATTTATCGTTACAGTGAAAGTGGTGACCTTAAAAAAGCGTTTGAAACTGCTAAAAAATTACTTAAAGTCAACCCAAAGTCAGAGCTTGTACATTTAGCTTTATATAAATTTTATTTAGAAGAAGGGAGTAATGATAAAGCTATTAAGTCAATGAAAGTGGCTTTACAAAGCTCTAAAATCAACCCAGAATCTAAAATAAAAGTATTGGCAGATTTTGTCAAATTTGTTAGTAAAAATCAACAGTATGAGCAGGATTTGGTAGAAGTTACCTCAATGTTGACTAAAATTGAATCTTCTGGTAAAACACTAGTAGAGTTGGCACAATATTATTTACTTAAGGGAGAAAAACAAAAAGCACTAAGTTTTTATGAAGAAGCTTTGCAAAAAGAAGAGGAAAATTTCGGTATTTTACGCAACATAATCTTATTACATATAGACTTAAAACAATTTGATTTAGCCGAAGCACGAAGTAATGAAGGTTTAGAAGTTTTTCCTGCGCAACCTGTATTATATTTAGCAAATGGTGTTGCATTAAACTATTTAAATCGTCCAAAAGATGCTATAAATAGTCTAGAAACAGGATTAGATTATATTATAGATGACACTAAAATGGAAATTGATTTTTATAATCAATTAGCTAAAGCATATACAATAACTAACAATTTATCTAAAGCTAAGTCGTTTACAGATAAAGCTAAAAAATTAGAAGGTATCAATTAATGAAATTTAAAACACACATAGCAGCTACTGTATTAGTTTTAATACTAATAGTTTCTGGCTGTAAAGGATCCAAAACATTAGTGACTGATGGTCAAGTTGATTCTGGTTTAAAAGTTAAACAGCTTATTAAAAACAGTGTTAATGCAAATATAGATTTTAACACTTTAATTGCTAGACTTAAAATAGGAACAACTCAAAAAGGTAGTTCTCAAAACTATACCGTTAGTCTTAAAATAGAAAAAGATAAGCAAATACTAATTACATCCACTCCTGTATCAATAGTTAGAGCGTTAATAACACCAACTAGAGTCGCTTTTTATAATAAATGGGATAACACTTATTTTGATGGTGATTTTGACTATTTAAGTAATCTTTTAGGGACTGATTTAGATTTTGATAAAGTTCAAAACATGTTATTGGGTCAATCGTTATTTAATTTAAACGACGACAAGTATCAATTATCTGCAAACGATAAATCTTATATTTTAGAACCTAAAAAACAACGTGATTTATTCGAGTTGTTTTTGTTTGTAAATCCTAGTCATTTTAAAATGGATTCTCAAGAAATATCTCAACCTAAAAACAAACGTATTTTACATATTGATTATTTAACTTATCAAGAAGTAGATAATAAAACAATACCAGAACAGACTAAAATTTTGGCTGTTGAGGACGAAGACGAATTAGAGATTAATCTAGAATTAAAATCTGTTAAGTTAAACGAAAACATTCGTTTTCCGTTTAAAATACCATCTGGTTTTACAAAAATTGAATTGTAATATATGAAGCTTCGTTTACTACTTTTAAGTATTACATTTTTAGTATTGTTGGGCAATACTTCCGCTTTAGCGCAAAAAAATAAAATAGACCAATTAGAAGCTCAGCGTTTAGAGATTAAAAATCAGATTAAACAAATTAATAATTTGTTGTTTAAAAATCAGTCTAAACATAAAAGTCAAACCTCTTTAATAGAGGATTTAAATTATAAATTAAATGTTAGACGTAACTTAATTAAAGTAACCAATCAACAAGCTAATTTAATAACTAGGTCTATTAATACTAATCAAAAAAAGATTTCTAATCTTAGAGAAGAATTAGCCATTTTAAAAGATAATTACGCTAAAACTATACGTAATACCTACAAAAATAAAAGTAGTCAAAGTCGTGTCATGTTTTTATTGTCCTCTAATGACTTTAGACAAGCTTATAAGCGTTTACAGTACATGAATCAGTACTCTAAATATCAAAAGCAACAAGGAGAGAATATTAAAGAAAAAGCAGCTAAACTGCAAAGTTTAAATTTAGAATTAAGTAAGCAAAAAGCAGATAAAGACAAACTTATTGCAGAAAATAGAGAAGTACAAAAAGCTTTAGAGGTAGATATGAAACAACATGAGCAAATCATGGCATCTATTAAAAAAGACCTTAAAAAATATACTGCTCAGGTTAAACAAAAGCAAAAAGAAGCTAAAGCAATTGATCGTGAGATTGATAGAATAATCAAGGAAGCAATTGCTAATTCTAATAAAAAAGCTGGTAAAACTAATACCAAAGCAAACTCGTCAACCACTTTTGCCTTGACACCCGAAGCTAAACTATTAGCAGCAGATTTTTTGAGTAATAAAGGAAAACTAATCTGGCCAGTCGAAAAAGGTTTGGTTAAGGTAAAGTATGGTATACAACGTCATCCAACAGATGCCTCATTATCTATAAATAGTAGAGGTGTGCGTATTGCTACCGAAGAGAATGCTATTGTAAGAACCGTTTTTAAAGGAGAAGTTTTAAAAATTATTGTTCAAAAACGTGGTAATCCAACAGTTTTAATAAAGCATGGTAATTATATTACAGCTTACCACAACCTTAAAAAGATTTATGTAAAAACTGGAGATAAGGTGGCTACTAAACAACAGATTGGTGAAGTGTTTACTGATGGTACTGGTGAAACCCTTTTATGGTTTAGTTTGTATAAAAACAATAGCTCAATCAATCCAGCCGAGTGGATTTATAAAATGTAAAATTTATAACTTTATAAAAAAGAAATAAAAATTAAAAACCCACTGCTTATACAGTGGGTTTTTATATTATTCAAATAATGCTTTTAGTTCAGTAGCATCATTAGGTTTCATTTTTCCTGCTAATACTAAACTTAATTGCTTTCGTCTTAAGGCTGCGTCAAATCTAGATTTTTCTAGATCAGATTCTGGCACTAATTCTGGTACAGTAACAGGTGTTCCTGTTTCGTCTACTGCAACAAACGTATAAATAGCTTCATTAGCTTTAGATCTGCTTCCAGACTCTCTGTCTTCTACCCAAACATCAATATAAATTTCCATTGAGGTTTTAAATGCTCTTGAAACTTTTGCTTCAACAGTAACAACACTTCCTAAAGGAACTGCTTTATTAAAAGCGACATGATTTACAGATGCTGTTACAACAATACGTCTAGAGTGACGTCGTGCACTAATACTTGCAGCACGATCCATTCTAGCTAGCAATTCGCCACCAAAAAGGTTGTTTAATGGATTAGTTTCACTAGGTAAAACTAAATCTGTTAATATGGTTCTAGAGTCTTCTGCTGTTCTTGAGTTCATGGTTTTTTTCTTTTCAAGCGCAAAGGTAAGCTGATTTAAATATTTTGAGAGTAGATTTTACAATTTATTAAGAATAAAAAAACCTTAAAGCGTTATCTACTTTAAGGTTTTTATAATCTATTTAGTACTTAGTTTAGTCTATAGCTTTAATAAGCAACCATGCGTCTTTATTTTGTTCTGCTCTAATGGTGTTTAAAGCTTCAAATGCGTCTTCTCTTGACGTATAACTTGCGTAAGCTACTTGGTGTAAACCATGTCTATTTTTACCAATTTTACGCGCTTTAAATCCTTCGTCTTGTAATTGAGCTACTTTTTTGTCAGAGTTTTTTTCTTCTCTAAAAGCACCAGCAACAATGTGATATTGTCCAGATTGCTTGTTAACTTGTAAAGTTATAGCAGGTAAAGGATTGTTTATTACAAAGGTTGCTTCTTGGATTTGGCTATCTAATTTTGTGTTAGCTTCTTCTTGTGCTATTTGATTATGTTGGTTTACAGTGTTAAGGTAGTTATTAAAACCTAAACCAGATATTCCTAAAGCAATAACAGCGACAGCAGCATATTTTAAATACGGTTTGCTATTGCGTTCTTCTATAGTTTCAGTTATAGGAATAACTTTTTCAATAGCTTCCTCTGTAACAACCTCTTCTTTAGGTTGTATAACGTCTCTTGTGATAGCTGGTGATACAAATTGAGATAATCCAAAAGCATCAGTCAAATAATTGATGTGATAAGATGGACTAAATTCTATTTTACCTTCTTGGTTGTAAACAAGGTCACCAATATTTTCAAAATTTAAAGTTTTACCTTCAGACAAATAAGATCTTAAAGACCTAACATGTTTTGATAAATTTTGTAATGCAGTTTCAAAAGATATTTTTTCTACATCAGCTATATATCTAGCAAGTAACCCGTCATTAGTTTGGATTTGCTCGTTAAAAGCTAAACTTTTTGTAGGTGCATAAAATGCATTAGTACTATCGTGTACTTGTGCAGATTGACGTTGTGTTAAAAAAGAACCAAATTCTGGTACTGTAACACAATCATATCTGTATAATAAATCGCTTATATATTGTTCTAATTGCATAAAACAAAGTTAGAATTTTTTGAAAACCAATAAAATTTAGGGCTAATTATTTATTAACAGATTTAAATTTCTTTTCTTGTAGTTTCAAAATCAGTATAATAAAAATGAACGAAGACCATTTAAAATACACTTTAGCCTTACAACATGTCTCAAAAATAGGTGATACAACCGCAAAAAAGCTAATTAAACAATGTGGAAGTGCTGAAGCAGTTTTTAAAGAGAAAAAAGAAAACCTATTAAAAATTGATGGTATTGGTCAAATTATTTTAAACGAATTATTTCTAACCAATCACCTTGATGCTGCTGAAGATGAGTTGAGATTTATTAAAGATGAAAACATAAAATACCATCATTTTACTGATGACACTTATCCTCAAAATTTAAAACATTGTATTGATAGTCCAATTTTACTATTTGAAAGCGGAAACATAAATTTAAACAATAAACATATTATAAGTATTGTAGGAGCTAGAAAAATAACGACTTCAGGTATTGCTTTTTGTGAGAAATTAGTCGAAGAATTAGCTATTTACAAACCAATTATAGTTTCTGGTTTTGCTTATGGTACAGATATTACTGCACACAAAGCAGCAGTAAAAAACAACCTACAAACTATTGGTTGTTTAGCACATGGATTAAATCAAATTTATCCAAAGGTCCATAAAAAATATGTTGCTGAGGTTGAAAATAATGGAGGTTTTTTCTCAGATTTTTGGAGTAGTGATAGTTTTGATCGTAATAATTTTTTAAAACGAAACCGTATAATTGCAGGCATAAGCCAAGCCACTATTGTTATTGAGTCTGCCGAAAAAGGCGGTAGTCTGGTTACAGCAGATATTGCAAATTCATATAACAGAGATGTTTTTGCTGTTCCTGGTAGAGTTACAGATAGTCAAAGTGTTGGTTGTAATAATTTAATAAAACAACAAAAAGCACATTTACTATCTACACCATTAGATGTACCTTATATTTTAAATTGGCAATTAGAGGATTTGAAAAAACCAGTAGTACAAAAGCAATTATTTGTGCAGCTTGATGATAACGAAAAAACAATTTATAACTTTTTGAAGCAAAATGACAAGCAATTATTAGACAGTATTGCTATAAATTGCAATATGCCAACTTATAAACTAGCTGGCATATTGCTTAATATGGAATTAAAAGGAGTGGTTAGACCACTACCTGGAAAATTGTTTGAGGTTATTTAGATATTATATTAATATCCAACTTTAGCTCTAACTCTTGCTAATACCTCATTAGCAACTTTTCTAGCTTTTTCGGCTCCTTTTTCTAAAGCTGCATCAACTTCATCAAGGTTAGCCATATAATGGTTATAGCGTTCACGTTCGGTTTCAAAAGTAGCTAGGATTAATTCAAAAAGCGCTTGTTTAGCATGACCATAACCGTAATTACCGTTTTCGTAATTAGCTTTCATTGTAGCTAGTTGCTCATCATTAGCTAATAATTTATATAAAGCAAAACAGTTACATGTAGACCAATCTTTTGGTTCTTCAAGAGGTGTACTATCTGTAGCAATAGACATAATTTGTTTACGTAATTTTTTTTCTGGTAAAAAAATATTGATCGTATTACCCTTGCTTTTACTCATTTTTGCACCATCAGTTCCAGGAATTAGCATATTGCTTTCTTGAATTTTACCTTGTGGTATAACAAAAGTTTCGCCTAATTTGGCATGAAATCTAGAAGCGACATCACGTGTCATTTCAATATGTTGTAATTGGTCTTTTCCAACAGGTATAATATCTGCGTCATACAATAAAATATCTGCAGCCATTAACATTGGATAAGTAAATAATCCAGCATTAACATCCTCCAAACGGTCTGCTTTATCTTTAAAACTGTGAGCTAACGTTAAACGTTGATACGGAAAAAAACAGCTTAAATACCATGATAACTCTGTACATTGTGGGATATCACTTTGTCTATAAAACACGGTTTTTTCAATATCTAAACCTAATGCAAGCCACGTTGCTGCAGTAGAGTAGGTATTGTTTTTAAGTGTCTCAGCATCTTTGATTTGAGTCAAAGAATGCATGTCTGCAATAAATAAAAACGATTCGTTTTTGTCATCATTAGATAACGCAATTGCAGGACGTAATGCTCCCATGATGTTTCCAAAATGTGGTGTTCCTGTACTTTGTATTCCTGTAAGTATTCTTGACATAATAATAAATCTGTTGTAAAAGCAAAGGTAATTTTTTTAGTAGAATACCTCAATTAATTTAGTTAGTTTTGACAGATAATGATTGTATTTAGATATATTTTTTGGACATTTTACCGTATTTGGTTTTATGTTATGGTTGCTTTACCAATCATAATTTTATTTCCGCTTTTAATTCTTTCTATTTTAAAAGAATCTTGGTATCCCTATTTTTTTAAATTAGCACGCATTTGGGCTAGATTTATATTAATTGGTATGGGTTTACCAACCAAAACAGAATACCAGCAAAAACCTGAAGCCAATAAAAGTTACATGTTTATAGCTAATCATACATCTATGATTGACATTATGTTAATGTTAGTTACTGTTAAAAATCCTTTTGTGTTTGTTGGAAAAGCTGAGTTGTCAAAAATTCCTTTATTTGGTTTTTTCTATAAACGTACTTGTATTTTAGTGGATCGTAGTAGTGCTAAAAGTAGGCAAGCTGTTTTTTTAAGAGCGCAAAGACGACTTAAACAAGGGTTAAGTATTTGTATTTTTCCTGAAGGATTGGTACCTGAAGAGCATGTGCTTTTAGATCAATTTAAAGATGGTGCTTTTAGATTAGCTATTAACCACAAAACACCAATTGTGCCTATTACGTTTGCCGATAATAAAAAACGTTTTTCATATACCTTTTTTAGTGGTGGACCAGGAATTTTAAGAGCTAAAATGCATCAATTTATTCCTACGGAAGGTTTAACTACAGAAGATACTAAAACATTAAACCAACAATCAAGACAAGTTATTTTACAGCAACTGCAAAAGTTTGAAAACATAAAAAAAGCTACCCTTGGCACAGAGTAGCTTGATATAAAAATCACCTAATAAAAGGTCACTTAAAAATTAAAATTTATAATTTAACCCAGTGTACACACCAATAATGTAAGGGTTAAAGTTTCCAGAAGTATCACTAAATGCATTGAGTTGATACTTAAAAGTAGGTTCGATATTTAAAATTACAGATTTAGAAAAATTGTAATTTAATCCTAACCCAAAATTAGCACTAAAACTTAAATCGTTAATATTGTTGGCTTGTCCAATTTCGGTTTTAAAACCATCATACTCTGACACCAATGCATTATCATCTAGTACAAACGAGCTAAACCCACCAATAATATTTAAATTAAATTTTTTATTTATTACAGCATATTCAACCTCTACAGGAATTTCAAAATAAGAAATACGTTGACTTAAAGCTACATTTTTTAACAGTCCAATATTTGTGGTTTCTAACACAAGATTACTACTACTAATAATGTTCATCGTATGATTGTTAATTGCGTTAAAATCTACGTTACGCATTTCTTTAGGGTTAGGTACAGTACTTACGTTTTCGTAGACAATAACATTATCTGTGTCATAACTTAAATTTAAACGGTTAACACCAGACCTTAATGTCAGTTTGTCATTAAGTGCATAACCAACTTTTACACCATAGCTTGTGTTAATTTCACCAGATTTATTATTAGTATTAAACTCTTCCGCAATGTGAGATCCTTCACCAAATGTATTATAGTATACAGGAGCTACATTGGCATTAACCTTCCATTTTTTGCTGTTTTCCGTAGTGTCTTTAATGTCCTCTTCCGACGCTTCGTTTTTAGCAATAGCGTCCTCTATGTTTTCTTTATCATTAATAGACTTTTCTTCTACTATTTTGTTTTCAGCAAGTAGAACGGTGTTGTTAGGTTTATTTTTGTTTTCAGTTTTGTTTACAAAAAATGTATTGACCGTATTAGATTGCTTTTTTATATTGTTTTCTGCAACTGTGTTTCTTTTATCTTTAGAAGAAATCGAGCGATTTGTGTTAATATTATTTTTTGTTGAAGCGATACTATTCGACACTTTGTTTTTAATTGAAGCTATTGTTTTTTTAGAGTTGTTTTTATTTACTAAGTTACTGTTGTTAGTGTTTTTTGTTTCAGAAGTAGTTTTGTTAGATACGATATTTGTATTTGTATTTATTTTGTTTTTGAAAGTGTTTGAAACCGTTGATGTTTGACTTGTTTTAGGTGTTGTAACAACAGGTTTTGAGCTAGGTATTAAGACTGATTTATCTTTAGTCTCAGAGTTGGGTGATTGTGGTGTTAAGTTATTTTTAGTCGGATTATCACCATTTGTATTAACGACATTAGGTGTATTTAATTGATCTTTAGTATTGAAAATGGTTTGACCTAAAAACAATAGCAATACAAACGAAGCAGCAACACCTGCAACTTTTAGCCATATAGGCAAAATTAAAACGGTTCTGTCATTGTCTTTTTCTTTTAATTTGGATTGAATTTGCTGCCAGTTTTTAGGGTCTGGTTTAGCTTCAAAATCTTTAAATTTTTCTTGAAAAAGACGGTCTATGTTCTTTTTGTTACTCATTATAATGATTGAGCGTTTAAACTCTTTTTATAGTCTAATATTTTTTCTTTTAACAATTTTCTTGCTCTAGCTAAATTGGATTTTGTTGTTCCTGTTGTAATAGCTAATGCTTGGGCTATTTCTTTGTGAGAGTAGCCATCTAGTGCGTAAAGGTTAAATACCAATCGGTATCTATCTGGTAACTCTTGTATGCATTGCAATAAAAAATCGATGTCAACTTCGTCATCATCAATTTCTATTGTGTCATCTACTAAAGCATCTTCGTTTACAATGTCAAATACCTTTTGATTTCTGTAACGTTGTAAGGCAATATTTATGGTGATTCGTTTTAACCAACCTTCAAAACTGCCTTTGTTTTTATATTGCTTTATTTTGTCAAATATGGTTAAAAAAGCATCTTGTAAATTATCTTCAGCTTCGGCATAACTTCTCGAATACTTCAAGCTTACTGAGAATAACTTGCTTGAAAAAAGCTGATATAACTCACTTTGGGCTTTGGTATCATTAGATTTACATTTATGTATGAGTTGGTCTAAACTCAATTTATATAAAGGTATTAATTAATGAAAATGCTTAGTCAACAACTTCAATTTCATAGGTCATATACGTCCCATCAGCTCCTGTGTTTACTGCTGGTTCGTCATCTCTTAAAAATTTAAATACATGTACTCCAGTTTCTGAAGCAGTAAAATTAAAAGAAGCTTCCACTTCTTCATCAAGTATGCTACAGTTGTCGGTTGTAATTACCGAGTTTAAAATAGCTATTTTACTGGTGTTACCTTCTACATCATAAAAAATATCTTGAAAAAAATAACAACTTGTAGGTCTAATATATGTTAAATCTATTTGATAGGTTTGTCCAACTTGGAAATACTCTGGCATGGTCACACTTTCAATAGGTAACACTTCTACATAAGCAGTTAAGTTTGGGTTGCTATCATCAAGACTACAAGATAAATTTAACAGTATAAGTAAGCCAAAAAATATTTTTTTCATTTTTAAAATAAACTATAGTTTTTTTAATAGATGCAGATTTTGACAAAAGGTTGCGTCTTAAACCAAAAAAATCCCGATATAATCGGGATTTTAATATTAAACACTTTCTTTAATAGCTGTTTTAATTTTTTGTTCCAGCTCATCAAATAGTTCTGGATTATCTTTTATAATTAGTTTTACAGCATCACGACCTTGTCCTAATTTTGTGTCTTGATAACTAAACCAAGATCCACTTTTCTTAACAATTTCTTTTTCTACTGCCACATCTAATATTTCACCTACTTTACTAACACCTTCACCATACATGATATCAAACTCAGCCATTCTAAAAGGAGGTGCAACTTTGTTTTTCACCACTTTTACTCTGGTTTTGTTACCTAGAACAGATCCATTACTGTCTTTTATTTGTGTAGATCGTCTTATATCTAACCTAACAGAAGCGTAAAATTTTAATGCATTTCCTCCAGTTGTTGTTTCTGGGTTACCAAACATGACACCAATTTTTTCACGTAATTGGTTAATAAATATTACTGTACAATTAGTTTTGCTAATAGAGGCTGTTAATTTTCTTAAAGCTTGTGACATTAATCTAGCGTGTAATCCCATTTTAGAATCTCCCATTTCTCCTTCAATTTCACTTTTAGGAGTTAATGCTGCTACAGAATCCACAACAACTATATCAATAGCACCAGATCTAATTAAATTATCAGCAATTTCTAAAGCTTGCTCACCATTATCTGGTTGAGATATAATAAGGTTGTCAATATCAACACCTAATTTTTCAGCATAAAATCTATCAAAAGCATGTTCTGCATCAATAAAAGCTGCAATACCACCTGCTTTTTGCGCTTCGGCAATAGCGTGAAGCGTTAAAGTTGTTTTACCAGAAGATTCTGGTCCATAAATTTCTACGACTCTACCTCTAGGGTATCCACCAACACCTAAAGCGATATCTAAACCTAAAGATCCAGAAGGGATAGCTTCTACATCAACAACTGCAGCATCACTCATTTTCATTACGGTTCCTTTACCATAAGCTTTATCTAGCTTATCTAGTGTTAATTGCAGTGCTTTAAGTTTAGCGTCTTTTTCTTTACTCATACGTCAATTTTTATTAAAATAATTCTATGCTAAAATACTACTTTTTTAAATAATTTTAATTTTCTCACGCAACCTTTTTAAAGTTTTTGCATCTACTTATTGAAGTGGAAAAGATAAGCTATGAAAAAGAAAATTTAATCTGCTTTTTGAAATGTTTAATCCTTTTAAAATTAAAGGTATGAAATATTTAAAAAAAATAGTGTTTATTAAATCATTAGGCGTTTCAGTTACTGTTTTACTCAATAGTAGCTGTAAAGCCGATGGAGGTTAACTCAATAATATTTTTTAATTAAATTTAAAATATATTAACGAGTTAGTCTATTAAAAGTCCTTTGCAAAGCGCAAAGGACTTTTTTTTTAATAAATATTAAACGCAATTAGATTTACACCACTTCAACTTTGTTAATTAATTTAAAATAATACCTTTGCACAAACTTTTTAATAACACTTAAAACTAGGTATAGCATGCAACTGTACAACAAATTAAGCGCTAACGAAAGAGCAGAACTTATAGAAAAAGCTGGAAAAGATCGTTTAACACTATCTTTTTATCAGTATGCTCAGATTAGCAATCCACAACAATTAAGAGACCAATTATTTATTAAATGGGACAGTTTAGATGTCTTAGGTCGTATTTATGTCGCTACAGAAGGGATTAATGCACAATTATCACTTCCAGCAGATCAATTTGAAGCTTTTAAAAACCATTTAGATGGTATTAGTTTTTTAAAAGACGTAAGGCTAAACATTGCAGTTGAGCAAGACAACATGTCTTTTTTAAAGCTTAAAGTAAAAGTTCGAGAAAAAATAGTAGCAGACGGACTTAATGACGATACTTTTGACGTCACTAACAAAGGTGTGCATTTGTCAGCAAAAGATTTTAATGATATGCTATCCAATCCAAATACAGTTTGTGTGGATATGCGTAATCATTATGAAAGTGAAATTGGTCATTTTGATGGAGCTGTAACACCAGATGTTGACACTTTTAGAGAGTCTTTAGATATTATTGAAGCCGATTTACGTGAACATAAAGAAGAAAAAAATCTACTTATGTATTGTACTGGAGGAATCCGTTGCGAAAAAGCAAGTGCTTATTACAAGCATAAAGGTTTTAAAAATGTTTACCAGTTAGAAGGTGGAATTATTGAATACACAAGACAGGTTAATGAAGAAGGTATTGAAAACAAGTTTATTGGTAAAAACTTTGTTTTTGACGAGCGTAGATCAGAAAAAATAAGCGATCACGTGATTGCAAAATGTCACCAATGTGGTACCTCATGCGACACACACGTTAATTGCGCCAACGATGCTTGTCATTTATTATTCATTCAATGTGAAACTTGTAAAACCGAAATGGATAATTGCTGCTCAACAGCCTGTAAAGAAATACATGCATTACCATTTGAAGAGCAAAAAGCATTACGTAAAGGACAAGGTAACAGTAATGATATCTTTAAAAAAGGTCGTGCAGACCACTTACCATACAAAAAAGATTTGCGTAACATTTTTGAGACATTTAAAAAATAAATGCAAGTCATTAATTATTAAAAAGCGTGATAAATTTTATCACGCTTTTTTTATATTTTAAAGTCACCTAAATAATCTTATCTTTACAAATTAGAAGAGTTGTTACATTCGCTTACGCAAAAACAACTAATTATTAATCTTCATCTTTAGGGTAACACCTTAAGATTCAATATATACACATAAATAGTATGGCTTGTCAAAGTTGCGCTACAGGAAAAGACGGACAACCAAAAGGTTGCAAAAATAACGGAACATGTGGTACAGATAGTTGCAATAAATTAACCGTTTTTGATTGGTTAGCAAATATGTCTGTTCCAAATGGTGAAAAACCATTTGATTGGGTAGAAGTTAGATTTAAAAACGGTCGAAAACATTATTATCATAATTCAGAAAATTTAACACTAAGTATTGGTGACATTGTTGCTACTCAAGCACAATCTGGTCACGATATAGGTATGGTTACCCTTACGGGAGAATTGGTTCGCGTTCAAATCAAACGAAAAAAAATAGACACCAAAAACGATATTCTAAAAATATATCGTAAAGCCTCTCAAAAAGATATAGATATCTGGAGTGAAGCACGTGATAAAGAAGAACCAATGAAGGTTAAAGCACGTCAGTTTGCAATAGACTTGAAGCTATCTATGAAAATTTCGGATATCGAGTTTCAAGGCGATGCAAGTAAAGCTACTTTTTACTACACAGCTGAAGAGCGTGTGGATTTTAGAGAGCTTATAAAACTATATGCTAGAGAGTTTAGAATTAGAATAGAAATGAAACAAGTTGGGTTTCGTCAAGAAGCTTCAAGACTTGGTGGTATTGGATCTTGTGGACGTGAGTTATGTTGCTCAACTTGGTTAACAGATTTTAGATCTGTAAGTACTAGTGCAGCACGTTACCAACAATTGTCTTTAAATCCTCAAAAATTAGCAGGACAATGTGGTAAGCTTAAATGTTGTTTGAATTATGAGCTGGACTCTTATTTAGATGCCTTAAAAGCATTTCCTAAATCTGACGTAAAATTATACACAGAAAAAGGAACTGCTGTTTGCCAGAAAACAGATATTTTTAAAGGTCATATGTGGTATGCCTATGAAGGTGAATGGATGAATTGGCATTTAATTACTACAGATCAAGCAAGAGAAATTATAGCAATTAATAAAAAAAGAGAAAAGGTTGCAAGTTTAGAAGAGTATGCAGCAGATCTTGTAATTGAAGATAAAGCAGAGTTTGAAAACGTTGTTGGTCAAGATAGTTTAACACGTTTTGATAGTCCAAAAGGCAATAAAAAACGTAGAAACAATAGAAACCGTAATAAAAAGAAACCACAACACGCTAAGACAGAAGCTAAAAGCAATAATAATAATAATAATAGGCCAAAACCTAAACAAGGCAATAAGCCTCAACAAAAAAATAAGTCGCAACAAACAAATAAAGCTCAGCAAGGTAATCCTAATGCTAAGCCTAAGCCAAGACGTAAGCCAAACCGCAAAAAACCACAAAACAATAACAATAAACCTAATGAAACTAAGTAATATTGCAATTGTTTTAATGTTGTTTTTAGTCCTATCCTGTGACTCAAATGCGGTTTTTGATAAATATCAAAGTGTCTCTACATCTTGGAATAAAGAAGACGTTGTTAACTTCAAAATTAACGCGCCAGATTCATTAAATCCTTACAATCTGTTTGTAAATGTTAGAAATACTAATGATTATAAGTTTAGTAATCTGTATTTAATTGTTCAAATGAAGTTTCCGCACGGAAAAACAATTACAGATACACTTCAATACGAAATGACAGAAAAAAACGGAGCATGGTTGGGTCATGGTTTATCTTCTGTAAAAGATAATAAGTTGTGGTATAAAGAAGGTGTTGTTTTTAAAGAAAACGGTACATACGACGTTACAATACAACACGCCATGCGCAATAATGGTGATGTAAACGGAGTTGTAAATTTAGAAGGTATCACAGATGTTGGTTTTAGAATAGAAAAAACAAAATAAAATACGGTCACACTAAGCATAGTCGAAGTGTATATTAAAAAAGATATATTAAAGTTAGAATGGCAAATACAAAAAAAGAAGAAGTGTCAGGTTTTGAAAAATATATTCGTTGGTTTTGGATATTATTTTTAGCAGGTGTATTTTCAATAGTCTTATTTTTCTTATTAGCGTCTTGGGGAGCTTTTGGAGAGTTACCAGATCACACACAATTAGAAAATCCAAAAACTAATTTAGCTACTGAAATTATTTCGTCTGATGGAAAAACATTAGCTAAGTTTTATTTTAACGATAACCGTACTCCTGTACCGTTTAATGAACTACCTAAACATCTGGTAGAAGCCTTAATAGCAACAGAGGACGCTAGATATTATGACCATTCCGGTATTGATGGTCGTGGGACATTACGTGCAATATTAAAACCAGGAAGTGGTGGTGCAAGTACAATTTCTCAGCAATTAGCTAAACAATTATTACATGGTGAAGGGTCTTCAAATATCTTTACTCGTGTTATTCAAAAAGCTAAAGAATGGGTTATTGCTATACGTTTAGAACGTCAATATACTAAAGAAGAAATTATTGCTCAATATTTTAATATTTACGATTTCGGTAATAATGGAGATGGTATTAGATCAGCATCTAATATTTATTTTAACAAAGAGCCAAAAGATTTAAGTATCAAAGAGTCAGCAATGTTGGTTGGTATGTTTAAAAATTCATCATTTTACAACCCAATACCTTCAAGAAATCCTGTAGGTGTTAAAAACAGAAGAAATGTCGTGCTTTATCAAATGGAAAACTATGGCTACATTTCTAAAAAAGTAAAAGATTCGTTACAAAAAACAGAGTTAGATTTAGATTTTTCTCCTCAAACACATAGCACTGGATCTGCTACTTATTTTAGAGAGTATTTAAGAAGCTGGATGAAGGATTGGATGAATGATCCAAAAAACCGCAAACCAGACGGAAGTAAATATAATATCAATAGCGACGGTTTAAAAATTTATACAACTATAGATTCACGTATGCAAAAATACGCTGAGTTAGCAGTTTCTAGACATATGCCTAGGTTACAAGCTGAATTTTTTAATCAAAATACACCTGATCGTAATCAAACAGCGCCTTTTAGAGATTTAAACAAAAGTGAAATAAACAAACTACTTAATTCTCACATGAAACGTGGAGAAAGATGGAGAATTTTAAAGAAAGCAGGGAAATCGGATAAAGAAATAGTAGCGTCCTTCCATAAGCCAACTAAAATGTCTGTATTTAAATGGAAAGATGGTAAAGCAAGTCAGGTTGATACAATAATGAAGCCAATAGATTCTATGCGTTATTACAAATCTTTCTTGCATCCAGGGATGATGAGTATGGATCCTCAAACAGGTCATGTAAAAGCATGGGTTGGAGGTATGGATTATAGGCATTTCAAATATGATATGGTTAAACAGGGTAAGCGTCAAGTGGGTTCTACTTTTAAACCGTTTGTTTATGCTACAGCTATAAACCAGTTACATATGTCACCATGTGATAAACTACCATTAGCACCAATTACTATTGAAGCTAATAAATTCGGTAATCCAGAACCTTGGACACCAACTAATGATGGAGGTGATTATGATGGAGAAAAGACCTTGAAAGATGCTTTAGCAAATTCGGTTAACACTATAACAGCTAGATTAATGGATAAGGTTGGACCACAACCTGTTGCTGAATTAGCTAAGAATTTAGGTATTACTTCAGAGATTCCTTTAGTGCCATCTATAGCACTAGGTACTCCAGACATTAGTGTGTATGAAATGGTAGGTGCTTATTCTGCGTTTGCAAATCAAGGGGTTTATACTAAACCAGTAATGATTACTACAATTGTGGATAAAAATGATACTGTGTTATATCAGTTTGTTCCAGAAACTAAAGATGTTTTAAGTGATGAAACAGCCTATGTTACAGTAAAACTAATGGAAGGAGTTACTCAAAGTGGTTCTGGAGGTAGACTTAGAGGTAAAGGACGTGATAAATGGAGAGCAGATTACAGAGAAATTATTACAGGTTATCCTTATGAGTTTACAAATCCTATAGCAGGAAAAACAGGTACAACACAAAACCAATCAGATGGTTGGTTTATGGGTATGGTGCCTAATTTAGTAACTGGTGTTTGGGTTGGAGCAGAAGATAGATCAGTACATTTTAGTAGTGTTAGATATGGTCAAGGAGCAGCTATGGCATTACCAATTTGGGGTATGTACATGAAAAGCTGTTATGAAGATGAAACATTAAACATATCAAAAGGTCATTTTAAAAAGCCTTCAAATTTAAGTATTGAGGTTGATTGTAGTAATTATCAACAAGATGATAGTGGGTCAGATGGATTAGACGTGCCAGAAGAGGATGTTCCAGATGAATTAGAAATGTAATAGACTTTATTTTCAATAAAAAAATAAAAGCCATTCATAACAGAATGGCTTTTTTATTTCTTAAATTTAAACCACAAAAATTCATAAAATAATGATTCTAAAAACAGTAAAATCTGTAGAAGATGCACTGCAAGGTGTACAAGATAATATGACCTTTATGTTAGGTGGTTTTGGTCTTAGTGGTATTCCAGAAAACGCTATTGCAGAACTTGTAAAACGTAATGTAAAAGGTGTAACCTGTATTTCTAATAATGCTGGAGTAGACGATTTTGGTTTGGGCTTATTGTTACAAAAAAAACAAATCAAAAAAATGGTATCTTCATATGTTGGAGAAAATGATGAGTTTGAAAGACAAATGTTATCAGGAGAATTGGATGTCGAGTTAATTCCGCAAGGGACTTTAGCAGAGCGTTGTCGTGCTGCCCAAGCTGGTTTTCCTGCTATATTTACTCCTGCTGGATACGGAACAGAAGTTGCAGAAGGAAAAGAAACTAGAGAGTTTGATGGTAAAATGTATGTTTTAGAACATGCTTTTAAAGCCGATTTTGCTTTTGTTAAAGCTTGGAAAGGCGATACTGCTGGTAATTTAATTTTTAAAGGAACAGCAAGAAATTTTAATCCATGTATGGCTGGAGCAGCAAAAATTACTGTTGCTGAGGTAGAGCACTTAGTTCCTGTGGGAGAATTAGATCCAAATCAAATTCATATTCCAGGAATATTTGTACAACGTATTTTTCAAGGCGAAACCTATGAAAAGAGAATTGAACAAAGAACCGTTAGAACAAAACAATAATTTAATAAATTTCTGCTTAAGCAGAAAAAAAATAAAATAACATGCTTGACAAAACAGGAATAGCAAAACGTATCGCACAAGAAGTCCAAGATGGCTATTATGTTAATTTAGGGATAGGAATACCGACACTTGTTGCAAATTACGTTAGAGAAGATATAGAAGTAGAATTTCAGTCTGAAAATGGTGTTTTAGGAATGGGACCTTTTCCTTTTGAAGGAGAAGAAGATGCCGATATAATTAATGCAGGTAAACAAACCATAACCACTTTACCAGGAGCTAGTTTTTTTGATAGTGCAACAAGCTTTGCAATGATACGTGGGCAACACGTAGATCTTACTATTTTAGGTGCAATGGAAGTTGCAGAAAATGGTGATATTGCCAACTGGAAAATACCAGGTAAAATGGTAAAAGGTATGGGTGGAGCAATGGATTTGGTTGCAAGTGCCGAAAATATAATAGTTGCTATGATGCATACTAATAGAGCAGGAGCTTCTAAATTACTAAGTAAATGTAGTCTCCCTTTGACAGGTGTTGGCTGTGTTAAAAAAATTGTTACTAATCTGGCTGTTTTAGAAGTCACAGATAAAGGCTTTAAACTTTTAGAAACCGCTCCAGGTGTAACTGTTGAGGATGTGAAAAATGCTACAGAAGGTACTTTAATTATTGAAGGTGATATTCCTGAAATGAATATTTAGTCGATGCGAATTAAGACTCTTGCTAATCAATATGTAGAATATGTCTATGATGTTAGTAGAAATCATGAATTAATTCAAGACAGATTTGTAAGAAATACAACTATTGCTTTAGATTTTTTGGTCAAAAGTAGCGCGCTTACTATTGCCTTTAAAGAGGATGGTGTTCAGAAAAAATTAGACATTATTGATATTTTGGTTTCAGATGTTGACAATGATATTACAATAATTCCTAGTAATAAAAATGCATACAGTCCTAAGTACAATACCATTTTATTTTATGATACACATGGTATTGTGTTTAGGAAAAATCATAAAAAGAAATGGTTTAGAAGTAATAAAGGATACAATTCTCCTGTATCCTTATTATCGCATGAGTTAATACATTGCTATAATGAGTTGTACGATACTGAAGATTATTTAGAAAGAAAAAGAAATCATGCCTCAAAAGGTAGAAAAATTGATGCTGATGGTCATGATTTATCGTTTCCTAATGCAGAAGAAGTGTTTGTTATTAAAATGACTAATCAAGTTGCTTCTAGATTAGGTGAGGATAGACGATCTAATTATGGTAGAAGTTATTACCCTACACGTGGTGTTTTGAGCATTAAAAGAGCAAAAAAGACTTAAAATGTTAAAAAAACATGCATTTCGTCGAATTATAGTGCTTTTAAACTTCTTTGTTTAAAAATGCTTTGTATGTTTACAATCCCAAACCTAACCAATAACACTAATCTAAGTTTACCATGACTTAGCCTAAATGTTATACTTTTTTGTCTCAAATTTATCAAAAACTTGACCTAACTATGTTTTTTAAAAATTTAATAAGAAAAATAAAAACCACTACTAGCTTAATTGGTAACATTATATACTTAACTAAAAAAGTATTTATGTTATAATCCTTTCGGAATAGCTTCAATTAATTTTTTAGTATAGTCTTTTTTTGGCGTATTGTAGATTGTATCTGCATCGTCTAATTCTTCAACTTGTCCTTTATTCATAACCAATAGCTGGTCACTCATGTATTTAACTACTGCTAAGTCATGTGAGATGAATATATAGGTAAATCCAAAGTTTTCTTTTAATTCATTTAATAGGTTTAAAACCTGTGCTTGGACAGAGATGTCTAAAGCAGATACAGATTCATCACAAACGATTAACTTAGGTTGCAAAGCTATTGTGCGTGCAATACCAACACGTTGTCTTTGTCCACCAGAAAATTCATGAGGATATTTATTAAAAACTGATGCGTCTAATCCAACTCGATTTAAAATTTCAAGTGTTTTCTGTTGTCTTTCTATATCTGTTTTATATAGATTATGGACTTTCATAGGTTCCATAATTGCATTACCAATTGTTAGTCTTGGGTTTAATGAGGCATAAGGATCTTGAAAAATTATCTGAATATCTTTTCTTATAGCAATAGTTTCTGCTTTACTTAAATCTGTTATGTCTTTTCCGTTATATAATATTTGTCCTTTGGTGGCTTTGTCTAATAATAATATTGCGTTACCTAAGGTTGATTTACCACAACCAGACTCACCAACTAGTCCTAGTGTTTCGCCTTTATATAACTTAAAACTTACATTATTTACTGCTTTAAAGGTTTCCGCTTTAGCGAAAAAACCTGATTTTGCAAGGTATTCTTTTTCAAGATTATTAACTTCAAGCAAAGGTGGATTAGCATACAATTTTTCATGCTTTTTTTGACGCATGTTTTGTGTTACGACTTCAGAAGAAACTTCATTATTTAAAACATCAGTGATGGTTGGAAGCGTTTTAAGCCTAATATCTAAAGCAGGTCTAGATTGTATTAGTGCTTTTGTATAACTGTGTTGAGGATTATTAAATATGGATTGTACGTCATTTTGCTCAACTATTTGTCCTTTGTACATGACTAATACTCGATTAGCAATTTCGGATATTAGACTTAAATCATGAGTAATAAAAATAATACTCATTTTAGTTTCTGTTTGTAAGTCTTTAAGTAAGTTAATAATATCTTTTTGTACGGTAACATCTAATGCTGTAGTGGGCTCATCTGCTATAAGTAATTCTGGTTTACAAGCAATAGCCATAGCTATCATTACGCGTTGTTTTTGACCTCCTGATATTTCATGAGGATAAGTTTTATAAACACGTTTTGGGTTTGGTAATTTTACTTTTTCAAATAAAAGTAAGGTTTCCGTTTTGATTTCTTTTTTATTGAGATTAGTGTGTTGCTGCAATATTTCTTCTACTTGTTTTCCACAGGTCATTGATGGATTAAGAGAACTCATGGGTTCTTGAAATATCATAGCTATTTTGCGTCCTCTAATTGTTTGAAACGTTTTATTGCTTATTTGCGTTAAATCTTGGGATTCAAATTGAATAGAACCTGAGTTTATAGTCGAAATTGTGTTGGGTAGCAATCCTAAAATAGCTAAAGACGAAACGGATTTACCAGAACCAGATTCGCCAACAATTCCGACAATTTCATTTTTAAAAACTGAGTATGAAATATCGTGTATTATTTGTTTTTCAGAAGCGTTGCTTTTGAAACTAATTGATAGGTTTTTTATGTCAAGTAAAAGGTCGCTCATATATAGTAAAAATAGCTAATTTAATAGTTTTTGTTGTGGTTAAAACCACACAATTTGTCGAATGTTTTAAAATATTGTGTTTTTAATCGAAAAAAAATCAAAATAAATTAAGTTTTTGTTAAAATATTAATACTTTTCTTGAATAATATTTATTAATAGTATTAATTAATTAACCATTTAACATGAAAAAAACAATTACATTAACTTTTCTAAGTTTCTTTTTTGCTTGTTCTGTGTTTGCTCAGCAAGACAGAAATTGTAGCACTATGGAAAACTTAGAATATCGAAAACAATTGGATCCTACCCTTGAACATAGGATGAACCAAATTGAAGCTTTTACACAGCAAAAAATGGCACAACCAGAAAGTGCCAGAGTTGACGGAAGCATAATTACTATACCTGTTGTAATACATGTATTGTATAGAAATAGTACAGAAAACATTAGTGAGGCTCAAATCCAGTCACAATTAGATGTTTTAAACGAAGATTTTAGACGTACAAATCCAGATGCAGACAATGCATGGTCACAAGCAGCAGATACCGAAATTCAGTTTTGTTTGTCGACTGTAGATCCTAACGGAAATGCGACAACAGGTATTACTAGAAAACAAGTAACCCGTCAAGATTGGGGAACTTCAGATGACATGAAAAGATCTTCAACAGGAGGTGTCAACCCTTGGGACACTTCAGAATATCTAAATATGTGGATTGTGCCTTTAATGACTAGTCAAGGAGGAACAATATTAGGTTACGCTCAATTTCCAGGCGGTAGTGCTGCTACTGATGGAGTTGTTATGGGTTACAATTATTTTGGACGTGTAGGTAATGTTAGCGCGCCTTTTGATGGAGGACGTACAACGACACATGAAGTTGGGCATTATTTAAACCTAAGACATATTTGGGGAGACTCTAATTGCGGTAATGACTTTGTAAGTGATACACCAACACATCAAACTTCAAATGGTGGTTGTCCAATAGGACAAGTATCTTGTGGATCTACAGATATGGTACAAAACTACATGGACTATACTAATGACTCTTGTATGAACTTATTTACTCAAGGTCAAAAAGCACGTATGCGTGCTGTTTTAGAAGCTGGAGGAGTAAGACGCTCTTTAGCTTTATCTGATAAATGTGGAGGAGGTGGAACCACTCCAACTTGTACAGATGGTGTACAGAATGGAGATGAAACTGGAGTAGATTGTGGTGGATCATCTTGTGCGCCATGTCAAACAGCTTGTAATGATAATGAAATTAATGTGTCTATTACTTTTGATAGTTATCCTGAAGAAACTGCTTGGACTATAGTAAACGCAAGCGGAACTACAGTTGCTTCTGGAGCATACTCTTCTGCTAATGCTGATGGATCAACTGTTAATGAGACTTATTGTTTACCAAATGGATGTTATGACTTTGTTATAACTGATGTCTATGGAGATGGTATATGTTGTTCTTATGGTAATGGTTCTTATAGTGTAACTAATGGATCTACAACGTTAGCTTCTGGAGGATCTTTTACTAACTCTGATTCTACTAATTTTTGTTTAGGAAGTGTAGCAGATACAGTTAAGCCAGTGATAACATTAGTTGGAGCCTCAACCATTAATTTAACAGTTGGAGATACTTATAATGAATTAGGTGCTACAGCTACAGATAATATAGATGGTAATATTACATCTAGTATTGTTATTTCTGGTACTGTAAATACAAATTCAGCAGGAACTTACACTAGAAACTATAATGTAACCGATGCTGCTGGTAACGCAGCTAATCAAATATCAAGAAGTGTTGTAGTTAGTCCTGCAAATACATCAGGATGTTCTGGAGCTATAACTTCGTTTCCGTATAGTGAAGGATTTGAATCAGGATTTGGGGCTTGGACACAAGGTTCTGGAGATGATTTTAATTGGACAACTACTAGTGGAGCAACACCTTCTAGTAATACAGGACCATCAAGCGCAAGCTCTGGTTCTCAATACGCATTCATGGAATCTTCAGCACCAAATTATTCCACTAAACGTGCTATATTAGTCTCTCCTTGCTTTGACTTATCTGGAGTGTCAAACGGTACTTTTAATTTTAAATACCATATGTATGGAGCAACTGCTATGGGAAGTTTAAGTTTAGCTATAAGTACAAATAATGGATCTTCATGGTCTACTGTTTGGTCGCAATCAGGTAATCAAGGTAATGCTTGGTTAGATGGTAGTGTAGATTTATCATCTTATTCTGGAGACTCTATTCAGTTAAGGTTTGATGGTACTACAGGTACAACATGGCAAGGTGATATGGCAGTAGATGCAATTAGTTTAACTAATGGATCTGCAGATAAATGTGCTGGAGTTCCAGAATACGTTAGTACTCAAACTTACGCAGTTGGAGATCAGGTAGTCTACCTTGATACATTATATGAAAGAACATCTAGTGGATGGACCAACTTAGGGTCTTGTGGTACAGCAAGATTGTCTAATGATGGTTTTGTTCAATATCTAGGTGTAGATATTTCTATTTATCCAAATCCTGTTAAAGGCAATATGTTATTTGTAAAAGCTAATATTGAAAACTTACCATTTACGGTAGTTAATATGCTTGGACAGCAAGTTGCAAAAGGTATCACAACTTCAAACGGTATAAACGTTAGTAAATTAGAAGCTGGTTTATACTTAATTCAATTTGAAGTTAACGACACTATTGAGACAAGAAAGTTTGTAAAAGAATAATCTTGTTGGTAGTAAATTAATCAACCAAAAAAAAGCCTCAACTTATGTTGAGGCTTTTTATATATCATAATTTTTAAACATGTATGATTTCATCATCATTTAAAATTGAATCACCACGTAGTCTCAAAAATATTTGAGCGACTGCTATGGTGTCTTTTTCACAATAATTAATGATTCTATCTATATCATTAGTTTGGTAATATACACTGTAGACTTCGCTTCCGTCTATATCATCTTTAGGAGATGGTATACCAAGAACATTGGTCATTAATTTTAAAGAAGTGTAGGTTTTGTAATCGCCAAATTTCCATAATTCCATGGTGTCTAAATGTGGGACTTCCCATGGTTTTTTACCAAATAAATTTAATTTATAAGGTAGCTCTATGTTATGGATAATCATACGTCTTGCTATGTACGGAAAATCAAATTCTTTACCATTATGTGCACAAAGTAAATGTTTAGCTTGGCTAAAATGAGAAATTAAAAGGTTTTTAAATTCGACTAAAAGTTTACGTTCTTCACCATAAAAAGAGGTGGTTCTAAATAAACGTGTGTCTCCTTGAATAGTAAAATAGCCAACCGAAATGCATATTATTTTTCCAAATTCAGCCCAAATCCCAGCACGATCATAAAATTCTTCAGCTGTAAACTCTTCCTTGCGTTGGTAGCGTGATTTGGCTTCCCAAAGGTCTTGTTTGGTTTTATCTAAATCCGAAAAATTCTCGGTTTCAGGAACAGTTTCAATGTCTAAAAACAAGATGTTTTCAAGGTTGAGTTTGGTAATCATTATGCTTATTTTGTAGAGTTAGTTTTCCATCATTTTATAAGCTTCATCAATATATAAAGCAATATCATTTGTGAAAATTCCAACACCAGCATCTGGTGATTTTTGATGTCCTAAACGCACAATAATCACATTGTCTTCTGGCTGTACAATTACGTATTGTCCAAGGTGTCCACGCATCATGACAAAGTCTTTTCCGTTTTGGTTTTTTCTCCACCATCCATAACCATACTCTGGACTAGCAGCAAAACGAGGTTTTAAGGATTTTGCAACAAAAGCAGAGTCTAAAATTTGTTTGCCATTCCATTTTCCATGGTCTTTGTATAATTTTCCGAAACGCGCAAAATCTTTAGCGTTACTAGCTATACAGCAGTACGCTTTTACCAAATCGTCTTCTTCACTATCTAATTGCCATAAAGTTGAGTTTTCGCTTCCTAAAGGTTTCCAGAAGCTTTCTTCTAAATAGTTATACATTTTTTTACCTGTAGCTTTTTCAATAACCATAGCTAGCATTTGTGTGTCTCCACTAGAGTATTTAAAAGCTTGTCCTGGTTGTGTTATCACTTTCAAGCCATTCATTACTTTTTGTAAATCGTCATCAAAATAGGCACGTGTAGTAATAGATAAAGGCGAATAGTAAGCTTCGTCCCAATTAGTACCTGAGGCCATACTACTTAAATCACCAACAGTCATTTTTGCTGCATCACCATCACAAAATGCTGGTAAAAAGTCGCAAACAGGTTGGTCTAAACTTTTAATGTGACCTTCCATTAATGCTTTACCCATTAATCCGGATACATAACTTTTAGCCATCGAAAATGAGTTGGTTTTAGAGTCTTTATTGTAACCATCATAGTAGTTTTCAAACCAAATACTATCGTTTTTTATTATAACATAAGCTATAGTTCCCCAATCTTTGTTTGCTTTGTCTAGTGTTGAGGTTTCTTTAACCGAATTATAATCCTTGTGATTTGGCCAAGGTTGAGGTGTACCATTTTCTATAACTTGGTTGTCAAACTTTTGGTAATCATCTAAAAAAGCAGTTGTGTGACCACGCATGTAAATTGTACGTACTGCTTTTATTAAATAGTCTGTGTCTGTTATGTAAAGTGTTGCAATTAATAATGCAAAAAGTACCACAAGTACTTTTAATAGCTTTTTTAAAAATTTCATTGATTTAATTAGTTTAGAACTTAAATATAATGAAATAATAAATTAATGCTAGTTATTTTGCTTTTCTTGCAGCTAGTTTTTGTTTGTAGTAGTCTTTTTTTGCTATGTATAAAGTCTTCGTAAATTCGGCTATTACTTCCTTTTTGTCATTAACCAAATTCATGGTTTTGATAATATCAACTTGCTGTTCAGTTTTTAGCTTAGTTTTTAAGGCTTCAATTTCTTCTTCTGTAAAAATAAACTCACCATAAATAGTGCTTTTTCCTGGACGTTTATACTTTGCAGTTACTGCTTTGTCCCAAACCACATAGTCTTTACCTAGTATTTGTATTAACTGTATCATGTAAATTGGATCTGTTGCAGATAACATACTGCCACCAAAAATTGATCCAGCATAATTACGGTTTTTCCAATTTAGTTTTAATCGGATTTTTACGTAATGTAAATCGTCGCTAACTTCTGTTAATTTTGCAGTAGTACGTTTGTACATTGGTGACCAATTAAAACCATATTTGTAGATGGTTGATGGTTTTACAAATCGTGTTAAAAATTCGGTTACAATTTTGTACATTAAAATAAGGATTGTTGTTTGTTTGGACTTTCGTGATTAAGTAGCCATTGTTTACGATGTAATCCTCCAGCATAACCTGTTAAACTACCATCACTACCTATAACTCTGTGACAAGGTATTATAATCCATAACGGATTTTTACCATTGGCATTAGCAACTGCTCTGATAGCTTTTGGGTCTCCTAATTGTTTTGAAAGCTGAAGATAGGACGTTGTTTTGCCATGAGGAATAGTTTGTAAAGCATTCCAAACCTTATTTTGAAAATCTGTGCCTTTTGGGTTTAGCTTTACGCTGAATTGTTCTCGTGAACCTTTAAAATATTGGTTTAATTGAAGGACACAATCCTTTAAAATTTCGGGTATAATAGTGGTTGTTTTTTCTTCTGTATTTAATACAACTACTGATGCAATACCATTTAAATCACCCGTTATTTTAGTATAGCCTAAAGGCGAATTGATAATGCATTCTTCCATTGTTATTCCGGATTTTTTTCTTCTATAATGCCAAGTTTTTTAGCTCTAGCTTCCCAACTTTTTCTAGCCAGACTTTGTAAGTCGCTAACATTATCGCTTTCATCCATGATTTCCATTCCTAAAAGTGTTTCAATCACGTCCTCCATGGTAACTATACCACTAACGCTTCCATACTCGTCAACCACTAAAGCCATGTGGTTTCTGGTCTCTACTAATTTTTCAAATAAAGTAGGTATTGCTAAATCACGATTAACAATAATAATATCTCTTTTTAGCTCTGATAATTGTTTGCTACCGTTACCTAAAGCCATTTCTTTAAAAATTTCATCTTTTAAAACTAAACCTTTAATGTTGTCTTCAGTTTCAGCATAGACAGGTATTCTAGAAAATCTTAGGTTCATATTTCTGTTAAAAAAGTCTTCAACAGTAGTCGTTTCGTTTTCAGATTTCATGACAGTACGAGGTGTCATTACGTTTTTTGCAAAAACTTCTTTAAAAGTTAAAAGGTTTTTAATAATCTTACTTTCGTTACCTTCAAAAACACCTTCTTCGTGTGCCATGTCTGCCATAACCAAAAAGCCTTCACGACTTAAAACACTTCCGTGACCTTTACCACCAATTAGCTTTGTAGTTAGTTGCATTAGCCATAATAAACCAGTCCATTTTAAAGGGAAAATTAAAATGTTTAGAGCTGTTGTTGTAAAACCAGCTAAACCTTTCCAATAGGTTGCACCAATGGTTTTAGGTATAATTTCTGAAGCAACTAATATTAAAATAGTCATTACTGCAGACACAATAAACACTCCGTAACCACCTTCACTACCGTAAAGTCCTTCGGCTTCTTTACCAACTAAAATTGCACCAACCGTATGTGCTATTGTGTTTAATGTTAAAATAGCAATTAATGGTCTGTCTACATCTTTTTTTAGTTCTTCTAAGTTTTCGGCGAAAGCCTTACCTTCTTGTTTTTTAACATTAATAAAAGTTGGTGTTACACTTAAAAGCACTGCCTCCAGTATTGAACATAAAAATGAAAAAAAGATCGATATTACTCCGTAAAATATTAGTAAAGCCATTAATTAAGTATAAGTTTTTGTAAAAATAACCATATTTTTTTTAACTTGGTAAGTATAAATGTAACCTAATTTGTCTAATATAAAGTTTGATTTAAAAAATAGTTAATTATGGATGAATTTAAAACCAAATTAGATAATCAAACCCTAGACATTAGTGTGACTGTGTCCAGTGATGCACTTATGGATGGTTCTAGTAAAATATTTATAACCATTTATCATGAAGACCATCCACGACGTTGGCGAAAAATTGATGCCTTTCAAGATGAAGCGAATGTGTTTTCTGCTAGCATTGAAAAATCTAGATTAAGTAAACGTCCAATTTTAAAAATTAGAACTAATTTTATTGTGGATACTATTGACTTAAAAGACGCTATTGTAAAAACGTCTACTTGCAATTACTTGTTAAAAGATGAATTAAATGAAGCAAGTTTTACTTCAAACTATCAAGATAATGAAAACGAGTTTGATCTAGGTAAATCAGACGATGAGACCTTTAGTATTTCCAAAAAAATACATATTGAATTGACTTAATGTTTAAATTAATCGCTATGAAAATTATTAAATTTTTACAATTCATTCCTTTACTGTTTTGTGTCTTTGGATTGGCTCAAGAAACTACTTCTATCAACGATTTTAATTTTGAAAGTACAACTAATCCTGCCTTTACTTTATTAGACGAAACACCAACACAAATCAATACACCTGATAATGTAAAAGCACTAGGTTTATACTTGTCTAATGGTTTTTCTAACACTAATATTGCATTAGAGGTCAATCCCTATTGGCTTATAGATTTTAAAATTAAAAGAACATATCAGGATTACAGAGGCTTAAAAATTAACCAAAATAATAAGAGTTATATAGACCCTTTTATTGGCTTAAAAACTAACTCATCTTTATCAATTGGGTATTTAGAAAAGCAGTTTGAAGGTTTTGAAACTGATAAAAAAACCATTGCTATTGGTTACAGAACGACTATTCTACAGTTTTATAACGCTAATAGAATTGAGAATATTAAATCTGTAATACAACAAATAGATAATGGTGTTACAGATCCAATACATAAGTTGTTTGAAGAATTTTTAGCTGGTGAAGGTGTTAATTTTCCTGGTAGTGGTAGTTGTAATGCATTAGCTACTGATCTGGAATTAAAGTCTAAATACGAAACTTTAGCAGATGATTTTTTGTTTAGAGTTTTAGATCAGCAAGATCCTGACGATCCAGACCCTTTGGCAACTCGTGCACATGCAGTTTTATCTGCTTTAGATAAGTTAACGATTACAAAAGAAGTATTAGTTGCTAATTATTTTAAAGACCGTTGTAGTAATATAAAAAGCTTTGTAAATAACCCTAAAACCATAAAACCTATTTTTAGATTAGATGGAGCAGTTGCTTATAGTTTGTTATTTAAAGAAAACGAAATAAGTACTGATACAGCTAACAGGTTTGGTGCTTGGTTAACTGCAGATTTTGCTGTTCAGTTTAACACCGAAACCTACTTGCATTTTTATGGTATTGGTAAATATGTTGATGATGAATTTAATATTAATGAATCAGGTCTTTATACAAAAGAACATTTTTGGGACTATGGTGGAAAATTAGAGTTAGAACTGAAAAAATTTAAATTTTCTTACGAGTATCTAAAACGCTCTTTAAATAATGATTTGTATAGATCTGTAGGTAATATTAGCTACCAATTAAATACTAGTTTAAGCCTAATTGGAGGTTTTGGTAAAGATTTTCCTGTTACAGATAATTTAGTAACGGTTTTAGGTATAAGTTGGGGTTTAGATGGAGGTATTGACTCTATATTTAATTAAAAAGGTTTAACAACACATAGTTGTTAAACCTTTTTTAAGTTATGATAATAATTTTACCACATCTTTTGCAAAGTAACTTGCTATAACATCTGCTCCTGCACGTTTGATTGCTGTAATTTGTTCCATCATAACAGCATCATGGTCTAGCCAACCTTTTTCGGCAGCAGCCTTAAGCATTGCATATTCACCTGAAACTTGATACACAGCTACTGGTACGTCAACTTCGTTTTTAATTTCTCTAACAATATCCAAATAACATAAGCCTGGTTTTACCATAACAATATCTGCTCCTTCGTCTATATCCATTTCTGTTTCACGTATGGCTTCAAAACGGTTAGCGTAATCCATTTGGTATGTTTTTTTGTCTTTTGGGATTTCTTGAGCATCTACAGGAGCAGAGTCCAACGCGTCTCTAAACGGTCCATAAAAAGCTGAGGCATATTTGGCAGAATAGCTCATAATACCAGTATCTGTAAAGCCATCGTCTTCTAAGGCTTCACGAATTGCCAAAATACGACCATCCATCATATCACTTGGAGCTACAAAATCTGCTCCAGCTTCCGCATGCGATAAACTCATATCGGTTAAGACATCTACAGTATCATCGTTTATTACTTTACCGTTTTCAATAATTCCATCGTGACCATATATAGAATATGGATCTAAGGCAACATCTGTCATTACTAACATATCTGGACATGCGTCTTTAACCGTTTTAATTGCGCGTTGCATCAAGCCATCTGGATTAGAAGCTTCAGTACCTTTGTTATCTTTTAAATTATCAGGAACTTTTACAAATAGTAATACCGATTTTAAGCCAAGTTTCCAAAGCTCTTTAACTTCGGCTTGTAATAAATCCAAGCTATAACGATAATAATTAGGCATTGAAGCAATTTCTTCTTTAACACCATGTCCTTCCACAATAAAAAGTGGTACTAAAAAATCGTTTGGAGATATTATAGTTTCTCTTACTAAGCTTCTAATAGCTTCATTTGTTCTTAATCTTCTATTTCTTTTAATCGGATACATAATTCTATTAATTTTTGGCATACCCTAAGTAATACCATTTGTTGTTTTCTTTTACAAATGCAGATTTTTCATGAATGACATCCATGTTGCCTTTGTCATAAAAATAAGCATTAAATGTTACTGTGCCTTTTTCATTTTTACTTAAACCTTTGGTAGTTTCCAATACCTCTAGTTTTATCCACTCTACAGATTTAGCCCATTTTACAATCGCTTTTTTTTCTGAAACTGGTCTAGTTGTGGAATGATGTGTTTGCATTAAATAATCACCTTTTGCTAACACAAAAGCACTATATCTTGAGCGCATTAACTGTTCTGCAGTTTCGGTTTTTCCATTATTTAAATGAAACACTTCACAGCATTGTTTGTAGGTTTTGGTATTTCCGCAGTAACAAGTCATATTATACCCAATCTATTGGGTTTTTTAAAACGTTTATTAAACGTTCTTCTTCACTTCCTGGTTCTGGATGATGGTCATAAACCCATTGTACATGAGGTGGTAAGCTCATTAAAATACTCTCTATTCTACCATTGGTTTTTAAACCGAAAAGGGTCCCTTTATCATGGACTAAGTTGAACTCAACATAGCGTCCACGACGTATTTCTTGCCAATCGCGTTGCGCTTTGGTGTAATCTAAATCTTTTCTTTTTTCAACTATTGGAAGATAGGCCTCAAGAAAACTATCACCAACTTCAGTAACAAAATCATACCAGTTTTGCATACTCATATCTTCTGAGGCTTTACAATAATCAAAAAATAATCCTCCTAAACCACGTCCTTCATTACGATGTGCGTTATAAAAGTACTCGTCACAACGTGCTTTGTATTTTGGATAAAACTCAGGATTGTGTTTATCACAAGCGGTTTTACAAGTTTGATGGAAGTGTTTGGCGTCTTCATTAAATAGGTAATAAGGTGTAAGATCTTGTCCTCCTCCAAACCATTGGTCTACAATATTTCCGTCTTTATCGTACATCTCAAAATAACGCCAATTTGCATGTACAGTTGGTACCATTGGATTTTTTGGATGTAATACTAAGCTTAAGCCACAAGCAAAAAAATCGGCATCTTCAACACCAAAATATTTTTGCATACTATCAGGTAATTTACCATGTACACCAGAAATATTAACACCACCTTTTTCAAAAACATTTCCGTTTTCTATAACTCTTGTGCGTCCACCACCACCTTCTGGTCGTTTCCAAATATCTTCTTGAAAGGTTGCTTTACCATCTATTTTTTCTAATCCAGCTGTTATGCTGTCTTGTAATTGGTGTATGTATTCAAAAAATTTATCTTTCATTGTTATACCATTGATTTGTTACAATATGTTGCTTTTTCAAAATCTCTTATATTAATTGCTATAAAAGGAATGTTAGGAAACAATTTTTTTAATTCTGTGACTATGCTTTTTGATAATTTAGCTTTTTGCTCAATCGTTCTGCCTTCCATGATATTAGCAAAAACATGAATGAAATCTGTTTTTTTTCCGCCAACCATATAATTGTCTTCAAACGGATTTAGACGGACTTTAATATCTGCTTCGTCAAATAATTTAGTCTCTACAGCAGCATTATGTACAGTTAAAAGTGTGTTTTCAGGACTGTTTAAATCTAAAATGTTTTTGGAACAGTCTATTACAAAGTGTGGCATTAGTTGCTATTTAAATAATTTATACAACTCCATATTTAATGGATTTTCATCAATAGGAGTAAATTCGTTTTTTAAAGTTTTAATCCATTTAAAACCATTTGTTTTAGCAACCTTTATACTGCTTCTATTAGTGTTGTGGACTATAATTTTAAGTGTCTTTAAATGTAATTCTGTAAAAGCATATTCTATTAAAAATTTAATAGCTTTGGTGATAATGCCTTTACCTTTAAAAGTGTAACCTATGCAATAAGCAAACTCACCTTGGTTTGTAGACCAATCTAAATCTTTAATGTAGATTATTCCTGCTATTTCTCTGGTTTGAATATGTTTTAAAGTGAATAAAAATTCTTCTTTATTTTTAAATTGTTTGTCCTTTTTATTGACAAATATTTCTGATAACGTTGGTGTTAGGTTTTGCGCTATAGTTTTTGGAAAATAACGTTGTAACCTGTCTTGATTGGCAATTATAAAATCACATAGTTTCCAAGCGTCTCCACTGTGGATGGGATTGATTTCAAATGTGTCAAATTGTGCAATCATTTCATTAAAGTTTGATTACTTGTTTTTAGTTTTTTGACGGTTGTTAATGTTCCAGCGGTTACACTAAGTGGTAAAACAAGTATTACACCTATAAATGGTATGAATAGGCATAGAATAAAAACAAGTCCGTTACCTATTGCTAATCCGCGATTTTGTCTAATAAATTTAACGCTGTCTTTGTAATTTAAATGACGTTCTAAAGTGTAATCCATATTACCAAAACCAGCATAATAGGATTGTACCATAATTAATAAAGCTGTAGAAAAGATATTAACTACAGGTATAAATTTAAGTAGTAATATAGGAATAGTTATTAAAAGCTCGCGTCCAAGATTTCTGATATTTATTCTTATGCCTCGCCAAAGTTGTTCTTGAAAAGAGGTTTTTCTGTGATTGTGTTTAACAATTCCTGTTATATGAGTTTCGATTTTTTCTGAAACAGGACTCATAAATGGAGCAGATAAAGCCATTATTATGTGTTTGTATAATATTAAGCCAATTGCAATTATAATGATGCCTCCAATTATTGTAGAGATTGTTGTAAAGGTTTGTTTTCCCCAATCCCAAAACCAGATTTTTGCAATAAATTGTCCGATATTATCAGAAAGTCCGTAAGCTGTAACGCCAATAATGGCAGCTGTTATAATGCTAATAATAATAGGAATAAAAAAATACTTCCAAAGTTTAAGTTTTGAAATTAGTGCAAGAGCACCTGAGTATCCATTTATTCCTTTTATTATGTTTTGTATCATAACTAATAAGACGTCATGTGTAACGTTTTGTTACGCTTTATATTCTTTTACTGCATCAATAAATGCTTTTGCGTTGTCTAATGGTATGTTTGGTAAAATACCATGACCAAGGTTTACAATGTATTTGTCTTTACCAAAGTCATTAATCATTTGAGTGACCATTTTTTTAATTTCTGCTGGTGGAGAAAATAATCTTGTTGGATCAAAATTTCCTTGAAGTGTGATGTTTCCTCCAGTTAAATAACGTGCATTTCTAGCAGAACACGTCCAGTCTACACCTAATGCTGCTGCACCAGATTTAGCCATTTGGTCTAAAGCAAACCAGCATCCTTTCCCGAAAGCAATAACAGGAGCGTCATCTTTTAATGCGTCAATAATTTGTTGAATATATTGCCAAGAAAATTCTTGATAATCTACTGGAGACAACATGCCTCCCCAAGAATCAAATACTTGAACAGCATTACAACCTGCTTTTACTTTTTCTTTTAAATATGCAATAGTTGTATCTGTAATTTTTTGTAATAATTGGTGTGCAGCTACAGGATTTGTAAAACAAAACTCTTTTGCTTTGTCAAAGTTTTTAGATCCTTGACCTTGCACACAATAGCATAAAATGGTCCATGGTGAACCTGCAAAACCTATTAACGGAATTTCGTTGTTTAGTTTTTCTTTAGTTGCTTTTATAGCTTGGTAAACATAGTCTAATGCTTCTTTTACATCAGGTACGATAACATTGTCTACATCTTTTTGTGTACGTATTGGATTTGGTAAATATGGTCCAAAATTAGGCTTCATTTGTACCTCAATATTCATGGCTTGAGGTATAACTAAGATGTCACTAAATAATATTGCAGCATCCATACCGTAACGACGTATTGGTTGTACAGTAATCTCACTAGCTAATTCTGGAGTTTGGCAACGTGTAAAAAAGTCGTATTTAGCTTTTATTTCCATGAATTCAGGAAGATAACGTCCTGCTTGACGCATCATCCAAACTGGTGGACGTTCTACGGTTTCTCCTTTTAATGCTCTTAAAAATAAATCGTTTTTTATCATCTTAGTTTTCCGTTAAAACGGAATGTTTTTAATTCAACTTAAATTTATATTGATTGTACTGTTATTAACTAAATTAGTTAATATGATGTTTATACGTAATGTTGGTTAACTAATTCTATAACACTTTCTACTGTTGGTACTTTAGCTACGCGTACATCTTTAAAGTGCTTTTTAGCCTCTTTTGCAGTGGTTTCTCCAATACAAAATGCGATACCTTTTACCTCGTTTTCTTTTTTGTAACTCTGTATTGTTGACGGACTGTAAAACATAACACCTTCAACAGATTCTGGTAATTTAACGCTGTCTAATTTAGTTTGATAAGCTTCAACTTCATTAACAACAATGTTATTGTCTGTTAATATTGTTGGTAAATCATCTAATCTTAGATCGCTACAGAAGTAGGTTACCTCAGTACCTTCGATATTATCTACAAGATATTCTGCCAGTTTTTTAGCGTTTTTAGCTGTATGTGCTACTTTACCTATTCGGTTCTCAATCATTTTTTTAGTACGTCTTCCAACGCAGTAAATGTTTTTAAACTGAAGCTCTACTGCAGAATAGTTAGTTAATAAAGCTTCTACAGCATTTTGACTTGTGATAACAACATTCTGGATTTCATTTTTAAGAAATCTAGGATGTATACGGTTTAAGCTGATTTTTACAAAGTCAGAACTCTCGACCTTTACCTTATCGTTTAGTAAAAAACGTTGATCATCTGTTAATGATTTAGTTGAGTATATGTTTGTTGGAACATGAGACTCTTTTAACTCATCCATTAAACGGTTTCCACCACGTTCTAAAATGTAGTCTGCACACCATTGTGCAATATCATGGTGTTCGCCTAAAGCTTTGACACGTTTAACATGTATTTTTTTGGTTCCGTCTTTACTTAAAAGTATGCCTTCAAAAGTGACTTCTTCGTCTTTTATAAATGCAAGTCCTCCAATTGGAGCTGTACAACCACCTTCAAGTTTGTTTAAAAATTCGCGCTCAATTGTCGTACAAATTTCTGTTTCTTCGTGGTTTATTTCTTTTAAAATAGCAAGTGTTTCCTCGTCTTCTTCAAGTGCAGCAATCATAATTGCACCTTGAGCAGGAGCAGGAATCATCCATTCTAAATTTACTGCATCTTCTGGTCTAAGGTCAAGTCGACCAATACCTGCAGCTGCAAATATGGCTCCATTCCAGTCGCTATCTTCTAGTTTTTGTAACCTTGTGTTTACATTACCTCTAATGTCTACAACAGTATGTGTTGGGTAACGATTTAACCATTGTGCACGACGACGTAAACTTCCGGTTGCTATTGTTGCTTCTCTAGCACCTAAAAACTCTTCGTTATGTTTAAATAATAAGGTGTCTCTAACATTACCACGTTTTAAAACGGCAGCTTGAACGATTCCTTTTGGTAATAATGTTGGTACATCTTTTAGACTATGCACTGCAATATCAATATTTCCATTTAACATGGCAATATCTAAAGTACGAGTAAAAATTCCTGTGATTCCTAGTTCGTACAATGGTTTGTCTAAAACTAAGTCTCCTGTAGATTTTACAGGTACTAATTGTGTTTGATGACCTAAATGTTCTAGTTGACTTTGTACTGCTTTTGCTTGGTATAGTGCTAACTCGCTATCACGAGTTCCTATTCTAATTATTTTAGACATGCTTTGAGGTGTTTTCTAATTGAAACACTTTTTTAATTAATTCCAAACTTTCGTCAGTTGAGAAGGCATCATCTTTTAAATGATGTGCGAAATGATTGGTTATTTTTTGAATAATTTTATTACTTATAACTTCGGCTTGCTCTTCATTAAAGTTAGCCATTTTTTTTCGTTGCGTATCTAATTCAGCATTTTTAAAACTTTGAAGTTTGTGTTTTAACGCTTTAATTGTAGGTGCAAATTTTCTTGTTTCTAACCATCCGATAAATTCGGCTTTAATATCTTCTATAATGCTTTCTGCTAACGGAATATGTTTTTTTCTGCGCTCTAAAGTTTCGTCTGTAATTTGTGATAAATCGTCTAAATGTATACGCTTGACGTTAGGTAAATCTGTTACATTTTCGTCTACGTTTTTAGGTATTGATAAATCTAAAATTAAAAGGTCTTTTTTAGATTGAATTAATTGTTTGTCAACCGTTGGGTTTTGTGCTCCTGTTGCAACAATTAATATATCTGCTTCATTAATTTCTTCTTGCAGATTAGCGTAATCTTTAACTACTAAATTAAACTTTCCAGCAACAGCTTCTGCTTTACCTTTGGTTCTGTTAATTAGTGTTATTTGTTCGTTTTTGGTATGTTTTACTAGGTTTTCACAAGTATTTCTACCTATTTTACCAGTTCCGAATAATAAAATGTTTTTATCTGTTACGTTTTCTATTGTATTTAATATGTATTGAACTGATGCAAATGAAACACTAGTTGCACCTGATGAGATTTCGGTTTCAGTTTTAATACGTTTGCTAGCCTGTATAACCGAGTTTACTAAACGCTCTATAAAAGGATTAAGTAACCCATGCTCTTTAGAGATTGATGTGCTTTTTTTAAGTTGTCCAATAATTTCAAAATCACCTAATATCTGACTATCTAATCCAGAACCAACTCTAAATAAATGAGAAATAGCTTCGTTACCTTTGTAGATGTAAGCATATTTTTGAAACTCGTCAACGGTTCCTTTTGTGTTGTCACACAATAACTGGATTAATTGATAAGGATGTTCTGCAAAACCATAGATTTCTGTACGATTACATGTAGATGTAACGATAAGACTCTGGATTCCGCTGGATTGTGCTTGAGATAAAAGCGCAAGTTTGGAGGTTTCATCTAAACTAAAATGACCTCTTATTTCTGCATCTGCTTTTTTATAACTTAAACCTAAGGCGTAAAAATATGTGCCTGTTGACATGTGATAGTGCTCCATTTACCTGACTGGGACTTTATTGTGAGCAAATTTATGATGTATCTTTTTTAAAAAGTAACGCTAAAAGAACTTTTAATAACGTTTGTGGTTTTTTATTGGTAAAAATGACCAAACTATGATAATTGTCATATTTTTGTAGTGAATACAACGGTTTGAGGCTTTATTGTTTAGAACCAATCTAAATAAGAAATTATTATGGCTGAAATTTCTAATGAAAAAAATGTCGTTAAAAGTTCCTTTAACGAAACACAGGTTGATCAAGATGTTTACGTCTTAACTTATCAAAATGAAACTGCTACAAATCAGGTTGTTGAACGCTTTATTGATAGTAGCTTTATTCAGTTTCATTTTTGTTTAAAAGGTAATAGTGACTTTATTTTTAATAACGGAAGCTATGTTTTAAATATCGCAGAAGAAACATCTTTACTGCTATATAATCCTCAGAGAGATTTACCAATACATTTAAAAGTGAAACCAGATTGTTGGTTGGTATCTGTGTTGATTTCGATTAAAAAATTTCATGGTTTATTTAGCCAAGAAGCAGATTATATAACTTTTTTAAGTAGTGATAACAAGGATAAAAAATATTACAAAGACGGAAAAATTTCGCCATCTATGGCAATAGCATTAAACCAAATTGTGAATTATAATTTAAATTCGTCTATAAAAACACTGTATTTTAAAGGTAAGGCTTATGAATTACTGAGTTTATATTTTAATAGAGGTGAAGATGCTGATGTTGATCAATGTCCTTTTTTAGTTGACGAAACTAATGTTGCTAAAATTAAAAAAGCAAAAGATATTATTATAGCTAGAATGTCTGAGCCACCAACACTACAGGAGTTATCAGAAGAAATTAATTTGCCACTTAAAAAGTTAAAAGAAGGTTTTAAGCAGATTTATGGAGATTCTGTTTTTAGTTTTTTGTTAGATTATAAAATGGAAGTTGCTAGAAAACTTTTAGAGACAGGGAATAACAATGTAAATGAAGTCGGTTTAAAAGTGGGTTACAGTACTTCTAGCCACTTTATTGCTGCTTTTAAGAAAAAGTATGGTATTACACCTAAAAAATATGTCCAATCAATATAAAAAAAATGCGCTTAAATTTTTAAGCGCATTTTTTATTTAGTAGCTGTTTTCATTTAGTCGCATTCGGTTTTTATGGATGACTAGTTCTAAAACATCTTCTATGAGTTGTTCTTCTTCTTTATTTTCATCTATATACTCACCATTATAACCAGAGTCATAATACACCTCTGTTTGTAATCTGTTTTTGTGTTTGGGTGTTAAAAATCCAGTAAAATAAAATCTTTTTGTTTCGTCTTTACCTTCTTTTTGAACAAGCATATAAAAATACATGTCTCCTGTTTTGTCATCGTCTGTTTTAAAAGACTTTTTGCCTAAAAAGTGAATGGAGTCTCGTTCTTTCTCGATGGTTGTATTGCTAAATAATGAAGATTTAGCGTACATCTCTTGGGTTATTGCTTTTGTAATGTAGGGCTTGTAAAGTTTTTTACGATACATTCTATCGACTAAAATGGCTTGATTTTTAAAGTCGTTTAATGTTTTATCTTTTAATTTATCAGGTATAGGTTCTTCAGCTTCTTCAAGTAAAATGTAGTAGGTACTTAATGCGGTTATATTATCACTATCTAGTAATTTGTTAAAAAAGTTTTTAGCATCTGCTTCATTTCTAAACGGAAAAATTAATTTTACATAAGCATAAAGAGAGCTGCTATATGATCTATATCTATAGCTGTTTTTAGAGCCTAAGCTACGTTTTACCTCAATTTTACCATCTTTTATAATCTGTTTTTTAAATTTTTTATAGTCCTTGGTTCTAATAAGGCTACTGTCTTTTAATCTGGATAACAATTCGTAAATAGGTTCTTTGTATTCTTCAATGGTGGTATATTCCATTAAATCTGGGAATAAAGTTTTTTTAAGCTGCAAAGAGTCTTTGTAATTGTAAAACATTGAACTTATTGACCCGCTTAAAGGTAAATCTTTGTCCATTAACTTTAAAAAGGTGTTATAAGATTTTTTAGTTTTTGTGTCCAATAAAGATCTTAAAACAGTGTTTTGAATATCTGGTTTAGAATAAGAATCTTCATATAACGTATTTAAAAATGCGTCTGTTCTAGGGTCTTCTAATTCTGTTAATTCTGAAATTAAAAAGGTTTTAAAGTCTTCTTTGTTTTCTGGAAATTCAAAATTTTGAATTAAGTCTATCATCTTACTTGCGTTAGATTTTTTAAACTTAATTTTATTTTTAGCCCTAAATACGATGCTATCGTTGTCACGTAATGCAGTAAAAAAACGATCGGTTTTGTCACTAAAAACAGACTCGCCTAATAGTGTATCTAATGGCTGAAAACTATCATAAAAATTAGTAATAAAACTTGAAGGTTTAGAAATAGTATCTGTAAGGCTTTTAATAGTAAAAAGAGTTCCTTTTTTTAGAATGTTTTTTGTGACGATAGCTTTAGCGCTTAATGAGTCTTTTAGGTGAAATTCATAAATATATTGATCGTCTTTTTTGTATTTGTTTTTGTTAGAGATGATGTAACTTTTAAAACCATCAATATGTTTCATGGTTTTGACCTGGTCATCAATTTCGTTCCATAAACTATCTTCATTTCTGTACATTTGTAAATCATGAAATTTAAGACGTGTAACAAAAATCTGCTCGTTGGCTTTAGAGTAGTATGTGGTACGTTTCGTTTTTTCTTCGTAATCTTTAGGTTTACGGTAACTGTAATAATCGTTTCTAGGAGATGGTTTGGTATTGGTTAATACCGAAAAATGTAGGGATGTATCTATGGTTTTTTCAAAACCATCATGTTTAACTTCTTTAAGTTTGAAACTGTTAAAGTACTGTTTGGCTTTGGTTTGGTCTTGGCCAACATAGCCTAATAAAAAATAGCTTCCGTCTTTAACAATGCTTTTTAAATGAATGTTTGTGTTTGAAGTCGAATCTTTTTTAGCAACTCCTTCATAACTATAATAATTATTGTTATTGTATTTACCTTCTGACGTTTCAATGTCAAAATCTTTAAAAAAGTTGGTAACTATAAATTTAGCTTCAAATTTATCTTCTTCTATATAAAAGACATCATTAAAAGCAACTTCTTTTAAAAAATAATAATCGTCATTAACCTGTCCTTGAATTAGTTTTTGCCCAACGTTTTTGATGTTATCAGTGGTTAGGTATTCAGGAAAATTAACTTCATATTTATTGTAAGCAGAAGTAAATTTTTTAAAATCTGCGCTTGGTTTTTTAAATAAAATAGAGTTAAATATAGGAGCTTCATTTTGTAAAACATAATCCTTTTGTCCAGCAAATTTTATAACAATAAGTTCTAAGGGTGTTTCGTAAATATGGTATTTTTGATAGTCTCCTTTTTTAGTTTTGTTTAAAATACTAATTCCTGGATAGGGTTTATAGATAACGTCTTTTTTTATGATATCTCCAGGAATGTCTTCAAACAAAAAGTTGTCTAAACGGTCTAATGTGGTTTCTTTTTCATTTGGTAAATGTTTGTATGTATTAAATCTGCTAATGGTTAAATAAGCACCATTGGTCATATCTGGTGAGATGTAATATTTTTGACCACTATAATAAAATTCGTATAAGTTGGTAAATGCTTTTAAGCTAATAAAATCATCTGGAGTGCTAGCAGTTTTCAAAGTTGGGTTAGCAATGTAATCTTCAATGGTTTCTTTTTTAACTTGTGCAACTTTAGTTTGTTTAGAGGTTAAAGGTTTAACGGTATAGCCTTTGTTTTCAAGCATTTTGAGCATTCCTTTTTTGCCAGGTAAATGCGCTGCACCAACACCAGCAAATACAGACTGTGTTTGCATTAAACTATCTAATACATGCACCATGTTTTCGTTGCGTATGTACAACATGTTTTCTCTAAAAAACTCAGTGTTAGATGCTGCTCCAATAGAGTCTAATAAAGTTAAATTACGGTCTCTGTATGTGTTTTCTTGTACTAAATATGGATTTTCTTTTTCGTATAATTTGGTCAGCCAAGGGTCTATTTTGTTTTTTCGAGCATTACGTTGTGCTTTAGCGACTAAAAACCTAGACTCTTCAATATCCTCTAAACTGTAAATGTTTTTTTTTCTTTTTTTACCAGCTTGGTAAATAAACATATCCAGGTAAGTTTCTTCTTCAAAATTATCTGCATAACCATCTTTTCTGTATAAATACCCATTTATCATTCGGTTGTCAGATCGTATACTTCCTCTAATTGCGACTTCTTCTGGGTGTTCTAAACCAAAAAGTGTTGAGTAAAAATTTTTGTCGTAAGACTGCGAGTAATTTTGTGGTGTTAAAGAAGTCGTTTTGTAATTAAAAGCTAACCATGTAGATGGGTCAGACTCTAAAGCAATACTTTCACTTTTGTCTAAAGCTTCAAAAAACACATCATCTAGCCTAAAAGCAACTTTAGCACTTACATGCATTGTACCATATATGTAAGATGATTTTTCTAGGTTGTTTCCAGAGATTTCCCAAAGTAAACTTTGTTCTGGTTTTTGATGTTGTGAAAACGAATTAAAAGACAGCACACAGCAAAGTGCTAAAATGAGTTTTTTCATAAATTGTAAGTGTATCTTCTTGTAAATATATTAAACTTAACTATATATAAAAGAGTTTGACTATATAATAATAGAGGATTAGTATAACCAGATTATCAATTTTTGGTCATAATAAAAATTAGAATTGTATTTTTGTTTTTGAAAAAGAATAAATATGAAAAAAGGTGTACTGCTAGTTAATTTAGGTTCTCCAGAGAGTCCAGAACCTAAAGATGTTAAGAAATATTTAGGTGAGTTTTTAATGGACGAACGCGTTATTGACGTTCCGCTTTGGGCTAGAACCCTATTAGTAAAAGGTATTATATTAAATACAAGACCAAAACAAAGCGCTAAAGCTTACAAAAAAATATGGTGGGACAATGGGTCACCATTAATTGTATTGTCAGAACAATTGCAAGAACAAGTACAACAGCATACTGATTTACCAATTGCATTAGCTATGCGTTATGGTAGCATGACTATTAAAAAAGGATTACAAGAATTAGTAGATAAAGGTGTAGAAGAAGTTTTTTTAATTCCTTTATATCCACAATTTGCAATGGCTACTACCGAAACAATTTTAGTTTTAGCCGAAGAAGTTAGACAAGCTAATTTCCCTGATTTAAAAATTGACAGTTTACCAGCATTTTATAATAAACCAGAATATATCAAGGTTTTGGCTGAGTCTATAAAAGGGCACTTAGAAGGTAAAAACTATGAACATTTATTGTTTTCTTATCATGGTGTGCCAGAGCGTCATATTAGAAAAAGTGATATTACAAATGGTCACTGTAAGATAGATGGTAGTTGCTGTGCAACCGCAAGTAAAGCTCATGAGTTTTGCTATAGACACCAATGTAAAGAGGTTACAAGATTAGTAGGAGAGTATTTAGGTTTAGAAGAAAATAGTTTTTCTACTTCATTTCAATCAAGATTAGGGTTTGATCCATGGTTACAACCATATACAGATCGTACTATTGAAAGATTAGGTAAAAAAGGAGTCAAAAACATGGCAATTGTAACACCTGCTTTTGTTAGTGATTGCTTAGAGACTTTAGAAGAAATAGCAATGGAAGGAGAAGAAATTTTTCATGAAGTTGGTGGTAAAGATTTTACAACTGTACCATGTTTAAATACAGATAAAAATTGGGTAAAATTACTAGCGGACTGGATTAATGATTGGTCAGTAACTCCTGTTGAAGCTTAATGCAAAAAAGCGCATCTTCAGATTTAGGTAGTCAACCCATAAGCAAACTCTTGATAAAACAAGCAGTTCCTGCATCTATTGGTATTTTAGTGATGTCACTAAACATATTGGTGGATACTATTTTTGTTGGTCAATGGATTGGCTCAACCGCAATTGCAGCTATAAATGTTGTGCTACCTGTATCGTTTTTTATTGCTGCTTTAGGTATGAGTATTGGTGTTGGAGGATCTTCTATTATTTCTCGTGCTTTAGGTGCAGATAATAAGCCTAAAGCATTAAAAACATTTGGTAATCAAGTGGCATTAACGTTAATGTTTACTGTTACTTTTGCTGCATTTGGGTTGTTTTTTGTAGATCAATTAATTCCAGCTTTTGGTGGTAAAGGAGTCATTTTTGATCCTGCAAAAATCTACTATGAAATCATACTTTATGGTGTGCCTATTTTAGGTTTTGTCATGATGGGTAATAATGTGATTAGGGCAGAAGGAAAACCAAAATTTGCTATGTATGCTATGTTAATTCCGTCTATTGGTAATTTGCTTTTAGATTATATTTTTATTGGTGTTATGGACTTAGGAATGGCAGGAGCAGCTTGGGCTACAACTGGATCTTATATTGCAGCTTTCTTATTCATTTTATGGTATTTTCTGTCTAAACATTCCGAATTAAAAATTAACGTATCTCATTTTAAACTTCAAAGCAATATAGTTGCAGAGATAGGCTCGCTTGGTTTTGTAACCTTAGCAAGACAAGCTGTAGTTAGTGTAACCTTTTTATTGGTTAATAATGTGTTGTTTGATTTTGGAGGTGAAACCTCAGTAACTGCATACGCAATTGTAGGACGCATGAGTATGTTTGCTTTATTTCCTGTTTTTGGTATTACTCAAGGATTTATACCAATTGCTGGTTATAATTATGGATCAAAGCAGTATAATCGTGTAAAAGAGGTTATTTACACAGCTATAAAATATGCTACAGTATTAGCAATTTTAGTCTTTGTAAGTTTAATGATTTTTCCAGAAGTAATAACCAGATTGTTTACAACAGATTTAGAAGTCATAAATGTCACGCCAAACAATATGCGTTGGGCTTTTGCTGCAATTCCAATATTAGCAATACAGTTGATTGGAGCAGCTTATTTTCAAGCAGTAGGAAAGGCTTTGCCAGCGTTATTACTAACGTTAACTAGACAGGCTATTTTCTTTATACCATTACTTTTTATTTTACCAATCTATTTTGGAGAGTTTGGAGTTTGGATGTCATTTCCAATTTCGGATGTTTTATCAACGATTATTACAGCCTACTTTTTAAGACGAGAAGTAAAGTTAAATTTAAATAAGAGATTAGAAGACGCGTAATAATCCTTATTTTTACTATTCGCAACCAATCCAGTATTAAAATGAATACTTTCAAATCACTATTATTTCTTTTTTTAATAGGAATTTCTACCACATCAAACGCACAAAATGTTAACCCTTCTGATTATTCTGGTTTAGAATATAGATTGTTAGGTCCTTTTCGTGGCGGAAGAAGCGCAGCTGTAACAGGAGTCGCTAATAAACCTAATTTATATTATTTTGGGTCAACAGGAGGAGGAGTATGGAAAACATTAGATGGTGGACGTCATTGGGATAATATTTCCGATGGCTTTTTTGGAGGAAGTATAGGTTCTATTTCTGTTTCAAAAAGTGATCCTAATGTTATTTATGTTGGTGGAGGAGAAAAAACCGTTCGTGGTAATGTGTCTTCAGGTTATGGAGTTTTTAAAAGTGTTGATGCAGGAAAAACATGGATAGCTTCCGGATTGAAAAATTCTAGGCATATTCCTAGACTTGCCATAGATCCTACAGACCACAATATTGTTTACGCTGGAGTATTAGGTAATATTTATAAACCAACACAAGATCGTGGTGTTTATAAAAGTATAGATGGAGGAAAAACATGGGAAAAAACCTTGTTTGTTAATAATCAAGCAGGAGTTGTAGATCTTTTAATAGATCCAACAAATTCTAGAATATTATATGCTTCAACTTGGCGTGTACAACGTACGCCTTATAGCTTAAGTTCTGGAGGAGCAGGAAGTGCTTTATGGAAAAGTACTGATAATGGCGAAACTTGGACAGAAATTTCTAAAAACAATGGGTTTCCAGAAGGGACTTTGGGTATTATTGGAGTTACAGTCTCTCCATTAAATAACCAACGTGTTTGGGCAATTATAGAAAATAAAGACAAAGGTGGTTTGTATAGAAGTGATGATGGTGGAGCTACCTGGAAACAAGTCAATAGTCAACGTAAATTACGTCAACGCGCTTGGTATTACACACGTGTTTACGCAGATACTAAAGATGTTGATGTGGTTTATGTCTTAAATGTTAGATATCATAAAAGTACAGATGGAGGAAAAACCTTTGGCACATATAATGCACCACATGGAGATCATCATGATTTATGGATAGCTCCAGAAGATCCAAATAGAATGATAATTGGTGATGATGGTGGAGCTCAAGTCACTTATGATGGTGGAGAAACTTGGAGCACCTATCACAACCAACCAACATCACAGTTTTATAGAGTAACAACAGATAATCACTTTCCATATCGTATTTATGCAGCACAGCAAGATAATTCAACAGTCCGAATTCCGCATCGTACAGAAGGAAGATCCATTACTGAAGATGATTGGGAAAGTACAGCTGGAGGAGAATCTGCACATATCGCTGTAGATCCTGAAGATAATGATATTGTTTATGGAGGAAGTTATGATGGATTTTTAACCAGAAAAAACCACAGAACCGGAACTGTTAGAGCCATTAATGTTTGGCCTGATAATCCAATGGGTCATGGAGCAGAAGGTATGAAATACCGTTTTCAATGGAATTTTCCTATTATATTCTCTAAGCATAATCCAAATAGATTATATACATTTTCACAACATGTACACGTAACTGAAAACGAAGGTCAATCTTGGCAAATAGTTAGTCCTGATTTAACTAGAAATGATCCTGATAAATTAAAGTCATCAGGAGGACCTATTACACAAGACAATACATCTGTAGAGTATTATTGCACCATTTTTGCAGCACAAGAGTCACCTATAACAGAAGGGTTATTATGGGTTGGTAGTGACGACGGATTAATACATGTTACTAAAGATGGTGGTAAAAACTGGACAAATGTGACACCAAAAGGAATGCCTGATTGGATGATGATAAACAGTATCGAGCCAAGTAATTTTGATGCAGGAACTTGTTATGTAGCAGGAACAAAATATAAAACAGGTGATTTTACACCTTATTTATATAAAACCACTGACTATGGTAAGACTTGGAAAAAAATAACAAACGGTATTCCAAACGAACATTTTACAAGAGTGCTTCGTGAAGATCCAAAACAAAAAGGATTGCTTTATGCAGGAACAGAAACTGGACTGTATGTATCATTTAATGATGGTAAAAACTGGCAATCGTTTCAGCTTAATTTGCCAATTGTTCCAATAACAGATTTAACTATAAAAAACAATAATTTAATAGTTGCAACCCAAGGACGTAGTTTGTGGATTTTGGATGATTTGTCAGTAATTCATCAAATGTCTTTATCTAATTTAAATGATGTGCAATTGTTTCAGCCTAAACCCACTTACAGAATGCGAGGCGGTTTTGCTAAAAACAGTAAAACTAACGGAACTAATCATCCTAATGGAGTGATAACTTATTTCAATTTAAAAAACTATAAAGATAATGATGAGGTAAGTTTGACTTATTTTGATAAACAAGGTGATACCATTAAGATGGTTTCCACTAAAAATAAAAAAGAGGATAAGTTAGAAGTTAAAAAAGGTTTAAATCAGTTTGTTTGGAATATGACTTATAAAGGTGCCGAAAAATTAGATGGAATGATTTTATGGTGGGCAAGTTTAGAAGGTCCTAAAGCAACTCCAGGAACTTATAAAGTGACTTTAAATGTAAATGGTGTTAGTACATCGCAACCTTTTACTATTGTAGCTAATCCAAATGCTGAAAGCACTCAAAAAGACATGGATCAACAATTTTTGTTTATAAAAGAGGTAAACAAAACTATTGATAACGCACATCAAGCGATTAAAAGTATGCGTAAAGTAAGTCAGCAATTATCAGCTTTTGAAAAGCAATATAAAGATGATAAAAACTTAAAAGCCTTATTAGATAAGGCTAAAGCATTAAAAGAAAAGTTTACTAAAATTGAAGAAGCCTTATACCAAACTAAAAATAAAAGTGGTCAAGATCCTTTAAATTTTCCTATTCGATTAACAAATAAATTAGGGCATTTAAATGCATTAGTTAGAATGGGAGATTTTGCACCAACGGAACAAGATATTGCTGTAAAAGATGAATTAACCACAAAAATTAATAAGCAATTAGAATCCTTTAATAGGCTTATAAATGATGAGGTTACAGCTTTTAATGCAGCCTTTAACGCTAAACAACTTAACTATTTATTTGTTCAAGACTAATGGAATATTATAATTATATAAAAGCTTTACACTTAATATTTGTGGTTACCTGGTTTGCAGGCTTGTTTTATATACCTAGATTATTTGTGTATCAAATTGAGGCGTTTCACAAACCCTCTCCTGATAAAGAAATTCTTGGTAAACAATTAAAACTAATGACCAAACGCTTATGGTTTATCATCACTTGGCCAAGTGCAATATTAGCAACCATTTTTGCTGTTTGGTTATTAATACTTCAGCCCTTTTGGTTGCAACAACCTTGGATGCATGTTAAATTAACCTTTGTAGGTTTATTGTTTTTATACCAAATCCAAACCCATATTTACTTTAAACAATTGCAAAAGGATGTCGTTAAAAAAACATCTAACTTTATGCGTATGTATAATGAAGGTGCTACATTTATACTGTTTGCAGTTGTCTTTTTAGTAATACTCAAAAGTGCTATAAATTGGGTGTTTGGAGTTATAGGTATTTTTATTTTAGGAGTATTGTTAATGCTAGGTTTTAAGGTGTATAAGCGTATCAGAGATAAAAATCCAGATGCATAATTCAAGCAGTAGCTTATCCAATCTATTTTTTGGTTTGATTATTGCTATATTTAAACAATGAAAATAACTAAACTCTCATTACGACTTCGTATATTTTTTGCTATGATTTTTTTGGTGCTATTAGCATCCATTTTAATTGCATTAGTAGCAGCATACCAATATTCTGAAGAGACTCAAGATTACCATGAGCAACGTTTAGAGCGTAAAGAAAAAAATATAAAACGTCACTTAGATTTTGTAATAAGAGAAACGACTTTTGCGGTCATTCCAGAAAAATTACCTTTAATATTTAAAGATGAAATCTACAAAATTGCGGATATACATGGACTTAAAGTTAATCTGTATGATTTAGAAGGATCATTATTAATTTCATCTAAAGCCAGTTTACCTCTTGATGATGTTGAGTCTTGTATTCAAGCAGAAATACTTAATAATTTATCTAATACTTCGGGTCACAAATTTGTTGATATTAGAGAAGAAAAAGGTGAAAATTTTAGATCATCCTACACGTACATTACAGATCAAAAATACAAACCATTAGCTATTTTAAACCTTCCGTATTTAGAAAACGACGACTTCCTTTCTAGAGAGTTAAACGAGTTTTTTGAACGTCTAGGTTATACTTACCTTTTAATGCTAATTACTGCAATAGCATTAGCTTATTTTTTATCTAAATACATTACAAAAACACTAAAGACAATTAGTGATAAAATGAATCAAACACGTTTAGAAAAACGTAACGAAAAAATTGAAATAAAAAGTACAACTCAAGAAATTTCAACACTTGTAAAATCATATAATAGTATGATTGATCAAATAGAGGAAAGTGCTGTAAAACTTGCTAAAAGCGAGCGTGAGCAAGCTTGGCGAGAAATGGCAAAGCAAGTGGCACACGAGATTAAAAATCCATTAACACCAATGCGATTGACTGTGCAGAGTTTTCAGCGCAAGTTTGACCCCAAAGACCCAGAAATAATCTCTAAATTAGACGAGTATAGTAAAACATTAATTCAGCAAATAGACACCATGAGCTCTATTGCAGGTGCATTTTCTAACTTTGCTAAAATGCCAGCACAACAAAACGAAATGCTAAATGTTGTCAAAATTGTGGATTTAGCATTAGATATTTTTAATGAAGATTACATTCATTTTGAAGCAGAAAAGGAAGAAATTATTGCCAAATTTGATCGCACTCAGTTAATAAGAGTGTTGACTAATCTAGTAAAAAATGGGATTCAGGCAATACCAGACGAGAAAACACCTAAGATAATAGTTAGTGTTTCAGAAAAAGATGAACATGTTGTTTTAGCAATTTCGGACAATGGAATAGGTATTTCAGAAGAAAATAAAATTAAAGTTTTTGAACCTAAATTTACCACTAAATCTAGTGGAATGGGTCTTGGTCTAGCAATGGTTAAAAATATTGTCGAAACTTATAAAGGAACAATTACCTTTGTAACACAAAAAAATATTGGGACAACCTTTACGGTTAGATTTCCTAAAGAATAATAATAAATCATTTTCGCTTTCGCGGAAATCACTAAACATACTTACAATGAATTTTGAAAACATCTTAAGCAGTTCAGAAAACGGAATAACAACTATTACAATTAACAGGCCTTCTAAATTAAATGCATTAAATAAAGCAACTATCGAAGAGTTGCACCAAGCATTTGATGCAGCAAACAAAGCAGCAGAAACTAAAGTTATTATTGTAACCGGAAGTGGAGAAAAAGCTTTTGTTGCAGGAGCAGATATTAGCGAATTTGCTAACTTTAGTATTGAAAATGGAGGTAAATTGGCAGCCAAAGGTCAAGAGGTTTTATTCGATTTTGTTCAAAACCTTAATACACCAGTAATTGCAGCTGTAAATGGTTTTGCATTAGGAGGAGGATTAGAGTTGGCTATGGCAGCACATTTTAGAATAGCTAGTGATAATGCAAAAATGGGATTACCAGAAGTTAGTTTAGGCGTGATTCCTGGTTATGGTGGTACACAACGTTTGCCACAATTAGTTGGTAAAGGACGTGCTATGGAAATGGTTATGACAGCAGGTATGATTGATGCAGCAACAGCATTAAGTTATGGTTTAGTAAACCATGTGGTCTCTCAAGAAGAATTATTACCTCTTGCCCAAAAATTAGCAAGTAAAATTATGAGAAACTCATCTGTAGCTATAAGTAAAGCAATCCAAGCTGTTAATGCAAATTATACAGATGGTGTTAATGGTTTTGAAACCGAAATAGAGCAATTTGGAGCTTGTTTTGGTACACAAGATTTTAAAGAAGGTACGACAGCTTTTTTAGAAAAGCGTAAAGCTGACTTTCCTGGTAAATAATATTTACTAAAATATATTATATAAAAAAAGACACCTAAAACAGGTGTCTTTTTTTATAAGGGCAAAAAATATTGTAGTTATTATAAGTTTACATCGTATGTAAATGTTCTATCATTAGCTGTAATTACTACTTTGTAATCGTCATCTTTATCTTCTAAAAGCCTAAATCTTTTTCCAATAGATGTTGTGTTTTTAATAGTTTCGCTATAAATAGTTTCAGAATCTTTATATAAAATCTCAATAGAATAGTCTGACTTTTCTGCATTAAAAGCAGTAATGTAAATTGTATGGTTGTCACTACTAACCTTTGGCTTGTTTATTACAGATAATTGCTTTTTGTTAAAAGTCACTTTATTAGCTTCTACTATAAAAGGGTAGATTCTAATTTGGTAATTTTTATCTAATTCAAAAATGTAATTTCCGTTTGGTAAAGTTGTTAAGTCAAAGGACTTGTTATATTGACCATTTGTTTTAATAGCTTCTTTATAAAGAATTAATCCAAAAGCATCTTTTACAAGTAATTGGTCGCCTTCATTTACATTATCAAACATCAAGAGTGTCTTACCATCCTCTTTGTTAAATAAAGTTTCTATCTCTGTTGCTGTGCTGCTTAGTGTAGCAAATACGATTGCTAATACTAATAGGTTTTTTGTAAAGTTTTTCATAATCTCAATAGGTTTACTGATTATGTTGGCAAAGTTAGAATGCAAAAGCAGTTTAAATAACATTAGAATTATCAAATATGTGTGCTATATTAACAAGATTATTATTAACGAAAACGTTATAGGTTAATTTAGTATATTTTAGTGTTAACTTTGCATATATTTGCAAACTAATAATTGTTATATTTATTTAAAGTTTTTAAATTGAATACAAAACCTACATTTAAAAAAATTACACCAACTTTTGGAAGTTCGGTAATTGCTGTGCATAAAACTAAAAAACGTAAGCGCAGTGAGGCCTTTTGGCACTTTCATCCAGAGGTAGAGATGGTTTATGTTAATAAAGGAAAAGGAAGACGACATATTGGTAACCATTTATCTTACTTTAATAATAGTCAGCTAATATTAATAGGATCTAATTTACCACATAATGGATTTACTGATCGATTAACTTCTAAAGGAAAAGAAACATTAATACAGTTTCATCCAGATTTTTTAGGACAATCAATTAATAATCTACCAGAATTAAAAAACATCTTGCAGTTATTAGAACGTGCAAAGCATGGCATTTTGTTTAAACCCGAAATAAAAAGTGTAGTAGGTCCAAAAATAGAAAAACTACCAAAATATGAAGGAATAAAACGTATTACTAAATTACTTGAAATTTTAGAACTTTTAGCTTTAACTAATGATTATACATTACTTAATGAAAATGGTTATGTTCTTGAAACACAACCACAGGATACAGATAAGATAGATAAAGTTTATAAATACGTTAACAAAAATTTTCAAGAGCATATTACATTAGATCAAATATCAGATCATGTAAACATGACTGTTCCTGCTTTTTGTAGATACTTTAAAAAGATAACCAACAAGACTTTTACACAATTTGTAAACGAGTATCGTGTGTTTTATGCAACCAAATTATTAACAGAGAGTCAAAGTAGTATTACTGACATTTGTTTTGAATGCGGTTTTAATAATTTTTCTCATTTTAATAAAGTGTTTAATGATGTAGTTGGTAAGCCTGCCTCTAAATATAGAAGTGAGATTAAAGCAATGATCCAGCAATAAAACGATTGTAATTATGAATGATAAAATTGAAATAGCTCTAAAATACTATAATCAGCAACGTCAGAGTATTTTAGATACTGTAAATGGTAATAGTAGTTTAACAGCAGATCAAATTATTCATTTTGGAGAAGAAATGTCTATTCTTGAATATAAAATTACAGCTTTAGAAGTCGCCAAAGAAAATTAATTTTAAATTATTTTTCTCCATTCCACTCATCATAAAATTGGTCTAAAAATCCAACCATGTATTCATGACGTTTTTTAGCAATGCGCTGACCAGTTTTGGTATTCATGGTATCTTTTAATAGTAATAGTTTTTCGTAAAAATGATTTATTGTAGGCGCTTTAGAGGCTTTGTATTCTGCTTTTGATAAGTTTAAATTGGGTTTAATAGCTGGATCATAAAGGGTTCTGTTTTTAAAACCACCATAATTAAATGTCCTTGCTATACCAATTGCACCTAACGCGTCTAAACGGTCAGCATCTTGTACAACATCTAACTCGTTTGACTTGAATACGTCAGTTTTACCAATGTTTGAACTGTATGAAATGTTTTCAATAATTTTAATAACATGATTTATAGTAACAGAATCCACATTGTTTTTTACTAAAAAAGCACCAGCAATTTTAGGACCAATAGTACTGTCTCCATTATGAAATTTACTATCTGCAATATCATGTAATAAAGCGCCAAGCACAACAACTAACTGGTCTACAGTTTCGCCTTTAGCAATTAGTAAGCTGTTATTGTAAACTCGTTGTATATGAAACCAATCGTGACCACCTTCGGCATCTTTTAAAGTCTCTTTTACAAAAGTTTTTGTGGCTTCGATTAAATCATGATTTAGCATATATTAAAGCTTTGCTGGTTCGACCCACTTAAATTGGTATGAGTTTTCTGGTATTTTAATTCGGTCTGCTAATCTCATCATTCTATTAGGTAGCTTCATTAAATAATCTCTTGCTTTTTCAGCTTCGTCTGAAAGATTAGTGATTTTATCAATTTCCCAACGGTTAATTAATTTTTGTAAAATATCTACATAGTCTGTTGAGGTATATACACCAATACGTTGTGCAGTGTTTGAAAATTCTTCAAAAATAGTACCTATTTTACCACCAGATTCTCTTAAAAAATGGGCAGGCATTGTAATTTTTTGTTTCATCATGTGTTGAAACGCTAACATCATTTGGCTAGGATCTACTTTAAAAATTCGTTCTACAAACTCGCTGTAGGCATGATGGTGTCTCATTTCGTCTCCAGCAATAATTTTACACATTCTTGATAGCTGTTTGTTGCCTTTAGCTTTGGCAAGCTTAGCAACACGATTGTGTGACACGTAAGTTGCTAACTCTTGAAAACTAGTATATACAAAGTTTTTATAAGGATCTTGTGCTGTACCAATATCAAAACCGTCTGCTATAAGATGTTGTGTCGTTTGCTCAATCTCTTTCATATTTACACGTCCAGAAAGATATAGGTATTTGTTTAGTAGATCTCCATGTCTATTTTCTTCAGCAGTCCAGTGTCTAATCCATTTTGACCAACCATTACGTTCTTGTTGGTTAATACCTTCCACATCCATTAACCAAGATTCGTAAGTTGGTAAAGCTTCTTCAGTAATCATATCACCAACTAAAACAACCCAAAAATCGTATGGTAATTCTTTTGACAATTCTCTTATTTCTTTAACATCGTCTAAAAAAGTATCACTTTCGGAGTTTGGTAAAAAATCTGTTGGTTGCCAAATGGTTTCAACAGGAATTAAATATTTTTTTATCAATGATTCAACGTCTTTTTCTAAAAAAGACATCACTTCTAATCTTACGTTTTTTAATGACATAATGTTATATTTTAATACTATTTTTAATAGTAGTTTCTATATGATTTAATAGCTCTTGGGTTGTATTAAAGTCATTTAATTTTACAGGTTTATGAGCTGTAAATGTAATATTGTTAAATATTCCCATTGGAAATTTTCCGTAGCGTAAATTTTTCCAAGAATTATTTATTGTGACAGGGACAATTACCGCACTTGGTATATATTTTATTAAGGTTTCTAGTCCTTTGGTATGAAAGGGTTTTGGGTGTCCATCACGACTTCTTGTGCCTTCAGGAAAAATAACAGCAGCACGATTTGTAGTTTCAATATAATCTGCAAATTTTCTGATAGCAACTATGGATTGTCTTGGGTTTTTACGGTCAATTAAAACCGAACCACCATGGCGTAAATTATAAGATACGCTAGGTAAGCCTTTACCAAGTTCTTTTTTGCTAACAAATTTAACATGATGTTTTCTAAAATACCACATTAAAGGTGGTATATCTGCCATACTTTGGTGATTAGATACAATTAAAACGGGTTGAGTTGTATCTAATTGATATGGATTAATAAATTTTTGGCTAGTACCTAAAAGGTTTACACAACGCATCAAGAAAAACTGTAAATAGTCTACACTTTTCTTGTGTGCTTGATAGCCAAAAACATTAAAACAGAACCATTGTATTGGATGAAAAATAACCAAGGATAATCCAAAAAAAAGGAAATAAATAATTGATAAGGGATAGGCAATAATTTTTCTCATTACGTCATAAAAGTTCTGTATATCAAAAATAAAAAAACCACGTTTATTAAACGTGGTTTTTCACTAATACTTAGCTTTTGTAATGCTAAATTTATGATTTAATAAGGGCTTAGCAATGCTCATTGTAAGCATCCATAAGGTTTTCAGCAATTAATTCTGCTGGTCTACCTTCAATATGATGACGCTCTAACATGTGTACTAACTCTCCGTTTTTAAATAAAGCCATGCTTGGTGAGCTTGGAGGAAAAGGTACCATGTGTGCTCTTGCTTGATCAACAGCTTCTTTATCAACACCTGCAAAAACAGTAACAATGTTACTAGGTTTTTTTGCATTAGCTAAACTCATTGTAGCTCCTGGTCTTGCATTAGCAGCTGCACAACCACAAACCGAGTTTACAACTACTAAAGTTGTGCCTTCTTTAGCAAGTGCTTCATTTACAGCATCAGCTGTGTGTAATTCTTCAAAACCAACTTTGGTTAAATCCTCACGCATTGGTTTTACTAATTCTGCTGGATACATATTTTTGTGTTTTTTTATTTGTAAATCTATCTCAAGCAAAGATAATCAAAAACCATGCAAATGTTATTATGGTGTTACTTGATAAAGTTTATGGTGTCATAAGGTCAGGTTATGTCTTCTTTCAAATTAATAAAACATAAAATTTTTACACTTATTTATTAGTAAACTGGAGTAACAAAAGCCATTTTAAGTCTACTAACAAAGTAGTATCTTTACTTTTAAAATAATTATTAAAATATGGCAGGATTAAAATGGATAGGAGCAACTTTAGGTTGGTCTTTAGGAGGTCCAATAGGAGCAATTATAGGTTTAGCAATTGGTAGTCTTGGAGACGCTATGTCTGATAAAGGGAATTTGTTAGGTTCGGGTAATCCAAATACGCAACAAAAACAAGAACCAAAATATAGAACACGTCCAAATTACAGGACTCAACAACAAAGACGAGCACAAACCACTTCAGGCGATTTTGAGGTTAGTTTATTAATATTAGCATCTGTGGTTATTAAAGCTGATGGAAAACAAGACCAACGTGAGTTAGATTTTGTTAGAAATAAATTTGTTGAATTATACGGAAAAGATAGAGCTAATAAAGCTTTTAAGTTATTTAAAAAAGTAAGTAGCCAGAGTATATCAACAAGAGATGTATCCATGCAAATTCAGCAAATGATGGATCATTCTTCACGTTTACAATTATTACATTTTCTATTTGGGATTGCAAAAGCAGATGGAATGGTTACTGATGATGAAGAAGATCAAATCCATAGTATTTCTAATTATTTAGGTATTAGTAATCGTGACTATTCTAGTATAAAAGCCATGTTTTATAATAGTGTTGATAATGCTTACACTATTTTAGAGATAGATAAATCAGCTTCTGTAAATCAGATAAAAAAAGCATACCGAAATATGGCTAAAAAATACCATCCAGATCGTGTAGAGCATTTAGGAGAAGAGCATAAAAAAGGAGCAGAAGATAAATTTAAGCAAGTGCAAAAAGCGTACGAGTTTATTCAGAAAGAAAGAGGGTTTTAAAAAATTAAGGAGACCTTTTTAAGTTTTAATCATTAAAGAATAAAGATATTTTATGAACGACAAAAAAATATTAGAATTCTTTAAAACAGAACAACGTGAAAAAGCCTTTAAAGCACTTTATAGATTATATCCAAGAATAGAAAAATTAGTATTATCTAAAGGAGGAAAACCATCTGATGCACAAGATGTATTTCAGGAAGCATTAATTATCTTAAATCGAAATTTAGAAAAATCAGACTTTAAGTTAACCGCTTCTTTTTACACCTATTTGTATTCCGTTTCAAGATTTGTTTGGAAGGACATGCAAAACAAATTTTCTACCCAAGAACTTCATGATTTAAAAGATGATGAAGTCTCAAATTTTCATCATGTTTTAGAAGAAAAAAAATATCGGTTTGCCGAAAACGCTTTTCTCGAGTTAGGAGAACGATGTCAAAAATTACTTCAGCTATTTTATTTAAAAAGAATTCCTTTTAAAGAGATAGCAGTTACAATGCAATTTAAATCAGAAAAAATTGCTAAAAACCAGAAGTATAAATGTTTAAAAAAAGCAAAAGACATCTTTCATAAAAATTATCAATTTTAATTCGGCTCAGACATGGAAAATCACACACAACATATAGACTTAATCAATCAATATTTAAATAAAGAATTATCAAATACAGAGATTTTAGCTTTTGAAAACAAACTTAAAACTGATGCAGAATTTAATGTAATTTACCAAGAGCATTTAATAGTCTTAGAAGGTATAAAACGCACGCAACTTAAAGCTGAAATTGCGTCTGCAAAAACCAGTTATATTAAACTAAAATGGATTAAAATTATTGGCTTAATAAGTGTTGTTGCTTTAGTTTTAATCTTAGCTTATAACTTGCTTTTAAAAACAGAAACAACTCAAGATTTTGACCATAAAAATCAATGTTTAATTGAAACTAATATTGATTCAATTCCTACTAATGATAAAGTGAAAACCTTAAAACAAATTGATAGCACAAAAAAGAAATTTGTAGTTGTAAAAAGAATAGTAAAACAAATAGAAGTAGATAGTTTAACTAATCTTTATGGAGGAATAACAGTTGTAAAGGATACTATCATAATTGAAAAATTAGGTAATTATACTAAACAAGAATTTGAAAAAAACTTTCCAACTTATAAGCATATAATTCCAAAAAACGATTCAATTTTTATAAATATTCAAAAAGTAGAAAGAAAATTTAAATCTGTTGAAACCGTTGTTAACTCTAATACAAGTACTAAAAAAATTAAAGAAATTACTGAAACAGAAACTATTAACGAGGAGTTATCATCATTCTACAATTCAGTAAAAAAGCAACCAGAAATTAAAACGATTAATAACGAAAAAGAAACGACTATAACGTTTAAAGAAGGAACCATTTTAACCATTCCAGCAAAATGTTTTGTAGATGCAAATGGTAAATTAGCAAGAGGAAATATTAATATAGAAGTTACAGAGTATTATAAATTATCAGATATGTTGCTAGCCAATCTAACTACTAAATCTGATGGCAACCAAATAGAAACAGGAGGAATGCTATTTATAAAAGCATTAAAAGATGATAAACAATTACAGTTAAAACCTGGAAGTAGTGTTGAATATATATTCTCTTCGGACGCAAGTAAGAAAAAAGATATGCAGCTTTTTTTAGGTGAAGAAAATAAAGATGGCGTTAATTGGACTTTAGATAATATCACACACAAAAGTAATGCTGTTTTAACTTCTACTGAAATGGTTTTAATTGAAGAAGAAGACATGGAAGTACCGATTCAATATGTAGAAGAAGTTCCTGTGTTTCCTGGTTGCGAAAATGGTACAAACTCAGAGAAAATCAAATGCTTCAAAGACGCATTATCAAAAATAGTGTCTAGAAACTTTGACATCAATTTAGCTGAAGATTTAAAGCTAACGGGAAAACATAAAATTTTAACATCGTTTAAAATTGATAAAGAAGGAGAGGTTGTTGATATTCAGGCTTCTGCAGCGCATACTTTATTGGCTAAAGAGGCTATTAGAGTTTTAAAATTGATACCAAAACTAAAACCAGGGAAGCAACGTGATTATACTGTAATTGTACCTTATAGCTTGCCAATTAATTTTAATGTTGATGGTAGCACAAAAAATAATCCAAGTGTTATTACTATAAAGGATAAAACGTCTTTTCAGAAAAAATTTGAAGAGCGATTACAAAACAAAGATTCCACGACTACAGGATTAGTCGGTACTGTAACAGCTAACGATGTGTCTAGATATGCTTTTTATGGTTCTCAATTAGGTTGGATTAATTGCGATCGTTTTGTTAGAAGTAATACAAATACTATAAAATTTAAACTAAAAGTTAAAGATGCTAATGGAGCAGATGTCAAAATGATATTTAAATCCTATAACTCTATTCTACCAAGTAAAAGTAATAATGATAATTATGATTTTGGTACTGTTGCTGTTGATGAAAAGGTCATTTTAGTAGTAATTAAGATGATTGATGATAAATTGTATTTAGGTATTAAAAACACTACAACTAAAGAAATATCAGAACTTGATTTTGACTTTAGAAAAGTGAGTTTAGACCAATTAAAATCTGAATTGCAACAATTAAATAGTGATTTTAACTAACCTCTAAACAAAAAGAAATCGTCTTTCATATCCTCAATTTGAGCATCTTCATTAGTGATAATATAATCTATAGCTTTTGAGGTAAATGTATCTCCTTTTTTTGTTAAAGAAACAACATTGTTATCCACAAGAATCATATTGTTTTTAAGAGCCAATTCTAATACAGTTTTGGCTCTTACTTTTTGCCAATTTATGTGTTCGCGTAAATGGTTTACGTGACGTTCTTCAACTTCAGTATGGTTTTTTAAATGCAGTAAAAAAGTAAGCAGGCTAACTTCTGTACGTTGTTGTTTTTCGCGATACATAACAGCTATAACACCTTTGGTTGGTGCAAATAAGTACACAGCTAAGAATATTAAGCCTAACATTGTGGTAATGGATCCTGCAATGGAAGCATCTAATAAATGCGCCAACCAATAACCGGAAATAGCACTAAACACTCCAAAAAATACTGCTAAAGCTAGCATCTTTTTTAAATTGGTGGTTAGTAAATAAGCGGTTGCAGCAGGAGCAATCATTAATGCTACAACTAAAATAGCACCAACAGCATCAAAAGCACCAACCGTTGTCACGGAAGATACTGTCATTAATCCATAATGTATAATTGCTGGAGAGAATCCTAATGAAGCTGCTAAACCTTTATCAAAGGTGCTTACTTTCAATTCTTTAAAAAAGGCAAATAGTAAAAGGATAGTTATTAATAGTATTGTGCCAATTATCCATAGTGATTTTGGTCCAATATCAACACCAGAAACGATTAGTCTATTAAATGGAGCTAAAGCCAATTCGCCTACCAAAACCGCATCAACATCTAAGTGGACATCATTAGCATTTTTAGCAATTAAAATAACACCAATACTAAATAATGCAGGAAATACTAGACCTATAGCTGTGTCTTCTTTTACTAAACCTGTTTTTTGGATATATTCTACTAATACCACTGTGATTACACCAGTTAATGCAGCTAATACAATTAATAATGGCGAATTTAAATTTTGCGTAATAAAAAAACCAACTACAATTCCTGGTAATATGGAATGGCTTATTGCATCGCTTATCATTGCCATTTTACGTAGCACTAAAAAGGTGCCAGGAATAGCACATGCAATAGCAACTAAACTAGCAATTAATTGTATTTCTATTTGAGCGCTATTCATCTTTTGTTGATTGTTTTGTGTAAAGGTTGGAAGCAGTTTCAAAACCTGTTTTTGTCAAACTCCACATGTTTCCATCTAGAGTCACATAATTTTTTTCGACTAACTTTTGAAGTGTTTTACGTGTAAATCCTTGAAAGTTATTAAGAAGTTTTATGGTATGAGGATGCGAAATATTCTCGTGTGTTTCAGCAATATGGTACATAAAAGCTAAGGTTTTATGAAGTTCTAAATCGCGTCTATTTTTTATAAATCTAATCTGTTTAAATAATAAACCACGACTAGGAGAAAATACAAAAGAAATTACTACAAATACAGCTGCTACTAATACAATGACAGGTCCTGTAGATAGGTTGGTTTGACTAGCGCTTATGGCTGTTCCAAAGACTCCTGAAAACGCTCCGAATACAGCTGCTAAAAGCACCATTTTTGATAAGCTATTAGTCCATTGTCGTGCTGCTGCTGCTGGAGCTAATAGCATAGCACTCATTAAAACAACACCAACCGTTTGTAGTCCTAAAACTATAGCCAAGACTATAAAGCTGGTAATTAAAATATCGATGACTTTAGTGTTAAAACCTAAGGTTTTAGTGTAATCGGCATCAAAGAGTAAAATTTTAAATTCTTTCCAAAATAGCAACAATACAATTAGGCATAATCCTGTAACTATAGCCATTAGCCAAACATCGCTTTCAACTAAAGTTGCAGCTTGACCAAATAAATATTTGTCTAAACCTGCTTGATTAGCATTGGGTTGTTTTTGAATAAAAGTCAGTAATAACATCCCAAACCCAAAAAAGAGAGATAATATTAGTCCTAAAGCGGTATCACTTTTTAGATGTGTTTTTTTGACGATACCTCTAATCCAAAAGGTTCCTATTAATCCACTTATTAAGGCTCCTAAAAGTAAAGTGTTGCTGTCTTTTGCACCTGTTATTAAAAATGCAATTGCAATTCCTGGTAATGCAGCATGTGATATAGCATCTCCAAGTAAACTTTGTTTTCTAAGTACAGCAAAACTACCTAACATACCTGTGACTGCACCTAAAATTGCTGTTCCAAGTGTAATGGTTCTTAATGTGTAGTCGCTAAATACTAAAGAAAAATATTCTTGTAAATCCATTATTCTTGAATACTTACTTTATAGTTTATACCATAAGTCTTGGTTAAGTTATCATCGTTAAAGATGTCTTTAACAGGACCTGTTGCTATTTTTTTCACATTTAAAAACGTTACCCAATCAAAATATTCGGGAACGGTTTGTAAATCGTGATGTACTACAATGACTGTTTTTCCGGCTTTACGTAATTCTTTTAAAATATTAATAATAGCAATTTCTGTGGTTGCATCTACACCTTGAAAAGGCTCGTCCATAAAATAGATTGAAGCATTTTGTACTAATGCTCTAGCTAAAAATATACGTTGTTGTTGTCCACCAGACAATTGGCTAATTTGTCTGCCTTTAAAGGGTAACATGCCTACTTTTTCTAAAGCTTCTAATGCTGCTTTTTTTTGCTTTTCTCCTGGACGTTTTATCCAACCTAAACTTCCATAAGTGCCCATTGTTACAACATCTAAAGCTGTTGTTGGAAAGTCCCAATCCACGCTTCCTTTTTGTGGTACATAGGCTACTAGTTTGCGTTGTTTATTATAAGGTTTGTCATAAATAGTGACGCTTCCTGCTATTGGTTTTAATATGCCTAAGATAGATTTTATTAGTGTTGATTTACCAGCTCCATTTGGTCCAACGATAGCCATAAGGACGCCTTCTGGGATTTCTAAATCAATATCCCAAAGTACAGGTTTGTAGTTGTATGCTACTGTTAGGTCGTCTACTTTTACTGCTATTTTTTGTTTCATAACTATTTCCCAAGTCATTGGGAGTTTTACTAAATTAAAAATATATTCATTTTTATTAAAAAAAAACGAATCAAAAAAATATAGTTACAGCAAACTTGTTTTTAGTTACTGTTGCGTCATCCTGAACTTGTTTCAGGATCTTATTATTTGAAATAACTATTGTTTATACCAATTTACTTCAAAGCATTAACTATAGTATTAACATTGTATTCAAACATGCCAATATATGTGCCTTCAATAGTTCCTGCGCTTCCTAATGCATCAGAATATAATGTGCCTCCAATTTGTACATCATGTCCTTTTGAGTTTACTGCTTGTTGTAAAGCTTCAATGGTACGTTTTGGTACAGAGCTTTCAACAAAAATGGCCTTAAGTTGTTTTTTAATTATAAAATTAGCTAAATTTTGAACATCTTTTACTCCTGCTTCAGTTGCTGTAGATAAACCTTGTAATCCTACGACTTCAAATCCGTAGTTTTTTCCGAAGTAATTAAAGGCGTCGTGCGCAGTTACTAATATGCGTTTGTCTTTTGGAAGCGTTTCAATTTTAGATGTAATTGTTTTTTGTAAAGCATTTAACTTGTCTAAGTACTCAGTTTCGTTAGCTTTATAGTAATCAGCATTTTTAGCATCTTTTTCGATTAAAATAGAAGAAACTTTTTTTGCAAACTGCTTAAAATATTCAATATTAAACCAAACATGTGGATCGTAATTAGAAGCAAAATAATCTGAACCTATCAATGTTTTTTTGTCAATATCCTCTCCTAAAGCAATTGGTGTTTTTGTTTTACTTCCCATTTTTTCAAATACCTCTACAAGTTTTCCTTCTAGGTGTAATCCGTTATAAAATATAACGTCTGCATTTACTAATTTGGTTACGTCACCTTCGCTTGCTTTGTATAAGTGTGGATCTACACCGCTTCCCATTAAACCATTAACATTTATACTGTCTTTACCAATGTTTTTTACTAAATCAGTAATCATTGTGGTTGTAGTCACAATATTTAACTTCCCGTTATCTTTTGTAGTGTTATTACAGCTAAAAAAACTTAAGGTTATTAAGGAAAGGAGTATTAATTTTTTCATTGGTCTAAATATTTATTACGAAAGTACTAAAGTACAAACAATTAGTTTAATGTATATCTTATACCTAGGAAAACTCGTCTGCCTTGGTTTGGTCCATAAACATATGAGGGGTCAAATGTTAATCCATAAGGGTTGTCTGGTGTTGCTTGTGCGTTACCTTGAGCATCAAATTGTACATTATTATCAAAAGGATCATCTGCTCTGGCAATGATAAATGGATTGCCATTATTAGGTGTCCAATTTAGTAGGTTTTTAACACCTCCATAAATTTCAAAATTTTCAAGTCCATCGTAAGTTGCTTGAATGTTTTGGATGCTCCACGTAGGTGAATATTCTTGTCTAGGATCTAGATCGCTTAATAATGGTAAGCGCATTGGTCCATAAATGTTTCCTGTATAGTCAAAGGTTAAATTAGTTGGATAGTTTTTGTATGAAAAAGACCATGTTCCTGTAAACTTTTCGGTTAAAATTTGTCTTGTTGTTACGTTGTTTTCAGTTTGCTTTACATCCTGAAATGTTACTCCCAAACTTCCTTTTAGACCACTACCAAAAATAGCATCGACATTTAAACTGGCTCCTTTTGAGGTAGAATAACCATCTAAATTATCATAAATTATTTGATTAGGATTTGTGTCATAATCTGGTATAATGGCATTTGTAAAATGTGTGTACCACAAGGACGCATCTACAGTAAAAATCATGCCTTTTGTTGTGTATATTTTTTTTAGGTAGTTAAGGTTGATGTTATACGATTGTTCCGGATTTAAAGTTTCTTCAATAACAACCTCTCTAGATCCTGTAAGTGCTGCATGTTCTTCTGTAAATAAATTAACAACTCTAAAGCCTGTTCCTGCATTAATCCTAAATATATCATTATCTGTTGGTTTATACCTGTAAGCTAACCTTGGTGTTATTATTGAACCATGTCTCTTATCATAGTCATACCTAAGTCCTAATAAAAGTTTTTGTTTTTCTGTTAATGTTATTTCATCTTGTACAAATACCGAAGGAATAAATATTTTATCGGCCTCAATAGTTGCTGTTGTGTTGTCGTTATAGTAATTGTAGCGTCCTGTTATACCAAATAATAAATCATTATTTTTTGTTGGTTTGTCCCAAGTTAATTGTCCAAAAGCAATACGTTGTTGCGCTAAGTATGGTGTGTCACCATACACTGAATTTTGATCATGGTCTGAATATGAAAATTGAAAATTCATGTTTTCTTTTACAGGAAGTTGGTATTCACCAAGTAGTTCATATCTAGTTGTGTAAATGCTTTCACCATAGACTTTATTTCCTCCTCTGTAACTTTTGTTCCATTGTAGTTCTCCTCCCCAACGATCTTCATAAAAAAAGCGACCAGCAACAGATAATTTTTTATTGTTTTTACGTTTAAAATTCCATTTTTGAAAAACAGAAATACGATCCTGTAATGTTAAGTCTGTAAAATTGTCGTTGTTATTATCAATTGGATTACTATAGTTAAAATAATTAGCACCTACCAAAACACTTGCTTTTTCGCCAACATTAGTTTTAAAACCAATATCTGTATTTATTTCTCCCCAACCACTAATATTGCTGTCCGCAAAAAATATAGGTGCATTGTCAGGATGTTTAGTAATGACATTTATTAAACCACCAACAGCTTCACTACCATACAAAGACGAAGCAGGACCTTTGACAATTTCGATTTGATCTATTAATGAATTTGGTATTCCTGACAAGCCATAAACCGTAGATAAACCACTAACAATAGGCATTCCGTCTATTAGTACTAAGGTGTAAGGTCCCTCTAAACCATTAATGTGTATGTCTCCAGTGTTACATACGTTACAGTTTAGTTGAGGTCTCACTCCGTTTACATTTTGAAGCGCTTCAAAAATATTTGGTGTAGGATTCTTTTTTAAAAAAGCGCTAGTATAAACTTCAACAGGAACAGGGCTTTCTAATCTGTTAACTGCTTTTAAAGTTCCAGTAACAACGACTTCGTCCAACGATTGATTTTGTATTAAATCAAAATTTATTTTCAAATTATTTTTTACGTCAATTCTTTTTCTAATGGTATTAAAACCAGTAAATGAAGCTATAAGTGTGTATTGTCCTTCTTTTATATTTTGGATGTTAAAGTAACCATTATCTGTGGTTGTAGTCCCTTTTTTTGTGCCTTCAAGATAAACGTTGGCAAAGGGTAGAGGTAGTCCTTCTGAGGTAGCTACTCCTGATATTTCATAATTATTCTGAGCTTGACTATAAGCTGAAAAACAAAAGAAAATCGCAACAATATACTTCATGTCTTAAAATATTTTTTTACAAATATAAATACAAATTTAGATTAATCTAAATTTAATGTTTGTTTTATTTAATTCTTATATTTGCTATCTAGCTATTTTAGGTTTATGATTACACTAACAGAAGAAAATTATATTAAAGCAATTTATCATTTAGGTAAGCAAGGTACAGAGGTTGTTAGTACCAATGCTATATCAGAATCTATACACACAAAAGCGTCTTCGGTTTCTGATATGCTTAAAAAATTATCTGAAAAAGGATATGCTAATTATGTAAAGTATCAAGGTGTTAATTTAACCGAAAAAGGTCAGTCTGTAGCAATCAACATTATTAGAAAGCATAGACTTTGGGAAGTGTTTTTGGTAGAAAAATTAAATTTTACTTGGGATGAAGTTCATGAAGTTGCTGAGCATTTAGAGCATATCAGATCAGAAAAATTGATTGATGAATTAGATGCTTTTTTGGAATTTCCTAATCATGATCCACATGGAGATCCAATTCCGGATAAACATGGGAATTTTAAACACATCGAAAAAATAATGTTATCACAAGCCATTATAGGTAAAACTTATAAATGTGTAGGTGTAGATGATACTTCTTCTGCTTTTTTGAGATACTTAGATAGTAATAAGATTGCTTTAGGAACTAAGATTATTGTTGTCCAAAAAGAGCCTTACGATAATTCTGTTAAAATTAAGTTTGAAGATAATGAATTAATGGTGTCTCAAAACGTAGCTAAAAACTTGTTTTTAAAAGAAGTGTAGTTAATCGTAAAAATGTATAGGTTAGTGGCAGCCACAGTCGTCAGTACCACATGCTTTTTTGGATTTAGGTTTTAAGAAGTATTTTTTAAATAGAAAAAATAAAGCGAAACCTAATGTTATAAAAACTAATATGTTTTGAATAATACTGTTCATGATTTTATTTTAAAAATTGAAACGCTATTAATGCTGTTATATACGCAATAGCTGTCATGATTACTAATTGTAAGGTTGGCCACTTCCAGGTGTTAGTTTCCTTTTTGACAATTGCTAAAGTACTCATGCATTGCATGGCAAATGCATAAAACAATAGTAGTGATATACCAGAAGCAAAATTAAATAAAGGACCTCCTAAAATAGGGTTGACTTCTCCAGCCATTCGGTTTTTAATGGTGTCTTCATCATCATTTCCAACACTGTAAATGGTTGCTAATGTACCTACAAAAACCTCTCTTGCTGCAAAACTACTTACTATTGCTATACCTATTTTCCAATCGTAACCTAAAGGTCTAATCACTGGTTCAATAGCATGTCCAGCAATACCAATAAAAGAGTGTTCTAACTTATGAGACGCTATTTTTTGACTTATTTCTTCTTCATTTAAATTTTGAGACGCATATTCTGTTTTAATAATATTTTCAGCATCATTAAATTGTTCTCCAGGACCATAAGATGCTAAAAACCAAAGTATAATTGAAATTGCTAATATTATTTTTCCTGCTCCAAAAACAAAAGATTTTGTTTTTTCTAAAACTGTAAGTGCAACATTTTTAAATAAAGGTAGTTTATAGTTTGGCATTTCTACCACAAAAAAGGTTTTACTCTTAATTTTTAAAACTTTATTTAAGATGTAAGCCGATAAAACTGCAGCTCCAAATCCTAATAAATACAACAACATTAAGGTTAAAGCTTGGTAACTTAAACCTAGAAAACGTCCCTCAGGTATTACTAATGCAATAATAATTAAGTAAACAGGTAATCTAGCCGAACATGTTGTAAAAGGAGTAACAAGTATAGTTATTAATCGTTCTTTCCAACTCTCAATATTTCTAGTTGCCATAATTGCAGGAATCGCACAAGCAGTTCCAGAAATTAAAGGCACAATACTTTTACCACTTAAACCAAAACGTCGCATAATTCTGTCCATTAAAAACACGACACGACTCATGTACCCACTTTCTTCTAATATGGAAATAAACAAGAATAAAAAGGCGATTTGAGGTATAAATATCACAATTCCTCCTAATCCAGATATTATACCTTCGGCTAATAAATTTGTAAAAGCACCTTCAGGTAATGTGTTTTTAACCCAATCACTAAGGTTTGCAAATAGTCCATCAATTAAATCCATTGGTACAGTTGACCAATCATAAATAGCTTGGAAAATAACCAACAGTATTAAAAAGAATATAAGGTAACCCCAAACTTTATGAGTTAAAATACGGTCTAACCTAGATCTTAAATCAGTAGCCTGACTAGCGTCAATAGTTTGTCCTTTTTTAAGTGTGTTATTTATAAACTGATAACGTTTTATGGTTTCTTTTTGCTGTAAACGTTTTAAATCGTTTTTAGATTTAGTTTTAAAACTAGCAATAGCTTCAACTTCATTGCGATCCATTTTTCCAAAATTTACATCTTGTGTTATTACTAACCACAATTTGTAAGTTAATTGATTTGGAAAGGCGTTTCTTAATTTATCAAAGTAATTTTTGTCAATTTCTGAAGCATTAAGGCAAGGTGTTGTTGGTAACTCTTTATAGTTACTAATTAGTAGCTTTAGTTTATCAATACCTTCATTTTTTCTAGTACTAATAACTGCTATTTTAGTTTTTAACTCTTCTTCTAAATGTTCAATATCTAGAGAGATTCCTTTGGATTTCATCCTGTCAGCCATGTTAATGACTAAAATTGTAGGAATTTCTAAATCTTTAATTTGAGTAAATAGTAGTAGGTTTCGTTTTAAATTTTCAACATCACTAACAACTACTGCAACATCAGGAAAATCTTTATCGTTTTTGTTAAGTAATAATTCTATAACTACGTTTTCGTCTAAAGACGAAGCGTTAAGGCTATAAGTACCAGGAAGGTCAATAATATGTGCTTTAACACCTCTTGGTAATTTGCAAATACCTTCTTTTTTTTCGACTGTAATACCAGGATAATTTCCAACCTTTTGATTTAAACCAGTTAAGGCATTAAAAACAGAGGTTTTTCCTGTATTTGGATTACCAATTAAGGCAATATTAATTTGCTTACTCATTAAACTTCTTTTTCGATGATAATATGAATAGCGGTTTCTTTTCTTATTGCCAAGTGACTTCCGTTTATGTTTAAGTATAAAGGATCTGCAAAAGGTGCAACTTGAACTAGCTCGACACTATTACCAGGTAAACATCCCATTTCTAATAGTTTTAATGGAATTAAATGTGAAGATACGTCTATAATTACAGCGCGTTCTCCTCTTTTTAAGGTGTCTAGTGTATTATCCAAGCTTATTTAGATTGATTTTAAAGAAACAAAAATATGGCAAAATTTGTCGTTAAAAAAATTGAGAGCCAAAAACTAGTCTTTGTACTCCTTTTTTAACTTTTTTATATCATTTAAAAGTTTGGTGATATCTTCTGTTTTTGTGCCATCATAATAGCCTCTAATTTGACTTTTTTTGTCAATTAACATAAAGTTTTCGGTGTGAACCATTCCGTAATCATCAGGCATTCCGTCGTCTTTGACTGCTAAGTAGCTTTTTCTAGCCAATCTATAAATCTGACCTTTATCACCTGTAACTAGGTTCCATTTTTTGTCATTTACACCTTTTTTTATGGCGTAACGTTTTAGTTGTGCAACAGTATCAATATCTGGTGTAACAGAGTGTGAAAGTAACATAACTTCATCATCGTTAATAATTTCTTGTTGTATTTTTTCCATATTGCCAGTCATTATTGGACAAATAGTTTGGCAAGTGGTAAAAAAGAAATCAGCTACATATATTTTGTTTTTGTAGTCTGCTTGTGTTATGGTTTTGCCGTTTTGATTAATTAAACTAAAATCGGCAATTTTATGATAGTTGATTTTGTGTTGTATGGTACTGTCAACTAACTCCGTATTAACCATAGCAGGTTGATAGACAGGTAAAGGTTTTTCAACCTTTAAAATATTATAAAATATTGATATTATTATTATCGAAATGATGCTAAAAACAACAGCAAACCATTTGTAATCTTTAAAAAAAGAAAGCATTTTAAGTGTTTTTAATTTTATAATGCAAAAATACAATGAAAACACAAGCTTGTCTTATGATATTACTCATAAAATTTGTTAATTCTTAAAAAGCAATAAAGCTATTACTTTTAATACTAAGTCTAAATAGTTACTTTTGGCGACTAATATAAAAGAATAGAAACACTACATGGAGTTTATTATAAAAATTGGACAATTCTTGTTAAGTCTGTCATTATTAATTGTTTTGCACGAATTAGGACACTTTATTCCTGCAAAAGCATTTAAAACTAGAGTTGAAAAATTCTACTTATTTTTTGATGTAAAATACTCGTTATTTAAAAAGAAAATTGGCGAAACAGTATACGGAATTGGTTGGTTGCCTTTAGGTGGTTATGTAAAAATTTCTGGTATGATTGACGAAAGTATGGATAAAGAGCAAATGGCTTTACCACCACAACCATGGGAGTTTAGATCCAAGCCAGCTTGGCAGCGTTTAATTATTATGTTAGGTGGTGTATTTGTTAATTTTGTGTTGGCATACGTTATTTATGTGGTTATGTCTTTTGCTTATGGAGATACAGATATTGATGCTGCAAGTATAAAAGGAGGAATGTTAATAGAAAACCCTTTGCTAACAGACATAGGTTTTCAAACAGGTGATCATGTTGTTAAAATTGATGATACTAAAATTGTTAACGAGTCTGATATCAGAAAAAATATTATAGGAGCCAACAGTGTTACTATTAAAAGAAACGGAACCGAAAAAACAATACAGTTACCAGTTGATTTTTTAGGACAATTATCTTCTAGTAAAGACAGAAGTTTATTTGATTTAAGACAACCTTTTATTGTTAGTAAAGTTTTAGATACGTCTCTTAATAAAGGTGTAGATTTAAAAGAAGGTGATGTTTTTATGTCTATTAATGGAAAGTCAGCCGAATTTTATGATCAAGTCCTACCAGTTTTAGAGCAGTCTAAAGGACAAAGAATAACAACTGTATTTAAAAGAGGTAATACTAACATTGAAAGAACTTTAAAAGTAGATGATAAAGGTAAGTTAGATATTTTAACACAAACCAAAGCTTCAGATTTAGAAAAACTAGGCTATTTAAAAGTAGTAAGAAAAGAATATGGTTTTGTTGAAAGTTTTGGTGTCGGGCTTAATAAGTTTACTGGACAAATAACATCTTACTTTGGTCAACTAAAAGCAATTTTTAATCCTAGTACAGGAGCATACAAAGGTGTAGGTGGTTTTAAGGCTATTTACGATGTTTTTCCTAGTACTTGGAGCTGGCCAGCATTTTGGAGTTTAACAGCATTTTTATCTATTATGTTAGGTGTGCTTAATTTATTGCCTATTCCTGCTTTAGATGGAGGACATGTCATGTTTTTATTGTACGAAATTATCTCTGGACGTAAGCCAAGTGAGAAATTTTTAGAAAAAGCTCAGCTAGTTGGATTCTTCATTTTGATAGGATTAGTGCTGTTTGCAAACGGTAATGACATCTTTAAAGCAATATTTAATTAAAAAAAATTAAAAATTATTTTGCAGAACTTAAAAAAGCTTTTATATTTGCACTCGCAATAGCGAAAAACACTCCTCCTTAGCTCAGTTGGTTAGAGCATCTGACTGTTAATCAGAGGGTCCTTAGTTCGAGCCTAAGAGGAGGAGCAAGTTTAAACAAGCCACTAGAAATAGTGGCTTTTTTTATGGATTAAAGTCTACTTATTTTGTTAGTCAAAACGCATAAAAAAGCCTCTAGAAGTTATCTAGAGGCTTTTTTATATTGTAGGATTATATTATTTGCTACTTAGGTTTTTTAGCATGTCTTTAGTGATGCCATCTAAGTCAAACTGATGTTTCCAGTTCCAATCTTCTCTTGCAGAGGTGTCATCTATACTACTTGGCCAAGAATTAGCTATTTGTTGTCTAAAATCAGGCTTGTATGTAATTTCAAAATCCGGAATTTCTTTTTTAATAGCGTTTGCTATTTCTTTTGGAGTAAAACTAATACCAGATAAGTTGTAAGAAGATCTTATTTTAACTTTTTCAGCATTAGCTGTCATTAATGCAACAGTAGCATCAATTGCATCATCCATATACATCATTGGTAAGGCTGTATCTTCACTTAAAAAACATTCATAGTTTTTATTTTTTAAAGCTTCGTGATAGATTTCTACAGCATAATCTGTAGTTCCTCCTCCTGGCAATGTTTTCCAACTTATAATTCCAGGATAACGTATACTTCTTACGTCAACACCATATTTTTCATTATAATATTCACACCAACGCTCACCAACTTGTTTAGTGATTCCGTATACTGTAGTTGGTTCCATTATGGTGTGTTGTGGTGTATCCGTTGTAGGTGTGGTTGGACCAAAAACAGCAATACTTGAAGGCCAAAATACTTTTTTAATGGCTTTTGCTTTTGCAAGATTTAAAACATGAAATAAAGATTGCATGTTTAGATCCCAAGCTTTCATAGGGTATTTTTCTCCTGTAGCACTTAACATGGCAGCCATTAAGTAAATAGTGTCTATATTGTGTTTTTCACAACATATTTTAATTGACGCATAATCCATAGCATCAATAATCTCAAACGTACCAGAATTTACTAATTCAATATTATTGTAGTTTAAATCGCTTGCAATAACATTATCCTTACCGTAAATGGATCTTAACTTGTATGTCAACTCAGATCCAATTTGACCTGCAGCACCTATAATTAATATTTTTTCGCTCATTTTTTTGGATTATTTATAAAATATGCGCTCAAAAGTAATAACTATTTAAAGATTTTCTAATAAAAAAAATATAAAAGTGATTACAAAAAAACAATTTTATCATTTAATAAAATTTAACTCTTTAAACTAATATATTTGTTTATCAAACGTATCAATTTAATTATGAGATTTTTTAAGCTTTCATTAGTTGTTTTAGTGTTATTTACTGCTTGTAAAAAAGAAACCACTATCACTAAACCTGAAGAGGATTTAGGTGTTGTAGATAGTTTAAAAATAACTAAAGAAGATATTTCAAAAATTAATTATCAAGATATTGCTTTAGATGTAAAATCTAATCCTATTGTATCTAATTGGCAAGCTTATTTAGATGTTTCTAATGGTATACAAGCTTTAACGTTACCTGATTTTACTTTTTTTAATGCAGATGTAGATTTGTTTAATTCTACCTTAACAGATTTAGAAGAAACCATTCCAGAATCCATCAATACACAGGCTATAAAAGCTAGAGTTTTGGTTTTGAAAACTATGATGTTAAAATTTCAAGAAATTGAAAGTCTAGACACTAGTACTAAAACCGAATTGTTATTAGCTATTAAGCAAGTGTTTTTAGCGCAATCTAATCTTAATTTACAAATTAACAAGAAAGTAGAAAAAGATAGCCAAGTAATTGTAAAACCATATTAATATGAAACATATAGCTATTAGTATTATTGTAGTTTTTTCATTCTTATCATGTAATACTAAAAAAAAGAAGGCGAATAATGCTCTTACTAAACAAGCTATAAATATGAGTTTAGATGCATGGCATGACGCAGCAGCTAATGCTGATTTTGACGCTTATTTTGAAAAAATGACTTCTGATGCTATTTTTATTGGTACTGATGCAACAGAAAACTGGACTTTAAACCAGTTTAAGGACTATTCCAAACCTTATTTTGATAAAGGTAAAGCATGGAGTTTTAAAGCGCTTCAACGTAATGTGTTTTTAAATGAAGATAATACTTTAGCTTGGTTTGATGAGTTGCTGGATACACAAATGGAGATTTGTCGTGGATCTGGAGTTATGGTTTTTAAAGACAATCAATGGAAGATACAGCATTATGTTTTGTCCATTACAATTCCTAATAGTAATGTCAAAACCATTGTAAACTTGAAAAAACAAACCGATAGTATTACTAAGCAAATTATTAATAAATAAGCTATAATTTATTAATAATGTGTTTTTTATCGATGTTTTTTATTAAAACATCGTGTTTTTTACCAAAAACAATTATTTTTGATAATAAATATTATTACTATGAAATATTTATTGTCCCTTGGTTTTCTTTTTACCTTCACACTATCTTTTGCTCAGTTTAATCAAGACGCACCATGGATGTCTGGATTTAATACACAATCAAAACAAAAGTCTTTAAAATTTGAAGAAGTAGTTAATGCGTTTAATGTCTATTGGGAAAATAGAGATCCAAATGTTAAAGGTAGTGGATATAAACCTTTTAAACGTTGGGAAACATTTTGGGCTAATTACGTAAAAGAAGACGGTACATTGCCAACCTCTTTAGAGTTATGGAACACCTATTTAGAGGTTACAAATGATAATGCTAGTAACAGAAGTAATAATATCATGGTTGATGAGAGCAATTGGTTACCTGTTGGTCCATTTTCTCATACCAATACAGGATCTTGGTCTCCTGGTCAAGGACGTATTAATGTTGTTGTTAAAGACCCAAATAATGATGATATAATTTATGCTGGAGCACCAGCAGGTGGTCTTTGGAAATCTACAGATGCTGGATTATCTTGGATTACAACTACAGATAATTTACCGCAAATTGGTGTCTCAGGAATAGCAATAGATAGTAACAATTCAGATGTAATTTATATAGCAACAGGAGATGATGATGCTGGAGACTCATATAGTGTTGGTGTCATGAAATCTATTGATGGTGGATTAACTTGGAATACAACAGGCTTAAATCCTAATAACGCTCCAAGTTCAATGAATGATATTTACATCAATCCAAACAATTCAAATATGTTATGGGTTGCTACAAACAACGGAGTATTTAAAACTACTGATGCTGGTGTGACATGGACTAATATTAATGGTACTCAAGGTTTTAATGTTAAGGATATTAAAATTAAACCTCAAGATCCTAATGTTATTTATATTGTAACAGCAAATAGTTTTTACAGATCTGTTAACGCTGGAGATTCTTTTTCTATTGTGACTTCTGGTTTGACTTCTAATGATACTTCAAGATATGTAATAGATGTAACACCAGCTAACCCAAACGTTGTGTATGTATTAGGTTCTACAAATGCTTACGGTTTTAAAGGTGTTTATAAGTCTTCAGATTCTGGTGTAAGTTTTTTACAAGTAGCTACAAACACAACCGATGTTTTTGAGTCTACTCAGTCTTGGTTTGATATGGCTTTTGCTGTTTCAGATACAAACGAAAACGAATTTTATACAGGTGTTTTAAATATATGGAAAGGTGTAGTTAATGGCACACAAACGTCTTTTACAAAACTAAATAACTGGAGTTCTCCTTTTGCTTCTTCATATTCTCATGCAGATATTCATTATTTAAGATTTTTTGACGACGAGTTGTATGCAGGTACAGATGGAGGTTTTTATAAGTCCTCTAATAAAGGAGTGAGTTTTACAGATTTAACTGCAGGTATGCAAATTAGTCAATTTTATAGAGTGTCTGTATCTAAACAAACGTCAAACAAAATGGTTGGTGGTTTACAAGATAATGGTGGTCATGCGTTTAATAACGGACAATGGCAGAACTATTATGGAGCAGATGGTATGGATACAGCTATTGATCCTGCAAACTCTTCTAATTACTATGGTTTTATACAAGAGGGAAGTGGTCTATATGTTTCAACAGCTTCTGGGTCTAGTTTATCTGCCGAAATTAGCGCTCCTATTGGAGAAGAGGGTAACTGGATTACACCTTTAGCAATGAGTAGTGATAGTCAATTATACTCTGGTTTTAGTGCTTTATATAGACTTGAAAATAATAATTGGGTTGCAGTTTCGCCTTCATTTGGCACCAATATAGATGTTTTAGAAATCGATCCTATTGATGTTAATAATATTTATGTAGCCACTAATGGAACATTAAGAAAAAGTACTGACTCAGGTGTAACTTTTACTTCGGTTCAAACGTTTTTCTCAAATATTACATCAATTGAGGTAAACAATACAGATAATAATATTGTTTATGTCACAACTTCTGGATCTAATGGGCAAGTTTTAAAGTCTATAGATGGTGGTGTTAGTTTTGCAGATATTTCTAATGGTTTACCAAACGTGACTAAAAATAATATCAAGCATCAAGATTTACATTCTAAAAACCCATTGTATTTAGGGACAAGTTTAGGTGTGTATCGTTATGATGATGATACTTTATTATGGGAGTTATTTAATATTGGATTACCAAATGTAGCAGTCACAGACATAGAAATTAACACTTTTGATAATAAAATAACTGCTGCAACATATGGTCGTGGTGTTTGGCAATCTGAAATACCAACCCAATTAGCTCCAACAGACGTAAAATTAGTTAGTCTATCTGGTATTAGTGATACTATAGATTGTAGTGATAATGTTTCACCTCAAGCAGAAATTAGAAATAATGGTATTAATACTATCACTTCAGTGGACTTTACTTATTACATAAACGGAGTGTCTAATAATTTTAACTGGACAGGTAATTTGGCTTCTGAAGCTTCAATAGTTGTAGATTTACCTCAATTAAATTTGTCAAAAGGAAATTATACTTTCAAAGTTAGCTCAACGGTTACAAATGATGAATATGAAGTTAATAATAATTCCGAAGAAAAAATATTTTATGTAAATGATAGTGGTGTTGTTGATGTTGTAAATACATTTGAAACACAACAGGAGGAACTTCTTGTTTTAGATGATGGTAGTGATACACAATATTGGCAACGTGGTATTCCAAATGGTTTAGCGTTAAACAATACAGGTGTTGATGCTCAAAATCAAGTATATGGTACTAATCTTAATGGAGATCATGATAATCTAACAAAAAGTTATTTAGTATCTCAATGTTATGATTTATCTATTCTTAGTAATCCAGAATTAAAATTTGATATGGCATTTCAACTTGAAGACGATTGGGATATTGTTTATATGGAATATTCTTCAGATCAAGGTGTAACATGGAATTTATTAGGCTCTGCTTCTGACCTAAATTGGTATACAAGTGCAACAACAAGTGGACAAAATAATACTTGTTTTAATTGTCAAGGAGGACAATGGACAGGAACTGACCCTCAATATGCTAACTTCAATGAATACAGTTATGACTTATCTGCTTTTAATGCAGAAACAAATATAATGTTCAGGTTTGTTTTTCATTCTGACCAGTCAGTAGTTGAAGAAGGAGCTATAGTAGATAATTTTGTTATAACAGGAAATGTATTAAGTGTTAATGAGTTTGAAACAGCGTCCTTTTTAATTCATCCAAACCCATCAAAAGGTATTTTTAATATTAAGACTCAAAACAATCAAGATTTTGATATTGATGTTTATGATATAACAGGTAAAAAGATTGTAAGTATTGTAAAAGCAAAACCACAAAACACTAATTTTATTTTAGATTTAAGTGGTTATTCTACAGGAGTGTATTTGGTTAATATCGTAACAGAACAAGCTGTTTTAACTAAAAAACTAATTGTTAACTAATTGTTAATTTATACATAAAAAAAGCACCTTCATAATTACTTGAAGGTGCTTTTTTTATATCTTGAACCATTATTAAAAAGCCTTTTTAAATATAAGTAATATGAAAATCAACCTTAAAAAAACAACTGTAATAGGTGTTGTTAGCTGCTTGGCCATCATGGGATGTAAAGAAGAGCAGAAACAGCAAGAAGAAACAAAGCCTACAGCTCAGTTAGAAGTAGTTCCAGGTATCAATCTTGATTACATGGACAAGTCAACACAACCAAAAGAAGATTTCTTTAAATACGTAAACGGAAAATGGTTAGAAAATAACGAAATTCCGGATGACCAATCTACTTGGGGAAGTTTTCAAGAATTACGTAAAAAAACAGATGCTGATGCTTTAGGTATTTTAAAAGCAGCAATGTCTGATAATAAAGATTTAGACAATATAAAAGTATTACCAGGTTCTGATCAAGAAAAAGCAGTACATTATTATCAAACAATAATGGATACTGTAGGACGTAATAACTTAGGTATAGATCCAGTTAAACCTTATTTAGCAAAAATTGAAGCTATCAACAACATTGAAGATCTTCAAGCTTATATGATCGAAATGGAGCCTCAAGGAGGTGGTGGTTTATATGGTTTTGGAGTTGGATCAGATCCAAAAGATAGTAACCGTAATGTAGCCTATCTTGGTGGAGGAAGAACTGGTTTACCAGACAGAGATTACTACATCAAAGATGATGCAGATTCAAAAGAAAAAAGAGAAAAATATGTAGCTCATATTACTAGAATGTTACAATATTTAGGGGATACTGAAGCTGAAGCTAAACAACAAGCTGAGCAAATTTTAGCATTTGAAACTAGTTTAGAGGAAGCTAAAATGGATAAAGTAGATCGTCGTGATGCGCGTAAACGTTACAATCCAAGGTCAATTGAAGACGTTCAAAAAATGGTTCCTGCAGTTAATTGGAAAAACTTTTTGTCAGGTATTGGAGTTAAAGAGTTAGATACTGTTATTGTAGGTGATTTAGGGTATTTTAATAGATTACAAGAAGTCTTAGCAGATAATAATGTTAGCGATTGGAAAGCTTATTTAAAATGGTTGACATTTAATAATTCAGCAGGCTTTTTAAGTACAGATATCGAAACTGCTAATTGGGAGTTTTATGGAAAAGAATTAAACGGAGCAAAAGCACAACGTGCTAGAGACGAGCGTGCATTAGGTTCGTTAAACGGAACTGTTGGTGAAGCTTTAGGTAAATTATATGTTGACAAAAAGTTTCCGCCAGAAGCAAAAATTAAAGCAGAAAAGATGATTAAAAATGTCATTTTAGCTTTTGAAAACCGTATCAATAAATTAGACTGGATGAGTCCAGAAACTAAAGAAAAAGCAATTGAAAAATTAAGAGCTACTAAAGTTAAAATAGCATATCCAGATAAATGGAAAGACTATTCTGATTTACAAATTAGTAGTGTAGAAAATGGAGGGTCTTATTTACAAAACTCTTTAAATGCTCGTGCATGGAATTTTAAAGAAGATATTGAAAAGTTAGGTAAGCCAGTTGATAAGTCAGAATGGTATATGGCTCCACAAGTTGTAAATGCATACTTTAACCCAGCATATAACGAGATTGTATTTCCTGCAGCAATTTTACAACCACCATTTTATAACTTCAATGCAGATGATGCTGTAAATTACGGAGGAATTGGAGCAGTAATTGGTCATGAGATTTCTCATAGTTTTGATGATTCTGGTTCTCGTTATGATAAAGACGGAAATTTAAATAACTGGTGGACAGATGAAGATTTAAAACAGTTTGAAGGTTTAGGTGAAGCATTAGCTAATCAATACAGCGCTATAGAAGTTTTACCAGAAACTAACATTAATGGTAAATTTACCTTAGGAGAAAACATTGGTGATCTTGGAGGTGTATTAGCAGCTTATGATGCTTTACAAATGAGTTTTGAACAAGATGGTGAAAAACCAGAACCAATAGATGGATTTACTGCAGAACAACGTTTTTTCATGAGTTGGGCAACCGTATGGAGAACAAAAATGAGAGACGATGCATTAAAAACTAGAATTAAAACTGATCCACATTCTCCAGGAATGACAAGAGCAGTTCAGCCTTTATTAAATATTGATGCTTTTTATGAAGCTTTTGATATAAAAGAAGGAGATAAAATGTATATCGCACCAGAAAACCGTGTAAGAATTTGGTAGAAAATCGTTCGATTTTATACATTTAAAAAGAGCAACTATTTAGTTGCTCTTTTTTTTGTTTAGTATCGTCAAACTATATTTATAGAGCCATTAATACTTAAAATAATTGTTTAAAATCATTCTAAGTGTGTATTTTAACCGATTAAATGAGCGTTTTGTCAAAATTAATATTCAGGCCTTATAAAGCTTGATTTTGTTTCATAACTTTTTAAAACAATTTGTAAAGTAAATTTTAATAAAACATGTTTTTAGTTAGTTGTTTAAAATTCAGCTATTTAAAAACATATTTTATAATAATGCTTTTTGAATTTAAAATTTAGGTGAAATAAAAACAACTATTTATATGGATGTAATTACATTTTTTTCGATTTTAAAAAAATCTTCATTTTTAAATTATGCTAAAGTCAATAAAATTAATTCTAGTAATTTTTTAAGTGCAGTTAGTAATGTATTTCAACAATTCATCTACTCTGTTTTAGTAAATAAAAAATGGTCTTTTAAAATTTTTGCAATTGCAATATTTATTATGCCATACATTGCTAATTCAAATAGCGAGAATAATGTTATTACTAAATATTTTGCAAACCCTGTATTAGATTTAAATTCTGTAAATGCAGGTGTAGATCATGTGGTTCAATTTATCCCTACGACAGGTAACTTATCTCCAATGTCAGTAATACCAACATTAAGCTCTGACACAAATAGTATTTTATCTGCTGTTGTTAGTTTTTCGGGCGAAATTGACCCAACAGAATTTTTATACTCTACAAACGGTCCCTTTCAGTTTAATTTTGATACGGCAACTTCTACAAATGATTTTTCTGTTAATTCAATCACAATTAGAGTGGTTCAAAATTTTACCACATTTACAATTACTGAATTAGCAGGTAATCCAATTTCAAACAGTGATTTTTTAGACTTTTTAAACACACTTTACTACAGAAATGCAACTAATACTGCAACTCCTGGTGTTAGAATTGCAAATATAGAAGTTACAGATCCTAATTTAGCAACAGCAAGTGCCCAAAATATTATTAGGGTATATAACAACGGTCCAAATGTGGTTGATGAAGCTAATAGTGTTTTAGCAAATAATGCAGGAACCATAACAGGTAATGTTTTGACAAATGATTCTGGTAATTCAATTACTGTTTCAGAGGTAGATGTTTATCCTGGTCAAGTGGGTAATTCTTACCAAACTTTATATGGTTCAATTACGATTCAATCTAATGGTTCCTATTCTTATGATGTAGATGAAACTAGCTCGTCTGTCATTGGTTTAAAAAGTAGTGAGTCTTTAGATGATATAATTTCTTATACAGTTAAAGATAACGCAGATATTATAGATTACGGAATTTTAACTATTACAATTAATGGTGTAGATGAAGCACCAGTGGCATTAGATAATAATACTTCTATAACTGCAGTTACAGAAACTGATGTTTCTGGTAATGTAATAACAGATGTAGGACCAAGTGGTGCAGATTTTATTGATAGAGGCTTATCTACTCTTGTTTGGGAAACTGAATTTAGTACTGGTGGTGGTGTATTTGGAGGTATATCAGGACCAGTTGATGGTGAAACAAAAATCGTAGATGGTATTACTCTTGATTTTACTTCAACTGATCCTTCCAATATAGGAGTAGCTAATCAAAATCAAACGGTCTTTCAAACAGGTACTAATGGTGGACATTCAGGTTATTTATTATATTCAATAGACGCTAGCACTAATCCTTCAAGTGATACAGAATTAATCATAGATTTTGATGAGCCTGTTTTTAATTTAGGTTTTTTGGTTGTTGATATAGATTTTTCTCAAGCACCTGTTTGGCAAGATCAGATTACAATAAATGGAACACTTGATGGTGTAGTTTCAAATTTTACGTATGTTACCACAGGTGGAGTAGTGGATGCTGGAAGCAATACATTCTACGGTACAGGTAACGCTATAGAAAGTGATGCAACTGGTAATGTAAATGTCCTTTTTGAAGAGCCAATAAATCAGTTAAGGTTAAGTTATAATTATGGACCAAATGCTACTAACCCTGATCAAGGCGGACAAATTGCAGGTATATCAGATATTTACTGGCAAGGTATAGCTAGTAATATTATAGTTTTAGAAATTGACGGAAATCCTGTGTCTGTTGGGTCAAGTTTCGTTGGTATGTATGGTACAATTGTGGTTAATCCAGATGGTTCTTACGTATACACTCCAGACACAAGTAATCCTGCTGTAGCAGGTTTGTTAACAGGTCAATCACTTACAGAAACATTCAATTATTTATTAACAGATGGAAGTAATTCTAGTGCTGCAGATTTAATTATTGATATAAATGGTGATAAAACAGCACCTACAATTACTATTTCAACGCCAATTGAAAGTGATAATATTGTTGATTCAGGTGAGGCTGATGATGTAACAATCTCAGGAACGACTACAGATGTTGAAGACGGACAAGTGGTTACAGTTTCCCTTTCAGATGGTTCTAACACTATAATAACAACAGCAATTGTTACTGGAGGAATGTGGACTGCTACTGATGCTGATATATCAGGTCTAACAGATGGACCTATTACTGTTACTGCAGATGTAACAGATTTTGGAGGGAATCCCGCAACAGACACTCAGTCTGTAACTTTAGATACATCTATCGCAGATCAATGTGACCCAATCGATTCTGGTAATTTAGATAGTGATGGAGATGGAGTGAGTAATATATGTGATTTAGATGATGATAATGATGGTGTTTTAGATGATAATGAATGTGGAGTACCACTATTAGCAACTAATCTTACGGGAGTAGGTACTAACACTATTTCAGGTGATTACGAGGCGGATAGGTTTTCTGCAGAGTTTGTTTTGACCTCACCTTCAATGCCAGAACAACCTTTAGGTAGTCCGGCTCCTGTTGAAATAAATAATTTCACATCTGGAGTTACAGACGGATTAATGATAAATTGGGATGAAGGTAGTGTAAATCCAGGAAGTGTTTTTGATATGACTCTTACCATAGATAATGTACAAGGCGGAGACATAACCAATTTAAGAATAGCAAGTAACGCACCATCATCAACTTATGGAGCACAAAACGCAGATAAAGAGTTAACACTCACGTGGAATGGAGGTGGTACAGCTAAACTTTATGATCCTCTTAACGAAATTATAAACATACCAAGTGGTACTGTTATAAATTCTGGAACACTTTTAGATTATAAGGCAAATGGATTATTAATTAGAGATTCCCAATGGTATTTAGATATAGATTTGTCAACAGTAACATTCCCTTTCATTGTAGACTACAATACAGTTTCAAGTGTTTTGACAAGAAATGAAGGTTTTGCATTTATTCCTAGTGGGTGTCGTGACACAGATAATGACGGTATTATAGATGCATTAGATTTAGATAGTGATAATGATGGTTGCAATGATGTTTTAGAATCAGGAGGAACCGATAATGATAATGATGGTATTTTAGGAGACACAGCAACAGTAGTTGACAGTAATGGTCAGGTTATAACACCAGGAAGTGGAGATGTAACTGGTGGATATGATGGGGCAAATGGTTCAGAGTATGAAGCAACACAGATAATTGTAGATTCACCACCATCAGATCAAACTGTTACTGAGGGTGATTCTGTAACTTTTGAAGCAATAGTTACAACAACAAACACAACAGTATATTCAGGATTTGCACCAAGTACACAACCTGATTATGCTTCTGGTTCAGCAGGAGCAGCAGCAAATTATCAATGGTATTTAGGAGACCCTCTATCTGGAGGTATAGCTCTAAGTGATGATGCAACATACTCAGGCACTAATACAAGTCAGTTATCCATAGTCGCGAACTTAACATTAAACGGCAATCAATATTGTGTTGAGGTAACACATCCAGATAATGTATGTTATGTAGATACTAGTTGTGCAATCTTAACAGTAAATGAAATTGTAGATATTTGTGACCCAATAACTTCAGGGAGTCCAGATAATGATAATGATGGAGTTAGTGATGCTTGTGATTTAGATGATGATAACGACGGGATATTAGATACAGAAGAATGTACATTAGATTATCAACCTATTCCACATACTTCTGTGAATAATAGTATAGATAAAAATGAATTACACTCTGGAAGTTTTACAGATGTTTTAGAACATACTCAAACTTTAGCAAATTGTAGTAGTACAACGGTAACTACTTCTTATGAAATTATAACAATACCTGCAAAAAATGCACCAGATAATACAACCATTTGTGTTAATTCTGCTAATTCTTTTGATGGTATTCCAAATGCTACAGATGGTCCTTGGATTAGAATCCAGCCAGGAACTGGATGTACAACAGCAGGAGTAGGTTATAGAATTAATTTCTTATCAGAAAATATACCGTTAGATATAAATAACTTTGCACATTCAAACTTTACAGCATCAGAAAAAATTGCATTTCGATCTTCTACTCCTTTATTTTTAACAACGACTTCTAGTGGAGATGTAACAGGTCAAGGGACAACAGAAATTACACTTGACAATGTAAGTGGAACATATCCTAGTGGTGTATCTGGTTCAAATATATCTAATACATGGAGTATCAATTCTGGAGGTGTTGCTGTTTCATGGTTCGAAATTGAAGTTTGGGGTAGCTCTGGACAGGAAGGTTTTTCTTTACCTTACAGAGTAGCCTGTGATGCAGATTGTGATGGAGTTGAAAATCAGTTTGATTTAGACAGCGATAATGATGGATGTAATGATGTTTTAGAATCAGGAGGAACCGATAATGATAATGATGGCGTTTTAGGAGACACAACAGCAGTAGTCGACAGTAATGGTCAGGTTATAACACCAGGAAGTGGAGATGTAACCGGTGGATATGATGGAGCAAATGGTTCAGAGTATGAAGCAACACAGGTAGTTGTTGATTCGTCACCATCTAATCAAACTGTTACTGAGGGTGATTCTGTTACTTTTGAAGCAATAGTTACAACAACAAACACAACAGTATATTCAGGATTTGCACCAAGTACACAACCTGATTATGCTTCTGGTTCAGCAGGAGCAACAGCAAATTATCAATGGTATGAAGGCGATCCTTTATCGGGAGGAACTATTCTTACAGGTGAAACAAATTCAACTTTAACCTTTAATCCAACATTGACTGATAATGGTAAGCAATATTGTGTAATGATTAAACATTCAGACAATGTGTGTTTTGAAGAGGTGCAATGTGCAACTTTAACAGTGGTAGCACCAATTGATCCATGTGATCCAATTGCTTCAGGTAATCCTGATACAGATGGTGATGGTATAAGTGATGCTTGTGACTTAGATGATGATAACGACGGAGTTTTAGATGAAAATGAATATAACACTAATTGTAGCACTGTAATTGCTCAGGATATTCATTTTACAGATGCTACGTATACTCAAATAACGCCAAATAGTAATGATGGTGATTTAATAGCTTATTTAAAAGATTTCGTCAGTGGTGTAACGGGAGTTGTTACAACATCAATTGGTAGTGGTGCTTTTGGTGCTTCAAGTCCAAATTATCAAGATGGAACAACTCAGCTAGATATGCAACCTCGTAATTCAAATCTTGGGGTAACTGGGACATCTACTGAAATAGTTTTTTCAGAACCTATATTTATGGCAGAATTTAATTTAAGAAGTTTAGCTAGAAATGGTTCAGGAACCTATAACGAAAGCCAAAATATTAAGTTTTATAATGAAGGTGTACAGGTTCAGTTTTCTGCTGTTATATATTCTGATATAGGAACAGTAGGTTCAGGTGCATCTTATGATCCAATTTCAGGTGATGCTATTGCTGCTAATGTAGGTACTGGTGAAGAAGCTAATTTTAGATTTATTATAGATAAACCAATTGATAGAGTTGTAATAAAGCAAACATCTAATGCTAATGCAGATAATATAGGTTGGCGTATCGCTCCGTTATGTCCTGCTTATTTAGACACTGATAATGATGGTATTTATGATCATTTAGATTTAGATAGTGATAATGATGGTTGTAATGATGTTTTAGAATCAGGTGGAACCGATAATGATAACGATGGAATTTTAGGAGATACAGCAACAGTAATAGACAGTAACGGTCAAGTAATAACTCCAGGAAGCGGAGATGTAACTGGTGGATATGATGGCATTACGGGTCAAGAGATAGTTGCAACGCAAGTAGTTGTAGATGCTTCTCCATCCAACCAAACAGCTAATAGTGGTACTACAGTTTCATTCACAGCAACTGTTTCAGCAACTAGTACAACAGATTATACAGGTTTCGCACCAAGTACAACACCAGATTATTCAGGTACAAGTATGATGGATATTTCTGGTTCTACAACATATCAATGGTATTTAAATGACCCAGAAACTAGTGGTTCAATTTTAACTGACAATGCAACGTATTCTGGGACTGATACAGAAACTTTATCTATAATAGCAGATAATTCACTTAATGGTAATCAATATTGTTTAGTAATTACACATCCAGATAATAATTGTTATACTACAACAGAATGTGCAGTGCTTACAGTTATTAATCTTAACTGTGCAGATATTTTGAATGGAACTCAAGATGTTTGTTCAATTTTAGCATTAGATCCTACTAATCCAGTTGGATTACTAGATTGTGATGGAGATGGTGAAAATAATTTAACAGAATGTAACAATAATACAGATCCAACAGATCCATGTAGTGTGACTAACCCAACAGCTCAAGTAGATCCTGGTTCTGGCGGAACAAAAGAAGAGCAAGATGCATATGCTGTTTGGGCTTCCTCAGATTGTGATGGAGATGGCGAGAGTAATGGCGATGAAATTTCAAACGGAACAGATCCAACAGATCCATGTGAAGGAGGTAATTTACCAAATGTAGATTTAACAGACACGAGTAGTGATTGGTATGTTGCCGATTGCGATGGTGACGGAGTAATAAACGGAACAGAATTAGATCCAGATATGGACGGTACTTCAGGTCCAGATAACACAGATCCAACAGATCCATGTGATTTTGATTCAACAAATGTAACTTTACCGCCAAGCGGAGATTACTTAGCAGCAGATTGCGATGGAGATGGCGTAACAAATGGAGATGAAATATCGGATGGCACAGATCCAACCGATCCATGTGATTATGATTCAGCCAATATAACTTTAACTCAGAGTGGAGATTACTTAACTGCTGATTGTGATGGAGATGGAGAGAGTAATGGAGATGAACTGACAAACGGAACAGATCCAACAGATCCATGTGAAGGAGGTAGTTTACCAAATGTAGATTTAACAGACACGACTAGCGATTGGTATGTATCCGATTGTGATGGTGATGGAGTAATAAATGGAACAGAAGTAGACCCTAATACTGATGGTGTTTCTGGACCTGACGGCACAGATCCAACAGATCCATGTGATTTTGATTCAGCAAATATAACTTTACCACCAAGTGGTGATTATTTATTAGCGGATTGCGATGGAGATGGTGTAACCAATGGAGATGAAATATCGGATGGCACAGACCCAACCGATCCATGTGATTATGATCCAGCAAATATAACTTTAACTCAAAGCGGAGATTACTTAACTGCTGATTGTGATGGTGATGGAGAGAGTAATGGAGATGAACTGACAAACGGAACAGATCCAACAGATCCATGTGAAGGAGGTAGTTTACCAAA